>Ga0307942_1002940_pt1:5000-13834 | contig 13834 bp, 12 predicted proteins | sample OrgLakmetagen175_FD_201846 | JGI IMG/M metagenome (GOLD analysis project Ga0307942, IMG submission 201846) | Saline water microbial communities from Organic Lake, Antarctica - #175 | ecosystem: Environmental > Aquatic > Non-marine Saline and Alkaline > Saline | place: Antarctica...
ACTCGCAACAAAGTCATTCGTTCGAGTCGGATTGGAACCCTAGGACACGAAGTGTCTAGGGCTTATGGATTGCTAGAGAAACTGAGAGCCTTATAGCTTAGACATTGGGACCTTTCTCCAAGAACATTTGTCTCCAAATGCTGTAAGAATGACACAGCCGGATTCAGGACTTGTAGCCAAGCAGGATGAAGAGAAAAAAATTCTGAAAAGTAAAATGGCACTTTTATTTTAGCTCCTTGACAGGAGGGTGTTTTTTTAGTGGCACGTTTACTTTTTTGGGGTGGACACCCCTGAGGGCCCCCCCCACCCCCAAACTCCCCTTTCAGTGCCCCCACCCAAACAAAAAGGGTACCAATCTGCTCCTTTTTCAAATAGGCATCCATCTGCATAATCATCAAGACCTAAAACTGAAGTGTTGCACAGGTATGAGGCAAAAACTGAGATACGGACGCCCATGCACACGTGACGTACCAGGCACCCACAACTGGTGCCTGCACAGTCCCACATTGCTTCCATTTCTTCAGAATTCTACTGACTATCTCATGCTGGCACAATCCTGTAAGTTTGATGTGAATTGCTGCTTCATTGGCTTGACTCAAAGTGCTTCTCAAATGGCGATGCCACGAAATGCAAACCCGCTTCCCGAGCGGAGTCATGTTGCTGCATTTTCGCGATGAGTGGGAAGTTGTACTAGATATCGCTGGAGCACAATTGCATTCCGGCCACTTGTTGTTGTGATGACGTGTGCTCGGTGCAAGCGCTGTCCGGGATTGATAACGGCAGATTTCAGGAAGTTCCAACAGCCCACATCTTGCATCACCCACAAGGTCTTTATAGCTGTGAAAGTTTGCATACACCTGCCATGCCTTTTCACACAAGACTTGCTGATGATGACTTGCACCTAGGGTTCCCTAAGCGCAGCGCCACTATTGCAGTTAGACAGCTGAGCACAAATTCTTGTTTTTTTGTCGCTGCCCACCACGGCCCAACCCGAGCATTCTAGACCATAATACTTGACAGGGCATGCCTTGGGAGCACACTGAAGGGCTCCCGACACTCAAGTGATGGCCAGAAAGCGTGTTTCCAGGGTTTCCAGAAATGCACCATTTTTGCCCAGCAAACAGGCCCACGCACTAAGTCCCTTAGGGGCAAATTTTCACCCCCTTTTTTTGCTTTGATGGGTGGTTGACCCTAAACTTATCTGGGAACAAAAGAATTGGTGAAATTCGGACCAAATCCAGCATTTCTACACCCGTACCACCTTTCTGGCAGGGAAATGGCACACATCCAGCCCCCCACTCTCACCCTTGACCCCAAACTCAGTAATTTTTATGCAGAAGTGTTACATTCATGTATAGCAACCATCGGGTGACCTCAGATGTGCAATCCAGGAAAGGGGCATCAATTCCCCCTTTTTGGGTGGGGCTTGGCTGGGCTGACTCAGAGTTTGCAAGTCTCCTTATTTTCAACCCTTGAGGTATATGTTGTGTGCCTGCCTATACGTAATGGACGCACTTGCATCCTGGCGTGCTCACTCACACACCCACACATCCCGCTTTGGTTATTGCAGGTGTGGAATGTACTTGAGGTGCTCAACGTGCTGCAAGCCCTGGTGGACAAGAGCGCTATTGTTGCCGACCTGGAAAGCGATGGAGGCGCAAAGTGGGTCTTGTGGGATTGTGCCCTGGCTGTCACTAATCAAGAGACCTTTACGATGCTCTCCTTAATGCATGCTCTAAACGTGCCGGCAAAAGGTGCATTAAGTTTTTGAGTGAGTGCTAGGGTGGTGCATTGATTGGTGAACTGACAACAACATAAAAGCTGCAGGCTTTAGAACCCTGAGCAGTCAGCCGTTGCTGTCATCCTGCCCACAGGTTTTTTGCAACTGAGGGCTTCTATCCCAATGAGTCCAACGTGTTGCGCATGCTGGGCTACTTCTCTCTAGTAAACTTACTGCGCGTGCACACCCTAGTAGGCGACTACTACTCTGCATTAAAAGGTGCGTTGCCCCAAAATTAGCTGCTACGATACCTTTAGTACAGGAAGGAAGGCCTCCAAAAACGGAGCAGTGCTCATAGCATTTAATAGGTTTGGCCCAAACCGTACATGGGATTTCCATATACTGTATATACAACGTACATTATTGTGTATACGCCGTATTACGGTGTACACCGTATATAGGGAGATTTGAAGTCACACTCAGAATAAATTCAAAAGGGGGTCATTCTGCAGCTCTTGAAGAGCTGAGCACGCATGAACCAATCTTTTATGCCCAAAAAATGGAAGATTGGGGAGCTAGACCTGCTTTAGCCAAAAAGACCCCAAAATGGCCTTTTTCAGTGCAAAACAGGTTCAATTACCACAACCACCAGCAAAACTGTTATATACCGTACTGCGCTTGGTTGTTTTGCGAGTAAATAAATAATTATTGAGGCCCCTCGCTATAAGTCAAGCCGAAAATACATAAAGTTTTTTCAGACCTCGCAATACTTAGACTTTTTAATGCGCGGTGGTTTCTGGGTCCCCCAATGGAACCCCATCGCCCTAAGGGGCAAGCATCACTATTTGACCTAGGTTGCACTAAACGGAAGCGCACAGAGGACGATGGTCCTGCTCGTAAGCTCATCATCCGCCTCAGGGCCTGATGTGCAGCAGGCAGTAGCAGCCAGGGATGCAGCCACTGCAGCCAGCATTGCATCCCGCCCTGCCCCAGTTAAGAGGCCTGTGGGGAGGCCCAAGGTGCTTGCACCATTGGGGGTGCAAGCCCCTCCAGGAGAGAGGCATGTGGGGGCAGAGCTGCAACTCAGGTGGAGTGGGCGGGGGGGAGCATCAGGTGCGCTTGCATCTGCACTTCACAGCAAAAGCAGCAGCAGCAGCAGCAGCAGAAGCCCAGAAGCTGAAGAAGCAGGCAGTGTGGGTTAGGATGCACCTTTGATGTAAACCAGCACTGAATAGATCCAGAGAGGAGAGCACAAGAAATCCCCAAATTCGCAAAGTTTGCAAATTTCCTTAATTTTTCAGGGGCCTCGCAAAAGCTTAATGCTCGCAAATTAATTATTCTAATTATTTTGGCACCTCGCAAAAAGTAGGCCTCGCAATACTATAAGCGCAGTACGGTAATGCAAATTCATGCATTTTAAGAAGAGCTCAGTAAGAAAAGGCGCGAGAAGAAACAATTTGACCAAAAGATTAAAAGGGACTGCATCTGCTGGGGCTGAACCCGAGTCTAGTGTCACCACCTACAAATACAATTTATACACGGGTGGATTACGGTCCATATACGGTCAGCCAAAAACAACGTACTGTCATAGGGATACGGATACGGTTGGAATTCACAGATATGGTACTGGTTATACGGAGTATCGTAATACGCCGTATTTCAGTATGTACGGTTTGGGCCAACACTACGTATGAAGGATCGTCCAGAACCGTGATTTTACGCCGAGTTATACAGCATGTATGTATGTATATAAGTAAGTATGTATGTACAGGGAGTTCCTGCTCTATTAACCGTATGTATAAATGGTGCTGGCCTTAATGCGTGCCTCAATGCTAGTACATGTTTTATTATAAACAGCCTCCCCAGCTTTAAACAGCATGTGCCTCTGCCAAGTTTGTTTGGTGTTTCTGATGTGTCTGCACGCGGACTTGAGAGACACGAATGCAATGCTCGCTCTCCATTGTCCTGAGCCCCTGTCTTGACTCTTACCTTCCTGCAGCTGTGTACCCCATCAACTTAAATGAGCCGCACATCAATTTGTACACCCCAAAAATTATTGGCGCCAACATCTCACTCTTCTACTACGGGGGCTTCTGCTACATGATGATGCGAAGGTGCGCAGAACTTGAGTACAAGGGTCGTACAGTAAAACGCATTAGGATATATTCTTCCATTCAAAGCACCAGCATTTTGAGCAAGTGTTAAGCTTCATTATGATTGAGAATGAGTGCTGATGCGTTGACGCTAGTTGACGTCTATCAGAGCCACCTTTTATCTCACCTCAACTGTACTCCTGCTGCCGCTGTCCCTCTTCATGCCCCCTTCTCAGGTATATTGACGCTGCCCGCTGCTTTAACACAGTGCTTGCGTACATCAACCGCACCAAGCAATACCACGCACGAAGCGTGCAGTACGATCAGGTGCGTACCGCTTCAGACTTGATACGTAGTTATGATTGGGTGTCACGCGGCGGCACTTGACAACCTTTTCTGGTCTTAGCCGCAAGCTTCTCTCCCACCTGCTTTAGCATGTTTCTGGAATCAAATGTTAGCATGAATTGCAGACACCTGCTTTTCTGTTTTCACTTGCTTTTGCAGATCTTAAAGAAGAACGAGCAGATGTACGCCATGCTGGCCTGCGTCGTGGCCCTGTGCCCAGCTGCACAAAAACTTCTGGACGAAAATGTGGCCACTCAGGTATGTATTTGTTAATGTGGCACTAGACCATTTTGTGACACTCTTACACTTGCCGTTCTTTTCTATAAAGGCCTAAAGCCACAATTTGAAAGCACCTGCCTTGCTCCCTCAGGCTGCTACTCGTGAACAGCAGCTTGTTTTTCCTAAGGACCCAGTGTCTTGCTCGCTCTCTCCTTCTGCCTCTTTGTACACAGCTGCGGGAGCGCAACGCTGAAAAGCTCTTGCGAATGGGGCGGGGCGAGCTGTCCGTGTACGAAGAGTTGTTCAGGTGAGGGAAATAATGTTGCTAAGGGGACACACCTCTTTCCTTTTTCCTCCCACCCTCGATTCTTGTGATTTCTGGTTGGCTCAGAAAGGATGGGAGGTCAAGAGGAAGACCTATTGCCACAATATACTGCCATACTTCATACAAAAGTGGTGCATCCGGCAGCAAGCCTGGGCCTGGCTTGTGATGCTTTTTTCCTGACTTGACGCAAATGCTCAACTCGCTATGCTTTGTGCTTCTTCCGCTTGCAGCTACTCTTGCCCTAAATTCATCACTGCAAGCCAACCCGCCTACGATAACCCCTCCGTCAACACTAACCAACAGGTGAAAATTTGTATGGAAGTGTGCTTTGTCCTTTTGCCAATACCACTGTTTTTTGTAATAGGCATTTCGTCAGAGAGGGGTGGTGCCCTATTTGCTGGCAAAGCTAGAAGGAAGGCCTGCTAAGCTCCTACCCATCTTGTCATCTCCTGCAGGAGTACCGAGTGCAATTAGACCTGTTTTTATCGGAAGTCCGCTCACAAACTACGCTGCCGCTCCTGAAGCAGTACCTTTTGTTGTACAGCTCAATTGATATCCAGGTGAGCGAGTGCTTAAACTCTGAGCAGAAACTAAGCCAGTGTCCTTCAGCTTTGTAAAACTTGGGCTGCTTTTCTGATTTGGTTCTGTAAAACGTGAAGGGAACATTATGGCTAATGCTGCTCTGTGTGCTAGCCTCTGAGCAAGGCTTGACGAGGTCTAGCCTTTTCAAGTCCCGTTGAGCTGCCAAGGCACTAATGGAAATTTCTGGACGGCCAATTTAGTGCCTAATTTAGGGGAAAACGGAAAACTATTTGAAGTGTCTCAGAGGGGGGCCATGGGCAAAAGCCAAAACATGCTCCTTTTTGCTTGAAGGTGCAACTACCCACACGTCACTTCATCAAATTGTACCCAACCTAGCTTCAAACTGATGCTGACTTTATAAGCTGCCCGAGCATGTGCTCAGATTTAGACAAGTCGCCCTGCGTACATAATGACAGGACTAAAGTATTGTATTGCACCAGCTGAAGCCTATTTAGAGGAGCCTCGCCCTCTAGCCCGATGAGGCTTGTCTAGACTCGTTGGCATTTGCATTATACACCCTGTTTACCCTTGCTTAATTAAGCTAAATGTTGGCGATTACCTTGCATGCTTTTACTTATGCTCGCCAGCATACGCGGCCGACAGAAAAACAGGATAGTATCTTGTGACAACTTTCAGACATTTCCTGCGTGACCTGCCATTGTTTGACAGGGCCAATCAAACTATCCTGAAACAGTTTTTTGCTCCACCTATACCAACAGAATGTGCTTGTTCTACACGTTGCAGAAGCTAGCAAACTTGATGGAATTGGACCAAGCCACCCTTCGGCAGCAGTTGACGTGCTTAAAGGCCAAGTCCTACAGTCTGCAATGGACGGGGGGCGCTGATGCAACCCAGGGTGTGTTGATGCATTTTAATTCAATCAGACTGAACTGCCACGTGTTCCTATGACATTGATATCGATCACTCTTAACGGGTTGGCAGAGACACAAAATGCCTACCACTGCACTATGCTTTTTCCCTAGCGCTGAAGGCTCAACTCAACATTGTACCCCCTCACAGCAATTTTGAGCACAAGATGGTTAGAAAAGCCGAGCCCCATTGAGTTTATACTATACTTTACTGTACTTGTTCGGAACCCAAGTGTCATAAATTTTTAAAGTAACCCCGGGTAACTCTGAACCCTTGGAATAAATATTTTAGCCATTCCCGCACCAACCCCGGTGGGGAATTTAGCCCAGCACTTACACAAGTAAGTGTTAGTATGCGCGTATGCATGTGCGCGCATATACAATGCTTGTTTACGTGTGTTTGTGTGTATATTTTTGTGTGTGTGTGTGCGAGAGAATGTGTGTATTGATGTGTGCGTGTGTATAGTGCATGTGCACATGCACTTGCATGTGGACATGCGCTTGCAATTGCGCATTCAAGCGCGCATGTCAGCTTGTGCATGTGTGCGTGCCTGTATGTGCCTGTATGCCATTGCGTGCGTGCGTGCGTGTGGTTGCCTGTTTTGCTTGTGCGTTGTGTGCATGAGTAATGGTGGCAGGGGCAGCTGGAGCTCTGACTGGGTTGGAGGAGGGGCAGGGACGGCTGAAGGGCCGTCTCCTCTCTGTTCGGCTACCCACCAAACTTTATTTTTGGCAATTCCGAACAACCCCGGAGCCTTTAATACGGAATCGTTCCAAAAGGGCAATAATAGTTATTTACCCAGGGTGATATTAGAAAGATATGGTAGAAAAGAAGCCAGGGGGGAAGGGATGCAACAGTCTGCAAGGTAGTCCTCATTACCGTGGGGCTGTAGTTTTTTCTTTTGTGCCCTTGCTGGTCCTTGTACACGTGCTCCTCCTGTGTCCTGCCCCTCGAGCTCCAGGCCCGCAAGCCTGTTTGGAAGATCTTTCTTGCGCGTCCCGGCGAGCATGTAGAGAGCCTAAGTCGTGCTTAATGTTGTGAGTTTTGCGGATATTACCTGCTCGCTCCGTATTTTTTACCCTGAATACGTTGGCGCGCACATGGGCACTTGTAGGGGTCACTTTGACGATTCGGTCTGAGACAGGAGCTTCCAACGTGTATGCTGCACTTGTGAGGATCTGTTTGGGATGCGTGCTTTAATAATGCAAAAAGCAAGTGCCCCGCATTTCTTGTCTGGCAGCGACGGTCAGGGTCATCAGTTTTCCATTTTCCTTGTCTGTGTTTGCAGTTTGGACACCTAATGAGCACTGCTAATATTCCTGAAACATGTTATGCACCTTGCAAGGTCATACAACGTCCCTTGTTGTTCGCCCATACACAGGCCAGTACCTGTCTGCCAGTGACATTGACTTCTACATTGATACTGACGCCGCTGGGCGCGAAATGGTCATTGTCAGTGACACCGTGCACCAAAAGCAGCATACAGACTTCCTGGCACGCCACATAAGTGAGTTGTGCCAGCTGTGCTCTTTTGCTGGGTCCTTTGGTGGGTGTTCTCCCTTCATCCTTGTTATCTTGAAGCTTTCTGTTACAGTAGTCCTCCAGTTCACAACCTTACAATGCGCGCACTGCCCCCTTGCATCTTTCCTTGATGTGCACAGCCGTGATGAAAATTCATAAGGTACACTGAGCTTTCGCAATGAGCTTTATTGCCAATGGATACTTCTGAGCTATGCACTTAGTACGCCTGCCTCATGTATGCTGTCAGCTCCTGAATAGAGCAGCAATGATGAAAACAATGGGATTTTGCCGAGCCCTTGCAATGAAGCTTATATTCTAATGGATACTTCTGAGCTGTTTTAGTACACGATTCCAGCATTTGCCTGCAAGTCAGGTACCTGTTGCAGTAAGATGCTTGAAGCACATTTGTACACACTGCTTTTTGGTATCGCTTCTCTGCTCACAATTGACTGTAAGTGCTTGCCTATTTTGCGTCACTCACAGGCAAGTTTGAAGAGATTATTAAAGATTTGGACACCAGCGCAGTCGCCATTAGCGCTCTCCCTGTTTACTAAGCTAAAGCTGCAGGAGCAATCATATCCGATGAGTAGCAACAGTTGTTTGAGTTTAGACGAAAGACCCCTCCCACAAGCAGGCAAGCAAACAGGCAACGCCACAACAGTATTTGACTCTGATGACTCCCTCATTTTTGGCTGTTTTTGACCAACAAAAGCAATTGGTTGTACCAATTGCAAATGCCTACCGTGAGATCAGTTACTTTAGTATGGACGACTAAGGCAGTCCAATTAACGGTTTAGTGCTTGGTAATGCTTCCTCCTCCCTTAGGAAGCCAAGCAGGTAACCCAGGATTAGCAAGCGTGGTGATCATGTGCCGCGGCTTCTCAAGTAAGCACAAAACAAGCCTGTTGAAGAATTGCTTAGTAAGAAGCCTAAGAAGCTCTGGGATAAACCAGATAGAAACTAGGTCAATTAACGCTCAGTGTGATAAAATAAGTCAGGCCAATAAGCGGCAATAAGCCAGGCCAATAAAGCAAGGTAAGGTAAGGTAAGGTTACATCGCTATATATGCCTCAGGCGGGCATCTGAGCGGAAGCTTTGGGGAAAAAGCCTGTAACCAAAACCAAAACAGAAAGCACTAGGAAAATCAAGGGAAAAGGGC
>Ga0307942_1002943_pt1:5000-13826 | contig 13826 bp, 18 predicted proteins | sample OrgLakmetagen175_FD_201846 | JGI IMG/M metagenome (GOLD analysis project Ga0307942, IMG submission 201846) | Saline water microbial communities from Organic Lake, Antarctica - #175 | ecosystem: Environmental > Aquatic > Non-marine Saline and Alkaline > Saline | place: Antarctica...
TCTTTGTTCCTGCCACACGGAGTGCTTCTTTCTTCCTGCCTGCCTGCTGTATGCAGATCTGCTGGGTATCAAGGTAGTGGGCAACATTCGTGCCCGTCGCCAGAAGCTGTACTACATCTTGGACAACGACAGGGCAAGCAACCTCAAGTACACCCCAGTTGAAAATATGAGTGCAGCTGCAGAAAGGGAGAGCAATGGCGACGGTAAAAAATCGGAAAAGGGGAAAAAAAAGAAGAAATAGATTGTTTTTATCTCTTTCTGTCTTTAGGTATATGGTTTACAAAGAGAGGATTTGGAACCAGGATTTCTTCACCTTGTTTGCTGTTTTTAAGAACTACAGCACGGCGTCGTATCAAGAATATTGTACAGAGGGTGACCAGCAGGTTGTTTGGCGATCAGCTGGTGACTGGTCTCGATCAGCCGCCACAAATGAATGCGTAAGCTCCTGTACCAATAAACCTTTATGAAAAAGGAAATCATGAACAAGGTATTAACTTGATGCAGCAAATAAGGTTGGACCGTCGAGAAATCCCCCAAAAAGGGCGCAAACAAAAAGGTTTATTTATATATACTAGCCGCTGGTCGTAAGCCCGCCAGGGCGTCACCAGCGTCGGACCCCAACAATGAGGCGCACAATTCAGGTTCCGCGCAGCTTCCACCCTCTCCGATGATAAAGGTGAGGTAAGGTTACATTGCTATATATGCCTCTGGGGGCCTGGGGCATCTAAGCGGAAGCTTGGAAAAAGCCTGAAACCAAACTGAAACCAAAAGGCACTAGAAAAAATCAAGGGAAAAGGGCTAGGCACTCAGCCACAAAAGAGGCCACACCATGAATATCTGGATGGTTAAAAAGTCCTCAAACGAGTTGGGCTATCTTCATATTGAGGTGGGAAGACCAACTGGCGGTGCTGTGTGCGAAGGCTAACAAGATGTTCATGCGAACAGTTCAGCACAATGTGTTCAAGGGGTTACAAGGATGGCCTACAGCCCGAGACTCTGGCTGATGGCAATTGGCTGGTGAAACAAAATCAACCAGTGTCGAAAATTGAGACTAAATCTGACACAAATCTGAGGAGTCTGTATGAGTCTTGATTCAGGAATGCATTGATCCCAAGATCAGTGATACTGTGATGACAAGCAAGAAAGTGTTCCTCATCCTGAACAGAGTGCCAGTCACATTTGTCACAGATCCTGAGCTCATAAGGCCTTCTATTTCTGTTATGACGCATTCTTTGGACCAGAAAGTTATGGCCAGAAAGGCGAAGGCAAGAAAGTGCACGGCTGAGAATGTTGGAAATATCCAAGCGAAGGTAGATAGGTAACACAGGCTTGTGATTTCTTTTTCTGTCGTCCCACCAGCCAGGAGCAATCCCCAAAGGTACATCAAATTGTGTGTGATAAGTCCTCATAATCCATAATTCTGCTGGAATGGTGATTATCATGTGGTATCAATTTGTCAAGCTCTCTCCAGCTCCCAATGATACGTTCGCGCAAAGTGAACTTGAACTGTTTTAGATTGATAGACTCGTGAGATCGTATGGCATCCAGAAATTGCTGGGACGCAGGAAAATCTTGCTTGGAGTGCGTACAGAACCTGATAAGTTAATGTATCGCTTCTGTTTGCAAGAAGAAGGTCAGCCCGCACAATATTATCAGGAAGAGGATTGTTTGAAAAGAGTAAACTGTTCCAGAATCGTATGATGCATCTGAACCACTAGAAAAAAATGGGCATCTGACCTGTTTTGCGGAGCACGCAGTGAGTATCAGTACCTTTCTTGACACCCAGGAGTCTTTTCAGAAAGCCAAGATGAAAGACGTGTGTAGGGGTGAATTTTCAGGAATGATATGTCAGAGAAGAAATGGCCCGTACTTGACAACCGTACAGACCAGCTGTCAAAGCAAAGACCTGGAAAAGCCACAGTAAAACATTTTTCTATGTTTAATACCCTTGCTGTCACCAGTTCTGTTTACTCTGGCTACGGCAGACCTGAAGTTGTCTGCCATCTTCTCAGCAGCTGTGTTCATGCTTCCATCACGAGCAAGAGTGATTCAAAGGTATTTGAATTGAGTGAGAACTTCCAGAGTTGTGCCGTCGTACGTGAAGGTGGGATGTCGTAGCAAATCACTGTCACTGCAAAGTATAAGATTCAGCACATCAATCTAAGAATGGTTTAACGCCAGGGTCGAGTCTCTCTCGAGCAAAGGCTGGGAACTGCACTACAGACTGCAATTCTCTTGATTCTCTTTCTCTTTCTCTGCTGTTTCTCAAATCCAACTTGCTTGACACACTGACATATGCTATACCACACACACTCTAGTCGGCTGCCGCGCCTCTCTTCCCCAGGGCTGGGAAGTTTACTCAACCATCTGGCTGAGCATTGTGTAGTTTACTGAGCTGAATACCGCAATATAAAAACCAGAAAATGCTATCTTCAATAAACTGGCTTCTCCAGCTTATTGAACGAGACTAGGCAAAACAATTTCAAAGAAAAACCAACTAACCAAATCACACGAATCGTCACTGCCAACAATTGGGCGTGACAGGAAATTGTAAAAGTACTGCTGCTAAAGAAGACCATGACTTTTGTTTTGTCAGTATTCAGCTTGAGCCCTTTGAAACCTGTATAGTCATAGTATTTGTTCAGTTGGAGTTGCAGATTTTCAGCCGTGTTTAAAGTGAGAGCAATGTCATCAGCATAACCACAGTGAGGGATTTCAACTGAATCCAGGGCAGTGGCAGCACCTCCCTGTACAACCAAGAATCTGTCTATGTCATTAGTTTAGAGGGAGTACAGCAGGGGACTCAGAGGGCAGCCCTGTTTCAAGCCTCTGTTGGGCGCAACCTCTTCAAAAATTTTGTCGCCATCAATGAGAAGGTATAGGCATCCTGTGTACATGGTTTGTTTGAATGATCTCTCAAATACTGCGGAGTCGTAATTTCTTGCAAGTGTCTCCAAAGCTTCCCTCTTGGAACACTGTCGTAGGCAGCAAAGAGGTCCAGGAGAGCAGTGTACACCTTGATTTTTTCCTTTTAGCAGTCGCGAGAATGTGGCGAAGAATAAAAGAGGGTTTGGTTGGTGTTCCTTATGAGGCAGAAACCAAATTTTCTTGTAATTGATGTTCAGCAAGAGCCCAGTCCGTCAGCAAGTCCCTGACCACGTTTGCAAAAAATCTATAGATGCAACCATTGATAGCCAGCAAACGATATTTTTCTGGGGGACGTAGTTGGACCTTTTTTGTGCAGAGGCGTAATTTTGACTTTGTTCCAAAGATGTGGGGTGACACCGTCTGCTGACAGAAATAGATGGAACAAGTCAGTAAGAAGGGGAAGCAGAACGTTTTCAGTGTGTCTCTTACCACGATCATCCTGAACCGTTTTCTCTGCATGCTTTATGAAAGAAGTAGACAACGGATCAAGACCTGGGCTGGACTGCACGTTCATGTTTGAAATGCTTTTCTGGATGATAAATCTGAATTCAGCATCGTGTTCAGCACATCGTTAAGCCAGGTCCGGCGGAACAACTAGTTTTCCTGGGTTCCTCATCAGCTCATCTCAGATCCGCTCCTTAAGGGAGACACGAACCGGCCCGTGTCAGAATCCTTAATTCATCAGAAGTACGTCTCCACGGCGCGGGAACCCAACATGTAGCGTGCGAGCCGCAATTCACCGTTGACGCGTGGAGGACGTAATAATGAAGCTTTAAAGCATAATAGGCTGGACCGCTTGCCCTGCCCCCCCCATCCCCCCTTCACCCTAGGGTGGCAGGCCTGCCTAAAAATGATCAGCAGCATTATAAACATCATAATATCTTGCTTATTTGCTTATTGCCCTAGGGTGGCCCCACCCGCACTCACTTCACCCTGCAAAACAAATGTATGCTCAGCAGCGCGTACATATTTTGTCCCTCCCCCAAACACGGCTTATCAGCTCCCGAATAATTTCAGCTTAAACCGTGGCAATATAAAAGAGCGTGCTCCCCCGTTCTGGACACGTCCGGTCTCTATCTTCACAGTGCACTGGCCATACGACTGCCTTCAATTAAAGCTTGCTTGCAAGCCACTTGTGCGGGTCCTGCTGACATTTCGCATTACACGCCGAGATAAGATCTGCACAGTAATCGGCACACAGTCATTTCTCGGATATGATCAATAATATAGTATTTTACTATATTATTGATATTTAAATCAGGTCGATGGGAGCCGCAAAAACATTTATTAGGCCCCGGTCACACGGTGGTGTGGTTAGGTCCTTGGCTATTTTTCAACCCAATTTTTTTGTTGTTAAGATTCTACATCCAAATCTGCTTTCGGATTGTGATTCTGAAACTTATTACTTGAAAAGTTATGCCAGAAAATTGATGAAAAGATTCAAAACACAAAGCTGCTGTTTGTTTTAACCCTCCTCATTGTGCCCCTTCCCTGCCGCGAGCAGGCTTTGTCAATAAGCTTTGGCACTCATTTCATGTATCTAGACTAGAGGACACTTGACAAGAGGCAGGGCATTAGACATAAGGCATCCAAGTACGGCCGCCGTGCAGCTCCCACTCGAGACCAAGCTCCCCATCATGCCACTCCCATCCGTCATGCTTCAGATACCACCCCTCCAGCTGAGCAGCGCCTACCTGTCTGAGGTATGTGGTGAGATGTGTAAACAGTTGTAACTTTTGCTCGTACATAACGGACATGAACGCTACTGCTCGTACATAACGGACGCAGGTTGCTCAGCGCACCTCAGGGGGCCATGTCCAGGTGCTGGATGCAGGGGACGGGAAAGGAAAGGGTGAGAGCGCATACTGCTTGTTTACTGTTGGCGGATGCCTGCACGGGTCCAACGCGAACAGTCAGTTCCCCAACGATCACAGGCATTTTTGCTACCAAGGATTTTGCTCAAGGGGATGTCATTTTTAGGGAGGCCCCTTTGGTCGGCATGCAGCACACGTCAAGCAGCCAGGAGGCCACCATCTGTGCACACAGCCGCGCTTTTGTAGGTGCGCGCTTTCGCAGTGTAGTACACTCTGTACACACACATATATATATATATATGCACGGACACGATGCAAACACACTGGAATCGTATGATGCACTACCGTCATATTCGGTTGAGACGTTTCTACGACGTGCATGCTCACCTTGATTTTCATACCGTAGCGCAGAGACATGGCTAACTACACTTAAAAACATGTCACACTAAATTTCCTCCTTCAGGGACTGTGGAGCATCAAATCTCAAAGCTGCTTGTGAACGTGATAGACAGTGCAGCAGCCCTGACAGAAGGTCAGTGAAGTTGTGCTGCATGCGCTGTGGAAGGGAAGGAGTTTGCCATAGTGGATCATGTTTGCAGTGTTGGTGTTTTTGAAATTGGAAAGATACGCTGTAACTCCACCAACACTTATCTACATCTGTCTTTCAGACAGCGTTTGGTGCTATGGGTCATGGAAGTTACATGGGATAATTTCATACATAAATAATCGTCTGAAGGGCAACAAGAAACACCACTTGTTGTTTACTCCATCCACCTACCTGCTCAGGCCCTAACGGAGGACCCTCAGCACCGACCACGGGCTCAAATGCAGCGGAGGGTAGCGACAACTGCGAAGATGAGGAATTACTAGAGCTGCAGCAGCGCATGGGTCTGGTGGGACTTTCAGCTTGTGTCTGTTTCACGTGAATCATGTACGGTGGCCTTGTTGCAATCTGGAAAAGTCACCACATGGAATGATGCGTTCGATTGCTTTATAGAAAAGGCCACTTCTCCACTTAAGAACGTGCTCAATGATGGGTCACCTTGTCCTCTCCTTCTGCTTCAGCCTCCTCCCACCCGCGTAACCAAACAAGGACCCCGAACCACCCTGTCCCAGCCCAGCATAGCATGAAGCATGCGCATGTAGCCTGATGGAAGTGATGGCTAAGTAAAAGGTCTGAGGCTGCTCATAAGCAGGCAGCATGCACAGGAACACGGGTAGCTGTGCCAGCCTTTCCCTCCACGCACCCTGCGCAACCTGCCTACCCTGGGGGGGTGATGTGAGCCCTATACACATCCCCTATAGCACAGGCAGGGACAGGGGCTAGTTTTTCGCATGCGCTTGCGCATGTGCAGCCGGCCTCCCCCCACGCACAAGTGGCTCTACACCACAGGTGCACGCGGCACCGCTGCTCTCAGCGTGTATACGTTGTTCATATGTGTGTGCATGGCCGCTTGCGTGTGTGTATGTACATCGCTGTTGACCTTGTAGGGGGCAAGCCTTAGACATGGCTGCTCCCTACTTGCTTGCAGCAACAGCATGTGGGGTGCGCGTGAGGTGTAAGTTTTTAAAGTGCCGGCACAGCCCTGCGGCCTGAGCATGTTGCCTGTGCAGCCGCCAGTGACCGAGGACACAACTCTGATCCATCAGCTAACGCAGTAGCATTGTGCATGCGCACGTGAATTGTGTTGCGCATTCTTTGTGGTCCGCTTCTGCGTTTATGCGTCTATGCGTCAGCATGGATTCCAATGACGGACAATCAAGGCATGGTAGCCTCACCATTAGGTACATGCACACAAGTCTTGTATCTTAGCACCTGCCCCGCAGCTTTTTGTTACGTAGCTCTTGTACTCCTTGCCTACGTAGCTTCAAGCTGGTTGCAACCTCCATATCATTCCTCCCCCAGCACCACCTGACCTTGCCTATACGCAGAACACTGCCATTTTAAAACCTTGACAGGCAGTAGCTTACCCTTTCCAACGCCTCCTGCCCCTTGCAGATCAACCAGCATGTAAAGACTGAGGACATTCAGGGTCTCCAGGCTGGGGAGATCAGGCTACCCCTGAGTGACAAGATACCACTGCCTGCTCCTGTGAGGAAAACTTTTGACTTTATAGGATTTAATCCAGAAGGGAGTCCTAGGGACACTCCCTTCCATCAATACCAGAAACGTGACAGCTCCCGCGTCCAGGTGTTTTGTAGGTACTTTGGATCACTGCTTCATTCATTGGTTGATGACACAGATTCTCGTTGTATATTGTTTTAGACTGTCCTTCAACGTCTTCACGCGTCCTTTGAAAACGTTGATATCCACCTATCTCGTTTTGTTTCTGAAAGTTGCTCCGCAGTTGAGGGGTACACTGCATACACGCATGCTCACACAGAGACCTGCATACTATTACACGAGCAGAGTTGGCCAGAACCATATATATACGGTGTATTTACGGTATTTTTAATAGGGACATCACCAATTATACGGTCATATATGGTAAATATATATACGTTCTGGCCAACCCTATACGTCTCAGCTACACTGGTTCATACACCACTTTTGTTTTGCATGGAAACTGCTATTCTGTAGCAACAGCCAAGGCAACAAACCTGAGTTTGCTCTCGAAACGTGCCTGTATGTTATCATAGCGAGCTCATTGAGGGCATTTCTCCTACAATGTGTACCTGTATGCCATTGAGGGCATTTCTCACAGTGCCTACCCTCATGCCACACCTGCCTGTTATGCGTGCGCAGTTTCCTTGCCGCATTCCTTGCCGCATTCCTTGCCGCATTTCCTTGCTGCATTTCGCACAGTGCCTACCCTCATGCCACACCTGCCTGTTATGCGTGCGCAGTTTCCTTGCCGCATTCCTTGCCGCATTTCCTTGCCGCATTTCTCACAGTGCCTACCCTCATGCCACACCTGCCTGTTATGCGTGCGCAGTTTCCTTGCCGCGGCGGCTGTGGTGCCGTGTATGCAAGCAGTGGTGCAGAGCAAACGGTGTGGCTGCAGCACCACTGCCTGCTGTGCCCAGGTGGTAGCTCAGGTGTGCAAATTGCGTATAATAAAGTATTGGCTTACAGGCGAATCTTGTAGGGTTGTCGTGGAAAAGCTTGACACTTGTTTTGCCTGGTGGGTGATGATTCAGGCGGATGGCGTAATAATTATTGCATACTTGTTTTTTAACAGCTTTGCACGCTTTGCAAGCTTCTACAACCTAGAGCTGGTGAACTGGCTTGCTGTGCTTAGGCGTGCATTGGTATACAGCTCAATGTCGTGAAATCTCAGCACAGCCTTGTCTTGGAGGTATTTGCTTGCACAGCAAGACCTGGGTAACATGCTCGACAAAGTGTGTTGTTGCTGCAATTACAGCACCTACGTAAGTGAAACGCCTACCAGCTTCTCACTTGTCATGTTCCGTCGTGTGAGATACTGGTCTGCAGCTATTCGCGCATGGCAACACATTTAACCTGACTCGTTTTGGTGTGCTGTTGCTGCCCTGCTGCTGCTTGATGCTGCCCGTTGCAGCTAACTGCTGCTGCTGCTGCTGCTCTGACGCCTACAGGGTCACCCTCCTTTGATGCAGGTGCTCCTAGCAATGCATTTGGTCATAGCTCATGTGCTCAGGGCTCTGGTTTGCCGACTGCTGCTGGCATTAGCACAGGCGGCCACCTTGCGTTGGAGGATGAGCTTCACAAGCTAGGCCAAGGCATTGACAGGTACTAACCAGAGTCTTGTTACGCCAAGTTCTTGGTGTAACTCGTCTGAAAAAATTAAGCCAGTGCCAGTTGCACACCAGCGCTGTCTGCCTGGGCACGCACCCTGCCTCAGCCTTTTTTACTCCTTTTTCCTTAGTTAATGTGAGAAGCGGCGTAATTTTATCTCTTTTCGTTACTTGCTGCTGGTGACACCAGTCCACGCTCAATCCAGCACTTTGGCAACCTAGATGCACTTCATGCTGTTTTATGCCTGTTTCTGATCCCTAGACAGCTGCCCCTACCAGACGGACCTACCTACTCAATAATGCCCTCACACCCATCCTGCTCTCCCTCCCTCTCTCTCTCCCCCCCTCTCTCTCTCTCTCTCTCTCC
>Ga0307942_1002950_pt1 | contig 13804 bp, 21 predicted proteins | sample OrgLakmetagen175_FD_201846 | JGI IMG/M metagenome (GOLD analysis project Ga0307942, IMG submission 201846) | Saline water microbial communities from Organic Lake, Antarctica - #175 | ecosystem: Environmental > Aquatic > Non-marine Saline and Alkaline > Saline | place: Antarctica: Organic Lake...
GGGCGTGTGTAGGTTGCAGGGTAAAGGGGGCGTGTGTAGGGTGCAGGGTAAAGGGGGCGTGTGTAGGTTGCAGGGTAAAGGGGGCGTGTGTAGGGTCTGGCCAGCTGTAATCAGGCAGTGTGTAGGTTCTGGCCAGCTGTAATCATGCGGGCATTGTGTTGTGCGATGCAAAGCTTGTCTTTTGGAATGCGACTAGAATTCCAGCTGCTTTTGAGGTGCACCTGTTTGCTGCTCTATAAGTGTGACTTGTTCCCTGCTGCTCCTGAGGCTCGCTCACCTGCAGTTAGCTGCTCCTGAAGTGCAGCTTGATGCCTGCTGCTCCTACGATACACTCCTCTTCCTACGATACACTCCTCCTCCTCCTACGATACACTCCTACGATGCACTCCTACGGCACACCTGTGCTGTTTTGCTGCTCCTGAAGTGCAGCTTGAAATTCACTGCTGCTCCTACGGCACACCTCTGCTGTTTCGCTGCTCCTAAAGTGCAGCTTGAAATCCACTCCTCCTCCTTTGGCACACCTCTGCTGTTTTGCTGCTCCTGAAATGCAGCTTGAAATTCACTGCTGCTCCTACGATACACTCCTCCTACTACGATACACTCCTCCTCCAACAATACACTCCTCCTACTACGATACACTCCTCCTACTACGATACACTCCTCCTACAATACACTCCTACTCCAACGATACACTCCTACAATACACCTGCTCCTACGGCACACCTCTGCTGTTTTGCTGCTTTCCAGGTCGCAAGAAGGCTCACAATTTGTCCGAGGCTTTGGTGGTGTGGGCGGCATCTTGCGGTATACGGTGAGCATGAATTGCGTGGATCGGTCTTGTATAAAAAAGGGCTCAGATTTAAAAGCAGGAATGACGTCTAGCACTGTCAATTATGCCCTCTTGCTCATCAATCTTGTTTTATACATGCTGTAGCTTTCCATGTCTGACCCTATTGCCACCCGTTCACGTGCACACCCTTGTGAACAAACAGTGTATCAGTCTTTCGTTATACATGCTGTAGCTTCCCATGTCTGACCCTATTGCCACCCGTTCACGTGCAAACCCTTGTGAACAAACAAGAAAAGAAGAGAAGAAGAGAAAGAAAAACGACGCAGGCAGTGAAAACCACTCCCCACACTAATAAGGAAAAGGAGCCATTTTGGTACCGAGTACCATAAAGCTCCTCTACTGCGTGTGAACAAACAAAGCAGGTTTCTTCCCTCTCTCACACAAAAGGAGAGACAGGAACAACCTTTGTTCATCGGGTAACACCTCTTAAAAAAACTGCACCCTCCTGCCGCCTGCACAGGTGCCTCTCTCACACAAAGGAGAGACGGGAACAATTTTTGTTTATCGCGTAACACCACCTCTTAAACAAAAATTGTTCCTGTCTCTCCTTTGTGTGAGAGAGGCACCTGTGCAGGCGGCAGCAGGGTGCAGTTTTTTTATCGCGTAATATCGGGTAACACCACCTCTTATTGAAACTGCACCCTGCTGCCGCCTGCACAGGTGAACTGCGCTGAGCTGGAGGAGCCAGACGAGCATGAGGGGGGTGACGAGCTGTGGAGTGACGACGATTTTTAAGTTCTTTCTCTGGTTTAGCGAATGTTACACACACACTTGACAAAGTACTTTTCTATGGTCTTGCAGCGGTTTTAGTGAGCGAGCGAGCACTTTTGTGGCCACTCTCTAGTTCTAGCCTGCAAACCAACCCTGTATATTCCAATGCTCCGTTTTGGTGCCTTATTACCTAAGCACACCCGGTTTGATTGCTCTCTCTTCTAGGCAGGATGTTGAACATGCATTGTTTCCTATTCAAACATTACATTTTGGAACTTTGTAACGTGGGTGGATTGACGGCCGCGCTTGTCGTTAGTAACATCAGTTTGATGCTCAAACACACACGAATCCTATACAAAACTGGCCTGACCAGTCACGGAAAAAAAGAAGTTATTAAGGTTATGCTGGCAGCTTCCATGTGTACGCCTTGGCTGTAAGGTAAGGTAAGGTTACAACGCTATATATGCCTCTGGTGGGCATCTGAGCGGAAGCTTGGAAAAAAGCCTGTAACCAAACCAAAAAAAAGCTAGAAAAATCAAGGGAACAGAACTAGGCACTTAGCTTACAAGGAAAAGCCTTCAGTCAAAGCGTGCGACTGCTAGCCTGCTAATAAAAAACAATTAGTTTGTGCAGAAATTAACTTTGAGTTTGTTGTTCTGGTGCAAAAAAGTAGAAACATCCTGTGCTCTTACCTCTGAGAATAAGGACTCATATCTCCTGTGAAGAGACACTGAATTGGGGTGTGTCAGTGGAAAATAGCAATATGTTCATCCTGGACATCATCACCAGCCTCACACAAATCACAGGTACGGGAGGAGCTGGGTTCCATGTTGCGGTCTCAAAGCGAAGGGTGTGGACACGCAGTCTGAAACGGGCAACACTGCGAATGACATCTCGTGGGAGGTCTAGGAAGGCTGTAGGGAGAACGAGGAGCCAGAGCCTTTTTTGGGAGCAGTGCACACCATGTGTTATAAATTATAAATGAGAATTTGCTGTTGTGCTCTCGTGGGCAGCCATCATAATAGGGTATCCAAAACTTTAAGTGTCTCTCACTGAGGTCCACAACAAAACGACTGATTCAATGAGTTCACAGTTCCGCAGCTTTTCTTGGAACATGTGCTCTTGTACCAGACCAGTCATGGCTGAAACAGTATGGGAAGACCAGCAGTCATCAGACCTGGAGCTCAGTCGCATGTCAGCATGTAAAAATTGTTTGGCAGTAATGCTTGTTTAATGGGTCACTGGGTCACAGAATTGTAAAGACGCATTGTGGCACGAAACCAGTTGAAATGTAGTTAGCGGCTCAAGGCCACACTCTCGCATAACGCACCAAGAAAGAGTAGGAGTGTCCCTGACCCCAAGAAGTTTTTTAACACTGTCAGAACTGGGTTGTCCATCTCTTTGCCCTATCTTAAGAAAGGAGTTGACCAGATATGGCTCGTGTACATGCTAGCAGGAGTTGCGTAGGTTTAGAGGAGCCAGGTGTGAGCATGCAGCCTGTTGGTAAGGAAATTCTCTTGTACACACTTTTTGACTCTGAAAGTGCCAGCCGTGAAGAATCTCAGCGCTGCATCAGCCGCAGTGGTCAGATTGATACACACCATGCCCAGTTTTGTCACACAACATGTCCAGGTATTTGAATGTGTCGGTGTAGGATAGTTGCGTGCCGTCATAATAGAGAGGAGGCAAGCGGTTATCAGACCTGGAGTTGAAGCACATCACCTCAGACTTGTGTGTGTTCACCGTCAAAGATTTCCTGTGGGCACAAACTCTGAGCCTGTTGAGCATGGTCTGCAGCTGGTCATGGACATTTGGACAGCAGAGAGAGGTCGTAACAAACAGCAGTTCTGGGACAGCAAAATTTGGAATGCCAATAAGTGCGCCCTGTACCCACAATACAGCCCGACATTGCAGCACGAGTTCCTCAGGCAGGACAGCCGATAGGTGGTACCAAGCCTGGGTCAGTTGCTCTGCACCCCATATTCAACAATGCAATTACGACAGGAGTAGCCATCCCTAACCAGGAAGCTCGCTTCTGTTCTATTGGATGTCCTGGACGACATGAACATACATAACAAATCTTGAACTTTACTGAGAACGTGCCGGGACAATTATATACACGCAGTGCCCTCCCACACAATACAAGAGAACGTTTTCAGCACAGCTAATCTAGCGATCACATTCACCAATTTGTCGTTGTAGCTGGAGAAGAAGCCCCGGTTTTACACCAGAAAACGGAAACAGGTTGAGACTACCTAGCTGGCAACACATTTTATTTCTAAAGTTAGCAGGGCAGCTGGAAATGTTGAGAACAACTAGCATCAGGTTTGAGTCCTTGAACGAGTTTGTGAGCTTTGGCAATGTCAGGAAAATGGGCGTATGGTTGCAGTCGTTGACAAGCACTACCGGTCTGGACTTGCCTTGTTGCTCTTTTGAAGAGGTCGTAGGTGTGGGAGTCAAAAGCGCCTATATAGTTGCCAAAAAGTCATGCCATTGTCCTTCCAACACTTGCGCATCTACCGAGAGCCTCTTAGGCCTGCCCACTTCATAGACCTCTGCTGCCATACATGGGCACACGCCAATTCTTAGCTCTGTCAATTCTTAGCTCTGCCAATTCTTAGCTCTGTCCTTGGTTGTAAGCGTTGCATTTGTGTCAACTGACATGATGAAGTGTCTATTTTGATAAGTGAATGGCTACAAAGAATGGTGACCTTCAGCCAGGTTTGGCTGATCAGCTGCTGTCTACAAGCCCGGTGATCTTTGCAAAGAAGTAAAGTTTAGTTTGGATTACGATCGTAAGGCCTCCAGCTTGGCATCGCTGCTCAACCTATAGGTCCCAACGAAAATCAATCAAAAAGATCGACAGCTGCATAAATTTGTAAACCTCTGAGTTGTGTTGAAAAACAAAACCTTTGATATCACCTAAGAAGTAAAAAAGCGTGCACCTCGTTCTACACATATTTATCTTCACCATATGCGAGAACCACCTTCAACCCACGCTGCTACGCCTCAACTTTCAAAGTATGCTCATGCAAGCAGAGTCACGTCTACTTACATTGCGCATAACTTGTTTGGACAGATCAAGATGAAGGTACCGTGGTACAGTGGTCGGCATTACTAGAGTCTGCTTTCTCTTAAGGGATGGCAAAGTAAGAATGATAAGTGACCGTTTTGTTGTTGTGCGTATTAGGATCCACCAACTCAGCATCTTTTCAAACACTTCTCATCCTATGCTTGAAATCCGCAGTAAATTATTGCATAATAGCACGCCCAGTTTGAACAGCTCTTACGTAGCTGACTCACACCCACACTCTCTTTGAATAGCGCTCAGCAATTGAGCAGTCCAGCAGGCATTTGAACAAGGCTTTAAATTGAGATTTTGACTGGTTAACCCTCCGCAAAGTGACTCTATTGGTATTAAGCGTACTATTGACTTCGGAAGCACGACAGCGGACTGAAACCAGTAATACTGCAATTGTTCACATTTACAGTCTCGGAGTGCAGCCCAGCAGATAGTCAAAGACCGCTTCACACTTAACGTGCCCTTCAGAAAAATGCAAGCGTAGACAGCAGGCTAGAGTATCCCCTGCCAGGAGAGCACTCCGATTGCCTGCCTGCAAAAATCTAGTGCCACATACTCGACCGCACATGACAGCAGAAATAACACACATCATAGCGAGCCACAAAAAAGTGTGTGGTTTGTCTGCCAAAGCATATTCAAGCACATACCTCCGTATCCTATAGGCAGAGGCAAGGAAAGGACGGGTTGCATGTTCGTTCAGCAGATTCAGTATCCATGTTCAAAGTCCTGTAGAGAACCATAAAAAAAAATTACGCAGGCAGTGAAAACCACTCCCCACATTAATTAAGGAAAAGGATCCACTTTGGTACCGAGTACCGTAAAGCTCCTCCACCGCGAAAAGGAAAGGAAAAATCAATGGGGATCAAGAGGGTTGCAGGCTTGACCTGAAGTCTCCTGATGAGAGTTGATAACAGTACAGGAAAGGGCACGTCTAGTATGGACAAGTTTAGCAGCAAAGTTCACAAAGTGCACATGGAGGCAAGCTTCTTAGCTAAATATTTGAGAATCGAGACCCAATTCTTGAAAGGCTTCAGAGTGTGGGTGTTGTAGATGGTGCCGCCCACACACAAAGGGATGATGTGGAGAGTAACGGAGGCTCCTTGGAGAATGTTGCAAAGGTCTTTGTGCTGTTCCTTTGCGGCGTTCAGCTGGTTCTGAGGTCTGGTGCCTTTACAATACTTGATCTCGACGAGGTGGATGTTACACCGAGTTTTGCTGAGGTCTTTGTTTTATGGCTGGGTGATGCGCTTTGATGCATCTATTTCTTTCCGAACTTGCTCGTACTTTTGGAAGAAGAAACCTTCTCCCTCTGAATCATACAGGGCAAGGAGTGAGGTATTGTTGATGCATGTTGATTCTGTATATCTTATCCTGCCCTTTCTTTTTTGGTGAATTATGCATCGTATCGTATGACGCACAGGCATCTGCCTATTGATTATTTGTTATTCTTTTGCAGCTGTGTTCATATGTGGACTGCTCTTATTTGCTGTTCTCGTGTTTTTACCAACCCAGTAAGTACACCTCGACTGTTTTTCGTTTGGTGAAGAAGGTCGCCAGCGTTCATATAAATTAAAGAAGCATCTATAATGATCCATGACTACATTTCAGCAGTGAGGGGCTTTTAGATACTGGCATTTAAGTGCTCCTTCCCTTGATCGTCGCTTGACTAAAATCTACCAGTAAGAGTATTTTCTTTGGCTTTTCTAGCTGGTGCCATAGCAGTGCTCCTCTTCTGCAAAAGTTAAGCAAGCGGGATCAGGAGGGTGGCGAGCTATGTTACGTGGACATATATCATATATCACACGAAGCATTGAAATGGCATCTGTCGGACTTACCCTTTTTCAACGTTTCAAGCTAGGCTGTCCGCTGCACTCGGCAGTCATGACCTACGCAGTTGTTGTCAATATATGCAGTTGTTGTCAAGAAGTACAGAGGACAGCATGCTGCGTAGTTGCGTAGTTGCACGCAGCTGTTGTCAAGAAGTATAGAGGACAGCATGCTATGTAGTTGCGTGCAATTCTTTTCAAGAAGTACAGAGGACAGCATGCTGTGCGTATAGACTCTACGCCAACATTTTGCGAGAACTAGTGACCAAGTGGTGTGTTGAGAACCGAAAAGTTCCTGACACGCAATTTGGCTTCTATCCAGACCGTAGCACGATCCAGCCTATGTTTATTTTAAGGCACTTAGTCCACGCTGCCAAACAGATTTAACCAAAGGGTTGTTCCCACCTTCACACGGCCTTTATTGATTTAAAACAAGTGACACTATTGACAGACCACACCTTTGGGATCAGTTTAATAATATCAGGATGCCCACTCACCTGGTCAATGTTATCAAACAAATGTACGATGGAGACGTGTATGTTTTGATTGATGGTGCCAAAACTACCAGTACCGGTAATTCCACGGTGCCTTTAAGAGGTGTAAAACAAGGTTGTCCTTTATCTCCTCTCCTCTTTTCCTTTTTATCAATGATGTGAATGACGGGTTTGGGACTGGTTTGGAACAGGATGGTTGATTTAAACAGCAATACTTTACGCGATGTTATGGAAGCAGATATTTCCCTTGGGAATTCTGGTGCAGATATTTCCCTTGGGAATTCTGGTGCTTCTTATTGTTGGAGTAGACAGATGAAGGATGCTTTTGGTGATTTGCAGAATGGCACTGTTTACAGAAGTAACTTATTACAATGCAGGAAGCTGAATATTTCTAGTTTGCGCATAGACTTGAGATTCAGGCATCAGGCAGTTTGGAGAGAGGCACAGGGTCAAGATCCTTGCTCTTGTTCAAAAAGTGGCCAATCACAACTGGTTTGCTTTGCCTGAGAGACCGGTTTCTGATGCACGTGCGCACCATTTGTCTTGCCGGATTATTTGAAGATGGCTCTGAGCAAAAGTGTCATGAGGAACGTAGCTCGGTTCAGGATTCGGGGACATGGGTTGAAGTGTGAAACTGGTTTATATGGCAGGAGTCCGGACAGGAGTGCACGTGTTTGCAATTTGTGTGAATACGGGGATTATATTCAAGATGAGAAACACGTTATTTTTTGATGTATCGGTGGTACGGCACCAGTCCATCCATTTATTTGATAATATTTCTGAAGGTGATATCAAAGGTTTTGCTTTTCAACATAACTCAGAAGTTTACAAATTTATTAGTGCAGCTGTCGATCTTTTTGATTGATTTATTTGTTGGGACCTATAGGTTGAGCAGTCATGCCAGGAGAGCCTTTGTAATCCAAACTGAACTAAACTGCTCTCTCTGCTTTTCAACGTGTGGGTTATGCTTGTTGTTTTCCCCTGGGTGGAAGGGTTTTCCAGGCAGACTTCCTTTCTTTTTCTGACTTATTATGGTGGGAAGATTGTGAGTCTCATTCCCTTACTCAATGCTAGGTGTGTTACCATTACTAGCGTAGCCTTTTCGTTTCTTCCACAGAGAGATAAGCAAATGGGACAAAGGGCAACCCTGCTTCACACCTGTGTTAGGGTACACTCGAGCAGTCTTCTCTCCATCCTTCAATATGTATTCATCAGCGTTAGACATGAATAATGGACAAAAAAGAAGCCGGCATGCGTGTGCGCTCCAGGTGTCGCCAGAGTTCCTGTCTAGGGATGGTGTCATCAATGCTTCTTCTTGTTTGAAATCAATGAACGCAGTGTGCATGCGGCCAGATCCACCTGGATTGAGTATGCGTGCAGCATCACGTTAGGGCGTTGATTGCCAAGTGGAGATCAACCGCGCTTGATTTAACCAGAAAAAGGTACCCACCACGATTTGAATCAATGGCCAAAGTCAACCAGGTTTCTGGTTGATTCAAGCAGCAATCAACAGCCCTGACTTTTCCGACGTGATTATACCTGTGCCTCTTGGGTCACACAATGGTTTACCACACAATAATATACCATGGCTGGGTCACACAATGGTATCGTATACGTTTAGGTGAGGGCGGTACATACCTGATCCTGTGTCTGCCCTTCTTCGTGTGCTTCAAGACTGCCATCAGTGTACGTTCAGTCCTGCCAATCTTGTACTTTACGGATCAGGTTTGGGGAGAAGCTACGTTGGGACGCTTTGTCAGAGCTCTGGGGTCAGTCCAGGGTACTTGTTTTCTCCAAGAGCCTTGAGGTTTGATGAAGGTGGTCGCTAGGTAGTTTCCTTACTTTTTATATATTTATTTATATATAAGGCCAGGAGTCTTTGCGTATGATGCCTTGTTGTACCATTGTTGCACAACTCCCTGCACCTGCTTGTGCTAGCAGCGTCGTGCCTGTTAATTAAGGTAATTAATTACTGTCAATAGCGTTAGCTTGCAGTCTTATACTGCGTTACAGATTAGGAGCAATACGAGCTTGTTATCAATAAAAAAGTACAAGAATGAATAAATAAACGTTCGAGCGTCACCTAGCATCAATTATGAATTATCACATCAGTTTTGAATTATCACCGGCTTCAGAGGGTAATCATGCGCTTCTGTGACGCGCATCAAAAGCCCACTAATGAAGAAACCTACAGAGCTTCCTTGTGCAACAAAAAAATCACGCTTGCAGGTAGTACACCCACGACACACTAGTTTGCAAGGGGCAGGTCACTGTCAGCTTGCCAGTGCGAGGTTTGCTAGGGTCTGAAGGCTTGAAAGCAATGGCAATTGTGGTGGCCTTTTTGGCGAGCACTCGTTCCGCGGGTTTGACCGTGAAGGATGGGTTGTCCACACTGTAGGGCATGGAGGGGGGAGCTTGTGAGTGTGAGTGTGAGTGTGAGTTTGGAGGGGGGAGCTTGTGTGTGTAAGTGTGAGTGTGAGTTAGGAGGGGGGAGCTTGTGAGTGTGAGTGTGAGTAGGGCATGGAGGGGGGAGTTTGTGAATGTGAGTGTGGTTGTCCACACTGTAGGGCATGGAGGGGGGAGCTTGTGTGTGTGAGTGTGAGTGAGTTAATTGTGTGTACTTGTGCACTTTTGCGTGTATCACATCATCATTTACGCAACAGTGAGTTAATTGTGTGTACTTGTGCACTTTTGCGTGTATCACATCATCATTTACGCAACAGCGTGAGTGAGTTAATTGTGTGTACTTGTGCACTTTTGCGTGTATCACATCATCATTTTGCGTGTATCACATCATCATTTACGCAACAGCTTTAACAGCCGTGGTGCCAAAACGTGTGAAGAACAATTCCCAAGGGATTGAGGTTTGTTCGTAATGGGTTATTGATCTGTAATGGGTTTGTTCGTAATGGGGTTATTGATCTGCTGTACAGCATCTTTTCCTGAGCGAGAGGCAGGCTCAAGACCCACTCAAAGTAGGAATGCAGCAGCTTCAGGCACGCAGAAATAAGCAGGAGCAGGAAAAACAATATCTCAGGATCTCATAGGATGCTTGCTATAGGCAGCACACGCATGTGTGTGCACATACATGCACAGAGAAAGGAATGAAAAAAGACAGCTGCTGGTAATGAACCAAAGAAGATGATTCATTATTAGCACGCAAGTGTAGCAGAAGTAAAGAAGATGATTCATTACTAGCACGCACGTGTAGCAAAAGTCAGCGTCACTGTTGAACACGTTCTTGAAAGGTAGGCTGCCGCTGCCCTTTGCGCAGTCCACAGGGCCTTGGGGCTTCGGAGCAGAGCAGCGGCCCACAAGCGGCACACGGAACTCACCCCCTGTGTAATGTGAGTGTATGTTTGTCCGATGTGTGCGTATGTGTGTGTGCGTGTGTGTGTGTATGTGTGTGTGTGTGTGCGTATGTGTGTGTGTGTGTGTGTGTGTGTGTGTGTGTGTGTGTGTGTGTGTGTGTGTGTGTGTGTGTGTGTGTGTGTGTGTGTGTGTGTTTGTGTGTGTGTGTGTGTGTTTGTGTGTGTGTGTGTGTGTGTGTGTGTGTGTGTGTGTGTGTGTGTGTGTGTGTGTGTGTGTGTGTGTGTGTGTGTGTGAGAGAGAGAGAGAGAGAGAGAGAGAGAGAGAAGAGAGACCCAGTAATGTAGATCAATGCCGCTAGGTCTTAGGCGTTAATGATAAACATTATCGTGTATATCAAACAACAGTATATATAGGGGATACCAAATAACATTCTGTTTCACGGTAACACGGTAACCAAAAGTGGCTCTCTCCTTTCTCTTCCCCTCACTGAAGGCACTGTTCTCTAAAGCTACAAGCTTTGCCTCCCTTCTCTTGCAGAAGTAGAGTGCATGCCCTCTCACCTAGGGTGTCAACTCTAAGCCCTAAATCTGCAAAAGTAGAGTGCGTGCCCTCTCACCTATGGGACTGCTCACGATGAACGTGCCACCCGCACCCTCCCCCTAAATAGGCAAAAGTAGAGTGCATGCCCTCTCACCTATGGGACTGCTCACGATGAGCGTGTCACGTGCACCCTCCCCTAGGCCGCAGGGCTCAAATGCTACTTCCACGGCCACCTCAGCCCCCCCATGGGGTGCGGCAGGGGCTGAGATGCTGCTGGGGGCTTCAAATGCTGCCTTGAAGCCTGTGCGCGCGCGTGCATGTGTGTGTATGTGTGTGTGTTGTGTGTGTGGTGTGTACATGGGCTTTGTGCACATTCGTTGTTCAAGCACATTCAAGCTTTTGCTGCTGGAGTCTGAGCCAAGCAAACAAAACAACGTTTCCGAGTGACCCCTTAAAGGTCCTGTGCTTCGTCAGATCTCGCCCTATCCATCATATGTAGGGTTGGCCAGAAGCGTACATATATACACCGTATATGACCGTATTTTTGGTGATTTCCCTGCCAAAAATACCGTATAAACACCGTATATATAAGGTTCTGGCCAACCCTACGTATATGTACACCGTATATGGCTGTATGTACGGAACTTTTCCTGCTAACAATACCGTATATACACCGTATAAACATAAGTATGTATGGTTTGTAATCATATGCATATACATAAGTATGTATGGTTTTGGCCAATCGTAATCATATGCATATACATAAGTATGGTTACTGTAATCATACGTTTCATGCCTAAGATCCCTTGCATTAAAGGTCAGGACATGTCCCATGCTTTGTAAAGAATCGCACTCTACACTTCACACACACACACACACACACACACCTGCAGGAGGCATATTTGCGCCACTGCTACTGGTGTCTCGTCCCCCACTGCTGGACCCAAGGCTGACTTTGTAGTCTGCCTTTTCATCTAGCAAGTGTCGGAAACGAAATGTGCGTGACTCTCGGCTCCCCAGGGGCACGCTGAAGAGGAGGGACTGCTCTGGGGGGGTGGGCAGGCCCTACGCGTGCGCGCGTGTGTGTGTGTGTGTGTGTGTGTGTAATTTTGTGTGTTTGAAAGTGTGCGTGCATGTACGGTGCTGGGTTTTGGGTAGCAACGGAACAAGACATTTCTGTGGAAGCACTCCACCCCACCCTTCCAGATTTCCAAATATCCCACAAGTCCAACTTTTCATAGGCCTGGAGGGTCTTCAGGCAACAACAGAAACTATTGAAGTTGCAAAGATTGCAACGCCTGGCTATCCACCCATGGCTGCTACTCAACACACTGTCGTGCACATGCACTACGTAAGACACACACACACACTCACACACACATACACACTTACACACACACATACACACATACCTGTGTACTTACCAACACATACTCACCCACCCGTTCATGCTCAAATCGCACAGTAGCAAAGTCACCCAAGCACACTTACAACACACACACACACAGACACAGACACAAACACACAACACATTGACACACATCCAACGACCCACAAATTGTACACACTTACAACACACACAGACACACATCCAATGACCCACAAATTGTACACACTTACAACACACACACACACACAGACACACACACACAACACATTGACACACATCCAATGACCCACAAATTGTACACACACAACACACACAGACACACATCCAACGACCCACACATTGTACACACATGCACATAGACAATGACCTGCACCCCATAAACACACACACACACAAGCACACACACAACTAAACCACAAACTCGTATTGCACTAGGTATCAAACCCAAGCCAAGAAAACACTTGACTCCCTCCCCCCCACATACCTGCAGCTCCACATCCCACTCACACACACACATACGCACCTGCAGCTCCACTTCCCACTCATACACACACACACACACACACGCACACACACACACCTGCAGCTCCACATCCCACTCACACACACACACACGCACCTGCAGCTCCACTTCTCACTCATACACACGCACGCACACACGCACACGCACACACACACACCTGCAGCTCCACATCCCACTCATACAGACCCAGCTCTGTACACTCCAGTTTCAGCGTTGTGTTGGTGCTGCCCACTAACAAGGGCTGGAAAGTCACAGACACGTGCGAAACGGCTCCAGGGGGGAGGAGGGTGGAGGGGGGGACGGACACAGACTTATGGGTGGTGCTGCCTTTGAGGGTGACCTCTGTGTGTGTGTGTGTGTGTGTGTTGTGTGTGTGTGTGTGCGCGCATGTGTGTGTGCGTGCGTGTATGTGTGTGTATGTGTGTGTGTGCGCGCGTGTGTGTGTGCGTGTGTGTGTGTGTACAGTGTGAGGGACTTGTCTGGCACAGTGAGGTTGCGAATGCAGCAATTGAGTACAAGTATGACCACGCACAGCACTGATTATGAATAGGCAGACATGAGTGCATGGACAAACAAAAGGAAGTCGATCTACCTTTATCAAACACATACTTTGTTGACTTGATCCTCCATGAGTGCATGGACAACCAACAGGAAGTCGATCTACCTTTATCATACATATACTTTTTTTGAGATGATCCTCTATGAGTGCATGGACAAACAAGAGGAAGTCAATCTATCTTTATCATACATATACTTTGTTGAGATGACCCTATTTTGATCATACATATACTTTGTTGAGATGACCCTTCATAACACAACATAGCTGTAGGGGAGGCCTTACACTAGGGTTGGCCAGAACCGTACATTCACACCGTATATGACCGTATGTATGTATGGTGATTTCCCTGCCAAAAACACCGTATTTACACCGATTATATATATATATATATATGGTTTTGGCCAACCCTACACGTATACCAAGGTCATGATTAGGGTTGGCCAGAACCATACATTCACACCGTATATGACCGTATGTATGTATGGTGATTTCCCTGCCAAAAACACCGTATTTACAC
>Ga0307942_1002952_pt1 | contig 13795 bp, 15 predicted proteins | sample OrgLakmetagen175_FD_201846 | JGI IMG/M metagenome (GOLD analysis project Ga0307942, IMG submission 201846) | Saline water microbial communities from Organic Lake, Antarctica - #175 | ecosystem: Environmental > Aquatic > Non-marine Saline and Alkaline > Saline | place: Antarctica: Organic Lake...
GTGGACTAAGTGCCTTAAAATAAACATAGGCTGGATCGTGCTACGGTCTGGATAGAAGCCAAATTGCGTGTCAGGAACTTTTTGGTTCTCAACACACCACTTGGTCACTAGTTCTCTCAAAATGTTGGTGTAGAGTCTATACAAAGTCCCGCTCACAGCCAACATGCGGTAATTGTTGGGATCAAGCTTAGAGCCTTTTTTGTAAAGGGGGGAGATCTTGGCTTTTTTCCAACAAGCAGGAATACGTTTCTCACTCAAAGCAACGTGAAAGAGGTTGGTCAGGTAATGGACAATCACATTTTTATCTTTCTCATCACCTGGGTGAGCGTACTTCAAAAAAGGATCTGAGAATTCTTCAAAACCAAGTGAAGAAGATGCAATCATCTTACCCAAAAATTTGGAGACCGGGCACGTCATAACAGCGAGGCTTGGACAGTCAAAGGCATCGGCAGTTCTGTTGATACCTTGTGAAATACGACCACGACCCAAAGGGACAGCTGAAGCCCGTGCATCTATGTGCCTTGATTTCCTGTTCAGTGCATCAGGAGGTTTAGGAGGTGGTTTAGCATTGAAATGTGAAAGGAGGTAGGTATTTCAAGCATCTGTAGGCACGGGGGATGGACAGGTTTTCTTTCTTTGTTTCAGCATGTCGTAAATAGCTGAATTCCTTTTGCTCAACTTGTCCAAGAAATAGCAGTCTGTTGTTTTGAGAATTTGCGTGCAACCCTCCACATATGTTTTCTGTACTCTTTCTTTGTATCCTTAAATCCTCTCTACCGTCCCTCAAAGAGCGTAACAAATCCCTAGTGCTAGTAATCATCTTTGGCTGGCTGCCACACCACTGTCCCTTCCCGGAGCTGGGACCTTTTCCTCAGACATTCTTGGTCTCATTAGCTATGTTACACCTAAATATGACTAGGCGTACAAATCGAGTGAAAGGTCTTACCCAGGAAAGGATCCCCTCTGATGGCACCTCTCACACATTCGTCAGACAAAACAGGAATCAGTTGAAGTGCGGTTGAAGCGGTTGATTTCAACCGTGGTTGATTTCAACTTGGATATCAACCGCTCCCCTCGGTTGAAATCATTTCAACCAAGGAGCGTTTAACTTCAACCGCTCTTCAACCATTGTTGATATCAACCGCTTCAACCGCACTTCAACTGTGTTTTTGTGCACAGGAATTTGCAGTTGATTTCAACCGCTTAAACCGCACTTCAACTGTGCTTTTGTGTTCAGGAATTTGCAGTTGATTTCATTGTCATGACATGAATCATCGTCAATTGATCACCTACGTTATAAAATCAAAACGGTTAAGTTTATTAGCAAGACTGGCACATCCAGTATGTCAAACAAAATACATAAAAGTCAACCTTGTGCTTGTCACACGATTCATCGCCGACACTGATTGGGTGGGTGACAACATGGCTGGAAGCCTTCTTAAAAGACTAAGAGTAGCACGAGTCGCGATGCTTTTCTTTCTCGTTCATATTGATCGATGCAGTCATTTTACTTCTTTCGTCACATCCTCACAAAGACATCTCCTTGGCCACTTGCTCCTTGCCGATTGGTCGGGACCACATGCCCCTTGCTGCTGCAGAGCTGGAGCCGATCAGCCTGGCAGCACACTTGGCTACACCTTATAATTCATGCTCCCCATCTAAGTAAACTGGCAAGTTGAGAGTAAGTGAAGCGCACTCCTGGTCGTGCTGCCAGTGGGAAATGTCCTATTACATTTTCACTCAGGCTCTCTTGTGAAAAGTTTGGAGGATAACAAAAATGTGTGTGGGGGCTACCTTTCATTTGACGTGCTCATGTGTGATTGCCTTTGTCGAGAAGCCAAAACAACACAGACGACAACGCAACCGTTCCCTCTACATGGACAAGCAAGACTTAAGACAAGGTGACAAGATGTCACCATAAAAAAGAAAAAGAAGCGCACTCTTGTTACAACCATCTACAACATAAGAGCCTGCATTGGCAGGCATCCCAACTTAAATAGGTGGGATGAAAATTTACATTTGTGTGCAGCTGCTGCCGCAACACTGTTGTTGCTGCTGCTGCTGCTGCTAATGATGGCACAAGCCAAAGTCTGAACATTGAACTCGAAATCTCAGATCACGCCACTGCCATTGGCTGAGGTCCTTGGTGCTGATTGTTCTCCTTGCCTCCTACTGCTCCTGCTGCTGCTGCTGCGGCTGAGGGAGGCGCTGCTATTTCAGGCATCACAAACTGACTTGGGTTAATGGCTACCGTCTTGGTGGTGTTGTCTGTCTTGTAAATGCCTACCAGGCGGTCTGCCAGCTCAAACATGTTGTTGCGAAGGCTGATGATGATGAACTGCAGGGTAAGGCAAAAATAGTTTGGGTAACCAAAACGCGGGTGAGGTGGTTTTCTCTTCTTTACCTGACGCGCGGTGGTACGCGGGCACAAGTGGAAATCGACACCATAGCCATAACACAAGAAGTTGTTGAAGACGCTTGCAAGCTCAAACTATTCTAGAGCATTCAGCTGAGAGGATACCCTGTGCAGGTGTGCAGCCTGTGTGGTTTTGTTTGTTCACGATCTTGTTGCGCATTCACACCCCAGTATGGTTGATCATTTCCTCACTAGCTCCCTCTTTTCTGTTAACATTCCTTCTAAAGACAGTCGAGATCACACTGATATTTCACCACCACCTCTCCATCGCCAAAATAAACCCTCCTCCTCAACTCCCAAGCTCAACACAGCTTTCCAACACTTGCCTGTGCATTCTTTGTGCGGTCCTTGATGTAGTGCCCCACGATGGACACGTTCTTGAAGTCTGTGTGCGTGAGAAGAACATTGGTCGCATTGAACTCAGAGCTCAAGACGTGAAGGGAGGCCAGCGGTTACCAAGCTGAGGAAAATCAGATCATTCATGCAGGTGTCGTGTTGCGTCAGTGCTCAAGGAACTAGCCTCATTATGCAGAAGGCAAAGGTTATGACTGGAAAGCCATTCAAGCTGCTGCAGTTACATGTACTGGCTAGGTAATGCGTGTGTCATCATATACAAAGCGCACCTAAACATATAAACACATGTATACCTACACATCTACACACGTATGCATGCACGTACATACACATATGAACACATCCCAAAAATCTCAAAAACACACCCAGGGCAGCGTCAATCTCGTCCATGACGTACAGTGGGGTAGGCTTGTAGTGGTGCAGGGCAAACACCAGGGATAGACTGTGTGTATGGAAGACAGATGGATGTGCATGAGGAAAGACTGTGTGTATAAAAGACTGCATGAGGAAAACGGTGTGTAGAGAAGACTGACAGATGTGCATGAGGAACGCCGTACCATAGTCGAATGTTACTGTTGTATGTGTTACTGTTGTATGTGTTACTATTGTATGTGTTACTGTTGTATGTGTCACTGTTGTATGTGTTACTGTTGTATGTTACTGTTGTATGTGTTACTGTTGTGTGTTACTGTTGTATGTGCTACTGTTGTACATTACTGCAGTCATGAGGCGGGAAGGTGTGACGCTAGCAGGCAAGAGTGCTTTTCGACAAATATGGAAAGTTGAAGTGCGGGGCCTTACAAGGTTTACAAGGTTTACAAAACATGCCTTCGATCAGGAAGTGTGACTGCTAGCCTGCTCATAAAAGGCAATCAGTTCAACCAGTTCAATTCGTTCAAAAGCAATCAGAAGTGTCGGGCCTTATATGCACTGGCGGGCAATGTCGGACAAGGTAGGTAGCGGCAAACATTGGTTTGCTGCAAGCATGTGGCTTTTTACTTGTCAAGCAATACAAAAGCAATACAAGAGCAACACCAGTGCACATTTAAACAAATCGTGAGGGGCCCTTCTCCTGCCACCCCATGAAGATTGCACCTGACCGGTGTTTCCTCTCTCCGCCACATGGACATCAGCAATGCTCGACTTAGATGAGCAGCGGTATAAATGCACAGCCATAGTCATCAAGATGCAGCAACGCAGCAATACAGTAGACTGAAAGTTAGTCCCTGTCCCTGCTTGCATCCAAGCAGCGCCTCACTCAGGTCGTAACCAGACTGAGGTCCATGCTTACATCCAATGCGACGAGACACTACGCACTGTTCGCAGCCACCCATCACTGTAAACACACGTAACACTATGCACTGTTCACAGCCGCCACACGTCACTGTTAACACACTATGCACCGCCACACGTCACTGTTAACACACTATGCACTGTTCACAGCCACCCGTCACTGTTAGCACACTATGCACTGTTCACAGCCACCCGTCACTGTTAACACACTACGCACTATTCACAGCTGCCACACGTCACTGTGAACACACTACGCACTGTTCACAGCCACCCGTCACACGTCACACCTGCTCAGCGTCTTTTCTCCTCCACTCAGGTTGCTGATGTTCTTCCAACTCTTCTTTGGCGGCCGCACGCTGAACACAATACCCTGTGCACGCATATATAAATAACTAAAATTGAGTATTGTGCATGAGTGCTGGCAGGTGAATCGCACAGTGAAATGACTCTGCACTACAAAAATGGAGCAACTCACGTCAAACCTCATTTGGGGGGGCCCGCTCAGGCTGCGCACGTACAGAAGCTAGTCGGCAGAAGACTTGACTGGAACCTTAACTTATAACTCGCTGCAGTCTTATGATCTATGAACAAGCGTCGTTCTTACGTTCTTACGTGCTGTACCTCCAAGCACAGTCAACACCAAAACAGCATATTGGGCTGCTTGTGGGTCGTGCAAACCAACAAGACAGAGGGCTGGCATGCAATGACCAGGGAAGCAATACTGATACAACCCATCACTAGGCTCTTCTTGTAAATGGGGACACAGCAGTGGTGTACATCATAACAATGGACACGGCATGTGGCTTGAGCGTGGCACGGCATGTGGCATGTGTGGTGTACATCACAATGGACACGGCATGTGTGGTGTACACATGTGGCATGTGTGGTGTACATCGCAATGGACACGGCATGTGTGGTGTACACATGTGGCATGTGTGGTGTACATCACAATGGACACGGCATGTGTGGTGTACATCGCAATGGACACGGCATGTGTGGTGTACACATGTGGCATGTGTGGTGTACATCACAATGGACACGGCATGTGTGGTGTACACATGTGGCATGTGTGGTGTACATCGCAATGGACACGGCATGTGTGGTGTACACATGTAGCATGTGTGGTGTACATCGCAATGGACACGGCATGTGTGGTGTACACATGTGGCATGTGTGGTGTACATCACACTGGACACGGCATGTGTGGTGTACACATGTAGCATGTGTGGTGTACATCGCAATGGACACGGCATGTGTGGTGTACACATGTGGCATGTGTGGTGTACATCACACTGGACACGGCATGTGGCATGAGCGCCCGCACCTCAAAGCTCAGGAATTTGGCTACTTTAACACTCGTGACTGTTTGCGACGATAGCATGCAAACAGAGCAGAGGCTACACTTGTGACAGGTGGCTGCATTTATGAGCTTATGAGAGGTGGCTGCATTTATGAGCTTATGAGAGGTGGCTGCATATATGAGGTTATGAGAGGTGGCTACACTTTGTGACAGGTAGCTGCAATTATGAGCTTATGAGAGGTGGCTACACTTTGTGACAGGTGGCTACACTTTGTGACAGGTGGCTACACTTTGTGACTGGCGGCTACACTTTGTGACAGGTGGCTACACTTTGTGACAGGTGGCTACACTTTGTGACAGGTGGCTACACTTTGTGACAGGTGGCTACACTTTGTGACTGGCGGCGTGACAGGCGGCTACACTTTGTGACAGGTGGCTACACCTGTGGCCATTTGCAAGCACAGCATCCAGGCAGAGCAGAGGGGTCTAACACTTGCCTCGGAGAAGGGGTCCAGGGAGTCTACGAGCTCCAGCTCGGCATCCCCCCCTAGCGTGATCATCTGCAAGCAAGAGCAAAGGGGAAGGGAGGGGCATGGGGAGAGGCAGGGAACTTACAACATTTTACGACATGCAGCAGCTAGCGAGGGAAGAGTGGTCCTACAAGATGTCTCTAAGGTTTTCCTTGAGCAAGAGAAGGAGATCCATGCCTCCCAATCTGCCATGAGGTAAGACCAGGGTTATAAAAGGAGTCCGCCACCCAATGAGAGGAACCCCGACACACGGTGTGTGTGTGCGTGTGTGTGTGTGTGTGTGTACATATAATAGGAGCACCGACACACACTGTGTGAGCACACGATAAGCTGCGTACATCAACAGTACAGGAGCCCCATCACAGGTGTGTGTGTGTGTGTGAGCACTCACATACCTGGTACATCTCCTTGAGCTTGAGGCTGATGACGTTGAAGCCTGCCATGAACTCGTCCAGCCTGGCCTTGCGCAGAGTCTCATGCTGGCGCCGGAGCTGTGTGCAGGCGAGCATGGGTGGTCAATACATGTTGTAAATTGTCAACCAGCTGGTGTCGACTTGAAATTTTGATGCTACAATTTATTACACAGGAAGTCTTGCACCCGTGTCAAGTGCGAGCACCAGGGTCAAGTACAGAGGGCCAGAGAGAGTACAGAGTACAGAGGAGAGTACAGAGTCAGAGTACAGAGGAGATTACAGAGGACCAGAGAGTACAGGGTTGAGTACAGAGGAATGGAGTCACAAGGGGGTATGGACAAGTACATACACACACAGGGTTGAGTACAGAGGAATGGAGTCACAAGGGGGTATGGACGAGTACATAATCACACACACACGTTCTGGTCAGGCGGTTGGCTCAACACATTTCATGTCACTCAAGAACAAGGCATACGCACATACACACACGTACGCACGCAACACACAACCATACACCTCTCATCACACTGTGAGGTGACAGCGCCCTAATCTGCAATAAAAGTGATCCTAGGCCACTCACAGTAAAAATACACCTCATCAAGCTGTCAAGCAAACAGCTATAGCTCCACTGCATGTGCAGAGTGTGGACACACTATAACATCACACACAAGGATACACACACGTACGTACACACACATGACACACACATGACCCACACAAACACATATAGCTCCACTGCATGTGCAGAGTGTGGACACACTATAACATCACACACAAAAAGATACACACACACGTACGTACACACACATGACACACACACACATGACCCACACATACACACACACACCTCGTCACGCTGTGAGGTGACGGCGTCTAGCTCTTCCGCTCGCTGCTCGTAGTCAGCCAGCTTTGCCCTGAAGTCCTCAATGGCACCAATGTCGGGAGACATCTTCACAAGCTCGGCCTCTAGCACGGATGCCTGCACACAGACGCCCGCACATTCTACTACTCAAAACTGCTCACACACTGCCGCTGTCTGCAAATGCTGTAGCTTTGCACCGTTCAGTGTGTGTTGTACACATAAGAGGAGACAGGTGAGTGTCGAGTGTTGTTACAAGGGAAGCGTTGCCCATCCAGGAGTTGGCAGGCACACAGAGGCCTGCCTATACAGCACATTTCCCTACACTCAGCCTTATATAGAAAAGGAGCGTACACAGTTCATCGTACACAGTTCATCATACACAGTTCATCGTACACAGTTCATCATACACAGTTCATCGTACACAGTTCATCGTACACAGTTCATCGTACACAGTTCTTCATACACAATTCATCGTACACAGTTCATCGTACACAGTTCATCGTACACAGTTCATCATACACAATTCATCGTACACAGTTCATCGTACACAGTTCATCGTACACAGTTCATCATCGTACACAGTTCATCATACACAGTTCACCATACACAGTTCATCGTACACAGTTCATCGTACACACCATACGCCTTCAGTCAGTCAGTAAGCCTAAAGCCCAAGTACAAGTGCCCTTGGCTGCCTGAAACCCAGCAACTCTGAAGCAAAGCGCGTCTGAGCTATGAGCTACCTTCTGTAGCTGCATAAATACTTACATACGCCCATTGGCCGGCACAAATACTTTCATGGGCCGGCATAAATACACCCATGAGCCAACACACACACACACAAACACACACACACACACATACGTACGTAGCTCTAATACGTGCAAGGCAGGCACGTGACACAATCAATGCAAAGCACTTCATAAGAATCTGCACAGCATGCAGGATTAAAAAAAGGGGTAATAAAAGGACGGGAACTCACGTCGTAGATGTAGTCCTCAGCACTCTTCTGCAGCTCAGCCATGTCCACCATGACCACGTCACCACCTGCGCATTTATGTGTGCGCGTATTTGTGTGTTACTTGTACAGGTATACGTATCTCCTTAGCGCATGCATTTCTGCCCTTCTTGTATATGCCTGCATATATCACGCCATGGTCTCAGAGCGGTCACGTTCGCTGTGGACACTCTCCACGTGCGCAATCAAATTAATAATGCGTGAGTGCATATTTGTACAACGTAATAATGTGTGCACATTGTAAAATTAATGATGCGTGCACATTGTACAAAGTCATAATGTGTGCGTATTTGTACAAAGTACTCCACACGCTCAACCACACATCCATGCCTTGGTGCCTGTGAGCTATGGGCAACGCCAACAAACAAAGAATGCCGTTCGTCAAGCATTATCTGTCACAAAAGTATGCTGTTCACAGCTGCACGCACCAGTGAGATCAGTGAACTTGTGCTGAAGCTTCTCGATGTCATCCTGCCATCTTGCTACCTGTGTGTACGTGTATGGGTACGTATGTGCGTGTACGTGTATGTGTTGGTATGCTTGTTTGTGTATGTGTGTACGTGTATGTGTTGGTATGCTTGTTTGTGTATGTGTGTACGTGTATGTGTATGTATGCGTGTTTGTTTATGTGTGTACGTGTATGTGTATGTATGCTTGTTTGTTTATGTGTGTACGTGTATGTGTAGGTATGCTTGTTTGTGTATGTGTGTACGTGCATGTGTACGTATGCTTGCTTGTGTATCTGTGTATGTGTATGTATACGTATGCTTGTTTGTGTATATGTGTGCACAATGTAGACATTGCAACACACCAACAAATATCCACACCCACACACACACACATGCATCCACCCATTGATCCACTTCCATACTTACACGCAATCAAACTCAAACACACACTTTCATCCACCCACTCATCCACATACACACAACCATACTCAAATACACAAGCACACACATCCATCCGCCCACTCATCCGCACCCACAACCACACCCAAGCATACACAAACACACCTTGCCTGACTCCTCCTTGTGCAGCTTTGACATCTGCTCCAAGGCCATCTCAATCTCAAGCTCCGTCTTGCGGATGATGCCGTGACGGGCAGTAGTTTCTGACAACTGTGTGTGCGTGTGTGTGTGTGTGTGTGTTGTGTGTGTGTGTGTTTGTATATGTATCTGTTTGTGTGTGGGTGACCTAGTGGCAAACTGAGCAGTTCATGCTCTAAACACTTGTACTATCTACTATCTAAACACTTGTACTACCTACTATCTATTTGCATTGTACTTGCATTCTTAGCGATCACCAAAAGCGCGCTGTTCAGCATCAAGGAGGACAATCATGGAAGAAAAGGCTGGAAGTATGGACTGATTAAGGTGCAACGACACTTGACAAAATAGGTGTACAAGAAACACATGCAGTTAAAAAACTTGCAGTCCAACAGGTGGCAGTCAGTTTCACAAGCCCAACGTAGCATGCTCATAACATTTGCAATGCTTTCCCACACCAGAGCTACGACAATTAATTAAGGTTAGCCAGAGCCATGTATACATGGTATGTATTATATGGTATTGTTGGCAGGAAAATCACCAAATATACGGTCATGTACGGTGCATATACACGGTTCTGGCCAACCTTACAAATAGTGATGACACACAAAAACACAGATGAATGCCTCTGCCTTATAATCTCCTTATTCCTGCTTAACCGCACCCCCTCCCCCCCATACAAATTACGCACCTCTGCTTGTGCTTTGTCCACTTCCTGCTGCTTAGCAGCAAGCTGCTCTATGGTGGCTTCCACCAGCGTCATGACCTGGATCGTGCCAATGCATTGATCAGCATCGACTGTGTACTCATGTACTCATGAGAAGGCGTGCACTTGAATCATGGAAGAACTGATTGTGAGAATGCGGCACTGCTTTAAAAGGCATGAGTGGCAGGGTAGGCGTGCAGGAGAGGCAGTAAGCGTGAGTGGAAGTAGGCAGTAGGCGTGCAGGCACGACAAACCGAAGAAGCCACCACTGCCTTTCATTCTTGCTCATGCGAAAGTGTGCAGGTCAGAGAGGAGCATAAGCCACCACTTCCTCTCATTTTTGCTCATGCAAAAGTGTGCAGGTCAGAGAGGAGCATAAGCCACCACTTCCTTTCATTTTTGCTCATGCAAAAGTGTGCAGGTCAGAGAGGAGCATGCGACACACTGTGTGGGGTAGTGATGCCACGCAAAAAATTGAGTGTGATGATTTAGGCTGGCGAAATATCTTGTGATCAAAGTTGCTGGGAATGGGTGCATACAAGCCGCATTGACGTACCCACCCCTCCCCCCCACCCCTTCAACTTCCCCTCTCACCCCTCATGTACAGCAGCACCATTTCTGACTTCACACTCATCATTCCATAGATCAGGAACTATTGGCCTGGAAAACATGCCGTGTTTTTGCCATGAACTTTGAAGGATGCAAGCTGAACGCCCGCTCTGTAGGGGTCTGGACGCACTGCACTCCTGGCCCTCCTCGTCCATCGCCATCTCTGCAGCACTGCCTTTTCATACACTCACTCACTCTCACACACCCACACGATCAGTACACACAGCACTCTTGACTCTGCTCTGTAGACGTTGATAAACCCTATGGGGTGCACCGGTACGATTGCTCACGCGAGCAGTCTTGCTCCACAGTATTTTGCATACCCACAATGCCTTTCTTGAGTGCAGCTGACAATGTACCCCAAACCCTTAAATCATCCCACCTTGTCCGCCTGGTCTTTCATATCCTACTCTTCATTCTGTATGATGCTCTCCCAGGCACAATGCCTTTGTTACATTATCTTGCTGACCATGTAACACACAACGATTTAATGCTGTGTGTTATCTCACCTTGCCTGCCTGGTCCTCCATATCTTTCACCTCTTGCTCCATACGCTTGACCTCAGTCTCTAAACGCTCACGCTCTTTCTCTGCAAGCCATAATACGCAGGCAAAGAAGGCTGGTGTGAACAGATCTACGTGTGTATGATCAAAGGGCGCAATGCATCATTTTGGCAAGGGAAATACGGACACACCTATCCACATGGAAACACACACACAAACACACACACACACACACATCCACTCACATACAGATGACATGGACCAGCTAAGCTGAACACAGTGCAAAAGTTTAAGTGAGCACGCCAGCCAAGCCATTCTTCTACCCTCAAAGGTCAATGACAGGCGTTGAGGGCGACGTGCAAGGCATTCCTTCTGACACATCAAGGTCTCTAATTGTTGGTATGTATTAGCGCTCTACACTGATGAACATGCTCTACCCTAAATGGCATGCTCTATTGATATACTTTTTGGTGGTCCTCAGGTTATGTCATCTAGGTGTTTAACGTTATGCCATGTAGGTGGTTATCTTTTTATCCTATGCCGTAGGCCAAACGCACATCCGCATAGCAGATTGACACTTTACATTGCTAGCACACATTATGTCATGTTCAACCAAGTCTGTGCATCATTCAAGCGCACCGTCCTTAACGCGCTCCTTCTTCAGCTTATCACACTGCTTGTTGTGGGAGGTGACCTGTGAGGAGGATGAGGTGTGCATGAGCTCTGAGGAGGAGGTATGCGTGGACTATGAGGAGGATGTGCGTGTGCGTGAGTGTGTATGCGGTCGTGTGTGTGCCGTAAAACCACATTTATGTGGTTGAAAGAGTGTAAGTTTGATTTAAAAGGGAAGATGCTGTAGCAAGAAGGTTAAAGCTGACAAAGTATTAATGCCTCGTGCGTGCTGTTTTCAAGGAAATATGGTGTTGCATCATAAGGGTACCGTATAGTTTGGAGGGTGTTGAGAGCCACGTGGTGGTCCAAGACGTAGGCAAATAAATTAGGACAATACCAGGAATGGGCGCAAAGTTAAGGCTTGCTTAAGCAATTCGAACAAGCAAGATGCAAACACATTATCTGCCTCCAAACGACACACACACACGCACATACATACATACATACACACACAAAACGCTTACTACCATCATGCAGCGTGCACACCCATACCCCAATTCCATCGCACCTGCACAGCCTTCTTTGCAGCATCTGTCTCGCCATCAGCCATTTCTCTTTCCAGCTTGGCAACAGAGGCCTTGGCCTTCTTCAGCTTTTCACCTCCTGTATGTGTTGTGTTTGTTGTGAGTGTTAGTGCATGCGTGCGTTTAAGGACAGGTGAGGTTGCGTTGATGCCTGTTTGCATATTGGTGATAAATAGGGTTGGCCAGAACCATGCATTTTTAGGTATATACCGTGTATTTACAATATTTTTGGCGGGAAAATCACCATACATACGGTCATATACGGTGTGTATGTACGGTTCTGGCCAAACCTAGTGATAAACATTACCAACCTAGCTCAGCAAATCTCCACATCAGCACTGCCACGACCTCACATGCCCTCCAGCCCATCAGCACTGCCCAGCCCATCAGCACTGCCCAGCCCATCAGCCCATCAGCACTGCCACGACCAAACATGCCACAACCAAACATGCCCTGTTAGTATTTCCTCTTGTTTGGCATTGTTGATCTATATGCAAGCACAGCTGTTTCATTCATCAGCACCGCCAGAACACGTGGACACAATCAACATCAGCACACAGTGGGCAACCCTAATCAGAAGAACATCAGGAGACACTTGCTAGACGTCCAGCAGAGACGACCACAGCCTTGCCTTGCCACAAAATTGGATCATCTCAATCATCCACGCGCATCCTGAATCTCGGTCTGCAGCACTGTTGCTTGAACACCCAGATTCTACATCTGACTGCACAGCTAAGATGACCAGGGCCTGAAACATGTACCTGTCCCTACATTCCAAACATCTTTTATTACACACACCTGTAGCGCCGTTGCTTGGGCCTCCAGAACCTACATCTGAATGCACAGCTAAGCTGAGCAGCCACAGACAATTCTTTGAATTAAACATTCCAATCATCTTGATCACTCACCTGCGTTGTCGATCTTGACTTGCAGCGCTGCTGCTTGCGCCTCCAGACCCTGCGTCTGGCTGCGTAGCTCTGCAAGGCTCTTCTCCTCACGTGCAATCTCAAGGGACAGCTCCCCAATGCGCTTGGCGTCCTCAGCATCAACCTATGTGTGTGAGTGTGCACATGTGTGCGTAAATCCATTAGTGTGTTTGTTGGGGGAGAAGGGATTGGGAAAGGAAAAATTCCAAATTGTGTATGTGTGTATTTTGAAGGGTGCAAGTGCAGCGTATGGTGAGGAGTAATGACAATGATTGGTGTGTGTGTGTGTCTGTGTGTGAAACGTTGCTTTTCTGCTCTTTTTCCATAAGACTAGGACACAAAAGGTATTACGAGAATGCCAGCCTGAGGTCAGGTCTGTGGTCGATATAACAGCCCTTATAGTAGCCATGGCAGCATGCAGTAGGTGGAACACATCCCAAACCTTTAGGTATACATACCTGGGTGGCCTGTTTTAGCTCCTCAAGTCTTTGCTGGATGTCTGCGGCTTTGTCCTCCTCTGCCCTGGCCTCCATCTTAGCCTGTGTGTGTGCGCGCGCGTGTGTGCGTGTGTGTATGTAAAAGAAAGAGCGTGCAACAGAGAGAGAGAGAGAGAGAGAGAGTGA
>Ga0307942_1002954_pt1 | contig 13783 bp, 15 predicted proteins | sample OrgLakmetagen175_FD_201846 | JGI IMG/M metagenome (GOLD analysis project Ga0307942, IMG submission 201846) | Saline water microbial communities from Organic Lake, Antarctica - #175 | ecosystem: Environmental > Aquatic > Non-marine Saline and Alkaline > Saline | place: Antarctica: Organic Lake...
AACTCAGAAGTTTACAAATTTATTAGTGCAGCTGTCGATCTTTTTGATTGATTTATTTGTTGGGACCTATAGGTTGAGCAGCCATGCCAGGCTGGAGGCCTTTGTAATCCAAACTAAACTAAACTTATGTTGCAAGTAATAGTGATTACCTTACCTTACCTTACCTTATGTTGCAAGCTCCATAATAACTGTAAAATGGTTCAAGTGCTTCCAAAGTGGCGTGCAATAAATAGGGGTTTTAAGTTTTAAAGTTGCAGCTTCGCTCAAATGTAACAAGAAGGAACAATGCTTTATGGTGGGATGCTTTACTAACTTAACCCATAGGAAACAGTGTTTTTTTTAGTCCTTGCCAGAAATGTTTACCACGGCCTTCTTCACAGAGTTATTAAAAACCATTGCAAACAAGAAGGAGCGCAGCAACAAATTTTATCTAATGATTATGGTTGATGATGGAGATTTAAGTTCAGGAGAAAGTGACTTGATCTGACACCATTCTAGCTGCTCACAGCAGTGGCCTTCTGCTGCTGCTGCTGCTGCTGTTCCAATACTTCCCCTGACGCAAGAGTGGTGCTTCCTTTTTCTACTTCACCATTGGACTCTATATAGATCGCCTCATCATGGGTACTACTACCACTGCTAATAGGTGAGACAATTTCAGCTCTGTGCTCCGTAGGAATTGCGGCAGGCTGCTTTAGGTTGCGTGGGGGGAAGCGCCTGATCTTACCCCACAGAATGTAAGCAGGGTAAGGCTCCACAAAATTGCTGTGAAAGGACTTGCGGCTCATTAGCAGCAGCTGCTTTAGGTCACAGGCTCTGGGAAGCACCTGCATGGCAATAGAGATTTTGCGCAAACACTGTCAGCCCACAGGGGAATAGTGGCATGGGGATGAATGATGAAGGGAAGCACAAGACACAGGTTGTTTACAGCAGCGGACACTCATTACATTATTAGCCAGCTCCCTGTGGCGGAGTTCTTTCTGTCTGCGTGGCTTGTCTTTTCTTTTTTTCAGTCTGTCTCAGCATTTTAAGCACAGGGAATTTATATCTAAGCATTCTTGTGGCGGACGAGTACGGTGCCCGGTACCTAAGTGGCTGCTTTTCCATAATTTATGCACCTTTTCCTTAATTTTTGCATAAGTAGTTGGCTTCTCCCCTGGGTTCATGAGGGGAATGGTTTCTTGTTTCCATGTTTCATTTTTGAGGGTGGAAAAGCACACAACGCTGTACTTGTCTCTTACCTGCATGCCATGCCTGAGGACAAATATGGGCTGCACCAGGGCTTTCTCTGTCGCAGTGAGGCAGCGTGCCAGTGCAGGCCCCTCCCATCTAGCCACCTGAGACAGGAGACCCAATCACAGCATGAGCCAAATTGGAAGCATATGACAGGAGGCTGTAGCTATCATAACTTTTTGGCGTCACATGTCAACTGAAGTATGAATAACATCGGAATCTGATGTCGAAAGGTAACGTTCGGTATATAAATGAGTTGATTCTGAGGGGGTGAAGGGGGGTCGAGGGGGGTCGGGGAATTTTGGGGGGGAACTCCAGTATTTTACTGGGCCACTTTTACGAAATACTAAATATATTGTGGATTTCTTAGCTCAAATCCGTTCGGCTGGCACCCTTGTTGGGTAATTTTACTAAAGGGGGGTTCTAGGTGCCTGGTCACAGAAATGCATGAAATGCCCCCAAGTAGGCCGCGGGGGTGTGTTCAGGCAAACTACCAGCAATTAATTCCATGCATGCAGTTCACGTATTGCATTATGCATAAATTGCACGAATGAAGTAAAAAAGTGCATGATTTGTGCATTCAACAGGTGGTCAGTGCAAGAGCGTGCACATACCAGTTTTTGCCTTATAACTCTTGACGTATTGCATTAAATCCTATGAGAGCAGTGCAGGCAGATAGCTGCTTACATTTTGAGCACATTGACACCCTTTTTATTAATGTGGGGGGTCAGGAAGGGGCTTAGGGGGGGGGGGGGCGGCATTGTGGGCCGGTGGCCCTAAATTTACACGTGACTGTCAGATTCTTTTTTTTACGCCTCCTGCATACACTTTTGTGAAAGGAAGTTTTCCAGGAAGGCACCAGCATAAAACTGCCCGGCACTCAGGTGGCGGTCACACGTAAAAATTTTCCTACTTCTTTTCTTCGGGGGAGGGGAATTTTCACTGTTACCGAAAATTTTTGCGGTCACACAGGAGGGTGTAGGAAGCATAACCTTTGGACGTCACGTGTCAAATCGATTAAAATGTATATATACGGAATCCTGGCGTCGAGAGTTATTGATTGGTATATTTATGGATCCAATCGGAGGGGGGGGGGAGGGGGGGGGTTCAGAGTTTTTGGGACCCCCCCTCCAAAAATTTACTGGGCCACTTCTACAAAATTTTAATATATCATCGGAATCCTCGGCTCAAGCCCAGTCGATTGGCACCCTTTTTGAGCAAATTGGGTTAAGGTCTGCGGACATGTCCAAAAGTCAGAGGCACACGCACTCGGGTGCAGGCCGCGGGGTGAGTCAAGCCAATGAAGCAGCAATTAACCCCAAACTTACAGGATGGGCCAGTACGAGATAGTCAGTGGAATTTTGAAGAGTTAGAAGCAATGTGGGACTGTGCAAGCTAGTTATGGGTGCCTAGTAGGTCACGTGTGCATGGGCGTCTGTATCTTGGTTATTGCACCATAACTCTGCAACACTTCAGTTTCAGGTCTTGATGAGTATGCAGGTGGATGCCTATTTGAAAAAGGAGCAAATTGGTACCCTTTTTGTCCGGGTGGGGGCACTGGGTGATGGGTATTAGGGAGGGGGGGGGGGCAAAGACCCCCAAGCCAAAAAATAGGGTTGACGTCCATTACTTTTTTTTTTGGCGCCTCCTGTGTGACCGCTAATTTTTTCCAAAGTGAAAATTTCAAGGAACATTTTGAAGAAAAAAAGTAAAGAAAACGTGTGACCGCAGCCTCAGCTGAGCCTCACCTGTTTGGCCCAGACCTCATTCCTGCTGGCCACCTCACACAGGCCCTTCCACTTCTTTGCGATGCGAGAGGGCCGAATCCCGGTGATACCCGGCGACATGGCCACCATGGAAGCCGCACTGGACAAAGGCACACCTAGTAGCGTGGCCAGCTCCACCTAGCAGTGAAAGTGTGTGCACACAACTTTGTGAGTTTGTGCATGTATGTGAGGGAGTGAGTGTGTGTGTGCGTGTGTGTGTGTGTGTGCATGCGCAGGAGTGAGTGTGTGTACATGTGTACATACGAGTGTACACGTGTACTGGCAACTGACATTTAGTGTGCTGTCCCACTTGTTTTTGCAAAGAAGTGCTTTCATACTTAGGCCAGCATATTGTGAAATTCAGCTTTAGAGGCATGCCTGTTTGTTTGAAAAAGCAGTATTAGGGCGACGTTCAATTTTTCTGAAACGATTAAGGTGTCTACAAATGTAAGGTCAAAGCCAGGGCAGCTGGTTAAATAAGGAATTAAGTGCACAAAACTTCCATTCAAAAAGGACGAAAGTGCAGCTAGCGTGAGCCACCAATTTAGCCTAGATATTTGCAATCAAACAAAGTCTATCTTTTTACTGACCCCACATCTTAAGCAAACTTAATCCTAGGTGTATACTCCTTTCATTCTTTCAGAACGATCAGGCAAGCAGGGATAGCAGGATTTCATACCTGTTTCAGCGCAACAACAAACATGAAGGAATGGATAATACCACGCACAGCATTGTAGGGAAGACCACAATGTTTGCCAACCGTTTGATGCTGAATCCGTCACTTCAATAAAGTGCAGGTGTGAGTAGACGCTGTGCTTCCCTCTGCAGCAGCTGGGTCCGCCGCGAGCATGATTAAGTTAGTTTGTTCCTGGACCTCCCTGCGTTGCCAGCTCCGATTTCAAGGCACCTACCAGGTTTGTGGCCAGGCGCTGCACACTTCCCAGCAGCAGCTGGGGCCGCCGCGAGCACGCCTTTGCTAGGCGGGTGTGCGTCACTGGGAGGAGCATGGACAGAGCCTCAAAGCGGGCAGTGATGGAACCTAGCGGAAGGGTGAGCTGCAATGACACACACACAGTGAGGCATGCATGGGATGGTGTATATGTATATGTGTGCTTTGTGTCTTGCACTCTGAATCTACAGCTGACAACTTCCTAGGGTTTGTCACTATTATTTGCATTAACAATTGATGATACCAACCTTGATGTGTGGTTGTGGTTACAGTCACAGTCTTGGCAAGGAAGGTTGGCCAGAATCATACATTCATACGTATATACGGTGTACATTCGGTACTTAAGCAGGGAAATCACCGTTCATACCGTTAAATACGATGTGTAAAAAAAAATCTAGGCAATCCCATCGGCAAAAAAGCATTGAGAATTGACACAGCGATCACACTCTTGCAGCAATATGTGTTGGCAAGCACTGAAATCAAAACGTGCTGAAGTAGAGAATGAAATATGCTGGCACAATCAAGTAAGATGTTCACTCTGTCCGCCCACCAGGAATGTAGCCCGGACCAGGCCTCTAGCTGCCATGGCTTCAGGCTCACCCACTAGCTCAGCAAACTCCGACACAGCACCCTGAAATTGCTCCTGTGCACGTGACAGTAAAACATAAAACGTCGTGTGTCTGCTCATTCCTGCATGAGATATTAAAGCGGAGCATTTCTCCCCCTCCTTACCGCTGTCCCCCTCCCTGCATCAAACACCCAACCATTGCCTCATAACATCGTATGCACATATGTATGCAGACAAACACGCCCTCATAATCACACACACACGCATGCACTTTCCTCCTCTTTATCCCCACTCTGTTCCCCCCCCCCCTAGGAATGCCACACATGTGAGCGCAGATGTTGGCCACGAGCCACCCACGTAAATAGTCAGACCATCATGAATTTACGATTGGGTGCGCCCTCATCAAGACAATCAAAGAACAGCAAAATCATTGCTTATGAGGTCAAGCAACATAAGAGAGAATGCTGAGCGACTACGATAACCAAGGGGTGACCAATTCATACTGCACAGAAACAGTTCAAAAAGCCTCCTGGATCGTTTTCTCCATGAAGATGAGGTTGTGCGAGGTTGTGCGCCTGCCTTGCAGCAATCCGTGACGCTACAGAGTGCAAGCATCTACATATTCGGACCACAACCAAACAAACACGCACGCACGCAGCACACACGCTATAACACACGGCCCCTATATGTGCGTACCTTGTTGTTGTACGGCTGTGCGATGATGTTGCAGTTGCGCACCGCAAATGCCACGCATTCCTCAGGAGCCAGGTGCAGTGTGGAGTTGAACACCTCTAGGGTGCGCAGCAAGATAGCAGGGTCTTGGGCAAGCAGGCGTGGCTCCTTGGCTGCATCCATGCATGCAAGGTGCGGTGTGCAAAAGAGAAACAGTGAGCGCTCCAAGACATTTGCAGAGCACGCAGGACAGCAGGGTCACGAGCAAGCAGGCAGCTCTTGAGTTCCTTTGCGTGGTGCCTGCAGTTAAAGGGCATAACACTGCGTGGATTCAAAACACTTTTGAAGTGCGCAGAAGGGCTTTGGGCTAGCAGGAAGGGATCCAAGGCAACGACATGCATACGCTGAACTTGATCATGTTTTTAAAGTGTTATGTTTGCAGTGCACTACAATATAGACATGTCAGCATATTGCTTAACAAATGCGTGACATTGGCAACCACAACATACAGACATGTCAGCATATTGCTTAACAAATGCGTGACATTGGCAACCACAACACGTAGACATGTCAGCATCGTGCTTACAAATGCATGACATGCCAGGACGTATGCCTGCACCCCAATGGGCATGCTTTGTAAAAGTTCCAAGTTATAAGCACCAACAACAAATTCTGATGCACAGAGGAGGAGAACATCAGGAGCATTCAATGCAGCGGTGTACAAAGGGTACATTCGTGCAGTCCAAGAAAGTCAAATGCTGTGCGTATAAATGTGGGAGGCTGCTTCTTGCGAGGAAAGCGTACGTGGCTGCCCAGGCAGCGCTAAGCAACACAAGATTGCGAAGCAATTTGCGCGATCCATTGACATAAACAGAGGGATAGATGCGCACTTAAGCCAGCAAGACCTAACTCATCCTGTCTATTGTGAATATACAATACACCTTTTGCTCGTAGTTTTGCTACGACGGTGACTCACATAGAAAGAGGCGGGCGTAAACGAGGCCGCACATGTCTTTCCACTTTATGCACTGGGCCTGGCAAGAAGACGGAGGTGAAAGTTTGCAGGACAGGGCTTGAGGACTGGTAATGATAACAGAGAGATTTGCTGAGAGTTTCGTCATATGACACCATATGCAAACACCTATGTTACAGAGTTGGTTGCATCACAATGTTGTTGTGCGTGCGTCAAAGTCTAACTGGCATCTTTTGTCCTCTGGATGCTGGTTACTATTTATTCCAGTGAGCAGAGTGTGCTCATATGGAAGGCATGAGCTGCCTGGATTCAAAGATGGACAACGGAGCACAATGCGCAAAGTTGGGCACGAGGTGAAACTCTTAGACACAGTTGCCTCCCTGACTGTGTCTTACTAGAATGTCCCCGGAGGACACAGTTGCGTGCATACAACAACACAAATTAGCAATCACAAAGGTGCAGAAGAGGGAGTGGAGGCACTGCAATCTTAGCGCACTTGTCTGTTTGGCTGGCGCTGTTGTTTGGCACGAATAAAACCGCTAAAGCCACGCATTCCTTCATTTTGGGTGACACCTCTGCCATCCTCTTAAAATTACAGCTTTTCCACAAAAAGCTCATACCAGAGATTGTTGGATTTCGTCTAGTCTAGGAGCTGTGGAGAAAGATCTGTTATGTCATGAAGCAATTTGCCAAACTGAGATTCCGATTAATGAACAAAAGAACTGTGAGGACTCACCTTCACTTCGTCTATGCTCATCGCCGTGAGCATGCGCGCTCTAGAGCCGTAAAACGCTTTCCCAGGCAGCCTTGTCCCCAGCAGGATATCCATGGCGTCACTGACCACCTCCACCTATGTCATGTGAATAAAGATGAGCAATGCAAAAGTGGTTTAAATTGCCCATATCATGTCCTCCACCGTGGAGCACGCGGTTTTATCTCAAGAATAAGGTCAAGGTTAACAGGCGAGGTGTGAATTCAACATAGCTTTCAAGAAAATAAATAAATAGTGCTCATTTGCTGAAGCGCTCTTATGAAGTGGATATCACCACGCAGATGCCAAACGAACAATATATATATACATGATTTCTATTAGCAGATGCAAAACAGTTGGGGGCTCCAACAATGGCATGTTCTTTTGTTTATTCATTTGTGTCAGACTGTCCAGATGGGTATGGACGTGCGCAAACACTAACACAAACACACAACGGCACGTACAATCACATACGCACATAATATGCATGCACAATACAAAAGCGCATATACACATGCATATTATGCACACATCCAAACACCCAAACACAAGCACACGCGCAAAAGCACACAGACACACGCAGACCTTCAAACACACGCACATACACAGCTTAGTTACCTCTGAGCAGTAAACCATCGGCTCCTGGCCTTCCACAGTCACACCATTGAGCAGCACGCCATCAGCCCTTTGCTCCTCCCTTTCTGCCTTTTCAAAACCCTCATCTAAATCCATCAACAGCTCGTGCTGATCCTCTCCACCCTCCTTCTTGCCTTGCTTCCCGCTCCCCTGCGCCCCCTTCTCTCCCTTCCCTGCTTCTTGGGCGCTGGTGATGCGGGCGTTACGTTGGGTGTACGCAGCGCAGTAAGCCTGCGCATGTTTTATCAAACAAGTGTTCAAGCATTAATGCTGTTGTTGCATGTGTGAACCAATCTTTTCTAAACCCAAGCTCAGCTTGCAATGAGCGAGAATCAGCAATCACAAGCTCCTGCGTAACAATTAGGGCCCAAATTCTAGTTAAATGTGTCTTCTTTCCCAAGATTGCCTCATTTCAGCAGATTGCTTTCTGGAAGCAAGGGCCTGCGTCTGTCGCCAATGGTGATTACAATCATTTCAGTGCACATCCTTACACACATACCTGCAGGATGTGCAGGGCTTCCTGCAATGCTGGTTGCATGTTGGGTGGCGAGCTTTCCATCTTCTGCGAGGGTGGCAAATGTGAGTGAGTGCATAGCAGCACACTTTGATGCATGAACGATCACAACAAAGCGATGGGCCCTGCACCCTTTCCTGCCTACATCTCTTATTCATTGCAGTTTTTTTACAGGAAATTACAGGAAAGAACGTGTTAAAATACTGTAGTCACCCTTACCACAGTGTGCACATAAACATGATACGCACACACATACACACCCACACCTGCTGCAGGTCGGCCACAAACTCTGCATCCTTTTGGATCCGCTCGTCAGGGGGGCAAGCCACCGCCAGTGGTGGCAGCAGACGCCTGGCTCGTGAGGGAGGAGATATCTCCTGCAATTGCTGCTGCTGCTGCTGCTGCTGCCGATCACTAGCTCCTCCTCTGTCGATATCCCCTGCAGACGGTTGCACATCCCCCCTCGTCCATCCCCCTGCCCTTCTTACACCCCTGAAAGGGCCCCCTGCCTGCATGCCCTCCCATTCCCCCTCCTCAAAGCGCCCCCTGCTCCTTCTGCCTTGCCCCCTGTTTGTCCTCCCACCCTCATAGGAGGGGTCACCGCCCTCTCTCCTCCTCCTGTACCACCATCCCTCCTCACGCTCGTAACCACCCCGCTGATTCTGCCAGGCCCCCCTGCTATCCTCCTGCCTCTGCCCTGCATTCACACCCCTCCTGTACTCCACCTGTCCACCCCTCCGCCTGCCGCCCCTGCCCTCTTCTTCTAACGCTATACTCTCTGGCTCCCACTCCCCTCCAACCCCTTCCACACGCCCCCTCAGAGCCTCATAGTCCCTCCTTAGTGCTTCATACCTTTCCCGTAGACCAATCACGTCCTCAGGCTGATCTCGCCCATCCTGCTCCCTCCTTGTAAACACAGGAGGTCTCCTATTTACTCTATAGGAAGAGGAACGGCGCGGGGACCTGATATGACTTCTTTCCAGTGCTGCCTCTCCTTTGGAAGAGTCTATGGGCTGGGGCTGAATGCTAGCTGCGCTGCCGTGCTGCTGTAATGCACCCTTACGAATGAAGGAAGGAGGAGGAGGAGGAGGAGGAAGAGGTGGGGGCACCTCGTCATCAGCGACTAGCGACTGGAACAGTTTCCCCCGGCCTTGACTTGACGTGCGTGCTGCAGGACCTTCTCCACCAGTGTGTCCGTCCGCTTTTTCATCGTCAATGTCATCAGGGAAGGGTTGCATCCACACCTCGTCTGCTACTTGCTGTTCCTGCTGCTGCGGTGCTGCTGCTGCTGCTGCGGAATGCTGTGAGGGCAGGGCCTCATTTGGCCTGCGGCATAGCCTCCTTCTCACGCCCCTAGCAATCCTTGCATGAGGAACCGGAGGAGTAGCTGGCTTGGTGGCACAAGAAGCTGGGTAGGAAAGGAAGTGTGGTGGGATTAAATGGACCGCAGCAGGCCTGTCTAGGTGCATCCTAATGTTTAAAGGACAATGTGACATGTTTGTAAGGGCAATGTGAAGAAAGCTGATGGTGGAAGGGCCACAGACCACAAAACCTGTGCCTCAAGCAAAACCCAGCAAGGATCATCGAGGAGCAAAAAGGGCAAAAAGGGGAGTTCTGCTGTGCTTGAGGACGCTCTTACCTGGATGATGAGGGCATACACGAAGCTGCATCGCTGACTAGACGATTGGCAATTGAAATTGTGACAAAGTTGAATCCCTCATGCTGCTTTGTCGATGTTTGTTTTGGGCGCAAAGGGACACATGTTTTATTTTTGAATAGCTGCCGGAATTAAAACAAACATCACAAGAGCATGGCTTCATACTCTGCCAAGACCTTCCAGCAAGGAATCACAGGCCAAGGATTGAGCAATGCCTCCCGTGCAAGGCTGTTCAGACCACCACATGCCCTTATAAATCCCCAGGTGTGAGAAATCAGGGGTGGCGGTGGTTTTTGATACAGCACTTGTCATAAAGCATGGTCAAGATTGTGCACGGATATGCATGTGTGTGCATGCATGTGTGTGCTTCATTGTCCTAGCTGTGGCAATTTCGCAAGCAGGTATAGAAGTCTTTTCCACTGTACGGAGGAGTTTTGCCTTTACAAGTTTGCGCAATCCTTCACTGCGATATTGCTGTTGATGCATGAAGAATACAGGCTGAACGATGGAGCAGCACGCGATGCAGCTGCGAATGACCTGCCTTCCAAGTCTTGCACATTCTCTCATCCCTACCACGTGCAGATAACTTCCAGCAGTTCTTCTCTGCTGGACAAGGTGTGTCTTTTGAGGAGTGTGAGCTCTGCCTACCAGGCGGCTCAAGGGTCCCAATGGCAGAGGGAAATGCTGCCTGAGCCAGCTGCACCAAAGGTACCTACGCCAGAGCAAGCAAGGGGATACCTCTGCCTCTAGGGGCTCCGTTCTGCCTGGGAACTTACTTGTACTTAAATAAGACCACAGGCAGGAGTTATTTTTTGAAGGCGTGTCTACTTTTTGGGGAGGACCCCCCGAGGGACCACCCACCCCCCAAACCCCCCTTCCAGTGCTCCCTCCCAGACAAGAAGGGTACCAGTCTGCTTTTTGAATTCTGCATCTATCTGCATATTCACCACAACCGATAAGTGTTGCCCTTAAAAGTTTCAATAATCTGAAACCTTTAAGCCCACTGTCCAGTTGTTCACTCATGCTCTTCCTATTTGTCCTCTAAACCCTCGTGCTGCTGCTGCTGTTGCTGCTGCTGCTCCGATTCAACTCATGTATACACCAATCCATAGCTCTCGACGTCAGGTTTCCGAGTGCCTATTCCTTATGGGGAAGTAGACATGCCGTCAAAAAGTTATGCTTCCTACACCCTCCTGCCACAGGCACTCCTAGTAGGATTCTGCACTCTTCTTGCTTGCACTGTTGCACACAATACACACATATATATACAACACGTGTAAATGTGCATATTCACACACACACACACACACAACACAAACCATGCATATACACACTGCAGGACCTGCGCGCACAGATGGCCACGGCCGGGCGTAGCTGCATGTCTATGGTGCTGCCCTTTGCATCCTCTGTCATTGCCGGAGGTGGCGGAGAAAACAGCATGGGCGAAATCTACTTTGCGTTGTCCAAAGCCATTGATGTGAGTCTTGCTCAAACAGATGGCATGCAATAAGGGAGCAAACTTGTCCTCCGCTGGCTATCCGATTCTGCCTGCCTGCTTGTAATTGTGCTGTTTCAAGCTGACGCCTTCATCGTTTCCCCCAAACTCCTACATTTAGGTCTACATGATGGTGCTGACAGTCAGGGTGCTGCTGACTTGGTTCCGACAGATCAATTGGTGCGTACCAAAGTGTTTGGTGGTTGGTGTAAAAAGTAACAGAACTAGTGAGATAAACTTTCAGTGAAAACACTCATCATTAAAGTTACAATGAGGTGGTTGGAAACCAAGTATCCACTTTGTCAGCTGCTTGGAACTCTGTCTCGTCTAGGAGCTGCACCTTGAATGCCTTGAAGCTGTTGCAACTTGCACCCTGGCAAGTCTCTTTAACGAAAAATTGGCAGAAGGCGGTATTAAGCAGTACAATTATTTAACTTTTTGCAGGATGTCAGAGCCTGCACGTACTCTGAGGCAGTTCACAGATCCCCCCTTAAACGCCTGCCGAGGCATCATCCCACCAATTGGTGGCATTGATTTATCACCTATGTTGTTATTTTTTGGGCTTAGCTTCCTAGCAAAGCAGCTTAAATTGTTGGCAATACGTGCTTGAAGAGAGAGGAATGCAGCGCCCTAATAATTGTGCTCTTGTAAGGTTTGGCCACGGCTATGCACGTAACGGCGGGCGGAAACATCAGGTGCTTGTTGAGGCTAGTATTTCTCTGAATGCCTTTGCACATGCTGGGGTGGCTCTCTTGATTTATGTGTGCATGCCTAGTCTAAGGACTAAGGCAAGCAGAAAATCTTGAAGATTTGATCTCTCTGTGTGTTAGATATTGAGCGCATTTTCAAGCCATGGCCTGAAACTGATGTGTTGAAGGAAGAATGTCTTTATTGATATGCTAATACAACCGAAAGCAGAAAAGGCACAAGAATAAAAGAATAAGGTAAGGTTACATCGTTACATAAGCCGCTCATACTTCGCTAAACCGGACATCGCAAAACCCTCCAGCCATCCTTGTCAGATCAAATCAGCCACCGTCAGTATATAGGACAAAGCACATCAACTAATACCCCCCTGATTGCTTGCCCCCTCGGGCTAGGACAGGCCTCCAAGGTGGGAAAACCATCCAGCAGAGGAGTGGGTTTGCATCGCCGTGATCCCTATTGCTTCTACCAGTTCTTCTGCCTGTGCGCTCTCTGCACACACAACACACACGTATGTGTGTATATCTTTACTAGTACCACTCGTCTTAGACTGGCTCGCACACTGCTGTTCCTTCTCGGAAATGGGCAGTTGACCCAGACAGACTTATCGGCCTCATTTATTGTGGTTACACCTGAATATGACTAAGGGAACAGATATGTGGGCAGTTCAGCAAATTGTGTTCCTCATCCTGAGCAGTGTGTCAGTCACATGCGTCACAGATCCAGAGCTCATAAGGCCTTATATTCCTGTTATGACGCAATTTTTGGACCAGAAAGTTATGGCCAGAAAGGTGAAGGCGAGGTTTACAAGCAAGGTTTACAGGAAAAGGCCTAGCCTGCTCATAAAACGCACTAATAGTTCATGGAGGAAAAAAATAAAGCTTGTTATTGTTCTGGCGAAGGCAAGCTTTTACCTTGCTCAGATTGTTGGAAATATCCAAGCCAAGTGAAGGTAGAGAAGTAACACAGGCTTATAATTTCTTTTTCTGTCATCCCATCAGCCAGGAGCAATCCTCAAAAATACACCAAAATGTGTGTGATAAGTCGTCATAATTCTGCTGCAATGGTGAGTCTCATGTGGTGTCAAACTGTCAAGTTCTCTCCAGCCCCCAATGATATGTTCGCGTAGGGTAAGCTCGGAACTGGTGTCTCGGATGAAGTAGAATCCGATCACGACAAAGAGCAAGGTGTGTTTCTGAAACAGCACGTACATTCGCTCCTACCATTGAAATTGCCTCATGCAACTTAATTGTTATCACAACAATGATGCCCGCACAAGGACAAACCAGGACAATCAGAAGAATGGCACTGTCCAGCCTGCCAGGAAGCTCTGAGGAGCAACGGGATACTCGGCATAAACGGGCAGAGAGCCGTGGCTGGTCAATTTAAAGTCAACATGGGAAGCGAAGATGATCAGTTCCAACCCTAACTACTAGGTATGTAAAAAAAGAGCATGAGACAAGTACTATTTCCACCTCTGGCATAAGAATTGAGCCCACAGACAAAAACATGGATAATCTGGCCCGGCTTGGATTGGAGGTATCCAACAGACATACTCTTAAATAAAAATCTACGCTAGGCAAACATATTGGGGACAAATCATTTCGACATGCAACCTACCGTAGTGACTGACCCCCAAAACGAATCAAGGGCACAGGCAACTGTGAAGAACTATAGAAAAGACAGGTCAATCTTATCAGACCACCTCCAGTACAAGAGACAACACATGCCAGTGAGCACTACGACACACCTAGCCAACCGCCACAAGCAGAGGACTGGCTAACAAAAGCCACACTTCCCAAGTTCCAGACCCTCCCAGAGATGACATGTGTGTACGGCATAGATGGTAAATACTCCGGCACCATCA
>Ga0307942_1002957_pt1:0-12500 | contig 13773 bp, 20 predicted proteins | sample OrgLakmetagen175_FD_201846 | JGI IMG/M metagenome (GOLD analysis project Ga0307942, IMG submission 201846) | Saline water microbial communities from Organic Lake, Antarctica - #175 | ecosystem: Environmental > Aquatic > Non-marine Saline and Alkaline > Saline | place: Antarctica: Organic...
TGATGGTAGTGAAGGCCCTAGTGATGGTAGTGAAGGCACTAGTGATGGTAGTGAAGGCTCTAGTGATGGTAGTGAAGGCACTAGTGATGGTAGTGAAGGCACTAGTGATGGTAGTGAAGGCACTAGTGATGGTAGTGAAGGCTCTAGTGATGGTAGTGAAGGCACTAGTGATGGTAGTGAAGGCTCTAGTGATGGTAGTGAAGGCACTAGTGATGGTAGTGAAGGCTCTAGTGATGGTAGTGAAGGCACTAGTGATGGTAGTGAAGGCACTAGTGATGGTAGTGAAGGCTCTAGTGATGGTAGTGAAGGCTCTAGTGATGGTGGGGCCTAGGTAAAGGGGTTTGATTAGCATGGAAAGAGGTCAGGCCTGCTGCCCCCATTGCGTGCTGTGTTGCTGGATTGTAATTGGAAGGCTCTAGTGATGGCGGAGCCTAGGTGAAGGAGTTTGATTAGCATGGAACAAGGCCCCTAATGTGCTGCTGGATTGCAACTGGAAGGCACCAACTCAAACAATGGCGGAGCCTAGGTGAAAGAGTTTGATTAGCATGGAAAGAGGTCAGGCCTGCTGCCCCCATTGCTTGCTGTGTCGCTGGAATTTGATCGAGAGGCCCCATTACAAATAATGGCAGAGCCTAGGTGAAGACGTTTGAATGACATGGAAAGAGGTCAGGCCTGCTGCCCCATAAGCCTGCCAAAGTGATGGCAAGCTTTTTGCAGCGATGGGGTATTAGAATGCAATGCTTTCAGGGGGGAAGGGCCAGGCCTGACCTCTTTCCCTGTGCTGTTGAGTAGTTCTACCACGGTGTGCGTGTGCTGTTGAGTGGTTTCGCCACGATATGCTGCAGCAAAGGTCTTTGTGTTGATGGGGTGAAGCAATGCTTTAAAGGGAGGAGGCCAGGGCCACAATTACTGCTACTGTCTGCGCTGAGGCATGCCGCCATGTTTGTCTTTGAGTGGCGCTGCCACAGGTGTGCCGAGAAATTTCCAGAGGGGGTCAACTGGGGAAATGTCCAAATATGTGCTTTTTATGCACTCAGAAGCCGGTCATCCACTGCCCTTTAATCCGATTGAGACCATTTTTGCTTCAAATCGAAGCTGGCATAATGAGTTACACGAGGATGTGCTTGGATTCATGTGGGTCACTCTGTGTGCAAATTGGCAGGGCTTCAAGCTCACAATGACTACCAAAACCCTAATAGGGTGGTTTTGCATGGGAAAACAGCCTGTATTGGCCTACATCCCCAAGTACTTGATCGTTTCACTCCATTTTTTTTGCAATGATATGTGTTTGTTACAAGGATTCCATACCACCAGAAATCATGTGATTTGGTGCAGGGGGTGGTCAGATCTGGCACACGGGTGGCTGAAAAGTAGGGTTCACGCCGCAGCCAATTAAGCATGGGCCCCGCTCATTGGCAACAGTCAAACTTAATTGCTATGGAGCCGTAGCGGCTACCAATCGGAACTGATTTGACAGTTGCCAATGAGGGGGCCCAATTTCTGGGAACATTTGAGAAACACCCCCATTTGGGGGGTCAGTCGCCCCCCTCTGAGAAGTTTCTAATGCGTGTGTGTGGTGCAGGATATACCGTTTTAGAGGGGGGCTCTGAGAAGTTTCTAATGCGTGTGTGTGGATGCAGGATATACCGTTTTACCAAGGAGATAAGGAGAGTGCAGTACTTCATTGCCATAGTTTATTGAGCTGAGATTCGCATATCCAACCGCCTGCAGTTGCAGTTGCAGCCAATAAAATGTGTGTATGTGTGTGTGCCGTATATGTGTGCGCGTATGTTCGTGCTGTAAAATGTGTGAATATGTGTGTGCTGTAAATTTGTGCACAAAGGTGAGGGCGTGGGTGAGCTGAACCGAGCCCTGGCAGAGGCACTACAGCCGGCAAGGATAAAAGAGGTGACCAAAAAAGGGGCGGCCGCCACTCAGGTGAGTTGTGTGAGCATTGGCATGTGTGTGTTATCAGGTAGAGGGTGTGGGTGTGGGCATGGGTGTGGGTGTGGGCATGGGTGTGGGTGTGGGCGTGCGTGCATGCGTGTGTTGTGTGTTCTCATGTAGACAGGTGGGTGTGGGTGTGGGCGTGGTTGTGGGTGTGGATGTGTGTGCATGTGTGCATGTGCGGGTGTGTGTACTTGTGCTCTACTCACGGTTTTCTTGCTGCATCGAGTCTATTATCCTCACCAACTCACAGTTTTCTTGCTGTATCGAGTCTAGCCTACTCACCAAACCGCATCGAGTCTAGCCTCTGCATCGAGTCTAAGTCCGTGGCCTCCAGTCCGCAAGTCCGTGGCCTCCAATCTAGCCTCTCACTAGCCTGCTGCATCGAGTCTGGCCTTGCTGCATCGAGTCTAGCCTTCTCACCATAACTGTGCCTGCAATGCGCCTGTAATGCATAATGTGTGTGTGTGTGCTTTCCTCATAGCCTCACCAAAATTGTGCTTGCAATGCGCCTGCGAGGCCTGGTGTGTGTGCTTTCCTTATCTGGGAGTTTCTCTTTTCAAGCTTTCCAAGTAATAAAGGCACACACCACACATGTACGCACGCCCACACCCGCACCCAGCTGGCAAGCCAGTTCTCATACACAACTCTCAGGACACTCTGCCTCAGCCTGCTTCTAAGGGCAGCATCGTTGTTTTGCACATGCATACTGAATATTCATGTTTAGGGTCAACCAGAACAACAAGCACCGTATACAACCTTACATCTGGTGATTTCCCTGCCAAAAATACCCTGTATACACTGTACATATATATGCTTCTGGCCAACCCTAGCAATGAATCATTACACTGTATATATATGGTTCTAAAATTCTATTCATATCGGTTGCTACACATCCGTTCACACACTCGATGCCAAGTGGTCCGGCCTTTGCATCCAAGCATGGCCTCATTTTTGTGTTGCATGCATACAGTTGCACACACACACACGCACACACGCACACACACACATACACACACACACTCACACACACACACTCACACACACACACACACACACACACACACACACAAAAGCACACACACACACACACAAGCACACACACACTCACACACACAAACACACGCACACACACACTCTCATACACACACACTCACATAGAAGCAACTAAATCTGCGATTAACATTTTATTTATACCATATTCACACATTTGTACACAACAATTTCCCCATTGTGCCCCAAGGTTATTCGTCCTCTGCTTCCAAGCGCGGCTTCCACACCAGCCGCGTACACATACAGTGGTCAAGATCAAAAGGGGGGCCTGAATCAGGAGCAAGAAGAGCAGCAGGGGCAGGTCGAGCAGGAGGAAGTGGACGAAGAAGCGCTGCTGGCGATGGGGGGGAGAGGATGGGGACCAGGTGTGTGAGCGCATGTGTGCGTGTGTGTGCGTGTGTATGTATGTGTGTGTGTGTTGTGTGTGCGAGACTGTGTGAGCGAGAATGTGTGTGTGGGAGTGTGCATGTGTGCGCAGGCATAAGCTGCCGACCAAGATTGATTTCACTCTTATCATTCATCAATCGTGCAATGGAACGCACACACACACACACACACACTGCTTGCAGTTGCCAAGATGGGAGAGGCATTTTGCTTGACATGTGCGTACAATTAGGGTTGGCCAGAACCGTTCATATATACACGTACATACGGTGTACCTATGTACGGTGTTCAAAGCAGGGAAATTGCTGTACATGTGGTCATATTCGGTGTGTACATATTATATACACAGCAAACCCTACATGCAAGCCCTATGCCAACCCTATGTCTCACAAGCCCTGTGCAGCCTGTACTCTCTCTCTCTCTCTCTCTCTCTCTCTCTCTCTCTCTCTCTCTCTCTCTCTCTCTCTCTCTCTCTCTCTCTCTCTCTCTCTCTCTCTCTCTCTCTCTCAGGCCCACCCTTCTAAGCTGAGCGTCGAACTTTACGCTGGCTGCATTGATGTGTCACACACACCCTGTTTGTGTCATGTCACACACCCTGTTTGTGTCATGTCACACACCCTTTTGATGTGTCACACACACCCTGTTTGTGTCATGTCACACACCCTGTTTGTGTCATGTCACACACCCTGTTTGATGTGTCACACACACCCTGTTTGTGTCATGTCACACACACCCTGTTTGATGCGTCACAAACCTTGTTTGTTAGTGCAAGGGCCTGGGAGTTCGATTAACACTCTTGCATGTAACTGTTTGTGTGTGGGTGTGGGTGTGGATGTGGGTGTAGTTGTGTAGATGTGTGTGTATGCTGGTATGTGTGTGTTTGTGCGTATTACTCTGCTTAATAACTGGAAGGCTGCATTGGTCGATTTGCAGGATCTGAGAGTGTGAACATCATCCTTGCATCCATCCAGATAAGTTGTCTTAACAACTGTAAGTCTGCATTGGTCGATATGCAGGATCTGAGAGTGTGGGTGACGAGCAAGAAGGGGAGGAGGAGGAAGAGGAAGAGCGGCCTGCGGTTGATCTGGAGGATGGCTGGATGCTCGAGCTGTCGGACAAGCAGCTTCTTAAAATTCTTGCACAAGTGAGTTTGGACATGGCGATAAGATTGCCGATTTAAAAATAGAGGTTTGGTTAATGGCACAGGAAATGTGTGAGTTGTGCAATTATGGAAGCTCTCTTGCCGATTGTGCGGCGGCAACAAATCGTGGAATGATCAGTGAGCTTGCTATTGGGAGTTTCTGTGCTCTTTAATTTGTTACGCTGGTAATAGCATTAATAGCAGGCTTATTGTGAGGTAGCTGAATATGTGAATATGTAATTAGCTGATAATTTGAGTGTGTGGTCCTTTGTCCAGACAGTCATTTGACATACCAGTGGTATAAAAGGCCGGCACAAAAAGTAAAGCATTACTGGCCTAGTTCAAAGGTCAAAGGCCAGTACAGCAAGAAAGAAAACGTGTGTTTCCTTTGATTTATCTGTGTTTGGGGGGAGGTTGTGCATCTCTGCCAGCAGGACTTTACTGACGTCCTTTGTGCCCTCACACGTAATGAAAGCATGATGCAGAGGCTGACTGTTATAAGGACGGCCTCGTATTATTTATTTCAATTGTTCAGGTCTAACTTTAAAATTGCATACTTGATTTTGATTTTTAAAATTGCATACTTGATGCTTCCTGTTACTTCTTGCTCATTCATTGGTGCTTTATTCTTTATAAAGTGTTTCAATTGGCGCTTGAAAGGTGAGCACTCCTTTTGCAAATTGGATTAACACTCTCGCAGAGCCACATTTCATGCGGCAATAGAGGTTCTCCTGCACACAATCCTCTCTCAGCCACACACCACACACGCTCATCGATTGTAGTGCGTCACACACGAGACACACCACACACGCTGATTAATTGTACTGTCTCACACGTAGGATGAGGCACAATGCAAACAGCATTGGAGGCCTTCCTGACCGCATTCCTCTATCAACCACACACGCTGATCGACTGTGCTGTCTCACACATAGGATGAGGCACGATGCGCAGCTAAAGAGGCAGCTGCCGCAGCAGCCGGCCTTAACTTGTACAGTGAGAGCAGTGAAAGTGCACCTGTGGGGGCCTCTAGAGTTATGACAGGCAGCAGCAGCAGCAGCAGCAGCACCAGCAGTGGCGACAGCAGGAATGAGAAAGGCAGCATTAATGGTAGCAGCAGGGGAGTCAGCGATAGTGAGCAGGGCCTTTCCAGTGGTGAGGAGGGTAGTGGTCAGGGGCAGCAGCAGGAGGGGGTGGATGCAGAGGGAGAGGATGCGGGGAGAGGGGAGTGGGCCTGCTGGGGTGGGGGAGAGGCGAATGGTGAGGGTGAGGTTGTGGGTGTGTGGAATGAGCAGGGGGAAGGGGAGGAGGGAAGGGGGCTGGACGAGCTGGACATTGACTTGGATGATTTGGATTCGCATGATTTGGAAGGATTGACCGAGGTAGGTCGCATGATTGGTCGCATGATTTGGAAGGTAGATAGGTCGCATGATTTGGAAGGTAGATAGGTCGCATGATTCGGAAGGTAACTAGGTCGCATGATTTGGAAGGTAGATAGGTTGCATGATTGGTCGCATGATTTGGAAGGTAGATAGGTCGCATGATTTGGACTCACCTATTTGGAAGGATTGACCGAGGTAGGTCGCCGGGTTGCAAAGTCAGCAGGGTGTTTCGGTGGCCGAGGAGTCTGAGTGCTAGCTGATTTGTGAAGAGCGTGATGCGTCACTAGCAAACAAATCCGAATGACAGCTTTGTGTAGACACTGAAACAACGTATTGTAAATTGTAATGAGCATGCACCAGAAACAGTAATTTCCCGCACCATCGCTCAATCCCTGTATCTGCCTCCGTATTGTAATGAGCATGCACCAGAAACAATAATTTTCCGCACCGTTGCTCAATCCCTGTATTTGCCTCCGTATTGTAATGAGCATGCACCAGAAACAATAATCTCCCGCACCGTCGCTCGATTCCTGTATCTGCCTCCGTATTGTATGTTTAGACATGTTGTAGAGCAAGCTGTAGCAGTAGGTGTAAGAGACTAAATGAAGGCTACCCAGTCCCTTTGTGCAATATGTATTTGTTTAATATCCACGCAGGGAATGCCACATGTGCAGAAGTCAAGGCAACATGTCACATCTAAAGTAAATTGTCGCCAACAAGGCTTCGCTTAAGCACACACACACACATACACACATACACACACACACACAGGCGCACACACACGCGCATGCACACACACACATGCACGCAGCTCAATTGTGCGCACGCCTAAATGTGCAGCACAGACGGTATGCATAAGCACACACACACACACTCATATACACATATGCAAACCTGCACATGTACACACATGTACACACTTAACACACAGGAGGAGATTGAGCTGTTGCAGTTTCTCAAGGAGCAGGAGGCTGCAGACAGCTTAGGCGCTGCTGATGAAGAAAGTGGCAGAGAGAGCCGCGATGAAAGTAAGGAGGAGGAGGAGCTGCTTCTTGAGATGTCAGAGGAGCAGTTGTTGAATTTGGCAGATAGCCATCAGGCTCGGCAGTGATTGCCGCAAATTCAATTCTATCTTCAACATTCATTTCAACCTTTGTGATCATTTGTTTCTTGAGATGCTTGCTCTATAAGGTTTATACTGGCCGTTTAAAAGAGAAAATACGGACAATGGAAAAACACTCCCCATATAAATTTAGGAAAAGGTGCCACTTTGGTAATGAGTAACATAATACTCCTCCACTGTATAAAAGATGCATAAAATCAAAAGGTAAGGTATGGTTACATCACTGTATATGCCTCAAAGGGCATCTCAGCGGAAGCTTGGCAAAAGTCTGAAACCACACCTTGCTAAACAAAAGAAACAGTAGCTAGAGGAAACACGAAACATATGTATGTAGAAGAGAAAGTGTGTAGAGAAAGAGAACGTTTGTTTTGAAGAAGCGCAAAGAAAAGGCATCAAGATAACGAGAACTGGCTTTTCATAAAATGTTTGCAGACTTGAGCTAAAACCGGCTTCTATGAGGGTTGATGTTAGTACTAGAAGGTTACGTTTGGTATGGACATCTTTAGCACTATACGGTGTAGCTGACAGAATGGAGCCTGGAAGCAAGCTTCTGAAATCTCTGAGAGGTTCCATTAAGTGAGAGTGAGAGTTGTAGACGGTGCTGCCCACTCCCAATAGGATGGTTAGAAACCTATTATTCACTATGAAACTTTACACAGAAAACACAGAACCCTGTCCTGTTGTATGTACAAGCTAGAAAAAAACAACCAGGGACGAGAGGAAGCTGCGCCACCAAGAGTACATAAATCAGTGACGAATAGAAAGTAATGAAAATACTGAATCCGCACTTCGACATGTGCAACACGAGGGCTGTGTATTTTAATGCGCATGACGGCATTCATCATACATATGACATGCCTCAGCTTGCCCATTCCTGCAACTGCCCTTGCAAGTCTTTCACGTCGAGCAGCAGCTGTCCTAAACTCTTCACAGGCTTTGTCACGCCCCTGCCGCTGCCGTTGACCGTCTGCTGCTGCCCTTTCAGGCCCTCCAAAACAGCAAGCAAGTCTGCGGCGAAAGGTCAGTCGAGTTGCACATTGCTTCTGAAATGAATTAAGCGTAAACTTTCCTTCTTTATTCATAATGAAACTGTTGCTCCTTGCTATGGCCTCGACTGCTTCTAAAGAATAATGTATTGAGGATCGGTGTGATGGAGCTCAACAAGACATGCCGATAAAATTTTTATTGCATAAAGGAATCTGGATGCGCTGCTAAGGGACTTGATGCTAAGCATGGAAAAATTAAACAAGGTACGTGTGCAGCCCACCCATATCAATCAAGCTGCAAACTGCAAACTAGGGTGCCCATGTCTTGTTGGCTGTAGCGTGACTCCTGTTATTTTGTGCCAAACGTTAAGGAAAGGTCACCTACTGCACCAACGTTCACAGATATTTGGCATAAGAGTCCTTGCAACATACATACAGAGTTCACTGCTATAAAAAGGAGTAGAAGGCGGTTGGTGCGACATGCAGATTATTGTACCATTTCCCATGGGGAGCACCATAGGAAAGGATAGGCCGAGAAAGCCACCCGAGCCGCCCCTCAAGGCCCCCAAGGTGGACAAACAGCTTGGGAGGCTGGCCCTTTCTTGGGGAGGAAGGACACCAAGAGGAAGGGCGCCTTCAATCCCTTCACATGCACACGCACGCACACGTACCCGCATACACATACACGTACGCGCATGCCACACGTACTCACAAGTGCACTCACATACGCACAAGTACACAACGCACGCACACACGCACGTACACAACTGTATACACACGCACGCACGTACACAACCGTATACACACGCACACACGTACAAAACGCACGCACACACACATACGTGCACGCACACACACAAACACACATGCACACAAGTACACAACGCACACACACGTACGTACACAACCGTATACACACGCACACACACACATGCGCACGCACGCACATGTGTGCACGTGCAGCTTAGAGGGCCAAAGGCCCTCGCATTAGCTGCATTAGGGTAAATAATTAGAGGGTTATTAATTGGATTTCGTCAACCTCGCATTGGTCACAACTCTCTATATAATGATTATATATGTCAGACGGACCATTTCTGCAGGATGCCACCCCTCAACTGCATCGATGAGCAAATGCAGACACTTGCCCAGTGTCCGACCACTACTAGAGTTTAGCCGCAGGGGAGGCGTGGGTAAAAAAGGGGGATTTATGAAGACAATTGCCCAGTGGCCGACCACTACTAAAATTCTAACGCAGGGGAGGCACGGGTAAAAAAAGGGGAAATCATGACAAAATTTGCCTAGTGGCCAACCACTACTAAAATTCTAACGCAGGGGAGGCATGGGTAAAAAGGGGAACTCATGAAGACATTTGCCCAGTGGCCGACCACTACTAAAATTCTAACGCAGGGGAGGCACGGGTAAAAAAGGGGAAATCATGAAGAAATTTGCCCAGTGGCCGACCACTACTAAAATTCTAACGCAGGGGAGGCACGGTATAAAAGGGGGAAATACAAAGGCATGCATCTAGGGGAGGTCGTGAAAATTCTCTACTTAGCGACTGATGTGTTTGAAGGAGAAATCAAAAGCAGGATACAAGGCAGAAAGCGTAGCCGCTACCAGCATGGCTTGCGTCTCACCTGCTATAAAGCCCATGGACTCCAGCTGAAGCTTTGCGTCAGCTATCCGATTTGCTGCTTCTCGACACACTTGCAATGACTGCACGTAAAAAAATTTAAAGCAGTTCAGTGTTAGCTGCGTAACGTACATTCAATGCCTGCAAGTATAATAATGTAGAGCAGTTCAGTGCTAACTGCGTAATGTACGTTCAATGCCTGCAAGTCAGGCCAGCCATCTCTGTGAAAGTTCTTAACCCAAAGCTCCCACCCAATTCTGAGTATGCAGGACCTCAAGCCGGACCTAACTGAGCACCTCTGCATACTCAGTTTGTGGCGAGAGGTGCCCAGGTGGGCAGGGTAGAAATCCCTGCCAGAAATTGGATTTCCAAAAGCTCCCCTCTGGTGCCAGCAACTTACCAGGGGTGTTTGCAATGACATTGCGGACATTTTGGTGAAGGTCCGGGGGTTTGGGGTCAAGGTCCGGTTTTGGGCCCCCCTTTTGGCAGGGAAAAGCTCGATTTTATGCAAGGAGCACAGGGTGCATAGTTTGTGGAGCCGATTTGCGCAACTAGTTTTATAAATTATAACTTGTAAAAATTGTCAGTGGCATGTTCTGGAACAGAGGTGCCACTGAGAACATTTGAAGTTGACGAGTAAAGAGTAATTTAGCATGCTCGGTTGGTGTGGGCAGGCAGTGAGATTTGAATCCATAGCCTTTGAAAATCTCAGCTGTCGCTGCCCACCACGGCCCAACCCCAGCATTCCAGACGATAAAACTGGACAGGGCATGCCTTGGGAGCATACTGAAGGGTTCCCAACACTCCCGACACTCAGGTGATGGCCCGAAAGCTTGTTTCCAGGGTTTCCAAAAATGCACCATTTTTGCCCAGCAAGCAGGTTCACGCGCTAAGTCCTTTAGGGGCAAAATTTCACCCCCCTTTTTTTTGCTTTGATGGGTATGGTTTGACCCTAAACCTATCTGGTGACAAAAGAATTGGTGAAATTCGGACCAAAACCCGCATTTCTACACCCATGCCACCATTCTGGCAGGGAAACGGCACAAACCCAGCACCCCACTCTCACCCTTGACCCCAAACTCATTTATTTTTATGCAGAAGTGTTACATTTATGTAAAGAAACCATTGGGTGACCTCAGATGTGCAATTCAGGAAAGGGGCATCAATTTCTCCCTTTTTGGGTGGGGCTTGGCTGGGCTGACTGCAAGTATAATAGTTTAAAGCAATTCAGTGTTAGCTGCGCAACGAATGTTCAATGCCTGCAAGTGTAAAAATTTGTAACAGCTCAGTGATAGCTTCCTAAAGTACGTGTCCTAGATCTGGGGACCAGCACATCACAAAGCCCTCCATGGCCTGTAGTGTATGCGGCGTAATTAACTCTAGCATTTTGATGTTTAACTCGTGCGTCAACGGGGAACAGCAGGGCGTTTTGTTTTTTGGCAGCACACACATGTACTTCCTCCAAGACACACTTGCAGCGCCTGTAGGCAAGTAAGTAGGGTTGGCCAGGACCATTTATATACGGTGTATATACGGTGTTTTTGACAGGGAAATCACCAAATATACGGTCATATACGGTGTATATATACGGTTCTGGCCAACCCTACAAGCAAGCATTGCGCAGGGACAAGCTTGTAGACAAGTAAGGTAAGGTTACTAGACAAGGTTACTAGATCATTAGGTTACTAGACGGTTGTAGACAAGTACTTGTCTACAAGCCTGTAGGCAAGTAAGCATTGCACAGGGACAGCACAAGCACACTTAAAACATGCAGCACAAGCATACTGCAGGCATACAGCACAAGCACACTTAAGACATGCAGCACAAGCACACTGCTGCTTGTGACAGTGCGGGCCCCTTATTTTTGTCAACCTGTCAACCACCACAAACATGAAATCATGTCCTTCTTTGATAACGGGTAGTTGGATGATAAAATCCATGCTCACACTTTCCCAAGGCTCACACGGTATGGGCAGAGGTTGTAACAAACCAGCTGGCCTTTGATTAGTGGCTTTATTTATCTGGCATTGGTGGCAGGAGTTTACATATTTACGCACGTCCGACCCCAACGTTGGCCAGAAAATTTTCCTTTCCACTAAACCCTAAGAGCCACCTCACCTGCAGAACCCCCTTGGCCGTTTCCTCTTCCTCACACACCCCAGACAAGGCCACGAACCGCCGCATCAGCTTCAGGCTCTCAGACAGTGCTGCACTAGGGGCCCCCTCACCCCCAGACCCCCCACAACCACCCTGCTGACCGTTAGCATCATAATTTCCTCCCGGCTCTGCCATCTCTATATCCCTGTTTCCCCCATGCAGCCTGCCTGTTGTGTGCGTGTTGTGGGTGTGGGTGTGGGCCTCTGTGTGGGAAATATGGGGGCCGTTCTGTGGTGGGGCGTGAGACTGCTGCTGCTCAGGCTGGTGCTGCGGGTGCTGCTGCTGTTCTTGGGATTGTTGCTGTTGCTGCTGCTGTTGCTGTTGCTGCTGCTGTTGCTGCTGCTGCTGCTGCTGTTGAGGTTGAGGTTGTTGTTGCTGTTGCTGGCTGCCTTGCTGCTGCTGTTGAGGTTGCTGCTGCTGTTGCTGCCTCGACTGCGCCTGCATGACCAGCATCGCTTCTTCAGGATCCATCGGCACAAGTGTGAACTTGTCAGTGCCCTCAACCTGCACGTGTGTGTGTGTGCGTGTGTGTGTGTGTGTGTGTGCGTGTGTGTGTATTTGCGTTTGTGTGAAAGCCTGTGTGTCTCTGTGTGTCTCTGTGTGTTGCGTTTTGTGTGCAAGCCTGTGTGTCTGTGTGTGTTTATCTATGTAAAAGTAAATACGTATGTGCTACTGTGTGTGTGTGTGCTCCTGTGCG
>Ga0307942_1002962_pt1 | contig 13758 bp, 10 predicted proteins | sample OrgLakmetagen175_FD_201846 | JGI IMG/M metagenome (GOLD analysis project Ga0307942, IMG submission 201846) | Saline water microbial communities from Organic Lake, Antarctica - #175 | ecosystem: Environmental > Aquatic > Non-marine Saline and Alkaline > Saline | place: Antarctica: Organic Lake...
GCTGCCGTGTTGCTCCGCCGTATGAGTCTTAGCCGCTCCCGAGTATTTCCGGGCGTGTGCACGATGGCACACGAAGGCGTTTTCCAGGGGGCACCACGCGGAGGTGCTCATACATCGCCCCCCAAGAACAAGGACTCGCAGCCATGCAGAACTCGTAAACCTTGGTTTGACCCCACAGAATTGTACAGTTGGCACTGCATTGGCATTCTGTGGTTATGCAACAAATGAAGTTGACAGGGATGCGCAGGCGCACACACTCTCTCTAGCACCCTTGCACACACGTGCTCTCTCTCTCTCTCTCTCTCTCTCTCACACACACACACACACACACACACACGCACGCACACACACATGCACACGCTCTAGCTATAGCACCCAAGCAGCACGCAAAGCTAGCACACGCATGCAGCAGCAGTGGTGACAGTGACAGCAACAACAGCAAGAGTGGCTTACTCCTTTGAGAGGGGGTGGTTGCTGATTGTAACCGTAAAATAATTAATTCTAGGGGGGGTGGTTGCTGTTTTTCTGTAAAATAAAACTTTTTCCAGGGGGGGGGTTGAGCACATGTACGTACGGTATACGGAATATGGCATATATACGGCGTATATGCGCCGAATAATACCTATCCATTTTTGCATACGGAAAATACGGAATACGGATACGTCCCCCCCCCTCCTGATTATACGGCGTATATACTGTACCGTATAATTCCTATAATTATACTTATCCGGATCTGGCCCACCCTACACACACATGCACACACACTCACAAAACCGCACATGCATTCGCACGTATGCATGCACAACATACACCTAGCTCTCAATTTCATCACATTTGTATTGTGTGTCAGAGTATCGGTGCGACGTTAATGACGCAGGCACAGGGCAGAAACTGCAGAAAAGGAGTGTGCCAAAAGCAAAAATTATAGAGCACATGGGGGTCTGGCCACCAATAGAGTGGGAGGGTGGAGGTGGGTGAATGAGTGCACCCTTGTACATTCTGCCTAATGCCTTTGCTTGTAAATGTTGTGCACAGGCACGTCAGTTGTAATTTTGTCTGCTTTAACTGCAACCTCAGCCTTGAACCGTTGCACACCGTAGGGTGTGTTTCATGCGTCATGTGACTCTGGTGTTACCTCAAGTAAGTTGTGATTTTAGACACAAGCACATAAGCAGGCTCTTACATACACACACGTACATGTACACTTACGTATTCATACAAACACACACAGGTCCTCCTGGACTGACTCCAGCAGAGGTCCGCAAAGAGCACGCGTCCCGCTTTGTGAATGCCATGGTTGGAGTGTGCCCGTTGGTTTTCAAGTTCAGCCCTACGGTGCTGCAGGTGAGTGTGTGTGTGTGTACGTGCGTGCGTGTGTGTTTCCGTGCGTGTGTGTGCGTGTGTGTGTGAGTGTGCGTGCATACGCATGTGTGTGTGTGTGTGTGAGTGTGCGTGCATACGCATGTGTGTGTGTGTGTGTGTGTGTGTGTGTGTGTGTGTGCCGACTCGGCTGTCTGTGGCAGTTGCACGAGTTTAATTATTAGGAATAGCCGCTGAATGGTGATAGGTGGCGCTTGCAGGCCCTCTCAAAGACGTAACAAAAACTGTTCCAGACGGAGTCATCCAAACTGTTATGACTGCTTGGGTACAGGGCTGAAGAGCAGGTGTTTCCTCTCACATTCGCAAACCCAGCTGCAAAGCTACGTCCCATTGCCTGCATCCAGCCGTCACCCTCCTCTTTTTCCTTTCGCCCTATGTGTTGCCAGGATTGTTCGGTTCGATTTTTGGGGAGCAAGGGTTCGATAAAGTTCGTGGAAGTTCTAGAACCCTCGAACTGTTTGAGCAGTTTGATGTGCAATTTTGAGAATGGAGCATTTTGCTGGTTTCTGTAGTCAATACTCGCCCAAACATACTTAAATTGTCTTAAATACCCAAATTTGTAAGAAATTTGTGAAGTTTGGGTTTTAACCGATTCGGTTGGGCGCACTTTGGGCCTGAATAGTTCCGCAGTCGGGCGTCCGTTCCGTGTAAGATTCTGTAGACAAATAAATCCGTTACCTCGGAGCTGGCACGCCGAGTTTCGCGGCGAGCTGTGAGGGTCGGACTTTGCAGCCTCGTAGATGAGAAAAAAACAGGACACAGTCATGCGTTGCAAAAAAGTCTACTCAAGAAAAAACTCAAAAAGGAATTAGAGCAGCCTGTGTGCCAGACCTGTCGGACAAATTAAAGTACGTCCAGCTGTTGCAGCGACTCTGGCAGGCTAGAATCAGAGGGTTGCATGGAATAATTAAATGGAGATCCAGGCAAAGAGGTTCTCAGGTGTTGTCAAACTCAGTAGAAAATACAAGTTAGACAATGTTGACTTGCAAGGCAAAAGCAGGGAGGGTACAAAAAAGCGAGCGCTTGAAAACGGGGACAAAAAACACAAAAATTACTGCATTGAAATTTGGGCGGGCGGAGCCCTTCTATATATAATGCATTTTTATTAATCTGTACCAAAAATTCGAACATTTGACAGCCATCTAAGGCTCTTTCCTGCATTTTTGGCTACGATTTTGGACCAAAATATTAGAAAAATAGGGCTTTAAAAATTCGACATATTGTTGACAGCTCACAAATGGCATTTTTAAGGTTCGTTACATGTATGAAAGTTCGCGAGCCTGAGCTTTTGACCGAACCCCGAACTGAACAACCCTGTGTGTCGCAAAACACACACCCTTTGCCTCCCTCTCTTTGTAGACACACACGTCTACACATGTGCAAGCAAAAGCCTGCAACACACACCTAAGCACACACTGTGTTGGTTCCTTGTGCTACGTACAGGCATCTTCCTGCAGCATGTTCTTGCCTGGCTGCCCTTGCTGAGCACAGAGGACCACACCCCTTTGCCCTGTAAATGCTATGCAGGCAAGCTGGACTTCTTCTCAGATTTTTTTGTTGCTTCTGCTTGCTTGCAGGTCAAATTCGACCTGTTGGTACAAGCAGCCTCAGCTCGAGACGACTGGCGGGCAAGCTTAGCAGGCTTGAACCCGCACGGCCTCTGCAAATGCCTCATTCCTGGCATGGCGCGTTTTAAACGCTTCAGGTACAACCGCTTGTAATGCCTTGCTAAACAATGTGTGTGGAATTGCGTCAGTTGTTGGCAAGGTTCTAAGCCCATGTGTCTGAGTACATAGAATTATACTCACGGCTTACGAAAATCTTACGTGTGTTTTGTCGCTTAGATTGGTGTGTGGACTTGGCAAACAGAAATATTTTCTTATTCAGCTGAGCAGCTAATAACCAGCTCAGTTGCCTATTTGGTGCTCGTGATCTGCCAGTGTTGTTGATAAGTTGCGAGAGGGTGCCGGGCGGAGGCAAAAGTCCAGGAGTGCTCTATTATTTTATGCAATCAATATATTGCTTCATATAAAGGCAATGCCAATGTAGTTTTGGCTGAAGTGGACGACCCTGCTGGCCTAGGCGAGAAACATTTGACTCAAGGCGCACGCACACTGAGCCACCACGCCTTAACCGGAGCTATTTCCACTCCCAAAACGCCACCAGTACATTTAAATTATGTTAATGGAGCAATCATGGACGTTCAATCATGTTTGGAGAGAGTCTGTCGTTGACCCAGCTTTGCACCCTTTTTGCTAACTTTCTCTTAGAAGTGGCTCGAATTTGATATCTCACCACCCAACCCACCAACCCAACCCCCCCCTTTTATCTACTATTTCTCCTTGTCCCTTGCATTGATCTCAACTGACTCGCCGGATCTTGTGCTCTGGCTGGCCGGCTGAAAAGTGCATCTTATGTCGCAGCCGATTAGAAATGTTCCCCATGATTTGCCATTTTCAGGCTCAGGTGCTTGGTAATCAGGGCGGAACAGTCCTACGCTTGAAAATTGGAAATTTACGTGGCCCATACTTTTTAAACATTTTCAAAGCATGCCATTCTGGGTATTTGTTGGCCCCCTCTATCAAATCATTCAGGCAAAATAACTTTCATCGACAAGAGGAATTTATGCGTATCGTACTCCCAAGCACCGTCTTTTTGTTTCTAGTACACAATGTTGACCATGTGTAAATGGTAATATGCTCAAGTGTTTTGGATCAGACGCTCGACCACTCAAAACAGCATTGTCTGTTCAGTGTTGCCCCTGCTCTTCCATGGTTGCATCTTGCAAGAATGTAGCGTAGCGGCCAAAATGATTTATCCGGAGATTGAGTAACCTGTACAGTACTTGTGCAAGTTATAGAGAAAGTGTTTTTTGTCTGTACACAAGTCGCTCGCATGTGCAGAAACAAGGCATTTGCTGTGACATTGTACTTGACTCAGTGTATACATGGCTTCTTCTACGCAGATACCTGAAAGATGAAAGCACACGAGCCTCCGATCCGGATACGCCCTTTGTTGATACCAGCTCTGTTCAGATCATCCTGTGGACCCCACCTAACAAATTTAACGCAAAGTTCCCTGAGTATCTTTCATGGAGTGAGGGTTAAGACAGCGTTATTTTGTTCCTTGAAACAGCGGTTGCTGAGCAGGCACTGGGATTTTTGCATTATTGAATGAAAGTGCTGCGATGAAGGTCAGCATATATGCGATTTAGGAGTTGCAGGTCTGCCACTTCGCGAATGTACCTGTGAACAACACTGTCATGATATGTATGTACTCGTTAGGCAGGCATAGCTGCTGATGAGCTCGCCAAGTCAGTTGTCAAGTGAAATCGGTGGCAAGTATGGTTGACCTGTAAAATCCGATCGTATTATCCGAATTAATTGGAATTGAACAGTACGTGTTAAAAAGTTCGAAACGAACGTTCTGGCTTTGGCCAGCTGCGTCAGTCGATATTGCACTTGGATTATTTTGTTCAAAATTTGGATAAAAACCCTATATTTGTATAAGTCCATCATGATCAATTCCGAAAGTTCGATGCCGCACCTCTCGGTGCTGCAAGTTTAGGTGCCGCACTGGTTATTTAACATAGCGACGAGTCTTGACTGGTGATCGTAGCCCTATTGGCAGGGGGCTTCGTCTCGGAAACTCCGACATATTGGTGGGTTCATCATGTCGTGCGCGAGGGTGATAAAAGGACAATCCTGACAGGTCAGGATTCCACTGAGACAGCGATATGCATCCCCCAAGCCGCGTGCGCTTGTCGTGCTAGCAAGTTCCAATTGGTGTGTTAAAGGAATTCGTGTCCAAGAAATTGTGTGCACACACACCCCGGATTGCAATAAACCCAGCATCCTCGCTGTGTGCTTGCACAGCAATGATAGGCAACATCTGTTAAGAAGCGGCAACGCTACTACGATCACTACAATCGCTCCTGCAATCCCTTCTTACCAGTTTTACTATGCTGTGCAATCCTGATTATGAATGTGTCAACAGGATGCTGAATGGTGAGCTTCAGGCTACTGCTCCCGGTTGCATTTCCGCTGCACAATGAGGGATGTGCACCTCATCATCAGTGCCGCATGCACGTGTTGGTGAGTAAAGGGATGTTTACTAGCATGGCACGCGCGCGCATGCCGTCGGCATGCAAGCCGAACGATATTGCAAGCCGAACGATATTATTGTCATCCCTGAAGCAGGAGTAGCACCCTTTTACTTAAGTATAAATGTGCGCAGAGCTTTCTTAAAGGGGTACTTGAGCCTTCTTGTGTCTGATCTATGAATCTTCTACCTGCTATCTAATCGTTACCCAGTGAAAGATAAATCGCCAAGCGAGAGCCCGGACATGGAGGCACATAGGTTTTGGGTGGAAAGCGGAAAGTATGGAGAAAAGGTTTGGCAGCACAAACCACAAGCAACAGTGTTGTCTGGCTGGAAAGCAGCTTTTACAAAGGGGCACATACAGCAAAGTTTTCAATCCACTTTCTTCTTCCTTCTTTTTGTGTGCGTGAGATAATTAGCATTTGAGTTGAGCGCAACGACATAATTGACAAAACTGTGTGTTCTTGCAATGTGTGTACCAGGTCTCCACTCCTTCATTGGCAGGGCAGCAGAGCGCCCCGGTGCACCTGGCGGGTTTGGCATGGGGTGAAAGAACTATTTTTGATGTCCAGTTTGAGCATGTATTTCAGCAACTAGGACCAGCAGCGGAGAGTAGGAGAGCAGCTGGAGAGGGAGCAGCAAGGCCGGAGGTGCAAGACCTGTTTCAAACACTAACGTGAGTGCAATTATGGGCAAGGCTACCTCAAAAGGCTAACAGCTCATTGAAGGGGAAAAAAGGAAGAGAGGAACTTTGCAGGCTGTGAAATGCACTCTAACGAAAAAGAAAAAACTACACAGGCAGTGAAAACCACTCCCCACATTAATTTAGGAAAAGGGCCACTTTGGTACCGAGTACCGTAAAGCTCCTCCACCGCGAAAAGGAAAGGAAAAATTAATGGGGATCAGGAGGGTTGCAGGCTTGGCCTGAAACCGGCTCCTGATGAAAGTTGATAACAGTACTGGAAAGGGCACGTCTAGTATGGACAAGTTTAGCAGCAAAGTTCACAGACTCTCTACATTGATCAAAGAAGAGCCACTCTGGTAGGCAGAGAACTCGCTTCCTGCCGTGTATGGCTATAGCTAGGCAAAGAGATTTTACATTGGCATACGCAGGATCAACTTGCCTATTCCCTCCCAATTGCCAGAGGAGCCTCTCTTACCTGGCATGCCTATTGTTGTGCTTCTGTTGGGGCCCGCAAGTCATGAGGAGGGGCCTTCACCATCATTCACAAATCAGGCCGTTGTGCATGATCACGCATATTTTCTTGTGCTGACGCAACAGGTGCGCCTTGCTTTTCTTTGTGCAGTGGTAGTGCTGAAATGAAATACAACTGCTTTTCTCATTGCTCACTGCTTATATCAATGATGCCTTCACCAAAAGGGTACCTTATTTACAATCAGGCTTGCCACGATCTCAACAATTTATGGATGGCAATGTTGGAGGCTTCATCTGCTCAAGGCGAAGCAGAGGTAAGCAGCAACTGGTATGATTGCATGTTTTAATACAAGCGTCAGCAGAACAGGGAGCAACGCTGCTGTATGAAAACCAAAAGAATGCATGATTTTTCGCTACCCTGTTCAGCCCTGTTCGGCACTTTGATTAGCTCTGTAACAAAGTCGTATAGATAAAAGCAGGCCCAATTTATGAAAAGGCTGGAATGTGCCTTTTGCCTCCTGTTTAAATAAAACATGGGGGGGAATGCTGCCTTCATGAGATTCATAGCATGGGAGTCTTCATAACATTCATAATATGGGGGAGGTAGGGTGTGAGCACAATTTTAAAAACTTGATGCAGCTCATCCTGCGTACAAAAAGTATATGAGCTCCCATTCATCAACGCTTTTATTCCTTCATCGAGCTTTCTATGCTGCAAAAGCAGCAAGCCCGTGCAAATGTTCGGTTGCACCTACTTATAAATGCCTTGACAAGGGTTATTGCAATTGCCTCACTTTGGTGCATTTCCAGGAAAGTGGACAGCCACACCTGGAAGCGGCGCTGGCAGCCATTGCACTTCTTACAGAGCAAGAAAATGCCCTTCCAAGGCCATTTTGGTTAAGTGTCTGGATGGAACACCTGCAGCCTCTGCTCCAGGACCTTGCAGGTGGGAGTTGGCAAATGGGGCTGCTTCGTTATCAAGCAGCAGCCCTGAAAGTATGTGTTCAGTATTTTCCATCCTGATTGTGCTTTGTGTATTTCATATTTAGAAGCATGACCTGATTGTGCTTTGTGTATTTCATATTTAGAAGCATGATGTGCTAAATGCCATTGCAAGTGGTCGACCTAAAATCAAGCCGAGCATTTACCCCTGGTAAAATTAAGGGAAATCTAGTGTGCATAGCAGCCTTAACGAACTCACGCCAAGCTGAGTAGTTGACGACTTTAACCTTTAACATCTTCCTAATCTGCTCTAAAATTGGAGCTCAAAGAGTGCAAGTGGTATGCTCTTGTGCTGGGCAACTTAATTATGGGGATGCTTGTGTGACAGAAATGTAGGCACACTGAATCTGCCTTGACAAAAGGACATAGATCTGGCAGATTACCCATCGATTAATGAAAAAACAAAGCACTTCATACGTATCAAGTTGTGAGGCTTCTCCCTCCGTGCATTTATTCTGTATCCAACTGCGCACAGGGCTGCTTTATGCGTTGCGGCACCTCCCATTGCTTCAAGAACAGCTGGTGGAAAGGATGAGAGCGTCAGGTGCATGTGCCACCAGACCCCCCCCCTGCAGGTCTCCCCTTCTTGATCAAGCACAACCTGGACGCCATTCTACAGAGGGACCTTCCCAATCAGCACCAATGGCAGCTTGCGGCCCCAGCTCAGACGGGCAGCCCTTTTCTAGGTGTATGAGCAGAAATTCAGGAGTATGGATGTGCCTACGTGCTAGGTTTCAAAGCCCTGTATGGTGCTTCCTGTAACGCAAAACGTGGGGAGGATTGTAGCTATACTCACGCTCACGCAAAACACCACTGCCTCAACAGGCACATGACGGAGCAGCAGGTTGATAAGGGAGCAGGGATGTCATTCGTTCTACGTCCAGCAAGCCAGGGTGGTAGTGTTTTCAACTCAGTAGTGGAGGCCCTGTCATCAGCATCAAGCAGTCATTCAAACGTAAGTTCAAGTTTTATTGCAAACGTGCTTCAAACATCCTGTCCTGATACACAGTTTGTCGGTGAGTTCTGCGGCCCCGGTTTCTGCAAGTTGGAACTTCAGGCCTACAACAGTCAGGCAACCTCATGCATACAGGCGAGTGACAGGAATGTCCGGGCCCCCTTTTCCTCCTCGACACTAGCCGCCAGTGGAGAGCACGGCTCTGCCTCCTTCGTGCAAGCTCCACTGCCTTTTCATAACGCCTTCCCCTCCAGTTACTTGGATAATTTGGAAGAAACAGAGCATGCAGCAAGCTCAAACCTGGGCCCTGCTACGCTCGGTAAGTCTAGTGAAGGATGAGCCCCTCGAGCGTTGCAGTGCCCTGTAGCAGAGCAGCATTTGGACTGCCACGATGTCTTTGACGTCCCTTTACTTCAACAATATGTGCCTTGGTATACACAGAAGACAAACGTCCTCACGGCGTGGTGCACAAACTCTAAGAATAAACTGTCGCTCACGCTTGCAGCCGGTCCTGAAAACCCAGCTGGACTCAGTACAGGGGAGGGTAATACGGCAGCAATCACATCACTCACGTCAGAGCTTGTGGTAAGCATACTCGATTGCCAACCATCATGTAAAACTATAAGGCTCATCCTTTTTTCATTGCTGATTGATGGCAATTGCTAATGCGTCTTACTCTATACTGACCGTCACATATTGATCATCTTCTTTCACCCGTCTTCGCCTTCTAGGACCTTGCATTGGACACGCTTCCTGTGATTTCCCGTGTTGATCAATACCTGAGATCACAGCCCACATCTTATTCAGGCTTGCTTCACCTGGTAAGGCAATCGCACTAGCATAACTAGTGCCCTGCTGACGTGTATTGATTGTAACAGTCTGCAGCAATCCGATGTATCGATTTTTTTAGCTTCTCTTCTGTTTTAGCCTTTGCTGAGAGGGCTGCTGCTGCCCTGGTTGTAGTATGAGTTAAATGATGTGCATGCATTGACCTCTTGATGCAAGTGCTGTCATGCTCCTCTTTCGCGCAGGTACAGGTGTGCTCATTGAGCACGCAACAAAGCTTGGAGTGGATGAACGAGCAGGTTGCTATCCTTTCGACTCCCCTTGGCTCTCGTGACTTCTCCTGTCATTCCCCTGCTCACACGGCGCCCTGCCTGAATTCTGCACTCTACCAGCCTGGAGGAGGAGTGCCAGCAGCAGGAGTAGGAGCAGCAGCGTCACCAGCCCCTTTTACTCACGCTCATTTACATGCACGGGAGCCGCAAGCCTTACTGCCCCCCTCGCCTCCGCAGTTGTTCTTACCTGCCCACAATCTTGGAGTGCCTGATTCTTTTGGGCTTGCTGACAGTAACATAGAAAGCAGGGCACAGAGGTAAGGAGATTAACAAAGAAAAGCTCGGATTACTGCAGGCTTATGTATAAATTAGGAGAGTGTGTTACCGTCATGCTCTGCCCATCAACACCATTGATGTTAAGAAAGGTCCACACCAGGATATCAGGCGGACTTTCAAACCTTACCTCATCCTAGTTGGAGAGGTAGATACCTGAGACTTCCTATATTCCTACAATTAAAAATTTAGCAGTCAGTTAATATGAGCTGAGAACACATCTCGGGTCTTTCTGCAACTTGCTTGTGCCAAAAGATATGCCGAGATTGAAACCTTAGACCTTGGTCAATGTGCTGTAGGTTAGAATTTGGAGAGGCACGCGACTTCACCGGAATTCGGCAGGGTTGGAGGGAAAAGCTGGTGACCTACTCAGGTGTCTTACGAGAGCAGCTGCTCCTCGTAGCCACAGGGTTTGATCAGCACGGAATCAATCCGTTGGGCCAGGCGACGGAGGAGGTTTTTTCTATCTGGATGATAGCACAGACTAGACAAGCACGCCTCTTGATCTCTTCAGTGCAGGTTTGTGTTGTTTGAGTATGTGTGTGTGCGCGTTTGTGTGCCTGCGCACACGTGTGATTTGTGTGTACGTAGGTGCATGGATAAACAGCCTCTTCAGTCTGTTCCTGACCAGCCTCTTCAGTTTGTTCCTGACCATACAGCAATTCTACACCCATTTCCCTTGTCTTGCTTGTGTGTAGTTTCCTTTCATTAAGTGCTCTGCGCTGATTTGGACGACTTACTCCTCACTATAGGTGCTGCAGGCAACAGTGACTCAGATGGGCTACCACCAAATCCACGGCAAGATGTGGTGAGATGAAAGCGTCTGCTGTGCCCCAAAAGATCATCTTTGTTGCTGAGATCAGTCCAGAGTGCTTAAGGCATACCTAACAAGCTGCTTCCAACATTGCTGTAGTAGATGTATTCTCCCTTTTAGGTATGTGATGATGAGGGAGGCAATTGTCCTCACTTGAGTTGCTGAGCAAGTATTAATCATGATCCGTGTCTTGCCCCATTTGGTCCTTTCAACGATGCACACAAATGTCAGACACAAAACCAATTAGATCTAAAGGCTTGATGTCAGGGCTGTGTGTCACAAATAAACTGCCATTGCTGATCGCGTGCCAGATGCAACATTACAAGGACATGACCCAAGGTCATGGTAAAGAGCTGCAGAGGGGAAAGCTAACCTTCAATATTTTAGGTACCTGGACACGACCTCCTCAATAAGTAATCTGCTTTATGTCCTCATCTGATAGTCTGATCTGCACAACAGCATCCAGCTGGCAAGGCGGTTACTTTCTGACTAAGTGAGATCATGTTTCTTCCAACAACAAAGCAGGGTGAGCGCACTTGGCCTTGTCCCATTGGCACTGCAGCTGGCCATCCTGAACGTCCCAGTCTCGGTCTCCTCTCGCCTACTTGATTCCAATGCCCAATATCCCAAAACTACACGGGTACGTTTGCTTGCAAATGCTTGCCTTGTCTACAAATGTATGATGTAGCTTTTAAGCAGTCAGCTCCTAGACAGGGCCTTGCACCACCGCTGAGGAAGTAAGTTAAAAACACCTCAACCCTTTCTTTTAGTACCTGGAATTACAAGGCCCAAAAATGAGGGCAGATCTGAAAGGCGGTAGTGCACAGCTGTGCAAAAGGCTATACACCCTTTAAAAAAACACAGGTATCTCCAGGGTCAGACGGGGTTGTTAGGGTCATGACCCTCACCAGAATCACACCCTAAGCCTAGAAAGCAAAATTGTGCTTAGACAAAAGCAGGAAAACAGACCTAGTTCATAAGTCCATTGATTTAGCTAACACCTTTCGGGTAGCTGCGCTGAAAGCGTAGTGGTCCATGGTCACGCCAGACTCTTTAGGGTCGCGGGTTTGAATTCGTCTGGTAGCCTGAATTCTTTTCCGTCCTCTCTATTTTCTTAACCCATGACTGTTGACGCTCTCATATAATCATAACTATAAGGTGTCATGGTCATAAAAACGCTATACAAATATGTGAGTGCAAACCAATACGCAGCATCCGCATTGTGCAAACCTAAGGCTCATATATGGTAATTGAGAAGCATGATCTTTATAAATGGCAAGAAATTTTATTAGTGATAGGAAGGTCCATCAGCTACAATTGGTGGAGATGCAAAGCTACATATTTTTGCATCGTGAGATGGTGGTGGGACATTTACAAGGGAATTAAAAGTTGGAGGGAAACAAGAAGAACACAGATAACTTGCGAGTGATATGAGTGGTATCACTTTGCATCACTGGAGTTGAAGTGTTACATTCTATTCAGCAGTTATTCAACAGTGAATTATATGCCCTCGTTGTTGTCTTTACCTCTAAAATAATACAGCAAACAAAACACAGTAAACAGTGGTTGCAGGTTACATGCTCTGGGTCGTGCATGGTAGCTTTTTCTAGACACGACAAACTTCCATTGAGGCAGTGAACCTTATGTCTTGAACTTATCACAAAACTTTGGCATGGCTCCAACTTTAAGAGTAAGAGGCACAATCTGAGAAGACACATCATCGATCTTTCTTTCAATTTTGTACGACTCCTCTTGAAGCAACTCCGTGCAGGCAAAACGCGCGTTATTCATCATGATCATCAAGGAAAGTCTTGTAAGCGACCTGCCCAGTAACAAAGCCTGCAAACAACCCCATCTTGGCCTCATTATTGACTACCGTGCAAACCTCAGGCAGCAGCATACTAGAGTCACAGGCATTTTACACATGGAGCTGCCAGAATCAATGAAAACCCCAAGTCACATATCTAGCAGAGGACTGCAAACAAACTCCCCGTCCCTCATCAAAAGACCTGAAGTAACGTGCGGAGTTGTTCTTTGCTGCCTGCATAGCCTTTTTCGTTTTGGCCTACGACTCAAGTACAACAGTGAGGGGATTGAGTGTGTTAACACTACCAGCGTGGCCATGGCGCACTGTTTACTGAGGACACTAGACCCCAGAACCAGCTGAGCACCGCGCAGAAACAGCACAAAGGCCTATGTACCATCCTTGAGAGCCTCCGTTACCCTCCACACCATCCTTTTAGGAGTGGGTGGCACCATCTACAACAATCACACACTGGGGCTTTTTAAGGAGCTGGGTCTCGACTCTTAAAGAGCTAAAAAACTTGCTTCCAAGCTTCATGTTCATTCTGTCAACTACGCTACCAAACTTGTCCATACCAGACACACCCTTTCCGTACGATTACCACTCTCATCAGGAGCTGGTATCAGGTCAAGCCATCAGGTGAAGAAGTTCTATGCTACAGTTCGCTGTAGGCTTTGTCATTACACCAAGCTGCCGTGGAGGGAGATCAAAACCAAAGACACGCTAGAACAAAAAATGGGCTGCAGGCCCTCATAAAAGCAAAACACGCAAAGAAGCAAGCGGCAAGTCTATAAATCAGATCCAAGCAAGCTCAGATGGGAACACCCACAAGTCAAAGCACAAGCTGAGGGGGGGGAGCGGGAAAAACAACCCGAGCAAAAGCAAGGCATAAAAAGAATGCCTAAAACGAGAGTACACAGCACTTTATGCAAAGTGCCTGCCAGATCTCAGCCTACGTTCACTACGCAAGAACTTCAGTTCTATTCCGGCTCGTGTCCACCGAACTGCTGGAGGGGGATTTTTACACTAGTGCCCAATACCAAAAGAGACACTGAACTGGCTAAAAAAGCCCTCCTAGCAGAGAAACGAGAAAAGCATCTGGGCCGTTGACACCCATACCTGCCAACAAAAAACTGAGCTTGCCACACAAAAAGGG
>Ga0307942_1002969_pt1 | contig 13749 bp, 10 predicted proteins | sample OrgLakmetagen175_FD_201846 | JGI IMG/M metagenome (GOLD analysis project Ga0307942, IMG submission 201846) | Saline water microbial communities from Organic Lake, Antarctica - #175 | ecosystem: Environmental > Aquatic > Non-marine Saline and Alkaline > Saline | place: Antarctica: Organic Lake...
ACAACAACAACAACAACAACAACAACAACAACAACAACAACAACAACAACAACAACAACAACAACAACAACAACAACAACAACAACAACAACAACAACAACAACAACAACAACAACAACAGCAACAAGAGCAACAAGAGCAGCAGCAGCACTCCCTTCAGCACCATCACCAGCAGCTTGCACGTCCACCCTCACCTCACACACACGCGCATGCCAGTGCGTTGGATGCTGCCCCGATGGGGTCAATGCAAGCCCAGGTGAGGAGTAGCTCAAACGTAGTCGCACGTGCAAAAATAAATTAGTGGAACACATATGCAATGGATAGTGCCCACTCAGGCACTCTTTGCACACACACATACAAGCACAAACACAAACACAAACACACACAGATACACCCTGTGTCATGACACACACACACACACACACGCACACACAAACACGCATGTACACAGATACACACACACCCTCTCATTCCTGTCTTGACCCGTGTTACAGAAGCGCACTTCCATCCTGGACACTGTGCCGGTACCCCCACCCGCTGTGCCTTTCTTAGGGCCCAATGCCTTTGGTCGCTCTGAAAGAGCAGGTAAGGCAGTGCCGTGTGAGGTGGTGCTTGAATGTCAAAGGCAGTGCCGTTCACGGCGTGTTGGACTTCTGATAAATACACTTTTAAGGGTTGAGACTGAACCTCAAAGTAGATGGTAGGGGATCAGTTGAGGCAGTACAATGCAGTGTGATGTGCAGGGCTAGGCTGCACCCACTGTAATAATAACTGTGCCGTTCATAGTGTCGTGGGCTCAATGTTTGCACCCCGAGGGTTTAAGTAGGTGGTGAGGGATGTAGTGAGTCCATTGGATTACACCTCTCTCAGCAAAATGTTCAGGACTCTTTGGTGGCTTTTGCCACACTCTGATGGGCCAGGAATAACCAGCAAGGCCAAGGCTTACGCTCTGGCTGCTAACCTTGTAAAGGTGTACGACTCAGAAAAGGCAGAAAAGGGATCCTTTGTTACGAGTTTCTAGGCCTCTTTCCGACTCTTCCAGGCCTCTTGCTGAAACCTACTCCGTCCTGCCCTCGCTGCTTAGTCTGTTTGCTCAAACCTTATTTGGTCGTACTCAAAATAGAATTCGGCAGACGGCATATGTCAGGAATACCGCCATACAACTGTTAATAATAAGTCTCTTCAATTTGGCACATCTTGGCTCCGGTTTGTTGCTTGTGTATTCTCAAACGTGAGTCTGGGCTTTGCAGCGTAGGTTTGGCAAAGTGGGGTATACCTCCTTCATGAAGTATGAATAGGGTTGGCCAGCACCAGATGTATACGGTGTATATACGGTATTTTTGGCAGGAAATTCACCGAATAAACGCGTCGTATACGGTGTATATATACGGTTCTGGCCAACCCTACTTATGATGCAAGTGTTTACATCACCTGCATAATCAGAAGGCGGCCCCGGGAGCCCTTGGCAAACTATATAGATCCCCTCTCTGAATCTGAGTATTTCCCTATGAATAATTTAGTCCGTCCATCTCGCTTCTACCGTAGGAGGGTTCAGGTCATAGGTCTAGGTAAAAATAGACCTTGCTAGTGTTTTGGGTATGGTTTAGAACTTAGAGTTTAGGGTTTAGGGCATCAGGATTAGGGCTCAGAGCTTAAGGTTTGGGTGTAGATAATAGGGTCTGGGTCGTGCCACCCTGACGCAACAACAAAATGGGACCACAAGGCAGAAAGTCGAATTCACACCAGTGGGCTGTGCTTTTATGTGCGCAGGGAGTGCGTCTCGCCAGCCGCAGTGTGCTCGGGCTTCCGTGGACTTCGTACCTCCTGAAGCGTTGCCCTGTGCGGCCCTCAAGCCTCAAGGTCTCGGGAGTAGGGGCCTGGGGGTGGGCGGCCGACCAGAGAGTGGCCAGGAGTTGCAGCAGCAGCAGCAAGTGCTGCGGCGCCAAAGTGATGAGCAGCAGCAGCAGCAGCAGGAGCAGTGGGAGCAGCACCATCGGGAGCAGCAGTGGCAGCAACGGCAGCAACAAGAGGAGCAGGAGCAGCAGCAATGGCAGCAACAAGAGGAGCAGGAGCAGCAGCAACGGCAGCAACAAGAGGAGCAGGAGCAGCAGCAGCAGCAGCAGCACCAGCACCAGCAGCAGCAGAGATGGGAGCGACAACAGCAGGAGCAGCAGCAACAGCACTGGCAAAGTAGACATCATAAGCAGCAGCAGGAGCAGGAGCACCAGCAGCCGTGTGACCAAACTCCTTTTAGATCCCAGCCGCCGGGTCACGACTTTCATAGAAGTGTACCTTATGAGCCATCAGAGTTGCAGCAAGAGGTGGTGCGCCTCAGAGCTCAGGTACAGCAGCAATCCAATACTGTACATGGTCAATGTCTGTTGCTGTGACACACTTAGGGAGCAGGCCTGCAAGATCTGCCTTGCTTGCTGTGCGGGCCAAGCGTCATTAACTATTGGCGCATGGAGTTTTGCTTGACAGTTGGGCAGTGTGTGTATGTGTATGTGCATATGTATGTGCGTTTTTGTGCGTTGGTGTATGTGTGTGCGCGCGGGGGGGGGGGGTGTATAGGTGTAGATGTGGGTGTGTGGGGGTGGGTGGGGTGGGGGTGGGAGTGCGCAAGCGTGCAAGCATTTGCCAAGCAACAGGCCAAATACTCTGACATATATTTCACACCAATCATAATGTTATGTGCAATTTTGTGAATCATTGTGCAGGACCGTTTTTCCATCTATCAATTACATAGGAAGCGCAGGGGTGTTGATGTGTAGATAAATGTGTATATAACTTTTCTACGCCTTGAGCTTGCAGATCTAGCGCAACCTTGCGCATTCCTACACTGCTTACGCACACATACACACGCGCGCACACACACAAACTTTCTCATACAAGCTTATAGATTTAAGCACGCACACACACACACACACAATACACACACCCATAACAACAACACACACACACAAATATACATACGTGCGCTTCAGGTGCAGCGCCTTGAAGCTTTGCTGCAGGCCTCCCAAACTGCACATCGCCAGGCCACCAGTCATGGCTCGTACACAGGTACGGTTTGCCAAAGTCTGCTCAAAGCCCTGCAAGTGCATGTCCTTTGCATAAATCAAGGTCCCAATTGCACCAAGCTACATGCATCTCTAGAGAGGCATCAAAGAACAGCACCCCGTGCACACCACCATGTCCTTACACGCGCATTTAAGGCCAGCCATCCTTCATACACACAGGTCCGCCTCAGCCTCTCCCAGCCCCCGCTGCACCCCAGCCCGCCCCCTCACACAACGCAGCACAGCACAGCGCAGCGTGCACACCCCTTGCGCCACCACCACAAGAAGCTGGTGCACCTGCTGCTGCTGCAGAGCCCACTACCGCATCGACCGGCCGGCAGCACGCACGGCAGCATGGCGGAGCAGAGCACACCCACTCTTCACTGCACACCAATTCCCACACGCACGCACCTGTGACAGATCCCCCTACCTCCATGCCACCGCCACCTCATTCTGCACACCCTGTAGCTCCTCCACCTGAATTTGTAGCCGCACCTCCCGTGCCTGTGCCCGTGCACCTGCTCCCCCCCCAAGCCTGGACACAGCCACCAGCCCCTTCCCAAGCGCCACCACCCGTGCCGCCCCAATGCAGCAGCGCTGCTCCTCCCGCCGTCAAGGGCGGTGGCACAGCGTACGCAGACTCAACCACGCGTGCAGGCGGCAGCGACAGTGCGCCCTTGCCCGTGGCCGTGGGTGTAGGTGGGGCGCCGCCTGCCATGCCAGCAGGGGAACCGCTGTGGGTGCGTGCACCGCAGCAGTACAGCACCAAGGGGTACACAGGTAGCAGCAGCCACAGCCATAGCAGTGCGTGTAGCCCTGCAGCTGGCAGCGTCAGCACCAGTACCAGCGCAGCATCCAGCGTAGCATCCACCCCTTCCTCCTCAGATGCCCCTCACCCGTACGCCCCGCGAGCTGGTGCGGGTGTCACAGCCCCAAGCTCACGTGCTCGCAGTGTCAGTGGGCAGGAGCAATTCTTTGCTGCGCCTCCTCGTCAGCAGCTGCCCGCTGCTCCAGTGGGGGGCATCTCTGACGCGCACACCTACGTGACATCCAGCACGTCCCAGGCACCCTTCAGGTGTGGTTTGGTGTCTTGCAAAACTGTATGTAAATGTACCTCTGGACACCTGCAACAGGTGCCCAGTTGGACTCCTGACGGCTAGGCGTGCTCACCACCGCCACCACACCACCACCACCACCACCTGTTGTGAATCTGCTTTTGATCCGTGGCACCATTTGCAATGTTGCAGTGTAACGGAAAAGGGGTGTATGATGTATCGCTCTCTCACTTGTCGCCTCCACCCCCTTCTCCCTACCAGGCACGCTGCAGCAAACCTGGCAGCGGCACAGGCTGACTCGCACCCACGCAACAGCGCACACCCGCGCGTCCACAGTGCACAACCTCAAGAGGAAGGGGCCCTCCCATATCCTAGTCAAAGCCATGCCAAGGCCAGCCATGGCCATTCTTTGGCTGCAGCCCAGCTGCCGCTGCAGCAGCGCAGCACAACGACGTCAGACATTGTGCGAACGCAGTATGTGCCATTGGATGATGACAGTGACTCCTCTGACATGGAAATGGAAGTACACCTCATGCGCAAATACGGCATCAAGTCGTAGGCTGCATGTGTGTTTGTGTTTATTGTGTGTGCGTGCGTTTACCACTATAGACCACTTTTGACGGAAGGCAATGACGACAGTGACCCCTTTTACACAGAACAAACGTGCATCACATGTACACGTACGTCAGTTGTCACAGGCAGCACTGTCCCAGGATCTGGCTTCACGTGTCCTACTGTTGCAATTCTCGGTGATGTGGACACGCGCTGTCACGATCACTAATTGTCCAGTGTGATCATGCTTATCTATTATCTATTCATCTCCGCTTTGGGCTGTCTGTTTAGGGTTAGGGTGCAACCTTGACTTAAGCGTGCTATTTGCAACAAAACGAGCTTTCTCAAGGCAGCACTGGGAGGCATTCGCAACTATCTGCTGTTTTCTATACTTTTTATCTTTTTGAATGAACATGAACGGCGGCAAGGCGACAATGCTTTTGACGACAGAGGAAAATGGAAATCAACCTATTAGCAAGCCGCCATGCTTCCCATCCGTGCGGAATAGTATGGACCTGGCAATCGTTAGACACGTTGTGCCTTCACCACTATGAGGTTCAGCACGCAGTGTTGTCTCTTGCAGAGATTATTCCACTGTGGTGCCGGACATCACCCATAAACAAAAATTGGAAATCACTGTGGATCATGAGGTAGCAGCAGGCGTGGCCTGAAACCGGCTGCTGAGGAAGAACTTCTAACAGTGCTGGCTGGGTAAAGCGGACATGGTAATGATTTACAAGGTTTACAAATTGTAAGGCGCACATGTAAGCTCGTGTGCATGCAAATTGCTGACACTTCTGCAGTGGTATTGGCTTACAAGGTTTACAACTTGAAGGTCTACAAAAAAGGCCTTCGGTCAAGGAGTAGTGCGACTGCTAGCCTGCTCATAGAAAGCGATTAGTTCATGGAGGAGAAAATAAAGCTTGTCATTGTTCTGGCTTAAGCAAGTAAGCACATCGTGGGCTCCTGTTGGGGGAAACAGAGATGGATATTTCCTATGGAGAGATCACGTGGGGATTGGCGCAGTGGAAAATGACATGCTGCTCATCCTGGACATAATCAGTATCACACCACAGGTCACAGGTGGGGGAATTACGTTGATTCCATGTCGTTGTCTCAAAACGTAGGGTGTGAAATCGAAGTCTGAAACAAGCTGTACTGCGGATTGACATCACGAGGCAGGTTGAGAAACATGTATTTGGGAAGGATGTAAGGCGAATGAGTGACCAGAGCCCTTCTTGTAGGAAGAGCACACCATTGTGATAAGTGGGTAACACGCACCTGGTATTGAAAGCGTTTAGGAAGAGCTTGGTTCCAATATGGGGTGACCTTGAGCCACGACTGGCCGATCGGTCTCTACAAGTTTATCCTCTGTCAGCTTAAAAGGTAGCTAAGCGCAAACTTATAAAAAAGCCTGCAACCATAAAAAACTGAAAGCTTGGTGATGGGAGCGTGTTTAGGAGAGAAAAAGATATACATTTAATAGAATAAGGGGTTTGAAGAAGGAAGAGAAAGTGTATTTGGAAAAAGAAAGACCATGAGCGAGAAGCTGAAACAGAAAAAAAGAAACGTCTGTCCAAGGAGTTTGAAGAAAAATGAGAAAGTGTCTATGGAAAGCAGACCGCAAGAAAGCAGAAAGCAGAATACTAATACTAGAAAAAAGCATGATGAATTTATGGACCCGTTTGTCTGTGTGCATGAAACTGTCAGTGAGTGTGCACACATGTGAGAGGCTGAGAGAGCCTCATGAAACCAGGAGCGCTAAGAACACAAAGTGCAGCGGAGCAGAAGAGAGAACAATGGACACAAGCAGGGAAATGCAAAGCAGAGCACGTGGCACCAAGCATGAAGCATGCAATAAGAAGATAGCAGCTAGGCACGCAAGAAACGCACAAAGCAGCTCGCTATAGGCAAAGCCCTATGACTGTCAAGCCCTATAACTGTCAGCTCATAAGAAAACAGTGTTTATTTCTGCTGAGAAGAAGGGAATTGACGAGCTGGACACTGAGCGGCTTAATGCAGCAGAGAAGATGGCCCGGGGTTCGCTTAAACAATTTCAGGTATAGAATGCTTCAGGAGGGTAGATTATGTATCAGCAAAGGAGCGACGGAGCACAACATCCGCGACTGCTAGTACGCACCTGCAATCCTTGCAAGTCTATGCACACGATACTCTACCGTACACACACAAAACCAGGCTGCCGTGCCTTCACTTTTAAAAGGAGCCCCCAGCGGAGCTGTTGTGCTAAACATGAGCAAGTTCACATGATGAGATAAGCAAGTGTTCTGCAGGGGATTGAAAACAATTTCAGGGCCTTATCAACAGCTTGTTGCTAAACTAAACACCTTGTCAAAACTACTGTTTACCATAAGAGGACAATCTGAACTGGCCTTTGTTTCCGCTAGTAAATGAGCTTCACCGTACTCAAATGGCTTTCTTTACCTTAATCAATATGGGGACCACTCAAAGTGGTTTTCACTGCCTGAATGATTTTCTGCAATAATTATCAAACTTTTACTTGTTATACATACGCAGGTTAGCAGTCACAAGTTTTTACTGATGGCTTACTCTGTAAACTCTGAATTATTTTCTGCTAAGTACCAGCCATGATGGCTTACTCTGTAAACTCTGAATTATTTTCTGGGAAGTACCAGCCACCATTTGTCTATACCACTGATTTAGTCTTATAAGGCAACCGAATCTATTTAACACCCTGCTTAGCCAAAGACCAATTTCGGTTCAAATATCTTTGTGCTCTTCCTTGGCAACTTGCTGCATTTAGCTATATCTGTGGTCCAGATCTTTCTAGTGATCGGAATTTCAACATGTTGGATATCGTGCCAAAAAAAGTCCAAGCGACAAGTGCCTTCCTGGGTTGACTGCTCCTCCGTCTGGTAGCAGCTGGCAGTGCTTCCTTGCTCTCTTGCTCTCTCCACCTCACGCTATTTCATTCTTGCATAGTTTGCATGCTAGTTTGCAATCGTTGTCAAATTTTATGGATAAAGAAAAACTACGCAGCAGTGAAAACCACTCCCCACATTAATAAAAAAAAGAAAGCCTCTTTGATACCGAGTACCGTAAAGCTTCTAGCAGACAGAAAAAGGCCCAGTCAGAGAGGTCCAATAGAGTACCAGAAGGAGAAGAGAAGTCACAAAGAGACTGGAGTCCAGGCTCAAACAAGCAAGAGCACCACCAGGCATAAAAAATTGCAGAGCTAGCTAAGGGTCTACCAGGGAAAACCACCCATCTCGGCCATTGCCAGGAGCCTCAAGAACTACCGAGTCACATAGCCAGCCTTGCTTAGCTACAGCACTGAACCTGCCGTGCTACTTCACCAACACAGTCACTCAGTGCAAACCTCTAGAAAGGTATGCTAAGCAAACACTGCTTGCACTACCTCAGCATTACATTGCTCCCATTGTGCCTGCCTGCCATCAATCTCCGTAGAATTCCCCCACCTTGGAACTCTTAAATCATTATATTTTCTTCCAACGCTACAAAATAACCCTTTGTTTCCGCACTCAGTGGCGGTCAATGCCTGCCAGGAGGCAGTGCATTTGTTATCCAACAAGCAACCTAGCTGACACAGGCCTCTGTGCGAGCTTCGCGAGGCCCTTTATCTTGCAAAATGCTCATACTTTATCTGTGAGGGACGTGAACATATCATTGGGGGCTGGAGAGATCTTGACATGTTGTCACCACATGAAGCTCACATTCCAGAAGAATTATGAGGACATATCACACACATTTTGGCGTACCTTTGGGGAATACTCCTGGATGGTGGGATGACAGAAAGGAAATCAAAAGCCTGTGTTGCCTCTCTACCTTCGCTTGGACATTCCCAGCAACCTCAGCCGCGCATTATCTTGCCTTCGCCTTTCTGGCCACAACTTTCTGGTCCAAAGAATGCGTCATGACAGGAATAGAAGGCCTTATGAGCTCAGGATCTGTGACAGATGTGACTGGCACACTATTCAGGATGAGGAACACATTTTGTTAGACTGTCCATAAACATCTGGTCACACTTCGCACACAGCAACAGCTTATCTTCCCACCTCAGTTTGAGGATGGCCCAGCTCGTTTGAGGACCTTTATGAACCAACCTGATATTTTTGGTGTTGCCTCTTTTGCAGGTAAGTGCCTAGCCCTGTTCCCTTGATTTTTCTAGCGTTTTTTTGGTTTGGTTACAGGCTTTTTTCCAAGCTTCCGCTCAGATGCCCACCAGAGGCATATATAGCGATGTAACCTTACCTTACCTTTCAAGGAATTGGGTATTAATTCTCAAAGAGTAAAGAAACTTGCCTCCAAGCGCCATGTGCACTCTGTGAACTTTGCTGCTAAATTTGTTCATACTAGACGTGCCCTTTCCAGTACTGTTATCAACTCTCATCAGGAGCAGTTTCAGGCTATCTGACCCCCAAAATGGGTGTGTTTTTCAAATATTCCCAGAATGTGCCCCCATTGGCTACAACTAGACTTGGTTTCAAATGGTAGGCTCCATAGCAGTTGAGTTTCATTGTAGCCAGTGAGGGCACTTATGCCTAATCGGCCGCGGCGTGAACCCTACTTTTCAGGCACCCGTGTGCTGGATCTGACCAACCGCTGCACCAAATCATGTGATTAAATTTGCATTTGATATTATTCTATTAATAACAACATTGCAAGAAGAATGAGGGGAAAAGATACAGTGGTTGGTGAGATACAGAATTCCAGCCATTTCCCTCATAGAAAATCGTGAGAAAATTAGCCAAGAAGGTGCCAAAAAGGTCATTTTTTAACCTCCTTGTATCCTATTTTGGAACATGGATGGTCGCATGGTACAAGGAAGTCATAAATACCTAGTTTTGGGAATGAAAAATGGTCCGAGGGCTGTGGGCCCATTTGAGGTGATATGAGGCCAGAAACGTGATCTGGGGGTCATCCGATTTTCACCATTTTTTGGTGAACGTGATCTTTAATGACAAAATTTAGGTTGACATGGTTGCAAGTGGGAAAGAAAATCAGGAAGGAACATTTCCTGCAATTTGGCCAGTCATCCCTCTCTGCCCTTTTGCTGATTTTCTTCAAGGAAAATGGGCCAAAATGGGGTACCTGACCAACTACTGCTCCGTTCTGCCCCATTTTTGTTGCAATGATATTCTTTACTAGATTGTAGACTGTTCATTTAAATATGACACAAATTGGGTCAGTTGGTGGTGATATATGACAGATTGGTTGTGAAAAGTGGCTGGGGTTCACGCCGCGGGCAGTTAGGCATTTGTGCCCCTACTGGCACCTTTCAAGCTCAGGTGTTATCAGCAGCTACACATCTCGGTGCTATGCTTAGAAAGTGCCAGCTGGGGCACCCATTCTCTGGGAACATTTTTCAAAAGTACCCCTTTTTCAGGCCTCCGTCGATCATCTCTAGCCTTCTCCCTTGGTTTTTCTAATGCCTTTTTCCGAGCTTCTGCTCAGATGCCCCCTAGAGGCATATATAGCGATGCGATAGAGTCTCGTGCTGTAGGCCATCCTTGTAACCCTTGTAACCCTTGATGGCCCAACTCGTTTGGGGACCTTTATGAACCAACCTGATATTTTTGGTGATGCCTCTTTTGTAGCTTAGTGCCTAGCCCTGTTCCCTTGATTTTTCTAGCGTTTTTTGGTTTGATTACACGCTTTTTTCCAAGCTTCCGCTCAGATGCCCACCAGAGGCATATATAGCGATGTAACCTTACCTTATCTGTGAGGGGTGAAAGTGTTCGCAGGACATGGTGATATTCCATCTGACATCTGATTGAATACGTTGAAATTGGAAGGTGAGAGAAGAGCCAATTCCAGATCTGCAAAAGGGCGTGTAATTTTTTGTTGCAATTTTATCATGATGCCTGAGTGAACAAGCCAGCTCCCAGGACTGAGCAGCACTCTCCATTGTTCCGTTGTCAATATAATGAGGTGTCAAGAAACTAGTTTGCTGGTTAGTGGTGGCTGGCTCGTTGTTCTAGCCTGACCTCAATAACGTGTTCCACAACAAGAGATCATTCAATTTTAAGAGCGTTGTGTTCAGAGCGTCATAGGAATGATAACAAATCACGTCCAAGGTCAGAGAACTTGCACGGACTCAGCTTTTCAGCTGCACCCTCCAAGTCCCCAGCATCAGAAAAAAAAAACCACACACGCTCCAAAGTCAAGGAAAGGGTCTCTCAGGCAAGACTTTTGAAACAAAGAAACACTCCTCTCTATTTATGTCCCGTCAGTGAGCCTTAATATTCTCTACCATCTCCAAAATCGAGCACACCAAACAAAAGGGCAGTAACTAGTAAAAAGCCTTGCTCATACACACACTCTCCTCTCCTCTCCCTCCTCTCCTCTCCTCTCGTCTCTCCCATTAACAGCTTCCCTTCCATTTAGTAAAGCGACATGGTACATGAATAAATACACTTGACAAAGAAAACCAAGGTACAAAGGGTGAGCGAAACCTACAAGGCCTCCGCTACACACCTGCGGGCCACAACGCACATCTCTTCCATCCCTCTGTTCATCAAACGAACACGTACACAGTCATGCATACATGAGCTCAGAACTTGGGGGCGTTTTGCCCCTGCTCCTTGGCAATGTCGTCAATGCTCTTTTTAGCAGCCTTGTTCCTGCAGCATGCAATAGGAAGAGAGCAAGGTCATGGCAAGGCGCCTTCTATGTATACAGCCGGCCAGGCCCCACAAGCAAGCAGAGTGCTGCGTATTTCGCATTAATCATGCGGTCAATCTGTTCTGCCTCACTCCACACAGAGCCTGCCATTGTAGCAGTAAGCTTGTGATCCCAACTTGGGAGCATTTGTCATACCAGCTGCATTGAGCACACTTAACGCTATACGACTTACGCAGTGCGGCAACCAACTCAAATGGTGGATGCACAAGCAGGGATCCCATGTTAAAGTTGCATTTTGGGATTTCTTTATACCGTACAGACTTTATATCACCGCGCAAAAATATCGTTTTTTGCCCTGCGGGGTGACTGCGCGCACGAAAAATATCTATTTAGTTTGGGGGTGCGGGATTGAAAAACGGGGATTTTTGGCGTATTTTGGAGCCTGTCAGGCAAAGATCCCTATGCGGGGTTGGTGTAAATTAAATATTTCCAGGGTGCGGGGTTGATACGGGAGTGTGAAACTAAAATATTTTTTTGAGGCTGCGGACTGAACCCAAGTCTGTACGGTACAATACAAATACTACACACGCAGCAAACCAGGCAGAGAAGGGCAAAGACATGGACAAAGAACATGTGACACGCAAACACAAACATTTACAAGAACTTCCTAGCGCATGTAGGGTCGTGTGGGGCCATCTTCTATCTCCCATTGTTTATGCATGTACTGCATTACCATGCGCCGTACTTCATATGATAAAATTTGTGTTTTGGTACCAATATGCATGGCTGTAAAGAAAACTGGAACTATCAAACTCAGAAGAAAGCAAGCACAAAAACTTGCAGCATACACCACATGCAAGCCTCTAAGGCAAAATTTCAGTTCTTATTAAAGCTTCCAAGCAAGCCTCTACCGCAACAGTCCAAAGTTCCTGTGTGCTTCCACTGCTTGCACCTTCAGCTCACACTTTTAAAGGTACAAAGCCATCGCTCAAATCCTTGTCATGGTTCTGAGCCTGACCACGCACAACGCACACCAAGGAACTTATCCCTCCACCCCTTGGACAAACTCCCCCTCCCCCTCTCCATCTTGCTCCCCAATCTTGCACCTACCATGCAGGGTGGTCCATGATGGCTTGAAACAGCTGCGTCCCTCGCAGAGCGTTTGTCAAAGGCAAGTGGCCACGAGGTGCTTCTAGGCTGTAGTTGAACTCCATTGGCCATTTTCGGTAGTTGTTGTACTCCCCCTGTGTGTACACACGTGTATTCATGTGTGTGCGTGTACGTACAGATGTCTCGCGTGTGTGCGTATGTGTTCATGTGTGTGTTTGTGTCTCTGTGTGTGTGTGTCAGCACACACGCATGACATGCTTGTGTGTGCATAGGTGCCTCTATAAACGCATGCGACGTACCTGCACCCAGTCTATTTTTTGGAAGAACTTGCCCCATCTCTTCTGGCACTGGCTGAAGACCTCTTTCTGCACGCTGTATCCAAACTTGTCATTGCTCGCCACACGCCACAAGGTGTCCACGGTCTGGAAGTCTGCCACACTGATGAACTTGACCTACAGCAGAGTGGGGGGCATGACAAGGTCGAAGAATGGATACGGTAACCATTCAATCGTGAGTTGATAGATTTGACCAACAGCAGAGCAGGAAGAGGTATGGCTATGGGGATACGTTTGTGAGGTGTGGCTGTGCATACGAATGTGAGGTGTCCGTGAATGAATGCGTGAATGGGGTTAGCCTGTGAATACGTGTTTGAGGACAGTTATCTCATGCATTGGTCTGTCCTCGTGGCTGTCAGGGAAGCACATATTGGGTCAGTATGGATTGCTTAAGGGTGGGTGGTTCTCTGTCTGGTCATCTCATGGTCATCTCAGCCCTTCTGAAAATTACACTTAAGTAAGAACCTTGACACCTGCCGTTTGGGAGTTCTGTGGAGTTTTAAATATCAGAAAGGCTGAGGTGCTTGGAACTGTCTCAGGTTCAAAATCGCATCAAGGATCTTGCACATTGAAGGGTGGATTGCCTTAGAAGAATTGTTTAAAATAACACACTCATAAAGAACAGTGGTTGTCAACAGCGAACAGTACAGAATGCGCGTTGGGAATTCCTACATGTTGATTCGGACTAATGCCGTTTGTTATTATTTTCCTCTAGGAAAGTACCAGGGAAAGTACTCATTCCTTAAAAGAGGTGGTTTGCCTCTGGTTTGTGTCTGTGTATGTAGGTGTCTGTGTGTGTTTGCGTGTATGAATGTGTGTGTGTGTGTGTGTACGTACGTGTGTGTGTGTTTGTATGTATGTGTGTATGTGTGTGTGTGTGTGTGTGTTCCGTGTGCTTTGCATTTGCATGAGTGCAGACTTTGTGTGTGTGTGTGTGTGTGTGTGTGTGTGTGTGTGTGTGTGTGTGTGTGTGTGTGTGTGTGTGTGTGTGTGTGTGTGTGTGTGTGTGTGTGTGTG
>Ga0307942_1002970_pt1 | contig 13749 bp, 11 predicted proteins | sample OrgLakmetagen175_FD_201846 | JGI IMG/M metagenome (GOLD analysis project Ga0307942, IMG submission 201846) | Saline water microbial communities from Organic Lake, Antarctica - #175 | ecosystem: Environmental > Aquatic > Non-marine Saline and Alkaline > Saline | place: Antarctica: Organic Lake...
CTCTCCCCCTCTCCCCCTCACTCTCTCTCTCTCTCTCTCACTCTCTCACTCTTTATCTGCCTGTTAACTGCAAATAATGTTTTCTTGTGAACATTGAGGGATAGATTCCAAAGCCGCGCACCTTGCTCATCCTGGCAAACAATAAACAATACATGGTTGTTTAGGCGCCTTATTCTTTGTCTACCATGCACTGCATGCATTCATGTGCTTGCACTACGCGGCCTAGCTTTACAAGATTAGTAACCTGGTATTGAATCTGTTCCTGATAGTATGCCCAGTTAACGTAGCTAATAGCAAAGCCCAACTTACGACTCTCGTCAGCAATCAGCAGTCTGCCGTTTTATACTGCACCTGCTTTGCTCTGTGATACGTCTTGCTTCTGTAACATGCCTGCCTTTGCTTGTGGTGCCGCAGCTTGGAGCTCAGCAAAGTGACCCTCCTGCTTTGCTCTGTGTGGCATCTCTCGCTCTGTTGCCATTTTCTATCCTGTGCTCTCATCGTGCTCTTTCACATGGGCTGCTGTATCGCATGGGCTGATGCTCCATCACATGGGCATTCTCTATCCTGTGCTCTCACCGTGCGTTATCACATGGGCTGCTGTATTGCATGGGCTGATGCTCCATCACAAGGGCATCCTCTATCCTGTGCTCTCACCCTGCTCTATCACACGGGGCTTTGGTATTGCAGGCACGCCTGTTATCCAATCTGGGCTCTCCCTTGAAAGCATGCGACGGGCAGACGAGAGCTATGCACGCTTTGGCGGCAGCAGCAACAGTAGTGGTGGTGTCAGGGGCATCAGCAGCACCAGCAGTAGCAGCAGCAGTAGCAGCAGTAGCACGGGTGTCTTCAAAGCACCTGAGTCACTTAGGGAGTGGATAGAACTCACAGGCGGTGGTACGGAAGAGGGCAGACCATTGCACCCGGGGCGCACTCCCAGCCAGGCAAATCAAGGGGAACAGGCGGACGGTGGCAAGTACCGTGAGCTGCTGTTGAACGTGCCACAGCCGGAATCTCTTGGCGCAGATTTGGTGGAAATGGGGTACAGTCTGCCTCAGGTGCGCTCATTGTTTTCCCTTTTTCTGCGACTTTGCCGTGTGTACCTTACCTGACAAAGGTGTGATCGTTTCCCTTACTATTCATACAAATTTACGTGGCACCTGTTGCTTGAATACACGTGAATATGGACCTATTGTTGGACCGGGGTATGGATGTGATCTTTACCTATTGATGAGTATGATCATCTTTACCTACTGTACGGGTATGGATATGATATTTACCTATTGATGAGTATGATCATCTTTACCTATTGTACGGGTATGGATATGATCTTTACCTGTCTTACACAGCCCTAAGACAGTGCCTATCGGCTAGCGCTTGCTTGGTGATTTGCTGTACATCTGGTGTTCTGTGTTGCTTGATTGGTGTGCTACCTGTCTGACATCTTATGTGTATCCTCTGGTGTGAAATTATTACAGTTGCAGTCTGCTTCAGGTTAAAATAACAATCCTTGCCATCCTGACCTTCCTTTTCCCCGGAATAAAAATAAATCCGTAATATTAACAAAAACAAAGGGCTCATGGTTGGATGAGGGCGTGTGCGTTTTCAGCTATCGACCAACTACATTGTACATTGTACACCTTTGCAGACATCGAGCCTTAGTAATGAGCAGCTCAAGCTCATAGGGGATTGGGGAGAGCAGTTCGTGTACAGGTGTGTTAATATCACCACTTTCTGCCTGCGAGTTCCTCATCTCTTCTGTTTGGCACGATAACTGTACAGTGCTGCCCGTACAGTATTTGGCACCTAATTGTCCTCTTTCTCTCTTTCATCAGTGCAATAGGATGCTGTGGCTGCAGTCTTCGTTTGTGTTCAAGGCCTTGTTCTTGCCTCCCTGATACCATCATACTTAACAACAGACTTGGACCCGCAAAGCATACACACACACACACACAATTACGTGCTTTGTTTATACAGCTTTTTTCCCTCTTGAAGGCTGGTCATTGTGACAAGCGTAATCTATGACATACTTTGTAAGTGACCTTTGCTGGAAACAGGTACCTGCAGCATAATAGAGAGTCCTTAGGAGCAGAAGTGCGAGTAGCTTGGATAAATGCAAGCCAGGTGGGGAATTTGTGTGTCTCTTTTAAAAGAAGAATAAGAAAAACTACGCAGGCGCTGAAAACCATTCATTAGGTCTTGGCTTTCACATTCACATTTGCTTAAATGAGTGTACTAGAACACCTTATCTTTTGATTTCTTTTGATCAATGCTTCCGCATTTGTTTGCTTGCAGAGGCGTGCAAATCTATATTACTGGATTTTTCACTTTGTATTTCAATTTTGCACTCGTTTATCAAAACAGGAGACTGGCTTGCCTTATGACATAGTGGCTGAAACGCTGGACCCTGTCAGCAAGGAGGTCATCAAGTCCACCTACCTTGAAGTCAAGACGGCAGTGGTGAGTAGTAAGGGTGGACAGGAGCTTGTGGTGAATTTCCCTCGTTCTAGACATCAAACAGGTAAAAATGAGGCCCTCGTTTTGTCAAATGTGCTTTACGTGATTTTACGTAATTATAAGCTTGTATAGCCTCTACATTTTTGTGCCCCTGTTGCTCCTGCCGCTGCTGGTGATGTTGCAAGCTGCTTTTCCTCATATTATTCAGCCTGCTCCTCGTCACGCACACTCTCTCTCTCTCTCTCTCTCTCTCTCTCTCTCTCTCACACACACACACACACACACACACACACACACACACACACATACACACACACACATACAGTCACAAGACAGCAAACTGTTCAGGATCACTCAACAGGTAATCAATGGCATTTTTCTTGTCGAAAACAAAACGACAGAAGCTAGAGTTAAAACTATGCAGGCAGAGTTACTTTTGCTTTTGATTAGGGGTTAAAAGATTTTGGGCTTGCTATGCTTAACTTGCTGTAGTTCACACACACAGACACATACACACGCACACGACACACAACACACAATCCTCAGTGTTTCAATATATTTTGGTGGTGGGCAGACACGAGTTGCTAACACCTATGCACGCTTTTGTGCTTTGGGTGCTTGCCGATTTCGCATTCCGGCTGCTGTCACAAAAGTTTGTTCCACCCCTCTTAACCATACACTGTCCTTGATCATCCTCTTTCAGGTTGAGTTGTAACCTGACCTGTGTTGCACACCATTTTTTCAGGAAATGGAGTTTGCTGCCCTGAAGGGCAACAGTTTTAGCATTGCACGAGTCACGGGCGCTGGGGGAAGCAGCCCGCAAATCGCATTCATCGCAAATCCTCATCACCTGTGGTCTACCAAAAAATTGGATGTATGCCTTGTGTTTGAATAGCTACATAGATTTTGTTGGTACGGAGCACACTGTCTTTATGCAGCAGCTACAATTTCTCCGAAGTACTCAATTATAACCCCAATTTTAATCCTCTTTTTGCACTTCAGCTTTACTCCTGCCGAAAGGACCAACCAATCAGCTTCAGTTTGCTAGCAGTGGCTGTTGATGATTACGAAACTTAATTTGTCTTGTGACTCGACTTGGTTAATGATTTTGTTGGAAGAAAGTGTGAACTAGGTTGTAATTTATGGTGGAAGCTGAGGCAAGCGGAGCATGAAGAAAGGTAAATCTCTATCAGGGGCATTCTAAAGCAAACAGTTATCAGGTTGTGACTTCATAAAACCGGGCCCTTTTCCTGTTTCCTGATTGACGTCAGACATTTCCGAGCGCGGCTGCAGTGCGGCTGATGCGGCTGAAGGCATCCGCATTAAGAAGCGGCTGAATGGCGGCTGAAACTTCCTTATTTAGCCACGTTCAGAGAAAGGCGGAAACAATCAGATTTGTGTGAGATCTGTCCTGACGCGAAAATCATTCAAGTGCGTTTGCTTCGATCCCATTTCTTATATGATAAAGGAAGGCTGATGACCTCCATGGCAGTATTTCGTCAGGGCCTTTTTATCACAATCTAATTATTGCGCTCTTTGTGTTTCTTCTCTCCTTTGTCTGACACAATGGGATGCTGTATGGCTCATCCCGTAGTACCTCCGTGTCGGAAATGTTTACACCATGGCGTTATGTCACTTAACTTGCGCAAGATCTAGCAAAGACAAAGCAAGATGTATAACGTTCTATTAGAAGTTGTCTACTGATGCTTTGCTGTCAAGTTGCTACAAAGACGCTGTGGAGAAAGTTTAGTTTAGTTTAGTTTGGATTACAAAGGCCTCCAGCCTGGCATGGCTGCTCAACCTATAGGTCCCAACAAATAAGGGTAAGGGTAAGGGTTACACAGCTATATCCGCCAGCGAGGGCAGTTGAGCTATAGCAAAAAAAAAGGCAGCTTCAAGAAGAGAAAGAGGCCAGCCTGAACAAGACACCAGAAAAAGAGACAAGGTCAGTGATCAAACAGAGCAAGGCATTTGTCCGCAAAGTCAGCTACTCCTACGGCATCAGACTGATTGATGAAGTCTCTCAGGCGAGCAGTGCTACCTGCTGGTATGGCATCAAACAGGTGCTGGAATTGATTGCACAAGCTGACCAGTTGAGCATCAGGGCAATCCCAACAAATAAATCAATCAAAAAGATCTGTGGAGAAAAGAGATGCCATACTGCTTGAAAGTCCTTAAGGCACAATTTAAACTGATCCCTTATCATCCTTGGCTTACCCCTATCCCTTCTAGCGAGAGGTGATAAGTCTTTTTTGTAAACCTTGAATTGTGATCAGGCAGGCCTGCGAGCTGAATGAAGTTCTTTGTTTGCGTTCCTCAAGAACGCTTAACATTGTCTTGATTAGTGACTTGCTTTCCTTAGTCTACGTGCAGAAGCCTTTTAAACTTTTTTCCTGACAGTCCCGTGTCAATTTTGGGCCTCCGGCCCAAAATGACCCCTCCCCCCAAAACACCCTTCCTGACCCCCCACACTTATAAAAAGGGTGTCAATATGCTCAGAATATAAGCAGCCATCTGCCTGCACAGTTCTCTTGCCGACTAAATTAAAACCTGAAGATGAGTTATTATAGGGGAAAACTGATATGCGCACGCTATAGCAATGACCACCTGTCACTGTTTACTGCACAAATCTGGAGCTCCTTTCAGGCTTTCCTGTTCCCAAATTTCTGTTGCTTGGACCCTAGGACTTTGTCCTAGCCTTATGGATTGCTGGAGAAACTGAGAGCCTTACAGCTTAGTAATTGTGACCTTTCTCCAAAAGCTTTAACATCCAAATCGAGTGAGAAGCTCATGCTGAGAAGGATGTTGCCTTCCGATTGTTGAACAGTGCCCTGGATGGAAAAGTGTCCAAAATTATTTGAGCTCCTTGACAGACTCCAGGAGGCGCCAGTCCTTGTAACTATTGGATGTCGACTATCAAACGCATTTTTCACAGTTGCAACAGTTGTTAACAGGCCTGCACCAGCCATCTTACTTGCTTTGCACTTCTTTCTTTGCATGCATGACAGTGGGCACACACATCAGGGACCTGCAGGTCAAACACAGGATTTTGAGGACGCAGGTATGCATTGAGCACCAGCATTGGGCACATGCGCAGCTCATGCATTTGCACACGCAAGGCTAGCTGGGGTGAGCAGGGAACCGACCAGAGCCAGGAGAGTGCACACAACTCTGCTTATTAGGTCAGAATTGCCAGGTGGTATAGGCATAGCGTATAGGAGACCATGCCATTTGGGAATTTATGAAGGGCAAGAAACCCTTGCTCATCACAGACCTTTGGCTGTCACGACGAGGTTATGGTATCGTACCAGCTTAAGCATAGATTGCAAGTATGGGCTACATAGTAATATATATATGGAAGTATGATTGACCTAGAATCCCCAAGCGCAGCGTCACTATTTCAAAATGCTGGTGCAAGGACATATGCTTGACACGTTTTTCATTATTTTCTGGTGCTCCATTGCCCACAAACAGACCCCACGTAACTCAGAGGTTTACAAATTCATTAGTGCAGCTGTCGATCATTTTGATTGATTTATTTGTTGGGACCTATAGGTTGAGCGGCCATGCCAGGCTGGAGGCCTTTGTAATCCAAACTAAACTAAACCAAACTAAACTAAACTAAACTTTGTAATCCAAACTAAACTTTAGTGCACAAATCCAGCCAAAACCTTTACCAAAGCACTTTACTTCATTCTTGCAACTTATGTATAATGCAATATGTGAACTGCAAGTTTGGAATATATTGCTGGTAGTTTGCCTGAACACACTTCCATGGCCTACTTGAGGGCATTCCATGCATTTCTATGACCAGGCAGCCTGACCCCCCCTTAATCAAATCACCCATCACTGCACTTGAACACTAGACGCCACCAACATGTTCGAAGTTTTGACAACGACTCAGTTCAAAGTGAATATTTGCTCTTTTCTTTACCTACAGGTGCCCCATCAACCAGACCTCGGTCGACACAGTATGTGGGGAGATGGTGGCACCACGATTCAGCAGTAGCAGCAGTTAATCCATGCTTAGTTTCAGTATCGTACCAGTGCAGTAGAATATACAGACCAGCAGACCAGTCGGTTGTACAGACCAGTTTCAGTAGTCTCACTCTTGTGTTCAAACTCCAGTTGTCCCTGCGTTTCCAGCTTATTTATGTGTGTGCAATGTGCGTGGGTTTTGCCCTTTTGAAAGGTCTTAACTATGTTTCAGTATGCGTCTATTTTGGTGAACCAATGTCTACACTTTAGTGTTTTTACCTACTTCTTCTCGTATCTTTAAGGTTAGCATTTCCAGTTGCATCACAGCCCTTTATATACTTGGTTTGTTTTGAGGTTTACCTCGTTCTTGAGGCTCTCTCAGCCTCTTGTATCCTGTTTCTGACTGAGGCTTCTTATACACACATCCTGAGACATATCAACAGCTATCTTTCTCGTTCTCCTTGATGCTTTCTCTTCGCGCTTCTTCAAAACAAACGTCCTTCTCTATACTCTTTTCTCTTCTACATACATCAGTTTCATGTCTCCTCTAGCTTCTGTTTCTTTTGTTTAGATAGGATTGGTTACAGGCTTTTTTCCAAGCTTCCGCTGAGATGCCCTCTGAGGCATATATAGTGATGTAACCTTAACCTTACCTCGTTCTCATAGGTTGAGCAGCCATTCCAGGCCTTTGTAATCCAAACTAAACTAAACTTAAACAAATCAGTTTCTTTTGTTTAGGTGTAGTTTCAGGCTTTTTCCAAACTTCCGCTGAGATGCCCTTTGAGGCATATATAGTGATGTAACCTTGCCTTACCTTAAACAAATCACCCAACAAAGGTGCCAATTGACTGGGCTTGAATATGTAATATTTCATTTGACACGTGTCGTCAAAAAGTTACATAATTACAGGCGTGGGAAAATATTTTTGCAGCTATTTCGTACTTTCACCTTTCTAGAATACAAGTTTGGTCAGAAGCCCTATTTTCTCATATTTCAAGTACAGCACAACATTCTGGTAACGCGCTTTCAGATCATGAAATTTGAGTGCCATTGCAATGGCAGTGCTTGCTTTGCAATGACAACTTATTTGCCAATACGGTGTGTCATAGTCCGGTAGGAGATGTTGAGCTCAAGGAGAGAGGGGGTGTTACATTTATCTTCTGCATCAGCATAATACTCTAACTAACCATCATCCGTGCTTGCCGCTTAAATATCCTCCACGTTCAGGCCTGCGAAGCGACAGGTTTACAGCAAAAATGAGAACAATTGATTACAGGGGGGGACCTCTGCTGGTGGTGACAAAGGGAGAGACAAGTAACGCCATAGCATAAATACTACTGCATGCATTAGGACAAGTGCGGTAGCGTCGCTAGCGACGCTGAAAATTTGGCGAAGCCTATCACGCGCGCAACATGTGCGTGGCTGTCCCCAAATACAAACTCCCCAACCATTCTCACTTGGCTCTCCACTCAATTCAAAGCCCCCTATACCTCATCCAAGTGCAAGATACTTGATGTTATATCTATAACATTGACATCTGCTGGAAATTCGGCATTCCGGGGGGTTCTGTTGGGCCCGGCGCGTATTTTGCACCCACTGCCAGGGAAAAAGTGCATTTCTGAAGTTACCCTGATTGGCCTCTGCTTCAGGATACTTATAAGCATTATAAATGTTATATAACAATACTGCAATGTCGAATTTGGGGCAGGGGTACTGGCGGGCACAGGTGAAAACGATTGAGAATCTGTAACTCCACACTTGCTTCGGGTTACAGCCTGGTATTTGCTCTCAGAGTTGCGGACAAAACAAGTAATATAATAAAATTTAAATGTGGCCAATCAGTGGCTGTTCGACTGGTATACTATTTTGCAGTTCTACATGCAAGAAGCTTTAGCTGGAGCTTTTTCGGCCCTGTTTCACATCCTCACATTTACACCAGAGTTTATTGCCAGATTGCGAGCCACCTACTGGGTCTTTCTGCCTGCTTTTTTTGTAGTAATGTTAAAATCTAGCTATTTAGCGCAACTTTCAAGTCCCAAAATAGTGAAAGGAATGGGAAACAGAGCCAAGGTTGGCTTGTTGGGACTGTTAGGCTTGCTAAGGGGTGGGCCGTTCATGGGGACAGCCGCGTGCATATGCATGTGTGCGGGCGTGTATGCGTGCACGTGTGTGTATGTGCGTGTGCGTGCGTGCGTGCGGGTGTTTGTGCGCATGTATGTGTGCGCGCGTGTGTCTGTGTGTGTTTGTGTGTGTGAATGTGTATGTGCGCGCCTGTTCCTATTCATGTGCGTGCGTGCGCATGCCTGTGTGTGTGCCTTGCTGCCCACAGATGCTGCAGTGGTGTGCATATGTGTGTGCACGTGTGTGTAAGCACACTGAACAGGAGACAGTTAACATAATTTTTTGCAGTATTGGTACGCCTAAGCAGCATTAGCTTTTCTTAATTGCAAAAGGCACCCAATAGCACATCATAAGATACTATGTGTGGCGTCCTTGCTGCACGGCTTTGATGCTTATCTGCCTCTTGGCAACAGTTTTTCAGTACCCGACCAAGCCTGTCAAGGACGCTGCTTTGGTTGGGATGACTTGACGGCCACGCAGGTGCTTGTCATGAATGTCCAGGGCAAAAAAGATTGTGTTGCCTTTCCACCCTCAATCTTACTGGCAAATCCCTGCAGTACCTACAAGTATGCTTCTAACCATTCTAACAGAAGCAGGATCCACGAGCTTATAGGGGTTAAAGGGGCCCATTCTAGGCACACAAGACACTAGTTGTAACTATGATATTAGCTATGAGAAAATGAGGTGAAAAAGGAGACAGACAGAGTGAAGGCGTGGCAAAAACTGCACTCATGCTAAAATGTGTCATGAAGTCTTGTTTGCATTATGCGCCAGACAAAAGGCTTACTCTTGTTGTCGCTTCCTCTACTTGCGTTTTACTTCTCCCCCGAGCCACCCTTTCACCAGTAATACAAGTAGAAAATGATTACCACCCGCGTGTGCATAAATTCCTTATGTAAAGTAAGCACGTTCTCCCCAACTTTACTGTCCTAACATATGGCGCACATCGTTGCTAGCCTGATTTGGACTGCCCTATCCCCCACATTCCATTATTAGCAGTACATCACCCACTCACTGTACATTACACGTGTAACATCAGTGCTAGCAAACTTGTGCGTGCCGCAAGTGTTTGCAAAGATGAACTGTTATTTCCAATTCTGCGACAGTGTAGCTCATAGCAGATAGTAGCTCATCTGGTGTGTTAAGAGGCATGGCTTACTCTGTTACTGCAAGGATTCTCTCTGTGGGCAGCACAGTACCCATAATGGAGCCTGGCACTCAGTTAACCGACGCAAGCGAGTGCATGCAGACATGTTGGGCAAGCCCTGTCTCAAGTCCAGTCCTGTGCACATTACCCCTGGCTGCTGCCCTATTGCTGATACCCAGGTGTTGCTGAGACTCATTGGGGTGAGCTGGCTGGTGGAGGCAGGGTGCGCCTTGTGAGCACACCATCGCAGCGCAGGCCTCTTTTCAGCTCGACGCCACGGTTTTGCTCCGAACCCCCCACCCGCCCACACAACTGAACACTAATTTTCCATAACCGCTGAACCAACCTGGTGGGAGTGACTGCTTGAGCTTCTCCGCCTTGTCGCTGTCTGCCACGCAGAGGGTGTACAGGTACCTCTGGCACCTGACCTTGAACTTGGTCGAGTTCTTGGCCTTCTTGATCTTCACTGATCGGGCATCCTTTCTGCGGGCTGCGCATGCGTGGGGGGAGAGGGGGAGGGTGTGTGTGTGTATGTATGCAACTTTACATGCAGTGGGGAAGCCGGCTGCCTAAAGACACTACCTCACCTGTCAGCAAGAACTCCTTAATCTCGGTGATTTGCTTAGGCTGCAGAGCACAGGGAGAGGGAGGGGGAGGGAGACAAACGTCAGATTGAACTCTGCCATTCATTCAGGCGGGCACGGAAAGCAACACGCACCATTCTAACCCTCTCCCTTGCAAAAAGAATTAGATAAAAAAGAAAGGGGGAAGACCGGGAACTGCCGTACTAAAATGCATTGACGCAGCTGAAACCCGCATTGGAGTTGTTGCACACAATGCAGCTGTCTAACAGGGGGTCCATTAGCAGCTACAATCTTTCCAGAGGGAGGGAGCGCTCAAAAGGGGGGAAGCGCACTTTCCCATTTGGCATCAGGAGGCTTACCCACAGCGCCTCAAGGGATGATTCGCAGGGCTGCGCGGTGAGTGCATGAGAGCCTGCAAAAATGTTGCTCTGTGTGCCTGCGTGCATGTGCACGTGTGCCTGCGTGTGAAAGCATGCGTGCAAGTGTGTATGTGTGGCGTGTGAGTGTGTATGCGTGCGTGCGTGTGTGTGTGTGTGTGTGTGTGTGTGTGTGTGTGTGTGTGTGTGTGTGTGTGTGTGTGTGTGTGTGTGTGTGTGTGTGAGAGTGTGTGTGTGTGTCGTGTTAGTGTTCGTGCGTGTGTGTGTGCGTGCGTGTATGTGTTTGTTTGTGTGTGTGCGCACGTGTTTGTGTGTGTGTGTGTGTGCGCACGTGTGTTTGTGTTTGAGTATTGTGTGTGTTGTATGTTTGTGTCTGTGTGTGTGCGCGCGTGTGCGTGTGCATGTGCGTGTGTGCATGTGCGTGTGTGCAAGTACGCGAGTTTGCGTGCGCGTGTGCCTATGAGTGTGCGTGTCCGTTGCTTGAGTGTGAGTGTGAGTGTATGCGCATGTCCGTGTGAATTTATGTGTGCGTATTTACATGTCTGCCATGTGGGCAATGCAATGCATATGTGTGTGTGTGTCTGCGGATGTGTATATGTGTGTGTAAGTGCATATAAGCTTGAGTAAACGCAAGTTTATGCATGCGCCTGTACATGTGTTAGTCGCACAAGTACTGTGCATGTGTATGTGCTAACAGAGTCGTGCATCCTTGAGATATTAAAGATATTTGTGAGGATACGTGCGTTTTACAAAGCTCTAAATGATTGACATCATTTGCAAGTGCAAGGCAAATTACCATTGCCCCAATCATAGCCGCACCAATTGAAGGCATTAAGCATATAAGCGGAAACCCTGTTGCTCCTCACTCACAGAATCCCTTGGAACAGCTACGCGAGACGCGTGACCTGAATAAGCGGTGAGCCCTCTATGTAGCAGACTTTCTTTATTAAGAACAGGCATTTGCTTTTGTGCGTAATTTCGATCTTACAGGGTTGGACTGCACTTAGCCTACAGTCACACACAAACTTATAACACACAAGAAACCACACCTCGTCCTTGCTGCTTCCTTCCCCCACACTCCAGGAGTGCTCTTATCCAGGCACTAGACACGGGTGAGGTTTGTGTGGTGTCGTTGTACCAGCGCGTTTACTGCGTATTAAAATTCAGTCATCTTGTGAAAGAAGCAAGCGCGCACAGAAAGTGTGCGAGGCTTGAGGAAGGCGCGTATTGCTTTGGGTGCCATCATCTGCATTGACAAAGTGTATGTTTGATAGCTGCCTCTCCGGGACCCCCCAGATGCCAATTTTGTTTTCACGTGATACATATTTCCACGTAACAAAAGCCGGCCTGCCCCTTTCCTGGCTCACCCTTATTGATGTGAAACACATCGCTAGGATGGAGGGAGGCGCAAGACCAGTACAAGCCTTCGCCGGCTGAAGAAGTGGTCATTCGGGAACTGGGAATCTGGTGAGTACGCAACTATCCTCACATATTACTGGGGCGTATTCCTCACCTCTGTGTATGCAAGCTTCCGCATATGTCTAGTGCGCTGTCATCGAAGCCCTGTGCCTTCACTGTTGCTCAATGCTCATCTCCTCACGTGTATATGGTGTATATGGTGTATATGAAGCCGCTGATTGGGTGGAGCGACCAGCGCAAAGCAGGGGCTTGGTGCAGACTTGATCACCTCTTCCGACCACGCACCATCTTATTTGCTTATCCCAAAACGCCCGCTTTATGCTCTGTGGCCCATCCCTGTTATGTCAACCGAGTCCAAGGATTGCTTCGGTAGAAACAGTAGAAACCTTCGACCTCTCCTGCAACTATATTAATGGAATGTGCATTGTACAAGTAGAGCAGCACGTAGGCGTTTTGCATACAATGCAAGAGAAGAGAAGAGAGAGAGAGAGAGAGAGAGAGAGAGAGAGAGAGAGAGAGAGAGGGGGAGAGAGAGAGAGAGAGAGAGAGAGAGAGAGAGAGAGAGAGAGAGAGAGAGAGAGATTCAGCCTTGCATCACTTGATGACTACGGTCCTCTTCGTTCTCTCTCTTCGCTTCATTTAGCAGGCCTGGATGTGCCTTGCCATCCAAACATTTGACAATGCATCAGGATGGATACAGTTCTGTTCCTTCTTTTTCTCCGCACCAGGAAGCAGACCGTGATGTACCTTGCCATCCAAACCCCTCTATCCAAGCTTGACCCTGAAGAGCAGCTGCGGCCAGCTATAAAATGCTTCAAGGCAGCAAACCTGGAACCGCAAGTGCGTACTCTTTCCTGTATTGTGAACAAAGGCTTCTTTGCTTGCCCTACGTCTTGCCAAGGAAAGGAGAAGAAACATAGCTACACCGGCGGTAAAGCCGCTCCTTACATCAATCAAGGATAAGGAGCCCCTTGGGTACCAAGTTCTGTCTTGCCTGCACAATGTCAGCATCTGGGCAAGTCATCACGCCTGCCTCCACCTCCTGTCACATGCCCACGCACTGCACAATGGCAGGTTTTTAAGGCCCCTCCCCGTTTTTTAAATAAGCCTACTTAACCCCAGTTCCTCTTTAATGCCCATCCAAACCAATTTGCTCTAACGCTCCAGGCTAAGCAACCTGTAATGTCGTGTACAGACAACTTCTACTAACGGTTGTCAGTCTGGAGTAGGGTTAGCCAGGACTGCATAATAATCGGTTCATGTCTGCATATAGAGGATTCCCCCCCCGGTGAAGATACTGTGCTGTTGGTCACAAGCTCCAACGCACGTTGTTGCAGGACATTTATTTGCTGGTCTCCAGGCGGCAGTTCCTGTTTGTGGATCCAGTGCAGCTGCAGCGATGGTTGGACTTCCTTTCCGTGCACAGCTTTGGCACGCGTGAGGTTCTCAACTTTTTTATGCGTGCCCCAGAGGAAGTTTTGTCAACGACCATACACTCAGCCAGCCAGGTAGGTGTATTTAGAAAAGATTCTGCAGCCTGTTGAGTGTTTCAATATGGTAAGTCAGGAGCTAGGAAACAGCAGCAATGCGGGCTGCTGTTGCTTCTATTTCTCTCTCTCTCTTTCTTCCTCCCCCCCCCCCCCCTCTCTCTCTCTCTCGCACCGCGCGC
>Ga0307942_1002973_pt1 | contig 13745 bp, 14 predicted proteins | sample OrgLakmetagen175_FD_201846 | JGI IMG/M metagenome (GOLD analysis project Ga0307942, IMG submission 201846) | Saline water microbial communities from Organic Lake, Antarctica - #175 | ecosystem: Environmental > Aquatic > Non-marine Saline and Alkaline > Saline | place: Antarctica: Organic Lake...
AACTCCAGTTGTCCCTGCGTTTCCAACTTGTCCAACTTATTTGTGTGCAATGTGTGTGGGTTTCGACCTTTCGAAAGGTTACTATTTTCAGTATGCGTCTACTTTGGTGAACCAACGTCTACACTTTTGATGTGTTTTCCTACTTCTTCTCGTGTCTGTAAGGTTAGCATTTTCCAGTTGCGTCCCAGCCATTTTTTTACTTGGTTTGTTTTGAGGTTTACCTCGTTCTCATAGGTTGAGCAGCCTTTCCAGGTTGAATGCCTTTGTAATCCAAACTAAACAACAGCTTTTTTTCTCGTTCTCCATGATGCTTTCTCTTCGCGCTTCTTCAAAACAAACGTTCTCTTTCTCTATTCATTTTTCTCTTCTTCATACATCAGTTTCATGTTCCCTCTAGCTTCTTTTTCTAGTGTCTTGTTCAGTCTGGCCTCTTTCTCTTCTTGAAGCTGGCTTTTTATGCTATAGCTCAACTGCCCTCGCTGGCGGATATAGCTGTGTAACCCCTTACCCTTTTATGCTATAGCTCAACTGCCCTCGCTGGCGGATATAGCTGTGTAACCCTTACCCCTTACCCTTGTCTAGGGTAAAGTCACCCGCTCCTGCCCCTTGTATAGATCAGTGCAAAGCTTGGCCAAAGTCGTTCTAATATTGGGGCCATCTTGAACTTGAGCTCTGCAGGTTATAATTTTCTAGTTCTTTAAAAAAACTTGTAAGCACCATGCACTAGTAAACAAATTTTGTCCCTGCAATGAGGTACTGCTCGTCCGCCGGTGCTGCGTGGTTGGCAGATGAGCAGGAGACCTGGTTTCCAGACAGATATTCTTTAAATTATGTGAAAAGACAATTGTTGGCCCTGAACCTGCACCTGCACAGGCACGCAGCCCTGAGGTTTGGGAGAGGTTTTGTTTGCGGATTACATTAACATTGTTTATAAAAGCAGGGCTCCAGTCCACCTGTGACCCTGGAACCTGTTCCGAAAGAGCAAAAAGAGCAAATCAAATACGGGCCCTGTGTTTGACACCTGCAACCTGTGACCTGTGTTTACACCTGTGATCTGTGTTCACACCTGTAACCTGTGTCCACACCTGTGACCAGTCTCAAAACAGCACCTGCAACTTTGAAGTAAGACCTGCAACCTGTTCATATAGGGAGACACCCTGTGCAAACAAGCGCACACACTACTTAAGTACGCATCTGAGCACTTGCAAAGCAGATTATGAGCTCCTAGCTGCAGACCTGCACCATCTAACACTCCTCCGGCAAAACAGGAGACAGAGGCTGTCGGCAAAGTCCTGTGCGAGACTAGGAAAAATGGCGGCCTGCACGTGGGCAGACATGCCCTGCCGGACCTGCAGGCTCCCTGAGAGGATAACCTGCCAGGATTGCTGTGCACACAACAATGGACACTAAACAAAATGAGCACAGGCTTGCACACAAGCACACCGAGCCAACAACCCCTGTCCGTCCCCTGAACTCCATTCCTGCTCATCCCTGCTGCTGTACTCTGCTGCTCCTGCTGCTGCTGCGTCAAGATAGCGTTGCAAAAAAGTAACATGCAGCACGTGCCTGTGGGCGGAGCGCAACACAAACACGCACAAATCGCAGGGCAAGCTGTTATCCACGATGCCGGTATCCAACAAAGTAGACAAGGAGGGAGAGAAGTTGGGTTTGAGTAAAAGGAGGAGTAAAGCGGGATCCTCAACGGGCCGCTATAGCTGTTGGAAATGGCAGACCATTAATGCTCTTGCTGTTGCCGCTGCTACCGCTGCTGCTGCTGCTATCTGTAAATACTGCTGCCACTGTCCCTTAATACTGCCACCACCCCCTTTGCCCTGAAGTCAGCTTTCCCTTCTCCAACCCCGCCACTCGCTCGCCTGCCCCACAGCACCACCCGACCAAGAGACTGCCAATGACCAAGAAAGACGCACAGCCCATCCAGTTAACAAGCTAGGGCATCGCAGCCCCTACATGAGCCTGAAGTAACGGCTTAGTAGCCTTGGCCTCCTTGAGGGTACTGTGGAGGGGCGCCAGGATATTGGGGGGGGGCTCCAGGGTAAGCAGCAGGTGCACCGGGAGGAGGGGCGCCGTAAGGCACTTGGGGAGGCGCTCCATATGCTCCTGCACACAGGGACATGCAAACACCATTAGCACGGAGCATCGGCAAATGTCACTGTATATGCGCATGGGACCGAAAGCAGCAGGTGTGCTTGAAGGGGGTCACCTGAAAGTCAAAAACAAAAAGCCTATGCTGATAAGGATGAGCGTGCTGACAAGGATGCTCCTGCACATGATGACATGCACACACTCACAACCTACACGTCAACCAACCACCGTTCAGTTTTCTGGACGCAAAAAGAACAGGAAGCAATAAAAATGACCTTTTGAAACGATGCAAGGCTTATCAACAGAGAGGAAGGGGCAAAAAGGGGCATTAAAGACCTGGGGAGATTTAAGCGTGATGAGCAGTGTGGAAGAAATAACACAGCTGAGCGCTGACACCACCCAAACCCGATGCACGACTATGTTCAATTCTAAGAGGGTAAGCCCACACAGGCAGTTGCAGGAAGAACACTCTCCTTGACATGCTCGCTCCTCACAGCGCAATTTCCACTTCCTAGTATGCCCTTGTGTTCCGTAGCAAGCAAAACAGTGAGAACTACAAAAAAAGGGCTCCTTTGCGGGTTCTGAGTCTTTTACACGAAAGCCGTCATTCCTTGAACCGACTTCGGAAATTGACTGACCCCAAGAACGACTTTTTCCCATTTGCAACCCCACCCCACAACTAAAAGCACACCTGCGTATGGGTCCGTGGGGGGTGCTCCGTAGCCGCCAGAGCCGTAGCCTCCTGGCGGGGCTCCATAAGCAGGGGGTGCAGCTCCTGTGAGTTCCAAGGAACACAAATGAATGAAGCATGGCCTTATGTTGATGGGAGTGCAGCGTTGCATTGTTGAGGCCTGACAAGGCCTGAGAGCTGCATGCTGTCACTGTTTTTTCCATCGTTTGCCAGCAAGCTCGTATTGATCTTGTAGCATTGCTGGCCCTCTCCCACGTTCACAGGGTCTCAAACACAGCGTGCCTCAACTGACAGACATCCCAGACACCAATCAACAGACATGGCAAGTGACACGTTGTTTCATACATTACTAATCAATAGGGATGGCCAGAACCGTTTATATAAAACATGTATGTATGTGCCGTGAACGGTCGTACGTTTGATGAAATCCCTGCAAAGAATACCGTATATACAACGTATAATTATGGTACGGGCCAACCTCATTAGACTGTCCTCATAGATGACCGCACCAAATATCTCCCCAGTCAATACACCCTCCCCAACCGCCAAGCACTTGCTGAAGGAGCAAAAAAACAGCTATCCAACGCATGTCTCAGGTCTCAAAACGGTGCAGGGATCACAGAGATATGGTGACGCAAACAAAAGTGGGACTAATTGGCTTGCAAAGGGGTGGGCCGTTCATGGGGACAGCCAATACTAATTGTATCATACACCTTAAGAAGCCAAAGCTCTGCCTGTTTCTTCGAAATGCCTGACAGCAATGGCACGTGCCATTATATGGATGTGACGGTCAACATACACCGTTCAACCTTGAGCCACGCATTTCCTGGGTGCGTCCTGACTTGCATCCTGACTTGCAATTTAGGTAATTGATGATCTACGTCCGCCCGTAATATTTGCATGCATTCAATGCAGGTGCTCTCAAACAAAAGTCGTGGTCAGCAAGGTACGAGAGCACAGGGGCGTACCACTATCATTCCATCCCTGACCATTAATGCTCGTTAAAAGTCCCAATGCAGGGTGCTGGCCGAAATCAAATGACCAATCTAATTTTGGTAAGCACTTGGCACTGGGGCCTTTAACCTCTAATTTCACCTTAGCCGACTTCACCTTACCCGTTTGGCGTAACTTCTGATTTCACCCCTGAAGCAGACTTTTTAACAAAAAGTTTTATCTAGTGCCGATCGTTGTATGCTAATTGCCAGCGGCTTTTATTTGATGATGGCGACCGAATCTTAGAAAAAAGCAAGCTGTATTATTGTAGCCCAAGCAATAAACACTAGCACTATCCTATTTCCTCGCTCTCTCTCCTCCTTGCAACGCACCAGAATCACATCTGTGGCTACCAAGAGTTCGACCATCATTCTTGCAGAGACCACCCACGTCGTTGTTGCCACATGACACACACACACACACACACACGCAAACACACGTGCACACACGCACCTGGAGGAGCACCACCATAGCCACCACCCATACCCCCTCCGCCACCGCCAGCCTCCACGCGCTGCTTGCTCCTGCAATGCAGAAAACAGACAGCACACACACAGCAAGATAAGATGTGCTCGCACCGTGCAAGGAGCAAAGGGCCTGCGTCTCCATTTCCCTGCAAGCAATGCAAACGGGTGGATGACAAGGCAAGCTCCGCTCCTCTCTTTTAAAATGGCCTGGCCCCTGCCTAATGAAAGCTGTACCGGAAATTAGCTAAACCAGGGTTGCACAATACGCTACGGCTACGCTACGCTACGAAGGTCTGTCCTATGTAGGAAATATGCAGTTTTGCCTCTGGCTACCCATTTGTCACAGAAGCCACACGTGCAAATGAGCCAAGACCGCTCCTTTGCGTCATCATTCATTATGAATTATGCTTTATTATAAACTAAAGTTTAGGTTGAATCGACACAGTTTTGAAGTACGGAGTTGGATTGACGGTGTATGGATTTTCCGTAGCTCGTAGCTGTAGCGTAGCGGTGTAGCGAAGCGTAGCGTTGCACGCACAACGCATTCGCTACGCTACGAGCGCTTGTTGCACGTATTGTGCAACCCTGAGCTAAACTCTTACTGGCGGTGGTGGTATTTACAAACCCACAATGTGTCTAGTCCATGCGCCTTGTCAGATTGCCCTCTAAACTCAGGGCCTGTTACAAAATGAGGTCATCATCTACAACTCCTTCCAAGCAAATCAGACACAAGACTCATCATACTTATCAGTGTCCACAACCTAGCTGTAATTCAGTTATCAGATCTGCACACTCGCACCATGACTGGATCTTTGCGCGGCGCTCCTCAGATGTGTCACGCTTTTCCCTGCCTCCATCACGCCCACGGTCACTGTCACGCCCCCTGTTTGTGTGCACATGTGTGTGTGCGTGCGCTTTGCAGGTGTCACCTAATTTGCGTTTGTGTTGCATGCGGATGAGGGTATGTGGGGCTTGAAAAAGGTGCAAATTGGCAAGCATTTGACATCGTGAAATTGGGGGGGCATCTGGGCGCCCTTTTATTTTGTTCTTGCTACCACTCTCGCACACAATTGTGCACGTGTGTGTGTGTATGTGTGTGTGTGCTTGTGTATGTGATTCGATCACAAGCACACACACACATACACACGTGCACACAACACGAACACACACAAAAGACAACCCCCACACACACATACACAAACACAGAACACAAATACACGCACCTGCCCCTATCGCGGTCATCCCTGCCCCCCCTGCGGTCCCGGTCATCTCTGCCCCCCCCTCGCCTGTCACGGCTTCGGCTACGGCTGCGACGGGATCCGCCCCTGGCCCTGAGGTGAAGCACGTACACAGGCATACACACAAGCATGATGTGTTTAGAGATTTGTCTGGGAGAAACCCCAGAGGGGTTAAATATTCAGGTTTACACACAAGAAGATGCAGATGATAGTTGCAGCGATTACGAGGGCAGGAAGATGGGGGGCGGTGGAGGTAGGCGAGGCACTGTGGCGTACGAAATAAACAAGGCCATTTTTAGGCGCTCGACCACGTGAGAGCACCTTGTCAATGTATAACCCAGTCTAATACCATGAAGATGTATGTGGAGAAGCACACATCATTTGTGCAGATTGCGTCAAACCTAAGCAACATGGTTTAGCAGCGCCTCATGTTTTTTACATTTAGGCATACAGCCTGAGTTAGGGCTTGGTGCTGAGTCACTATTTATAGTGACCTAGGCCTCAGACGACATAGGCAAGACCTGGCTGCCGATGTTGCCTGAAATACGTGATTACGCACAATAAAAGCACTGATTCTTGACACTGATCTCAACCCCTTACTGACCTGTCATTTCAAACCGAGATGTTCAATAAAACAATTGGACCCAATTTCTTGTGCAAGTGCAAGCAAAGACAGCATGACAAGTTGGCAAGCATTGAGTCCACCGCAGTAGTTAAGCAATTTTAGAGATAAATAAGTAGAGATAGATAAGTATAGATAAGTATTTTGACGATCTTAGTTGTTACCCGCAGGTGCAGGTAGTTTCAAATGCACAAACTACAGAAACTAACACACAGAAGCAGGCCTGACCTTTCTGGTCAGCGTCATTATCTCGTTTTACCTGCCGGCTACGGATAAGGAGGGAGCCAGCTACGGGAAAGGAACTAGCAGCTATTCCTATTTTGTCCTTATCCATTACAGAAATCCGCATACACACCTATCTCGATCCCTGTCAGGACTGGGCTCCCTGCGCTTGTAGCGCCCGAACAGCCGCTTGCGCAAATCCTTGCCAATGGGCTTGAGGTGCATAAAGTTGCAGTAGCCTCCTCGGTTGCAGGTGCTCTCCTCGTACTGGCGGCAAGTGGACTCCCTGAAGTCTGTGACGGGCGAGAACTCGGCAATGATGGGGCGGCCGTTGTAGAAGCGGCCCTGGAAGGCCTGCAGCGCCTTGGCTGCCGACTCCTCCTCGCGGAATTTGACGTACACGTTGCCCACCATATGGTCCGCCAGATTGTCGCACACGTTCACATTCTCCAGCTCGCCGAACTGCGCCAGTTCCTCAAACACGTCCTCGTAGAAATCCTGGGAATTTCCGGAAAATCATTTAGCGGTAGTTCGCGTCGATTCGGCAAGCAATAGTCGAATTCGCAAGGGAATGCTCACGTTTTGACGTGGCAAGAAGGCAGAAGGTCCAAATAGAAATACATCAAGAATGCATTTTGTATGTGCGTGGCAAACAACAAGGTTTGATGGATCATGTGTTTTGGTTAAATCCAGACACTTCATCCTAATACACACATCTTGCTGTTGCTCACCAGCCCGAAAGCACCCAACTGACTGGAGACCATGCATCCAATGCGGGCGTAGAGAGAGAAAAACACAACAGCGCGCACACGCACGCACGCAAACCCTCACCTCGTACTCCTGCTGGGCCGCTTTCTCGTCCACACGGGTGGGCAGGCCATCAGGGCCGAGGGGGGCATTGATGACGGGATTCTGGTACATGTTCTGGAGAAGCATGGTCTGACTGATGGTGGGGCGGTTGTGCATGCGCGAGCAGCGGTCCCCATGCCGGCAAGAACTGGGAGGAGGCACACCGATATTGGAGGGCATGTAGGTGAGGTGTGTGCGTGCATGCCATGCAAGAGGTTGGGAATGCAATAGCTCAAGACCTTGGAACTCACCCAATCTTAAAGTAGAAGGGGCAGTTCACACGATCCTTCTCAGTCCCGAAGATGCTAGCCAAGTGCTCCGCCCTGTTGGGATGGGGGTGTGTGGCAAGGGGAGAAGTTTACAGCAGGTGGAAGGAGAGCTGTGCACAAGCAATAACTCGGGCGACTTACATGTTGGAAGTCCTTTTTCTATCTAATTTTTTTTATTTAGTTTTAGATACCTTTGGTCCAGGTGTTGGAAATACATTATAATTTCACGAGCGAAGCCTCCTCTTCTGCCCTCCGCCGTTGGTAGCGTTGTGTGCCTTCCTCTACCTCACAGCGTGATACACACATTCTTGTGCTTCCCAACGGGTCAATACACCCTCTAATAATTGTCAGCGTCCCTTCTTGCGCCCTCCCTGCTTGAGCCCCAATGCAGCAGTAGCCGTTCCCAAGCATGCAATCCAAACCTGCCATCTTCGTGCACAGACATTGCAACATAAGCAACATATGCACGCAATCACGCACGCACGCATGCATGCATGCATGCACGCACGCAATCACGCAATCACGCCCGCCCGCACGTACGCATTGCACGCATGTATACACGCACGCACGCACGCGCATGCATACGCCGCATGCAAGCATGTATGCGTACACGCACACGCGCACACACACACACACACACACACACACACACACACACACACACACACACACACACACACACACACACACACACACAACAGCAAAGAATATCCCGAAGTGCCGTGAGTCTTTCCCACCAAAGGAAAAAGAAAACTAGTGGGGATCTGGACGGTGGCTGGCAGCCCCCTGCTCCAGACACAGACCTTGAGAGCAGTTAGTTTTTCATGTGTGCGTCTTAGTCAGTTTATGCGCATAATGCACAGAGTGAGCATGCAATTTAAGGGCAGTCTTGTGGGCCCTCTGTGAGTTGAGGCCGAGCTCTTATAGATGACGCAAAGTGTTAGAGGTAAAGATTGATCCTCCCACACCAAGATGGATGGTGTGAAGTGTAACTTTTATAGCTTTTAAGCGTTTGCATAAACTCCTGTGCTGTTTGTTAGAGGCCTCCAGCTGGTGTCCAGGCCTAGTGTCCTCACAATACTTCACTTCTGTGAGGTGTATTTCCCTCTTATTAGCATTAAGTCCGTGAGCTCCGCACACATGTCCATGAGATCTAGCATACTGCACCTGTTGCAAGTGGGGAGTGGAAGGTGGTTTAGATTTTGTAGGTAAGGGAGTAACCAAAATACCATCAGGGCGACTGGAAGTAAGCCTGCCTCTGACAGATAAACAAGCATCAAAAAGCCAGATGGGTAAAGTCCTATTACTCGCGTGCTCGGGAATTTGAAGGTTTTGTTGGGCAAAACGGTCAGTGCTGCCAGCATCCATATGGACTATACAACCTGCACCCTACATAACTACATATACATAACGTCTTAGACTAAAATGCTACAACCCCCAAACCCTTAATAGAAACACTGAGTTTTACAACGCCAGAATACGCTACCTTTTTTTGTGAAATCTGCTTGTAACACTCCAAAATACTCCCATAGGGAAGATCGCAATGGTGCTATGATGCAAATCATCTATGCATCCCCTATACGCAAACCTTTATCCTGCTAAACTAATTTGTGCACAATGGTCACAATGGCAGCCAGGTTGTTCGTCTGATCGGCTGCTGACTGGTCTATATCAGCCACAAATAGATCCATCAGCTCAGAAAAGAAAAAAAAGTGTTCTGCTAGAAAGGATATTAGAAATAAGCTGGTTGTTGACTTGATGCAGCGAATAAGTCTTGCAAGGAGTCCTTAAAACAGATGCAAACAAAAAGGAGCAATGTATCCTCAGCTCACTTAGTTCTACTTACTGATTTTGATTAAATAATACCTTGTTTTGGACATACCTATTCCTTTTCGCCAGGATACTGATCATATACGCAATAATTGCCTTCAAGCCGCGTCACTGCCTCCACTCTTGCACACGCAAGTGGAACCTACTGACATTGCGCAAAACGCAGAACATACTTAACCAGATCAAGATGAAAATATATTGGCACAGTATTTTGCACACATCCATTACTGAAAAAGGAAAAAGAGAAGGTAGACAGAGAACGATAAGTGGCCATTCTGTTGTTGTGCACGGTAGGGTGCACCAATTCAGCCTCTCTCCAACCAACGCTCATCCTATGCTTCATACCCGCAGCAAAAACTCGCATGGGAATAGTAGAACCAGTTTGAACAACTCATACGTACAAATCACACCCAGACAGTCCCTCAAAGGTGCCTAGTAAATGGGCAGTTCAGGTTTTTTAAAATGCCCTATTTATAAGAGGTAAATTTATATTGCCTATATCTCCCACAGAATGGCGCTAGTTCTGGTAACAAGCATGCTTTTACACCTAGAGCCTGATTGCAGACCTGAATCAGTAGATCTGCAATGCTGCGATGGCTCGTGCTGAAAGTGCACTCAGCGGTAATCCGCTTCACACCCAAAGTACTCTTCTAAAAATGCCATTGAGTATCTGTATGAGGCAAACTTGTCCTTACCAAACGTGCCCTTTCCAATTATGTTCCCATATCTCAGGCGCCAGTTGCAAGCCAAGTCTGCAACCCTCCTGATCCCCATTGATTTCTATCCCTCTTAGTGGTGGAGTAGCTTTGCAATGCTCAATGGCTTTTTCTTATTCATTGATGTGGGGTATGGTTTTTGCAGCCTGCTCTGCTTTTTTCTGTTCTCGACAATACTTGCATGGGTTGGGATAGGATGTTCATTTGTGTTCTGCTTTGGTGGGGCTTGGCTGTGTGAGTGCTAGCTGCAAGTCTTTTAACGCATACTGACTTTTAACGCATACTGACAGTCTCAGCGTAGACTTTCCCGTCACTGTTGCTCTTTGCGATGTGTTCTATACACCCAAGGCATCCAGAGCCACATGACAGTGGGACCCACATGAGAAACGAAAAGAGGAAGGGTTTTTCAACGGGGATCAGGTGGGAGGGAGGCACAGGATTACACACTAGGAAGATTGCTGCATTTTTTGGTGGTCGCACCGCTTGTCTTGTCTTCGGACGATTTTTTATACGCAAACGACACAAACACACATATATAGGGTTGGCCCAAACCGTACATGGGATTTCTATTACTGTATATACGCTGCAGCTAAATTGTGGTACCTAAGAACTCCCAGCGCCCACGTCCATGCTCACGCCAGCGGAGTCCAGGACAGAATCCTGTCATCTGATCATACTTGGTGCTGGATAGCCCCTTTGTAAACCCTTTTCATTCTTGCCGCGGTAGAACTGGGGTTGAACTTTACTGAATTATCGCACAGTGCTGAACTTGAACCTACAACTTTTAATGTAAATTCCCTAATCATACAAGTGTCACAAAAGTTTTAAGCAGTTTCATAGTTATTCAAAAGTCACCTTTTAAGGTGGATGCCTGCGGTGAAGTGTGATTGAAGCGGTCATTTAAATTGCACGATCAACTTCAGCCGCGATTTTGCTTGATTCAGCCATATTTCAACCGCTTTAACCGCACTTCAACCAAGCCAGGAAAGTCTGACGGTGAGTTGCTCTTCCTTTCTTTCAGGATATGATTTTGAGGGTATTACATAGATCAGGGGGGATAGCAAACTCCCTACTACGTGAGAAAATAAAGGAAAAGTCGAAACCAAAAAAAAAAGGAAGTTGCGCGAGGAAGACTGGAGTGGCAGAGTTAAACAGAGGGTGGACTGAAAAAACTGGGGCCTGGATACCTACACTACCAAAAGAGCAACCAGACACGAAGGCAAGAGAAGCTAGGAGCCAGCCAGGATAAGAGCGAACTAAGCCATAGCAATGACTGATGCGCCAAAACAGGCTCCAACACAACTCCCCCTAAAGAAACTGATACTTCTAAAGCGCAAAACCCAAGCCTAGCTGAAAGAAAAGCCTCACAGGAAACCCTTTGAGAAGAGAGTACAGAGAAGGAGCACAAAAAAACTGAGGATCCTGGGCGCGGAGCAGCGGTCTACGACCTACGCTCCACAATGCCAAAAAGAAAAGAGCAACCCTACACAGACAGACGGGCAGGGAAAACCAGGCGAGGGAGAGAGGGGTGGGGTAGCACCAAAACAACGTACAGCAAAGAGCGTATCTGACCAACAAGTAAGGAAGGAGAGGCTTCGCACAGGGAGGCAACGCTGAGGGTTGCAACAACACCAGGCTGGAGTTTAACTAGCACTGTATGCTCTTCTCAAATAAACTTCCGTAATTTTAATATTGAGCTGACAGCTAAGAAATAGGCAAGGAATGACTTAGGGGCCCATTAGTGCATTACGTGTGATTCAACACCTTAAGTATTTAATAAAAGGGCCATCAATTTGCTAGCACTGCTAGTAGCAGAAGTAAAATGGAACAATTAAGGCGGAAGGCCTGGGGAGGTTTCTCTTGCTTTAGAGGTACATTGTTTGTTTGCTTGCATGTGGCCAGACAACCCTGGCCAGGAAGCGGTCTGAGATGCTGTAATCTATGCATTGTCAGTTTCTCCCACGAGCGTCACGACAAACGACTGCACAATTTATTTTTACTTTGTTTCTGGCGGAGTCCAGGACAGAATCCTGTCATCTGAACATACATGGCTGCCAGTTAACCCCTATGTAAACCCTTTTCATTCTTGCCACGGTAGAACTGGGGTTGCCTACAACTTACATTAAATTCCCTAATCATACAAGTGTCACAAAAGTTTCACGTAGTTTCATAGTTGTTCAAAAGTCACCTTTTAAGGTAGATGCCTGTTTTGAAGTGCAATTGAAGCAGCAATTTCAATCGCACAGTCAATTTTAGCCGCGATTATGTTTAATTCAGCCATGTTTCAACTGCTTTAACCGCACTTCAACCGAGCCAGGAAATTATGACGGTGAGTTGCTCTTCCTTTCTTTCAGGATATAACAAAAAGCTGGAGTTATGAACCCAAATCAAAAAGCTTGCAAGCAACAGTGCAATGTCACAGACCAGTTTGACAGCCTGGGTTGTTCACACTAATGGAGTGTCCTCACACCGCTTGTAATTTCATGCGTCTGCAGATTCTTTGTGTTCATCTGCGCATTATCATGCCCATGAACAATGGCTGTATTTTGTGAGCTGCTACCATCATGCCAATTCCTATAGCAGGTCAGGTCCAAACCGACATGTTGATGTAGAAATACGCACGCGACATCTTTTGGTGAGTACAGTCTCGTGCGTTCAACATCAATTTCCTGCCCCTCTGCTCTCCCCCTGCCTTGAGCCTGCGCGCACAACAATAAAGGCATTTAGTGGTGAGCTGTTGCCAAAAAGAAAGGATATGACATGCAGACTTTAACAATTGTGGCAATTTCACCTTCTGATTGCAAGACGCACTGCCAGTAGCGGCAAAGCGAGTTATTTAAACAAAAGCCACCAGAACACGTGCCTAGATCATGCTGCGGTGGTGGAGGCACGGTGAAGTGAATGATGTCAGGGTCCTCTGAACCCGGTGTTCGTGCCGGGGACTGGTAGACGTCCTTTGAAAAAGGATATGCAAAGGACAAACAGTGTTATGCATTTTATAATTGTTAATATAGGTGTCCATAATAATAACTCGCCAAGGAGCTCACACCTTCCGGGTTTACTCGTTACTGGAACTGCAATCGTCACGTTAGCAGACTTGCCTGTGCTCTTTGTAGGCTTTTCTGCAATTTCTGCCCTTTGGCGGCTGCAGCAGCTTTTGCAGTTTTTGCCTGCAGGGTTCAAAGGCATTTCGGTGCGCACCCTTAAGGTCCGTTGGTAAAGCGCCTCTATCTTGATTTCTTTCCACGCACGCACCCTTCCATGTCATGATCACCACCGTCCGGGTTTCCTCGTGTGCTCATTATTGGTTGCTCTGATTTGTATTACAATCGATTTGCAAGAACAAATATGATGGATTTAATCAATGTAGATTATCCAAAGTGGTCCTCGCCAGTCGATTGACGTCAACAATAAACTCTCTACCAAATTATAAAGATACATATCAACGGGGATATTGCAATCTTGACCTGAACGAAACCGTCACCTGATGATGAGCCGATACATGAGCCGATAAATGCTGAGAGCCACACAGGTTCCCATGCAAAAGCTCATTTGCGATTTGCGTTTCAGACATTTGAAGGTGTGGAGGGAAGCTGATTTCTCATGTCCTCGCGCAGTAAACAAGAAAGCAGTGACGAATCACAAGTGGTGTGGGAGTTCTGAGAGTGGTCCTAGAGATTCTCCTTTTTCTATCCCCTCCTACTTGTACAAGGATTTGGACAAACATGTGTTGAGGAATTTCAGC
>Ga0307942_1002976_pt1 | contig 13740 bp, 16 predicted proteins | sample OrgLakmetagen175_FD_201846 | JGI IMG/M metagenome (GOLD analysis project Ga0307942, IMG submission 201846) | Saline water microbial communities from Organic Lake, Antarctica - #175 | ecosystem: Environmental > Aquatic > Non-marine Saline and Alkaline > Saline | place: Antarctica: Organic Lake...
CTCCCGACCTTCTCCGATTGAACTCATTTATATACCAATCGATAGCTCTCAACCTCAGAGTTCCGATTACCGTACAGACTTGGGTTCAGTCCACAGCCCCAAAAAAGTATTTTAGTTTCACACTCCCGCATCAACCCCGCACCCTGGAAATATTTAATTTACACCAACCCCGCACAGGGATTTTTGCCTGACAGGCTCCAAAATACGCCAAAAATCCCCGTTTTTCAATCCCACACCCCCAAAATAAATAGATATTTTTCGTGCGCGCAGTCACCCCGCAGGGCAAAAAACGATATTTTTGCGCGGTGGTATAAAATCTGTACGGTATAAAATAAAAAGTGCGATTGATAGTTGACGTCCAAAAGCTACAAGAACTGGCGCCTCCTGGTACACAACACATAAAACAAAACACCATACGGCCACAACAATGTAAATGACGTGGAAAAGCGCAAACACACACACATACAACACATGGGCAAACACATACGCACGCACGCTTGCAAACAAACATAAACACATAGACTTAACACACGCACCTCAAGCTTTTCCTTCTCATCCGCCAAGTCCTCATTTTCACGATGTAGCAGCACCAGGCGCATAGCAGCTTCGTTGGCTACAGCTTGCACCGTTTTTGTTGACTTCTTGTTGAACAGCAAGTACACAAAGCCGCCGACAAGGCACAAATCCAGGAGCAGGAAGAGCAACATTGGCACACCTGTGATAGCAGGTACAGCCTTGCGATCAGCATGCATGCGAGTGCCACGTTTGCTGTATGTCCTTGCGGTGTGCCCATGTATACAAATTTGTGCACCAACCTATTGGAAACTGGCGGGCCAATAGACCTCCTCGTTCATTCTGACCTGCTTTTCTGCATTGCACATGTCCATTACACATTGTACCACGGACCTAAATGCGTGGCGATTGTCCATGCTGCGTGAATGGCACCCAATCCCGCAAGCAAAACCCAAGGCAAGACCTTCGACAGGAAGTCCTCTGTCTCCTCCATTTTTTCCCTCCACCAGCAAACAACCCTGTAAGAAAACGTGTGAAAGCACACGTGTTTATGAGGATATTGACAACAAAAAGGTGGGCACTGACTGGAAGCCAATATTAGAGAGCTTATTTTTGTGTAATGGTACAAAAACCAACACACACACACACACACACAAACACACACACACAAACATACACACACACAAATACACACACACACACACACACACACAAATACACACACACATACGTGCGTGTGCATAAAAACACCCTTTTACACCTCACACACATAAAAACAAGCGAACCCACGCATCACAGCCACCCTCCCCTTGCACTAGTGCAAGCATAGACGCACGCAATGAGCCCCCAACGGCAAGCGAGTGCGGCGAATGGAAGGTACCTGCTGCAACATTGTAGAGTTGCAAGTGTGCAGAGTGCGCAAAGAGGCCACTAGGATGGGGTGCAAGTCCCCCCGTTTCTTACATAGGAATAGGAAGGTGCCAAAGTGGCACTCTGCACACTTGCAACTCTACAACGTTGCACCTGCTGACCGACGTCATCAAAACTTCAAATCACTAGAGTGATTCAGTGAGTCAGCCAGGGACACGCTGCTCCACCCCCTTTGTTAGGAAATCCAAGTCCCACGCATTGGCTGTGGAGGGGACAAGGTGGAGGGTGATTGTGGGGCAGATGGGGTGTAAGATGTAATCATGTGATTGAAGAGCTTTCGCCGGCCACACACCAGTTTAAACCCCGAAGCGGTTAAGCACCAGTCTCGAAACCCCGGCGGATCGCTTTGACATCTACCGGTAGAAACGAAGATGCGTTTGTACGGACTGCACTACATAGTTATTAATATTTTTTTCTGAATAAGTTCCGCGCTACAAATGAATACTTTAATGTGTGTGACGTACCTGGTTTTCACCCTGCCCATACCCACGGTTTGACTCATGCATGCATACCTCTGCATACTCATGCATCCTGTGTAGGAGTTCAGCAGAGAGTAAAGACCAACAAGGATCCCTTATTGCAGGTGTGCACCTATTTGTGCATACTCATGCACGCGCGCGCACACACACATGCACGCACGCACGCACACACACATGCAAATACACGCAAACACACACACACACACACGCACACACATAGAAAACACATACACACGCACGCGCACCCACAAACACACACACACGCACGCACTCACGCACACACATGCACACACACACACACACACGCACTCACGCACACACATGCACGCACACATGCACGCACACATACACAAAAACACACACATACACACACGCATGCACACACACGCACGTGCACGCATGCACGCACCTACACACACACACACACACACACACACACACACACACACAAACTTACACACACACATACGCACACTCACACGTACACACACATACACGCACGCACGCACGCAAACAAACACACATACAAACACACACATACAAACACATACATACATACACAAACACCCATGCAAACACACACACACATATATACACGTACACAAACACACGCACACACACACACATACTCACACGCACACACATTTAAACACACAGACACACACACACGCATTGCATACACACACATACACACACACGCACGCACACGCATGTGAACACACAGACACACACACACACACACACACACACACACACACACACACACACACACATGCGCATGCGCATGCTCGCACGCTGAACTGGCTGGTGCATGTTTGAGTGAAAAGCACTTGTGCCATGTTTGAGTAAGATGCAGTTGCAGCTGTACATGTGCACGTGCGCGCACGAGCACACATACACTTCCACACACGCGTGGGCTTGAGCTAACGCACATGTGCTTTGGCTGCATGCATAATAATAATGTGCTTGTGTAAAAAGCACTTGTGTGCAAGCACATTATCTCAAGCGTGCATCGCAAGCACGTGTGTGTGTGTGTGCGTTTGTGCGTGTGTGTGTGTGTGTGTGTGTGTGTGTGTGTGTGTGTGCGTGTGTATGTTTGTGTGTGTGCGCGCATATCAGCATTTGCGTGTGTGTGTGTGTATGTGTATGTATGTGTGTGTGCGTGTGTGTTTGCACATGCACGTTGCTTTTTCTAACACACTTGCACGAGCATACGCGCACTCGCACTACCTGCATGCTACTCACTTGCAATGCGCACGTGCAAACACGCACACGTATGCATGCTTCCACAGCATGTAAGAACTGGCACATACTCTTGCGCTTGCCTCCCGGGATGCCCAAGATGTTTGCGCAAGTCCAGTCCTAGCCAGAGATGCTGCAGTAGGATATCAACAGTTAGGCTGAAGGAGACATAGTACACTGAGGGGTATACTCCAGTACGGGTAAAGGACTTAGCAGCCTGTTAAGGTAATGCCTCCAGTTTCTCTGACCTAGGCCAGGCTCACCCTTAGTGTATGCTAGGCCAACAGCTCCTTGGCTGTTTCACTGCAGCTCCCATCCTAGCGTGTCACCCGTTTTTGCTCTAGGTCTAGATCGGTTTGTAATTTCCCCCTGCTCTCGGCTCTTAGTAGAACAGCCCGTTTCTTGTTGTCTAGGCCTGTAGCTCACTGTCCTCCTTTCTCGCCTCTCTATTCTTGGGCTCAAAACGTTGAGAATGACATGCTGGCGCAGCTGCGTGTAGAGGGCCTCTTTTATTCTCTTGGACTGTGTTTGGAGTTGGTTCTGGCGCACCGGTCATTGCAATGGCTTAGCTGCTTTTATCCTAGCTAACTCTTAGCTTCCCTAAGTTTTATGTTGAGTGCCCCAGGGTTGTGTAGCTAGACGTGCCCTCAGCCCGTAGCCTTTGTACTCCTTGCTAGCTCTGTATCCCTAAACCTTGTTGCTACATAGGCACCTAATTACACCTCTCTTTCTTTCCCTTGCTTGACCTTCATGTACACGCGCCCTTCTCGCCATCAACCTGGATACCCCCCCCACTTTCTTCTATTTCTTCAGCCTGCCTCTCTTGCTTCCTGTCTACCGGTATATTTCATAAGTTCGGCTCATTTTTAATTCATTTTCACGTAGCAGGGAGTTTGCTATCTCCCCTTGACCTAACGACGCAAAAATTAATATCATGCTAGAGAATACTCGACAACCGTACAGACCAGCTGTCAAAGCGACTTATCTGGAAAAGTCACAGCTTGGCATTTTTCCTCTGTTTGATAGCCTTGCGGTCACCACTCCTGTATTCTCTAACTATGGCAGACCTGAAGGTGTCTGCCATCTTCTCAGCAGCTGTATACTTCCATCACAAATAAGAGTGATTCCAAGATATTTGAATTTAGTGACAAGCTCCAGAGGTGTGCCGTTATACGTGAAGGTGGGGACTGCAGGAATATCCTTCTTTGTTTGAAGAAGACCATGAATTGTGATTTGTCAGTGTTCAAAACAAGGAGCTACTTATATCTTGACTCTCAAAGAAACTTGCTTCCGAGCTTCGTGTACGTTGCCAAACTTGTCCATAACAGACAAGCACTTTCCAGTACTGTTATCAATTTCGTTAGGAGCCGGGTTCAGGTCAAGCCTGCAACCCTCCTGATCCTCATCGATCTTCTTTCTGTTCTTTGGTGGAGGAGTTTTCGGTACCCGTTACCAAAGTGGCTCCTTTTCCTTTGTAATGTGGGGAGTGTTTTTCAATGCCTGCGTAGTTTTTCTTTTTTGTTTGCGCAGAGAATCAAACCAATGATCTCACTGATAAGGGGTGTGCCCAGCCCTGTCTCCAACTACCTAGTAGTACAACAGTGCAAGTGGAAATATAATCAGGAGTGTACTTACATTATGTTGTTATCCCCCCTTGTCCCCTCCCCAATTAACACGCCCTTAATACACACACAACACAGCACTCAACAGCTAATTGTGTTAACCAAGGTCGTCCGACAACTTTCACGGGCGAGCTTGCTGATTGCCCTTGGGGAACGCTCCCACAAGAAACAAAATGTATACGCAAATACAAGACAACATCTAAGGGCTTCCTAAGACCAAAAGCTCCTCCAGACATAGAACCGCAACAAGCACAACTTGCTTCCTTATTATTGTGCTGCTGCTGCTGCAACAGCCAGGTCTCGAATGCTGGTGATGTCCTCGTAAGTTTGCGGATTCACTAGTAGGCTGCGCCCGAATTGCAAGGCACGTCGCTCACAGCCTGCCCGTACGCCTGGGTCCTCTATGGTGTTCATGTCTGCCACGTGCGCGATGCCGACCAAACGGCGCACCATGACAGCACCTGCAGCATGGGAAGGGACCCAAAAACGTCGTGACATTGTTTTCCTTCTTGGTTCTACCTCTTGTCACAGGAGCAGCACATAATGCATATGGTGATGGAGTTGATCTGTAGTTTTACCTGTTGTTTTCATTTCAATCGTTTCTAACAATGGGCACACAGCTACCTGGGCAAGCAGCTACCAAGCTGGCAAGCAGATGCAAAGCCAGAGCTGGAGTTGTAGGCCTACAATGCTGACGCGTGCAGTCCAAATAAGTCGACACATTCTTGAACAGGATTTTTTAAAAGGTCGTACACCTTGTCTGGTTTCTCTACAAAGCTGACACGTGCAGTTCAAATAATCCCACTACCTACCTGCGAACCCGACCGTATCAATCCATAGCTCCTTCATAAACGCTCTTTGACACAGGCGCAGCACCTCAGCTCCCTGCAATGTGGTTGTTATCCCCGCGTGAGTTTCGGATAACGACATCGTCCTTAGCTTAACGGAACTGCAAGCAAACACGCCCATTTTTCGAATTCTTGCAGGGCTTAGTGCGCTTTTTGAGCCAGTGTAAACCTTTAGCGCAACACTCACTTGAAAGACACATATGCACCTACAGCCTGCATTCAAATGCATGTGCACACACACACATATATATACGCACACACACGCATGCACACACATATACACACGCATACACACATACAAACACATACACACACGCACACGCGCACACGCGCACACACGTTCACACCTGAGCTGCACTCGTTCCGGCCAATACTTGAGGGCAGGCTGTATTCTCATGGACTTGCTTGGCAGCATGCTGGTCCCAGAGAGCGATGAACTTGCGCTCAAACCCTGACCAAGTTTCTACTATGCACTGGCGCAGCCACTCTGTGTACAGGTAAGGGACAGGGTGATGACCTCACTCTGAGCTGGCGTAAGTGTTCTAACATAATCTCTTCCCGCCCTTTCCCTAGGAGGAAAACGAATAACTTTTCCCTCCCCCCCTCCCCAAACATCGTAGCACCCCTTTTTATCCAGTACGCACAGACCAGACAGTGCACTCGGGTGTTTAAATCACAATCCGGCTTTGAGGTCATTTTACACCCTCGAGTGTGTGCATTTCTTACCAAGTATACCTGCCTAGCACTTCGTCGCTGTGCATACTGCAGTTGCTGCAGCACGCACGTGTATACTAGCCACAAGCCCCCAAACTCAAAAAAAATCCAACGTTGCTGCTGCACGTATTGCTCTGCTTGCTATGCAACACACACGCTGCACAGAGATGGGCATTGGACATGTCATATACGTGAAAAAAAATATACATAGCTGCTGTGACCGCGTTGCTCTGCAGGAAACGGTAATATTCACAAACCCTCACTACCTCGTTGCTGTGCGTACTGCTGCTGCTGCGCAGGCTTTGTCCGCTCGTGGCCGTGGGTGGCAAACAGCATGAGCAGCAAGTTTGCGTGGAACTTGCCCACGTCAAAGCCCATTGGGCCGTACATCGCAAACTCAGGATCAATCATCCACACGCCAGAGTCGTCTATCATGATGCTGCCTGTGGTGTGCGTGAGTGTATGTGCTTGCATGGATGGGTGTGCATGTCGTGTTTGTGTTACTTGTGTTGTGTACCTGTAGGTTTGTACGTACACTTTACGGACATGCCAAGACATGCTGCCTTTGATGCTGTGAAATGTATACAACATTACCGACCGTACAAAACAGGCTTCTTCGGCCATATTGTGTGCGCCACAAATGCTGGCCATGGAGAACATCATGAGATTGGTTGTGGGCAAATACAACTGTGTGCGCGTGTTGTGATTTGCGAGATGTAAAAGGGAAATGTTACACAAATTGCCGCAGGCACACACCCCCGCCACGGCGCAATAAATAATGTGGACGGCTTACCATGCTACTTTGATTCCTTTAAGGAACAGAAATGCACATTTGAACGGCCCTAAATGAGTACCTGTGTGCAAGTCTCCGTGCAGGAGCGCATCAGTCTTGCTGTGAAACTTGCGCTTCAAATCACAGATAGCTGCCCTGGCCTCAGCATCGTTCTGCGCATGCGTGATGCAGCGTGTGTGTGAATGTGAGTGTGCATAGGTAGACCTCATTGGTAAGCGCAAATTTGGACGGCTGCAGTGTAAAGAGATGCCGGGTGCTAAACGTTCAAGGGTAGGCACAAAGCTTCAGTCACTCAACGCCACACAAAGCTTCAGTCACTCAACGTCACACAAAGCTTCAATCACTCAACGTCACACAAAGCTTCAATCACTCAACGTCACACAAAGCTTCAGCCACTCAACGTCACACAAAACTTCACTCAACGTCACACAAAGCTTCAGTCACTCAACGTCACACAAAGCTTCAGTCACTCAACGTCACACAAAGCTTCAGTCACTCAACGCCACACAAAGCTTCAATCACTCAACGTCACACAGGTTGTAACTGCCATGGACATGCACTGAAGCTGGCAAATTTGTCAATGACACATGTGTGACCATATACATATACTTCCCCGTGCTTTGCATTTGATATAAATGTTTGGGCCATTGCTACATATATCCCGAGCTGGTGATAACAGAGATGCTGATTTTAGGTTACATTAATGGCATGCACAATACACACATGTTACACTACTCGTCAGCTCTCACACCTGCTGAGTCTCCACTCTCATTGTTTAAATCTACTCTTATTATTCATTATTCATTACAACTGTCATTATTACGCGTCCGCTCTCACACTTGCAGAGCCTCCACTCTTAAAGCCTCTACTCTTACGATAACCACCATTATTACGTGCCGGCTCTCACGATTGCTATTTAAAATGTCAATATTACGAGCCCACGCTCAAGCCTGCAGAGCCCCACACTCTACTATTTGAGCCCCCTCTCTCACAATATGTATTACTATCACTCGTCACCTCTCACACCTGCAAAGTCTCTACATCAGCATCCAGATGGGGGCGCGTATGCTGGTTATTGGGGTGCTGGATGTAGGGCTCTGTGAAGATGACAGCCTCCGTCAACTCACACATTTCAGGGTTGGTGAACTCGACCACGCGCCGCCTGAGACAAAAGGCACGTCACATAGAAACGCAGCGCCCTGACGACGCAATGCCAGAGTTTAAAGATCAAGGAATTGTTGCTTCAGTCCCTTTCTAGCTTCAAAATCACAGCAGTCAGGGGCTTACAAAATAGGATGAGAACTTTAACAGAGGGGGGGCACCGGCCGAAAATTATAATATGTTACTTTTGGCTTTTAAGGGGCAACCTTCCTTACATGCCACTCTGTTAATGAAACCCATATAGCATCCACCTAAAGTTATATAAGTTACCAGAGCATGTGCTCTGATTAAGACAAGCCACCCTGTGTACAAATTGACAGGACTGAATGACCATGTTGGACACCCGTACCCTAGTTTGGTGCTTTCCGTGGGAATTGAATGTAAATCTGCACATCTCGCCAACCACTACATCTAATCTCTCCACTTGTTGTGCAGCAATTTCTATTTCATACAAGGACTCCAAAACACCCAATACCATCCGAACTGGTACTCTGGCTTGTTAGATTTTGCACACGGGTGCTTGAGAAGTAAGGTTCACGCCGTGGAAAAATAGCACGTGCCCCTTATTGATGCTTTTAAATCTTAGCTGCTTTGACATTGATACTGAGCTAAATGGGGCAACAAGGGGGTGCATACCCTAGAAAATTTCAGAATGCCTATTTTGGGCCTCAGTATCCCCTCCAAAACTTCTAACGGTACCGAATTAGCACTTTGTTACGCTGTCAAATCTCCACCACACCGCCACTAGACTCTGCTAATTGCACTTGAGTATGTATATACTCTCCCTCTCTCTCTCTATCTCTCTCTCTCTCTCTCCCTCTCTCCCTCTCTCTCTCTCTCTCTCTCTCTCTCTCTCTCTCTCTCTCTCTCTCTCAACGAGCACACAACACAGCGTAAGCACAGCACCACGCTTTCAGCCTTGGTCAAAAAGATTGGGCCTGCAACCATACCAGAACATGCCAAGGTCTTATAGGGTCCAAACACACTTACTTAGCAAGCAACCAAAACCCGGCGTAACAAGGGAGAGGCTACATTAGGTTTGGGCAATTGTACACAAAAGGAAGTAACATGCAGCAAAATGTTAGTTAGAAGGACCAGGATGCGTGCTCCACTGCCTGAGTGTGCGCGAGTGCATGTTCTAAAAGTAGTGTTGGACTATGTACACCCTACACCTAGCGTGCATGTGCATGGCGTGGCGGCAAGCAGCAGCACAGTCAGTAGTTAACCGCGGAAAATACCTTGATCTTTTTGATTGCTTTTTTTGTTGGGATCTATTGGTTGAGCAGCCATGCCAGGCTGGAGGCCTTTGTAATTCAAACTAAACTAAACTAAACTTGAATACCTTGATACACTAAAGTTTTGGGCTCAAAGTTTCGGGCTGCTGCACTGATATGGTCCATGGTCAGGCCAGACACTTTGGAGTCGCGGGCTCAAATTCGCCTGGTAGCGTGAGTACTTTGCTGTCCGACAGCAACTCTCCATTTCAATAATTCATAGTTGTGATGTTATGACCGCTTGCGTAGAATTGTTTTGGGGAGGTTGCTCGTAAGAATGTTGAGAAGCAGCACCCACAAAAGGAGCACGTGCCCTTAAAACAAGCGGGGCGCCCCGGCATGAGAAAATGAGAGAACACGGAGTTCTAAAGGGCACTTGGGGTTTAGAAAATGTGACAGCGCAGAGTTCCAGCTCTGTCTTGTCACATTTTCTGAACCCTAAGTGCCCTTTGCAACAAGCAGGTGCTGACGAAATGAGGCCCACCTGAACACCTTGGCATCCAGTGCTAGGGAGGAGGTCTTGAACAGGTTGTGGGCCATGAATGTAGACATTGCCTCAGCCAGGTGCGGGTAGATGAGGCCCTGCGAACAAAGGGAGCGTAACACAATGCAAACAGTGGAAGCAGGTTGGTGGGCCATAATGTGGACGGTGCCTCAGCCAGGTGCGGGTATAGATGAGGCCCTGCGAACGGAGAGAATGAAGAATAATGCAGTGAATAATACCTGGTTGTGGGCCATGAGTGTGGGTGGACAGTGCCTCAGCCAGGTGCAGGTAGGTGAAGTCCTGCGTACTAAGTAAGGGGAAAATAACGCAGAGTACCATTACTAGTGGCACGGATATGGATAGGTTGTTGCTTTCTGCTCTGCCCCCTGAATGGAGAGAGCCAAACAACATCTCAACGAGCTAACCCCTCCCCCCCCCCGAAAAGAAGGATGAGGGAGCTTGAATGAGTAGACACCACAGGTCGACATTTTTAGCTTTGATGTTGATATGCACACACACAGACACACACACACACGTTCACACGTACACACACACACACAAACACACAAACACACACAGGCGTGAATGCGTGTCTGGCGTGCTATCATAGCTTGAGCGCCGAATAGCATCTGCACACTGCACACATACGCTTCCCTTGCACAGGAAGATAGGCAGCATTGGCAGACACGCACATCTGGCACTTGGACGCGTATGCAGAAATGTGGCAGAAAGGGAAGAGCCACACGACACTCTGTTGACGCAGGCAGGCCCTCGAACAGGACCGAGAAAACTGACGACAGGGGAGGCTTCACTAGTTCACAGCATGATATCAAAGTAGATACACTCAATAGAAATATGCTTCGATACAAATGCACCTTTATAGAAGACAACTCCACACCTAGCCCAGCCAGCCCTTGCTAAGGATGGAAGACGGTGTTAGGCTTTGCGCGTGTACAACAAGGCACAAGCACAACACCATAATACACACATAAACACATAAATAGTCCACGCCACGTGCTCACCTGGCACAGGCCCTTGCGCACGACTGATGACTGCAGGAGCCTTAATAGCTTATTTGACGTACGACTAGGTCAAAACAGGTCAGGAACACACATATTCACACACACACACACCAGACGCTCACCTGGCACAGGCCCTTGCGCAGGATGATGGCAGGGGGCTTGATGTACTGCATAACAATGAGGGCCATGGTGGAGTCGTAGCAGTACAAGGCGGGCACATGCTGCGGCGTGTGCAGGGCCTCATCTGCCAGGGCAGTGCCCTCAAGCCGCATGCGGTCCTGTGTGTATGTGTGTGTACATGCATGTGTGCGCGTGTGTACATGCACGTGTACGTGCGTGAATGCAAGTGTCTGAGTTTACATCTAGATGTAAGTGCAGGTTTTACTTTCCTGAAACTGTGCCCACCAGTTGTGTGCACTTCTGTGTGTGTGTGCGGGTGTGTGTGCGGGTGTGCGGGTGTGCGGGTGTGCACCTGTGTTTGTGCCTACCTCAAAGTCCCTGATGAGCACCAACCTTGCATAATGGCGTGCACGCACACCTAATTTAGGCCAGCCAGCCACCATGACCCCCTCAACACCTTCAATTGGTCAGATCTGTCGTTTGAAATGGTAAAAGCACAAAAGCACACCTGAGTCAGGGGCCACGACTCCCCCACGCATCTAATGTATGGCAAGCTCTGTTTGATGGCCACCCCGCCCACTGGTCCTTCCACGATGAACACAAAATTGATGTTCCCGTCCCCGACCTGCGGATGGGTACGCCATGCGCACACGTTTGTTAAAAGTAAAGACTGGATGAAAACGCAAACCGTGCTCTCCAAATTAAAAGAAGTTGATGTTCCTGTCCCTAACCTGTGGATGGATGTGTCATGCGCACACGTTCTCATTAAGGGAAGGCTGGATAAAAAGGCCAGCAATGCTACGTTAAGATGCCATACATGGTCAAATTTGATCCACACAACCACAGGAGCACTGCCACTTCCACAGACACACACAACTATCTACACATGCGCACGCACCTCCTCACAGCTTTCACACAGCCAGTGGCCCTCTGCACATGCACAGGGATGCACATACTGCCACGTAGCTGCACAAAACATTTCCGGCGCAACCAAAAGTGAAAATTTGCATCGAGATCTGAACCAGCGTGCAGTGACAAAAAACATTTACACCGGCAGTGGAAACCGACCCTCACATTATTTGAGAAGAAGTGGCCATCTTAATACCAGTTAACTTAACACTCCTCGACCGCAGAGAGGGAAACGGAGTAAAAGAAATGCCCCAGGCTAATACTCACAGTAGCCAGAGCCCTACAACACCAGCGTTAGCAGCTGCACAGGACACAGGCATTATCACATGGCTGCAGCTGTCCAGATCCGTACAAACCACATACAACATGTCTGTTAGGTAACATACCTGGTGCTTACGCAGCGCTTTGAGCACTAGATATTCTCAACCTGCGCAGCGGTCTTGTCACTCTGGCCGTCCCTGCTTCGTTGCTTTCTCACATCCAGCACAGACACAGCTCACCTCCGCAGAAAGACAAACCTCATTGCCACCCACACGCAACCCCACACACATTCCCCACCCTGCAACTTTGCTGGCCTGCGGCCCCACATAATTTCGCACAACGTGGGCATGGGTGACACACACACACACAGACACACACACAAATAATACACTTTTACCAAGCAATGCTCTGCTACTGCCTCCCCCCTGCCCCCCCCTTACCTCCCGCACGGCCCACGAAGCTTTGCTGGCCTCTGGCCCCACATGCTTGCACAGCGACGGGCGCGTGGCCACGTAGTCTTTCACAGAAACCAGGTCAAGGGCGTGAAACCCACTCGCTGCAGCCTCTACTGCAGCAGGATGGTCCGTGCCTGTGCGTGCAGGTACGCAGGGAGGCACAAGGGATGAGTGAGCATTGCATGTGTTAGAAGCTGCGGAGAAGCTGCGGGGGCTAACAAGCCTACTACATATGAGATTGTGTATGTCATTGATTAGCTGTGTGCTTGTGTGCAGGCCTGGTAGGGTTTAAAGGTGTGCTGTTCTTACTTAAAAGGTTCAAGTTTGTAATCCAGTGTGCTGGGGAAGGCTGCACTTACTGAATTTGCAGCGTCTCTATTTGCTGGCTTAAGTTGTACACGTACAAACTGATGAGACTGGCATAGCCATTAAAACTAGTGCAATGTCAGAAACAAGCAACCCCCTCATACGTTTTTGGCAGCGCCTGTGGTATGTAGTGGTGGTGGTGGTGGTGGTGGTGGTGGTGGTGGTGGTGGTGGTGGAGAAAATACCACGTGTCATGTAATCAAACCACGTTGCGTGGTAGTCACTCATGTTTTGCGCTCACCTTGGGCAGGCAGGTGGCCGTTTGCGTGGAGTGTGGGTGCAGAAGACGCCATCACAGCACGCGTGCTGTCGTGCTCCTTTACAAACCGCGCCACCTGCAGCGCAGCACGCATGAATACACGTGCATGCATACACACGTAAAGGGCATTGTGAGGGGCACACTTATGCGCTTGCACGGCTATTGCACCACTGCCTGTACACACAAGGCAAAGTGACTTGCACTCACTTGCATACATACATACGTACATACATACATACATACATACATACATACATACATACATACATACATACATACATACATACA
>Ga0307942_1002982_pt1 | contig 13725 bp, 16 predicted proteins | sample OrgLakmetagen175_FD_201846 | JGI IMG/M metagenome (GOLD analysis project Ga0307942, IMG submission 201846) | Saline water microbial communities from Organic Lake, Antarctica - #175 | ecosystem: Environmental > Aquatic > Non-marine Saline and Alkaline > Saline | place: Antarctica: Organic Lake...
TAGGCAGGAGTTTTCCTTTTCCCAGTCTTATAGGTTTTTTTTCCTTCATTCTGTCAGGCCCTTGCTGAGGACCGTGTAACAACCCCCACCAAAAAAAAAAAAAAAATGTGTGTGTGTGTGTGCGTGTGTGTGTGTGTGTGTGTGTGTGTGTGTGGCTGTGTGTGTGCATGTATGTGTGTGTGTGCATCCATGCAGGCATGTGAGTGTGCATGTTTGTATGTCTGTGCGACTATGTGTGTGTTTGTATGTGCGTTTGTGTGTGTTTGTGAGTGTGTGTATTTGTGTGTGCGCTTGTTTGTGTGTGTGTGTGTTTGTGTGTGATTGTGTGTTTGTTTGTTTGTGTGTGTGTGTGTGTGTGCGTGTGTGTGCGTGTGTGTGTGCGCATCGTGATGAGAAGAATGCTGCGGCATACAGCATTGGTGGTTCATTTGCACTCATACAGCCGCGGCGGATGTGCACACCCTACTCCATGTTTTCAAACATCAGGAATGTGTGTGAGGAGTGTTCGTTTTGGCTGGTTTCACATCTATGCTCTTTTATTTTTGCATGCAAGGACATCTAGATGTCCACTCCAGCACCTTCCACTCGCCCCAGGTCATGTTTTCGGTTATCAGGAACATACACAAAGTGTCGGTTTCGCACCATTTGGCCTGTGTGTGATCAATGACAATGTCGGTTTGCAGCACGCACAGCATGATGCTCAGAACGTCCTGCACTGACGTAATGGACGCGTAGCACACATTTACCCCTGTGTTTTTGACCCTCAGGAGTACGCCTGAAGCGTTTGATTTGGCTGGTTTCACTCCTGAAAAGCCATTTTTACACTCAGCTTGCACCCGAACAGATGAAACCACCATGACCTTGCTACACACAAATTCAGGAGTGTCAATGGGCCAGAGTTTTAAAGCTATGTATTGTGCACATTAGAAAAGCATGGGTGAGCACACCTATCCTATAGGTGGCCACACCTCCAACGTAGAACCGTACTTTCACTACAGGCACAATGCAACTCTGCCGCTTGTTACTAGTCCATGGCACTCCGCAAGGAGCCAGTTATTAAATACTTGTTAGGAAGGGGACCAGGGGCAGGTGCCAACACAGTGATTGTGCCTCTAGCTGTATCCACATCTTTGACCTGCAAACAAAGTGAGTTACAAATAGTGCTTGACAAACAATTCAGCAATTGTGCAAGTGTGACTTTGCAGGATGTGCTTGTGGCCGTACTGAACACGCACTCCAAGAAATCAAAGGTAATAAGGTTTGTACCACCAAAGCCAAAGAAGCAGCGGTTTGTAATGAGTGGCGTTTTGTGCAAAGTGGAAACAAATGATAGAAGCTCATGCAGCGAGTAGGTACCTCTGACGATTCATAGTAGTGTGATTGCAGCACTGCAATAATTGAAATGGATGCAATAGGCAGAAAAAACAAATAGAGGACTAGGATAAGTGGGATCATGACAAGCAAGGTCATGCTATGCATGTGAGGGTACTCACCCTCAGCAATTTAGAGGCTCGGCATGCGGGCGTATTGCACCCTAGTGCTATAGAGAGACCGTGGCATGCAAGAACATGCTCGGCACGCAAGGGTACTCACCCTAGCGATACTCACATGTACCACATCAGCCTCCCTTAAAGTACTCACCCTTGAAGGTACTCACCCTAGCGATACTCACATGTACCACATCAGCCTTCCTTAAAGCAAGAAACAAGCCCCCTTAATGCACCTACCAGTAGGAATCCCGCCACGTTTGAGGACAAGGCCTGCTCGGGCGTGGGTGCATGGCTGACCGCCATCACACTTTGCAGAAGCTCCTGAGAGAATAAAGTGTCGGCGAGGGGGACAAACGTGTTGCGCGTGCAAGCAATGGTCTAAAAGGGGAGGACCAGCAATAACTAGGCCTTGCTCTACTGTGCATGTACAACGTTCGGTTCAGAAATTGACTTAGAGGACAACGCTCATTCCAGGTGAAAGCTCATTCACGGTCAACCGGTAGGAGTCGCAGCTGTTGTCAAGTATTGTAGACTATGGCAGACATATTTTCACTGTTTGCACCCAAAGGAATGCAGAATTACATGCGCTTCACTGGAGTGCTTGCACCCTCTGATTAACTACAGTCGTTCTCCTTTTCCGCCAAACTGCTGTTGAGAAATTTGTCTGGCTTCTGCAATCTTTGTATAGCTTCTTTCTTCAATTCACATGAGACACTCTTTCCTTATTTGTTCTTTTTCTAGCCGTTAGTGCAAGGATAAATAGAGCAGAACAAGTCCACGCACCGAGCTTCCTGCCACATGGCTAACGCGCAATGGATCCGTTGCGCTGACAGCTCCAATGGGCAAAGCACTGTTAGGAGCCCGAGGCCCGCCTCCAATGCGAAACACAAGCACCTGGTCTGCACGCAACTGCTGCGTCACAGGCATTAACGTGCTGCGTGGCCTGCGTAATAGAAAAACCAAGAACATCTGCTTCATACGCAGTATACAATTCTGGTAGGAGTAACACAGCCCATGTGATCAAATGAGTTTGTGTGAGGGTCGACTCAATACTTCTGGTAGGAGTAGCACAGCCTGTGTGATCAAATGAGTCGTTTGATCAAATGAGGTGGCGTGAGGGTCGACACCACAGTCGCACCACCCAAAGCAGTGAAAACGTATTGTGGACATGAATAGAAGTTTGAAGGCTGCGGGTGCTCCTGTCTTTCTGCGTTTTCATGCGCTTTGCTGCACTGGGTACCATTGACTGGTGCTTATGCCTTGTGCCCTGATGCATGTGTGGGTGTGATAAGGCGTGAGGATTGTGATAGAGATGCTCAATATCTACGGAAGCTGGCAATAAGGCATGGCCCAAAAGGGCACACCAAGGACATGCCTTACCCATAAAAATAGTCCTTGAGACGGGAATCTCGCGCTTGCCTTCGCTCGTCCTTTCCACGAGTGACCACGCCTCCTGACTTGGGCAGTTTCATGATCTGGCACCCAACGTTCTACAAGCAGAAGTGTGCAATTTGGGAGGGAAGTATTTGACGCATCGGCAGCAGTGAAGACAATTATTATGGGACCATACATTACACGTGCACATTCACCCACATGCGCACACTCATGCGCACACACACACACACAACACATACACGGCACATGTACACACAAGCATCATAAAATCTCACACTAAGATGCAGTATTTGTCCTATGTGCTGTTGTGTGCTTCTAAGAGCGGCTAGGTAATATCAAAAAAGCATGCAGAGCACACTGCAGCCGTTTGATTTGAGGATGCAGAGCACAGAGAAAGTAAGGCCAGGAGTGCATACTTACTTGAAACTCTGACGCTAGCTTGCCGTGCACTCTATCTGCGTCAAGAACTACAACCACGTCTGCCTGCAGAAGTGAAAGCACAGGTAATGGCAGAGATCAGCTTGGCATGGTGAGCCTGTTCATTGTGGCCGCCTCAGCGTTTTCTACGAGTATGCTCAACTATCTGTGCATTTCTTCCGAGCTTCAATGCATTCAGTCTATCTCTTTCGACTTTGGAGTGTGTGTGCGTGTGTGTATGTGCTTGTGTGTATAAACTTTATTAAGCTGACACATCCAGACCTCCTTCCAAAGTAGCAAGATGCATCCTGATATGAAGTGACAAAAAATGCAACACTTCACACAACCCACGCCCACACTTGCCTTGAACGCGTTAATCGCATGCACTTGCAGCTCGTAACCTAGACCCTCAACCCAGCCCATGGTATTGATGACCATGCCTGAAGATGCAGCCGTTGGGTTGGCGGCTGCTCTTCTTTCCAGCACGCCCGCCAAGCGATCTATAAGGAACTGCAAGGCATCATTCCCGCAGGCACATGTAACAAGTCATTGGTGGCCATTTCCATACGATGCAGTATTTGGGTTGGCGGCTGCATCATTTCCCCTTTCAGGTTGCTTCGTCTTACACAGGGCTTGAGCTCTAGTCTGAAACCTCAAGCTTGCATTATTGCAGTTTTAAAAGCCGCGTTGCTAAAAACACAAAAACACAAAATGCAAGATAAAAGGCAGCTTTGGTGGGGTGGGTGAGCATGGGCATTCCTGAGCAAGGTCACCTCAAATGCTAATTTGTGCCCCAAGTGCTGCATGGATAAAGAGCGAATGCTTCAAGCTTCGTTGGCAGTAATGAGCACTCTCAACACCTGCAGGTTCATTTTGGACAAAGAGCGGATGCTTCAAGCTTTGTTGGCAGTATAGAGCACTCACAACACCTTCAGGTTCATCTGCCGCAGCAGTCTGCAACACCTGGCTGTATGGACTTTGGAAGGGGTACTCATTCTTCATACTTTGCAAAGCTTGCTAACAGGGCCAAGCTCAACGAGGCTCAGGCCAAACAGTCATTTACTCCTCATCCCTCCCTCCCTGAACAACCACAGGATATTGCACCGTTTGTACAGCAGCTCACACTTTATACAGCAGCTCACACCTTTTATAAGCAGCTCACACCTTATACAGCTCTGGGTTGTCCCCTGGAGCGGCATGGCCGTAAAAGTAGACAAGGGGCATGTCCAGTACGCTGCAGCCCTCCGTGATATCCAAGGGTGCCTCGATGGGAGTGGCAGCAATGCATCCAGGTGCAGTCACTGTGCCTTGACCTGCAGTTCAGATCCAATCAATCCAATCAATCCAACCTATCCAATCTATTTAATCTATCCTTGACCTGCAGCTCAGATCCAATGCATCCAGGTGCAGTCACTGTGCCTTGACCTGCAGTTCAGATCCATCAGCAGGCACAAAACTGACACGGTACTCATGCAAGCACCAGGCCCCTAGGGGCCACAGAGAGGGTTGTGGGCAGGTTCGTAAAGAGCTGTAAACACACACACACACACGCACGCACACGCATGCACACACACACTCACATACACACCGTGTATGACTGAGAGTGTTGAGAATCCCCTGCCAAAATTGTTGTGCGTGATATACGGGTTGTTTATACATGGTTCTGATCGTCCATACACAGTACACCGAGTATTTATCCACATCCAGGTCTTTCCCCCCAACACACACACACACCCTGGACCCACATTCCCAACCCACATCACTTACCCACGTCCAGGTCGACAAACGTGGGCTCCCAGCCGTCCCGCACTCCCCAATTCAGGAGTGTCTTGGTGAGCGTTGATTTGCCGCTATCAGTGGGCCCAACCACAATCACACGCGGACCACGCCCCCTTCGCACACAAACGGCAAAAGGTTGCGTGGAGTGAAAACACCTCTCCAGGAAGAAAGGCAACAGCGATTGTGACTTAGCATACATTAATCCAGGACTGGGTTAAGATTGTAAAGGTGCGAAGGGCGGGAACAGGCCTATTGGGGGTGCAATAAAGCTTGTATAGGTTTGATTCCAAAACAAGCAAATAGTATTCCCTTATTCCTCACATGCGGTGATGCCTTCCTTCAATTGACACATACACATATATACATACACATACATGTTCAACAGGACTGCCTCTTTTTAAGTACAGATCCACAAATATGCATGCATGCATGCACGCACACATACACACACAAACGCACACATACTTCAAGTTGAAAGGCAGCCTTTTCTGTGATGTTTCTTGCGTAGAGGATGGCTCTGCTGCATGAGGGTCCTGCTGCTGCTGCTGCTGCTGCTGCTGTTGCTGTGCTTCGTGCCGGCCTTGCTTTATCATCATGTGCAGGTTCAGGTACGCGGCAACGGGTGTTTCTTCAGCCTCGTAGCTGTACGCATGCAATTTGAACACAGGAGCTTCTTAGGCGCGTTGCGCATACCTACAAGTTACGGTAGTGTTCAGCTTCGTAGCTGAAAACATGCATTCCAAACACAGGTGCGCTATTTGGAGGCATATTGCATATGAACATGTCCAGCTTAGGATAATACAATGCAGCATGCACGCCTTCGACCTTATGCTCGCACAATGTTCTGAGTTTGCAAGCTATTTTTTATGGCAGTCGTCCATTCTGTGAAGCTGTAAGGCTTTTATAAACGTCAAGCACTGGCGAGTGGACAAGGCAGTTTTTCCCTGTCAAATAAGCGTGTACGTAGCGTTGGCCAGAATTGTACATGGGACTTCAGTATGCAGTGTTATTTGCGGTCTTATATCATGCATTATTTACAAAAGAATACGCCCCATATCTTGTATATGAAAAGATACGCCAATTTTATCATGTGCTGTATGTATGTAAACTGTTCAGGCCAACCCTACATTTACGATGAATTGCACACATACGGGGAAGCATTTCCATTATCCCTGCAGCAGTGCCAAACGCCATTTAGCACTGAGAGCAGCATACCCCGCGTCCAGCATCAATTAAGCGCAGTATTACAATTGCACTGAGCACAGTACAACACAACTAAGCGCATTGAGAGCGGACGCAGCAACACAGATCAACACAGCATGTTGCTTGCATGAAGCTGAGCGTGCATTGGGAGCGGACGCAGCAACACCAAAAGATAAAAGCATCACACTTGCGCTGGGTGCAAGAGGGTCGTGCTTTGTACTCACATCATGCTCGGCCGGCCTTGTACTTTAAGTTTGCAGCCTGTCCAAGTGTACACCTGCATGCCAGATCGCATTTGTTGCAATTTAAAACGATCACAGGGCACCTTGCTCCCCTTTTGTTGCTATTACCTTGCACGTGTGCATGCATCAGACATGCAATTTCTGATGTTTCCATGTACGTCTTCCATAAAGTTTTCGAGGCAGCTTGTTTGATGCACAATCCTTGACTTTGCCCCTACTTTGGAATGTTGTCCCTACTTACTGATTGTTGTCATCTTCGAGGCACATGGATGTTCATGGAACATAGGCCTGCTCTTCATCAACTAAAGACGAAATGAAAAAAGAACTATATTTTGAGCACTGATCGTCAAAGGTTCCTCCTTACTCAACTGATATTCTGAGGCACACGCACCTTACAGGAAAACCTTTTCTGGACCATAGATGTAAACAGGGCAGACCTAACACTCCCAACTTTTGTGCGCCTACACCCCCTTACCGCAAGCTTCTGGCCTGACACGTCCACTGCGTTGCCTTTTTGGAGCTCAGCGCCAAATACTTCTGCAGAGCCATCCTCCAGCTGCAAATGTGGAGAAGGAACGTGCACAGTAATGTTGCAACAGGGGAACACTTTACACATCAAAAGCACTTGTGTACACACACACGCATGTGCACGCACACACACACACACACACACACACACACACACACACACACACACACACACACACACACACGCACAAGCACACACGCACGTACACACGAACGCATACACATATGCGTGCACGCGCGCGCGCACACACACACACACACACACACACACATCCATCCAGACAAATTGTTGCAAACATGTTACGCGGACCCACTAACCATGATGCGCACATCTCGTCCCGGGGGACACTCCATGCGCAGCTCATGCTTCTGCGTGACGCAAGATGAGATGTGTGTGCTACAAGCTGCAATTGGTCGTTAATGGGAAAGCATCAAGTTAAAATCCCTATCCTGGGACTTACCTGGCTTAGAGTGTACTCCTTGACTTGTTCCAAAGCTTCAGGGTCCAGAAACTCATCATCATCTTCCATCGTCTTAAAGTTTATTTGCTAAAATGGGTGCTATGCTGCAGAAATTTACCCTATCGGATGTGCTGGACTTCAAAAAAGCACTTGTCTTGACGGGAAACTCTAACGGAAATGGAGGAGTTGTATGTCTGGACTACAACAGTACGGTCGCCCACGCCCTTAAGGCAAGGGCGTCTTTCCCTGTCAAACACACACACACATACACACACACACACACACACACACACACACACACACACACACACACACACACACACACACACACACACACACACACACACACACTCACACACACACACACACTCACTCACTCTCACACACACACACACACACACACACACACAAAATACACAAACACATATACACACACATACACACACTAACATACGCATACACACACATACACGCGTACTCATATACACACAAAGGCACACATAAGGATACGTACATGCACACACACACTACACATACACATATACACACACATACACTAACATACATATACACACACATACACGCATACATACACACAAAGGCTCACAAAGGATACGTACATGCACACACACACGCACATGCACACACACGCACATGCACACACACACACACATACACACACACAAGTGCACGCTCATACACACATGCCTGCACACACACAACACGCACATACGAATACACAGATACACACACACAGATACACGGATGCGCACGTACACACACATACACACACAGATACACAGATGTGCACGTACACACACAGACACACACAGATACGCACATATACAAGCACGCACATTAATTCTCGCACGAACACACAGACATAAAACATATATACACACACAAACACACAGGCACACAAGTGCGCGCACGCACGAAACACAATACAAACACCCAAAGGCATTCTTGCTGTGTTGCATACATGGGCTTCCTGCAGGTACTTGCCAAGAACCGTATCCTCTCTGCACCCATGGTTGTGCCTCCAAGCCCTTTAGAGGTTAGTTGGGAAGGTGTGCTCCCTCCATTGTATGATGCGATGCAACACGGCCTTGCAAGCACATGCGCAACCGGCAACATGAGCACCGCCTGGTCAGCTAAATGCCGCGGCTGTTTCTTCTCAACAGCATGCCTCCCTGACCTAGCAGGACACAGAGACGGAAGCTGCTCAAGCTGGTAGCCTTGGAGGCAATCTCCCCTCCCTTGCTGGATGGGTCGACGTCAGCGACATCCTGAATGCCTTAATTTCCCAGGTGATACTTTCAACGGCACTAGAATCTGTTCCGCGGGTGTTTACAAATGTAAACGTGCATATATTTGGGTATGCACATCAGCAAGCAAATGCGCATACACAATCGCACACGCACATACACGTACAAGGATTTACACCAAACTGCAGATGCACAAGCTCCACCCGGATGGAAGGCTCCCCACCAACCTCCTTCTGCTAATGAGTGGTGGGTAGCACGCACACACACACGCATACGCACGCACACACACACGCACACATACACACACAAGAATGTACGCACATACGCACAGTCGCATGTGCACATCATTACATGTACACATATACCATGTACACAAGCTGCGAGAGATGTAAGGCAGGGGCGCAAAATAAACAGGTACCACGTATTTGCGTGACTACATTCTCGCTGATTAAGAGCTAGGAGTTTACAGAAGACATATACCATCTCCCAGCACCAGGTTTGCGTGTTAAGATAGTAAAGATGTTGAGTCCATGCTCTTTCCAAACCCAGGAACAGCAACAAGCCAGTGGGAGTTAAAATTCGAGCCCCATCCCGAGATTTATACCCCTACCCTAAAACCCTTACGCCATTCCGTTCTCCTCTGTCCCTTTTCTTCTCTGAGCACAGAGCTCAACCAGGAGACAAGAAGCTTTATCAACAGGACCCTTGTGTCCATCGCGGTGGGCGAAGACAAAAGCCTGATGTACGAAAGCGAGAAAAACACATCGCTCCTCGATGCACTGCGGTAAGGCGGCTGTTGGCAGCATCCAGAACGTAGGTGGTCAACAAGAGTTAGTTGCCGCTTGTGCATTATGCCTGCCAGGTTGAGGGCTTGATAACTTAGTCAACTTCAACATTGCTTTAGCTGATAGCCTCTGGACAAGTGGTGTATCAGTCCACTGGAAGTATCGATTGTCAATCAATGTGGTCAAGTCATGTGTACAGCTGGTGTCCAGTTCTCCTGCGTACTCTGCGCAGCGTGCTCTGAGGCCCCTTGACCTTGGAGCTGCTGACACCACGTGTAACCCCACAGTGTAAGGTGACCATTAGGATTGAGAGGGCGGATCTGAGGGTAAGGGCCCACTACTTTTGATAGGCAGAACAGCGTACACACACAAATCCGATGAGCGCTGCCTCACTTTGAGTCACTAGAAGTTGAGTCACAATTGAGTCACTAGAAGTTGAGTCACAATTGAGTCACTAGAAGTTGAGTCACAATTGAGTCACTAGAAGTTGAGTCACAATTGAGTCACTAGAAGTTGAGTCACAACTGAGTCACTAGAAGTTGAGTCACTGTGAGTCACTAGAGACTTAGAGTGACTAGAAGTTAAGAGGGGTCTGAACCGGTGAACAAACAAAGGCGTCTTGCCTGATTTTTGAAACAAGAACTTTCCTTCTTTCTTCTCGCCAGGGATGTGTCATACGGCGTATTCGTATAATACGCCGCATCGTATTTAACGCGTATTATACTGTAATGAACAATTCGGGCCGTATTATGCGATTGCAGAATTTGCCGATTTTTGGCTTTTTAGGCAATTTCCGTCCCCCAAAATAGCCTTTCAACGAGCTTCCAATGCTTTACATAAATATTATAAAAAATAATATGTCGGAGAAGAATTGGAAATGTTTTGGGTGATTTTGGGGTCAAATCGGGTCCATTTTGGGTCAAATTGGCACTCCCAAAAAATTGCTCTAACATACGAACGTGTTTTACGCGTATTTCGTATTTAACACGTATTTTACCATATTGAACGTCCCAAATATCCGTATGACACATCCCTGCTTCTTGCAATCGCCTTGCAATCGCCGCCTGCTCTTGCCGCCTGCACTCCACCTGACTAGTTCATATTCTCATTTCCTACTTCTGTGCATCTCTGTGTTTCTTTAACCCGCCAGCCTAGCTGATGCAAAAACTCCTTTCTAGACTAAACTGCAAAGCCTTTAATCAGGCCCAACATTCTTTTTTGATAAGACGAACCTGCACGCTTTTCCACTTTTAAGTAGTCAGGAGCCTTTGTTAGACATTTCTAAGCACCCCTGCACACTCAGTTTGTGCAGACTCAGAGTGCACAGGTGGGCAGAGTGGAAATTCCTGCCAGAAGGTGAATTTCCCAAATCTCCTCCCCAGTACCATCAACTTACCAGGGGTGTTTGCAATAATATTGGGGACATTGTGGTGCAGGTCCGGGGGTCTGGGGTGAAGGTCCGGTTTTGGACCCATTTTGGCAGGGAAAGGTGCGATTTACAATCAGGCAAAAACCGCTGAACTGTTTAGGGGTTGCGTCTGTTTTGCTGAATTCTATAAAACGTTAATCGTATCTGGACATTTAAATATATCTGCCCTGTCCCTTCCCACGTAAGTCTGGACGGTTAATTGTTAATCTGGGCTTGTTTGTCAAAACAATCTGTGCTCGGAGGGGCTGACCAGAACCTGATATTTTTTTGACGCTGTCGCTGCCCAACACGGCCCAACCCCAGCACTCCAAACCATTACACTAGACAGGGCGTGCCTTAGGAGCATACTGAAGGGCTCCCGACACTCAGGTGGTGGCTAGAAAGTGTGTTTCCTAGGTTTTCAGAAACGGACCATTTTGCCCAGCAGACAGGCCAGGCCCACGCACCATGTCCCTTGAGGGCAAATTTTCACCCCCCCTTGTTTTGCTGTAATGGATATGGTTTGACCCAAAACGTGTCTGGGAACCAAAAAATGGTGAAATTCGGATTTAGAGTCACATTTCTGTACCCATGCATGGGTAAAACCACCTTCTTGGCATGGAAATGGCACAATCCATCCCCTGACGCACTCAGCAGACCCCAGACCTTTTTTTTGGCACAGAAGTGGTAATATGTTGTCCCTGATCCATTAAAAGTCAAAAATTGATGAGGTTCGTTTTAGGTGTTAAGTGTTTCACATGTTTGGCGAAGCCCCCCTCGTGGGGGCGTGAGTCCCTAGCGTTGTCTCCTTCCCACCACACTTCACACAGGCCTCCCCACGGGCTGAATCTTGACAGAGGCTCGTAACCCAAACTCGTATTGCACCAGATGAATTCTGGGACCCTGGGGTGTGGTGTGTGAAGATGTTAAGTAACATTTTGTTTTTGGGGGTCCAGACCTTCTCCCCAGGCCCACCCAGGGCACTTCCCGGGCTGAGGCTTGACATAGGCTCCTAATCAAAAACTTCACCGCACCAGATAATTTTTGGGACCCTGAAGTGCCGTGTGCAAAGTTTTAGAAACAAGTTTTATGTTTGGAAGCTCCAGGATGCTGCCCAAGATTCCTTGGCTAGGCCCCCGGACCATTTCCTGATGGTGCAGTATCCATCAGCACACTCCCCTGGCTGCAAATGCTGTGTCAGAGTCCCTTGATTGTGTTCCGGCTACAAAGTTTACGGTTGACCATGCAAGCAGAATTAAGTAGTACTAATTTCGATGGGTTATATAATTTCAGTCAGATGCTCATGATGCGCGGAAGTTTGTTTGGACGGGGCCCTTCTGGAACGCAATCCGTGTTGGCTTGGACTGTTCACAGGGCGTGGAGCGCACAGTGCAGGTGCTTGCTGCACACTGTGTGTTGAAGCAGAGTTTAGATATCGTGGCCAGCCCAGGCACCATGCTCGCATTTGCCCTCTCAACAGACAGGGAACAGCAGCAGCAGCACATCCTCATGCCTGCTTCAGCAAAGGATGCTCTTGCACAGCATCACGCACACCACTGCAGCGTCTGTGGGGTAACGAGGCACACACATACAGGCTAGCACGCACATACGTGCACACAAACGCACGCATACACATACACACACGCATGCGCATGCGCACACATACATACAAACACAAACGCGCACGAATACTCACAGGCTTGCACACGCTCATACACATGCACACGCACAAACACACAGACACAGACACATGCACGCACACACATACAAATGCCCAAACACACAGGCACACACACGCGCACACACGCACGCACATACACACACATGCATATGCATGCACATGTTGCGCGCGTGATGGGCTTTGCCAAATTTCCAGCGTCGCTAGCGACGCTCCCACACTTGTCTTTCTTACCTTTCTGAACCAATAAAAGTCAAAAAATGATGATTTTCGTTTTAGGGACGGATTTGGCTGGAAATGGTAGGTCTGACCTTTAATGTAAATGTTTTTGCTAGCTGTTTTAGCCTATTGGTTGACAGTATACCAGAAAGTAGAGCTTTTGAAGTTGATGTACTTGCCGTCTCCATCCGGCAGGGGTTGCCTCCTATTGTAATTGACTATCTAATTGAAACAGGACGTTCTCTTAATCAGATATTTCTTTTTAACCAGCGCTTTGGGGTTGGGTTCAGTGTTTCTTTTAAGGATTTTGGAAAACCTTGATTTCATGTCACTCCCCAATCTGGGAATTTGAGGAAATTCGTTCTCACGTCTTTTTCTTTTCCTGCCCCAGCCCGCCGGGAGGCCTGCGGCCTTCTGGCATTTGGTGTTACGTAGTAGTTAATGTGTGAGGAAGCATTTGCATTAATTTAAGAAAGTTTGTTTGAAATCGCAAACTGTCCATTTCAACTGATCTGTTCATCTATTTAATCCCACGGCGCTTCTTAGCGCTGAGTCACTCCAAAATGGCCTGTGGATATGGGAAGGACTCCACTCTGAATGCTGAGCTCTTAAACCCCCATGCGCAGCTCGTCAAGTGTTTCTCATAAAGCCTGTTGCACTGGGGGTTACGGATGTACCTGAGCGTGCTAAACATACGCTCATCCTCCACTGACCCTGGCACCATTACCATCACCAACTCTGCTATTTTTACCCACTCCCCAAACCTATCCCGCGCCCTTAAGCAAGTGGCTTCCCCCCAAAACTCTTTGGCTGAGAGAGGGGCCGGGGGGGGGGGGGTGTGCTGCTTCTGGC
>Ga0307942_1002984_pt1:0-2500 | contig 13724 bp, 20 predicted proteins | sample OrgLakmetagen175_FD_201846 | JGI IMG/M metagenome (GOLD analysis project Ga0307942, IMG submission 201846) | Saline water microbial communities from Organic Lake, Antarctica - #175 | ecosystem: Environmental > Aquatic > Non-marine Saline and Alkaline > Saline | place: Antarctica: Organic...
CTTTTTCTTTTTCTTTCTGAGCTTATGGATTTATTTGTGGCTGGTCGAGACCAGTCAGCAGCCGATCAGCCAAACTACCTGGCTGAAGGTCACCCCCCATTGTAACCATTGTAACCATTATATTTGTTGTTACAGCACGTAAAAGACCTGGATCCTTTCAAGGATCTGTGCCTTAGCGATTTTAAGGACGAGTCAAGAAGCTTGCCTTATTGCTACTAGGCTACGCATGTAAAATATTGTGAGAAGTGTGTTTTGTAGCACCTAGTGAGAAGTGTGTTTTTACGCGTTTATTTACACAGCCTAGCACGTTTTGACTGATGGGTATCTGTAATCCTGTAATTTTGGCCTTACGACTTCTCAGGTGCTGGCACCGAAGTACTCTTTTAAGCACGAATTCCCTCAATCATGCTGTATATGTTATCACTACCAGCAGCGCAGCATTCTCCTTTCGTCTGTCATCTATGTTAAGGTTGTTTTTACGGCATGATGAAGTGGCCGGTCTTTTCGTGAATCCATAACTTTCTCCCAAACAACCTGGCTTTGATTCACGGTGTCCTGGTATATAGGCTATTTATAATCATTCCATTATATTGTGGCCAATCTGAATCGACAACCAGTGGTGTCTCTTTCCTACTTTTACAAAAAGAATTCCCCGCTAATAAGGTATCAAGAAACTACCATTGACGCACGACATTAAAAAACAAATGTTAGGGTGCCAGAGGAGCCAGCACAGCCGATCAGCCAAATGACCCGATTGGAGAAGGTCAGCCCCTACTGCAAATATTGCACCATGACACTCAAATAAAATGAGGCACATACTCTTCCAGGCACAAGCTCATCATAGATGATACATAAGGTGCTAAAAACGCAACATGCTAAAAATATAATCAAGCTCAACATCGCACTACAAGAGTCATGGAGCATGGGGGTACTACAGCAGAGTCTGATGTGCAAGCACATGTAGGAGTCGGATACGACCCAGAGGGACAGGTCAGTCAAATTTACAGTAAAATAGTCAGTGGGTGGCATAGGCGAGCTGAAACAACAAGAAGGGGGCCCCTACACACGTGCAGGTCAGCGTGCTCTGTTCGCTGCCCATAACTCTACGTTCAGCAGAGGGAGAAGAAAGGCAGAAGGACCAGGAAAATAAACAAGACACAGTGAATCACAAACCTGGCACACTTCAAAAAATGCGATGGACCAAAACGTTCATATGCATACACTGGCGGGTGTCCAGACACAGCAGGTAGTCAAGGGCAGCGAGGGCAGCAACACACACATACACACGCACACACATACACATGCACACACACATATAGACAGATACACACGACGACCATGCATAGGGGCATGTGCATGTCTTCAAACATACACAAAATACGTAATAGTGGGATGAGGAATACACAGAATAGGCACAACTGGGGACACTCAACCATCCTTTTCTTCAGCCGTATTTAACACACACCCACACCCACACCTGCACATGCCTTACTTTGCCCACTGCGCTGTGACACTCCAAAACACCAAAAGACCTCCTTTCCCGCAAACCGCTCCCTGCAAAGAAGACTTAACAAGACATACAAGCTTGTCCTCTGACGTTCCTTGGAGGACAACCACACAGCAAGATTCGCAGCTAATACACACTCCAGAGTTACAGGTGGACCGTAACAGCAGCGCATCCCTGCAGGGCGAGCGTGCACGCAACTTCCTACCACACATACTTGCGCACACACACACACTCCCTACAAGCCACAATGCGGTTCAGCCCTGTCAGAGCCTTCATCGAGGTATGCTCAAGCTCACAGGTATCAATGCGGTCACACAACGATGCGGTCACACAATGATGCGGTCACACAATGATGCGGTCACACAACGATGCGGTCACACAACGATGCGGTCACACAACGATGCGGTCACACATCAATGCAGTCACACATCAACCCCTAACATATGTAACACGCACACACACCCACACAGTCATGCAGTCATACAATCTCTCTCACAAGCACACAAAAGTGCCTTCATCTCGCCCAGTCGCTCATTGTTCATCATACGGTCTCTCTCACAAGCACACACAAACGGGCTCCCTGTTCCGCCCGGTCGCTCACTGCTTTTCATACGGTCTCTCTCATAAGCACACACAAAAGGGCTTCCTGTTTCACCCAGTCAGTTGCTCACTGTTTTTTTTTAGATCCCTGCAGGCTGAGCAGGCACAAAAATCCGTTGGATTTGAGGCCTCTGAGGTCCGAGTTGGTGCACAGCGTCACACAGTGCCTGTGTCTCTCACTCTTCAATCTCACACAGCGTCCCGTGTCTCTCACACCACGATCTCACACAGTCCAAGCGTAACACAGTGCCTGTGTCTCTCACTCAATCTTTAATCTCACACAGCGTCCCGTGTCTCTCACACCACAATCTCACACAGTCCACTGTGTTCCAACCTCCTCCTCTATAAGGGCACAACCACGCCTACATAAGGGCGCGCTCTTAAGGGCACACA
>Ga0307942_1002984_pt1:7500-13724 | contig 13724 bp, 20 predicted proteins | sample OrgLakmetagen175_FD_201846 | JGI IMG/M metagenome (GOLD analysis project Ga0307942, IMG submission 201846) | Saline water microbial communities from Organic Lake, Antarctica - #175 | ecosystem: Environmental > Aquatic > Non-marine Saline and Alkaline > Saline | place: Antarctica...
TATATATATACGGTGTATACACGGTGTTTTTGGCAGGGAAATCACCGAGTATACGGTCATGTACGGAGTGTGTAAACGGTTCTGGCCAACCCTACATATGCCTCACATGTTTGTATAGGGTTACGTATGCCTCACAAATTTGTCTAGGGTTGGCCAGAACATACATATGCATGCCATGGAATGCTATTGTACGTTTGTAAAGTTGGCCAGAACCGTATATATACTCCGTATATGACCGTATAATGGGTGATTTCCCTGCCAAAAACACCGTATATACACCGTATATGTATGGTCCTGGCCAACCTTATATGTTTGATGAACATCCTGCCAAGGATACCGTACGCACACTGTATTAACATAGCTCTGGCCAACCCTCTGTATGTACCTTGCACTTACATACACGCTTTTCGCCAGCCCTGCTCATAGGCTCATAGGTCTAACTTCTTTCGGCCAAACGACCTACAGAGTTTGTGTCAGCCGCCCCTACTGACACGAAAGGATATATAAACTAAATAAAGAGCCTACTGACACCAAAGTATGCAACACTACATACAGAACCTTCTGACACCAAAGTATGCAACACTACATACAGAACCTACTGACACCGAACTATGCAACACTACATGCAGAACCTACTGACACCAAACTATGCAACACTACATACAGAACCTACGGACACCAAAGTAAACAACACTACATACAGAACCTACTGACACCAAACTATACAACACTACATACAGAACCTACTGACACCAAACTATACAACACTACATACAGAACCTACTGACACCAAACTATGCAACACTACATACAGAACCTACTGACACCAAACTATACAACACTACATACAGAACCTACTGACACCAAACTATGCTACACTACATACAGAACCTGCTGACACCAAACTATGCAACACTACATAGAACCTGCTGACACCAAACTATGCACAATTACATACAGAACCTACTGACACCAAACTATGCACAACTACATACAGAACCTACTGACACCAAACTATATATAAACTACAAACAAAACTATGCATAAGTAAGGTCACCTTGCGCCATGTCCAGAGCCCCCTCCCCCACTGCCGGATGAGGCGAGCAGGGTTGCCCCATCACTGGTGTACACTTTGCCGCCGTGAAGGGTGAAGTCGATGGGGCCCTATGAGTGTGTGTGTGTGTTTGTGTGTGTGTGTGTGTGTGTGTGTGTGTGCGCGTGATTGTGTGTGTGCATGTGTGTGTTTTCGCTGCGCTTGAGCATGATCAGGGTTGCCCCATCACTGGTGTACACTTTGCCGCCGTGTAGGGTGAAGTCGATGGGGCCATATGAGTGTGTGTGTGTGTGTTTGCGCAAGTAAATGCATGTGTACATGTATCTATAGGGTGATCATGTGTGTGTGTGTGATTGTGTGTGTGCATGTGTGTGTTTGTGTGTGTGTGTGATTGTGTGTGTGCATGTGTGTGTTTGTGTGATTGTGTGTGTGTATTTATGTGTGCACGTCATTTCCACACATCTTGTGCCTACAAGAATGACTGCACATCTAACACACACACAAGCGCGCACACACACACACACACACACAGCACAAGCACAAAACCGCACAAATATTATGGAAATGAGGTTGAGCTAGGCAACGTGGGACCTGCAATCATCCTTCGACCAAGTTTCTGACCATTTCTTTTAACCATGCCTTGAACAACACATGGCGACGCCACACACACACACACACACACACACACACACGCGATAACATGAACACAGACACATGCGCGCGCGATACGTCCAACTCCTACACTGTACAATCTGTGGATATGACTCACCACCTGAGACTGGCGTGCCTCAGACACACACACGTGCGTGCGTGCGGAATGTGCACACTCCCACACACTGTACAATCTGCGGAAATGACTCACCACCTGAGACTGGCGTGCCTCAGACACACACACAGACACACACACACACATGCGCGCCCGATACGAACACACTCCCACACCGTACAATCTGCGGATATGACTCACCACCTGAGACTGGCGTGCCTCAGACAAACGTCGCGTGGTAGACTTATTGAGGGAGGAGCGATTGAGCATGTGCCGCAAGCCAGGGTACTCTAGTAGGCAGTCCACATTGCTCAAGAACTGTGGCCAGTTCGTGTGTACGTTGTGTGTGTGTGTGTGTGTGTGTGTGTGTGTGTGTGTGTGTGTGTGTATGCGTGCGCACAGCATTATTAGTACTGGATCTGCGTGTGCGTCTGTGCGCGGGTTTGCCTTCACATGTGAGGCCAGCCGGGATACCAAAGCTACACATGGCTGCCAACATGCCAACACACAAACACACACACAAACGTAGGGTAGGCCAGGACCGTGATATTTGCACCGTACATGACACCGTGTATTTCCCTGCCATTAAAAAAAACTACACAAACACCATTGCCAACGCCCACGCACACCAATCGACATTGTCACAACCACACATACACTTACGCAGATCCACACTCACACCCCACATCCACACACCGACACCCACGCACCCATGCCCGCCCCACGTCACCCATACTCACACCCACACCCACACCCATACTCACACCCACATCCACACACCCACTCGTACTCACACCCACGCCCACGCCCACACCCACACCCACACCCACACCCACACCCACACCCACACCCACGTCAACACCCACACTCACACCCCCAGCCCCAGCCCCACCCATGCCCACAGGATCTCACACACACACACACACATACACACACACACCAACATTCTCATACCCGCACGCATTTCCACACTGGAATACAAGCATGCATCTGCAAATCCCACGTGATCTCACCCACACTCACATACTCACACCCACACCCACACATGAATACACTGACATGCACCTGCAATTGACCATGCCCACATGATCTCACCCACACCCACATACTCACACCCACACCCACACCCACACATGAATACACTGGCATGCACCTGCAGATGGCCATGTCCGGTGGCGTCTCTTGAGTCAGGCTCCTCGAGCTCAGGCTGCGCACATAATGTTCACGTAGGCAAGCATGTGTATGCGTATGTGTGTGCACAAATATAAAAGTGAGTGTGTGTGTGTGTGTGTGTGTGTGTGTGTGTGCTGCCGCAGCTGAACAAAAAACACATGTGCGTGCACATGTGTGTGTTGTGTGTGTGTGTGTGTAGCTGTGCACTTTTCTGATTAGCTAGCAAAAACGAACATCAATTTTGTGGGCTGGGTAGATTGCTGGGTAGGTTGCAGCTTCAAGAGTACACAGTACACGGAATGCTCCCTGATACGATTTCTGTACATTTCCACATGCATGTTTACATCCCCTACTTCTAAGTTACGTCAAAGAAAGTTACGTCTAAGAAAGTTACGTTTAAGAAAGTTACGTATAGATAAGGGAAGCTTATTGGTGTCTAGCGTACACACTTGTAACCTACATTTGAACACACACACACTAGTAACCTCCTGCATTTAAAACACACACACACACATACACACACACTTGCAACCGCCTGCATGTAAAACACACACACAAACACACGCACTTGCAACCGGTTGCATAAGATACACACGTACACACACACTTGCAACCGCTTGCAATAAAGACACATATGTACACATGCACTTGCAACTGCTTGCATTCAAAACACACACACACACACATACACATGCAACCGCCTACATTTAAGACACACACATACACACGTCCCTAACAGACACAGCACTCGTCCTGCACACACACTCTTAAGCGGTCTGTCACATTCTTCTAGCAGACCCACTTTGAAGCATGAAAAAAGGCCGCCGCCGCTCTTCTTGGCGGTTTGCGGGTTGGAGCGAAGGGCGACAGTGGGAAAGGACGTACGATCTGTGTGATGCGGTGGGAGTGAAAACGGAGATGAGAGTGAGAGCAGACAGAGGCAAGGATGATGTTTGGTCAGTGAAGATTGCAGGTTCTCCACAGAGGAGGTGCGGTTTGTGTGGAGATGGGAGCAAAGTAGGGAAAAGAGAAAAAGAGGACAGAGGCGAGGACAGTGTGCTGATAGTGGTGAATGCATGGATGCATGATCAGGAGGTAGGGCAGGCATGAATGCATGATCAGGAGGTAGTGATCAGGAGGTAGAGCAGGCATCAGGAGGTAGAGCAGGCATCAGGCGCGCTCAGGGAGGCATGCTTAAAAGGGAGAGCAGGGAGGCGCGCTCAGGGAGGCATGCTTAAAAGGAAGAGCAGGCATCAGGCGCGCTCAGGGAGGCATGCTTAAAAGGAAGAGCAGGCATCAGGCGCGCTCAGGGAGGCATGCTTAAAAGGAAGAGCAGGTAGGCGCGCTCAGGGAGGCATGCTTAAAAGGAAGAGCAGGCATCAGGCGCGCTCAGGGAGGCATGCTTAAAAGGAAGAGCAGGTAGGCGCGCTCAGGGAGGCATGCTTAAAAGGAAGAGCAGGCATCAGGCGCGCTCAGGGAGGCATGCTTAAAAGGAAGAGCAGGTAGGCGCGCTCAGGGAGGCATGCTGAGGAGGTAGAGCAAGGTGGCTCAGGGGTGCCGACGTGTTTGCTTGCCAATGGTGTGTAAGAACTCTGATGTGTAACTCAACAAACAGGGAGGCATGCTCAGGAGGGAGAGCAGGGAGGGGCATGGCGATGGATGTGGATAGCGATGGAGGTGCAGGAAATGTGGATGTGGATGAGGAGATGTGGACGAGGGGCATGGCCATGTGGATAGCGATGGAGGTGCAGGAGATGTGGATGTGGATGAGGAGATGTGGACGAGGGGCATGGCGATGCGGATAGCGATGGAGGTGCAGGAGATGTGGATGTGGATGAGGAGATGTGGACGAGGGGCATGGCGAATGGATAGCGATGGAGGTGCAGGAGATGTGGATGTGGATGAGGAGATGTGGACGAGGGGCATGGCGATGTGGATAGCGATGGAGGTGCAGGAGATGTGGATGAGAGAGCACAGAGTCAAGTTGACCATAAGATGGCCGGAGTCATAAACAAACGCACACACACGCATACACGTGCATATACACACACACAATCACACACACACACACATACACACGCGCACGCATATACACACGCACGCGCATACACAAACATCATCAGGGGGCAGCATGGACACTGTCATGATGGATACATGAGTCCAAAAAAGGGCATCCCAGTTTCCAACATTGCACCTTACGCGCGCACACACACGCACACACGCACACACACATACCCGAGGGCAGCATGTCAACTACTATGATGGATGCATCGTCCATCACGCGCAAGTCACGCGCCACCACCTGCACAGAGGAGGAAACATATTTGTATGTATGCGTATGTGTGTGTATGTGTGTGTTTGTTGTTGGCGTGTGTGGCACCACACCACCTGCAAAGGGTATAAGAGAAATGTGTGTGTGTGTGACTCATTGGCAGCACACGCACATGCACCTTGTTTGCAGCACTCTGCTTTTCCAAGTCACCAATGACATCTCCCTTGCACACAAGCTCCCTTCCATGTCACCAATGACATCTCCCTGGCACACAAGCTCCCTTCCAAGTCACCAATGACACATCTTCCTTGCACACAAGCTCCCTTCCATGTCACCAATGACATCTCCCTTGCACATAAGCTCCCAAGCTATACCCACATACTCACCTCCACTGTGTGCACCCCCACGCCCACATGGGCACAAACACATGCACGCACATGTAACTTGTTTGCAGCACTCTGCTTTCACCAATGACATCTCCCTTGCACACAAGCTCCCAAGCTGTACCCACATACTCACCTCCACTGTGTGCACCCCCACGCCCACATGGGCTCAAACACATGCACGCACCCACCCCCACGACTATTCCCATCTTTACTGTTTGTTAACCAGTAATAAATATGTGCACAGCAGCGCTCATAGTTGCACTGGTGGGCTTGGAGCGTGTCAGTGTGACGACTGTGCAGCCCTACCAAACCAGTGACGACTCTGCTGCCCTACCAAACCAGTGTCGATTCTGCTGCCCTACCACACCAGTGACGACTCTGCTGCCCTACCAGATCAGTGACGACACTGCTGCCCTACCACACCAGTGACGACTGGTGGGCTTGGAGCGTGTCAGTGTGACGACTGTGCAGCCCTACCAAACCAGTGACGACTCTGCTGCCCTACCAAACCAGTGTCGACTCTGCTGCCCTACCACACCAGTGACGACTCTGCTGCCCTACCAGACCAGTGAC
>Ga0307942_1002988_pt1:0-10000 | contig 13711 bp, 13 predicted proteins | sample OrgLakmetagen175_FD_201846 | JGI IMG/M metagenome (GOLD analysis project Ga0307942, IMG submission 201846) | Saline water microbial communities from Organic Lake, Antarctica - #175 | ecosystem: Environmental > Aquatic > Non-marine Saline and Alkaline > Saline | place: Antarctica: Organic...
ATTGATACTACAAGTTATACTTGATACTACAAGGTATACTTGATACTACAAGTTATACTTGACACTACAAGGTATACTTGACACTACAAGGTATAATTGATACTACAAGTTATACTTGATACTACAAGTTATACTTGATACTACAAGTTATACTTGATACTACAAGTTATACTTGATACTACAGGTTATACTTGATACTACAGGTTATAACTAATTAATCATCCCATTTGCACGTCACGAGCAAAGGCTCATTGAGCGCTCAGTGCTAGCAGTCTGTTGCCTGTTGCATTAAGAACCCACGCTAAGTTCATCTAGTGCATCTTGATGAGACAGGAACCCTCGCTTAGTGCATCTTGAAGAGACAAAAATCCACGTTCAATGCATCTTGACGAGACAGGAACCCACAGTGTGTTAGGGCGTCCACAGGTGTGCGCGAGCTTGCTCGCCAAATTGAACAGCGCAGCGCCGCCATCGTAAACGTGTGAGTTTACCTCAAAAGCAAGCAGGCCCTGGAGCAGCTCGCCCTCGTCAATCTGGAGAGGACCAGCAGCACGAGCGGCGACCATTGCAGCAAGCTGCAAAGCAGCAGAGAGGACGAATTTTCAGGGCAGGTTTCTGTGTTTGATACCTTGTTTCTGAACCTCGTTTGCACGTTATAGTGCTTTGTTTCCCACCTTCACAGCCAATCGAGGTTCTCCAGGGAATTCTGCAGGAGTGTGAAATTCCCGCAGCACATGGGCGCGTGCTTCAGGAGCTGCATCTGCAAAGGCTTGAGCACGCTGCAAAATGCTCGCTGAGCCTTGCGGGAGAGGGCAGCATCGCAGGATTGGAGAAGACACCTTCTGATCGGCAGGGTAATGCACGAGGGGCATCTCCTTTATCACAGTCTGACCCACGGCAAACCCCTCAGGCCCTGCTTCCAGCACCTTGCCAAAGATAGGGTGCTGTGCTATGCGCACGGCTGCAGTTTGTGCCATCTTGTTTGTTGAAGTAGGATCGACCCTAACGAGGCACACTATTTAATGATTTTCTAACACATTTTTGTTACGGCTCCTTTTCCTTATTTAATGTGGGGAGTGGCTTGCCTGCGTAGTTGTTTCTTTTTCGTACGTATGATGATCCATTACTTAATTGCTGCCCATTCGAAATGTTTGAAGAGTTTGTCGGACTCGGATTGATGCAACGGAATTTAAAATGACTCTGTTCGAAATTTCCGCAGCACGCACCGTAGCGTAGCGTAGCGATGTAGCGTAGCGTAGGAAGCATTAGATACGCTGCGAGTGCTTGTAGCATGTAAATTGTTGCAACCTAAGCGCGGCTGGAACGGACAATCAAGTTTAGCAGCAGCAGTAGCAGCAACAAGTTAACTGAAAGCAGGAGCTTGGAAGCTAGTTATTTTACTCTCTAAAAATCAAGACCCTTGAGTTTTTTTCTTGCGATTGTTGTAGAGGTATATAGAGTGCACTCAGTGATGAACGTATCGTGTGCTGTCTGCTATTGTGCCACACGCTGTCCAAACATTTTACGCACAATGTCGTCAGTAGGCTCTGCTAGCGCGCGCATACTTGAGGTTTAAAGCTGTAAAGTGGAGGTATTTACATCCTTGTGCTGCTTGAAGTACACGATGCTGCTTGAGGTACGCAACTGGTCCTGCTTCATTAATCAATACCTTATGTGTGTTCATGTTTGGCAGGCACACACTTTTTGTCTACGCTTCAAATTTCAAGTGTCACTTGCCTCTAACTGTTTGCGTGAACTTGGGCTGTGCAAACCCTAATTTTTATGCATTTAGTGCTACCAAACTCCTTGGTAGATTCTTTTTACAGTTTCATACGTATGGAGCGTAACGCAGCCTCCTAGCAGTTTCACTTGAAGACTGATGGCTGCAAACCTGTAAGAGCTAGCAGTCGCACTTCTTGACTGAAGGCCTTTTTTTTTATACTGTTGACTACCTGAAAAGTGGAGGCAGCGCAGCAGCACCGTGGCTTGAAGGTAGTTCTCGCCGATGTGATCAGTGCTCTGCCTAGTAAGGATTAACACGTTTAAAATGAGCAATGTGATTTTTTAAATTTGCCAAGATCATGAGGTGAGATTGTACCTTTTTTAAGCACTTTTTTGCGACACAACCTTATATAATGTATCAGCGACCAAATTGTTAATGCCCAGGCTTAACACATTTTATAACTGGATGGGGTCAGTTACCAGCAGTTAATCAGCCAAACAAGCCAGTAACAGTAGATAGGAAAGGCTAATCATTTGGTTATATACATTGTGCCATTCAGGACGAACATCATCTGAGTCGGTTTGCCTGATCCAAATGTAAAAACCAGTTGGTTTGCCGATTGTGATGCATCGGCCTTTTACTCTTGAGTAGCACAATAGCACTGTGCACACTGAGAGTGATCCAAATGCAAACCAATTGGTTTGCCAATTGTGGATGTCCTTATTATACTCGTGAGTTGCACAGCAATATCGTGCACACCGAGAGAGCAGCAGTGGTGGCAACCTGAGCAAGTTGTGCTTGCATAACCTATCTATGATTGCGCAATTTTGTTACGAATTGTGCTTGCATTACCTATCTGTGATTGCGCGGTTTAAATACAAGTTGTGCTTGCACTACCTATCTGTGCTTGCGCGATTTTGTTACAAGTTGTGCTTGCATTACCTATCTGTGATTGCGCGAGCTTGTTACAATTTGTGCTTGCATTACCTCCTATCTGTATTTGCGCGATTTTGTTACAAAGGGTACAGCATAGCTATGAGGTGCGGCTGACTAGTAAAAGATCTCCCAATAACGTTCATACAAATTTAAAGAACTGCAAACCTCCAGCTCCTTGCACATTCCACATTGCTTCTTCAGTTAGACGAACAAAGTAAGTCTCAAGCTGTATAGATAGCGGCAGTCAACAGTCTTACGGAGCGGACACGTCTATGCAGAGTTTTTGTACACCGAAATTCACATAGCCCCATACATGTGAGCATACTTGTGAGTCGCTGCTACCATGACAGATCAGATGGCGATACGGGCGCTTATCGTGTAGGAGCTGGAATGGACTGCTAGTTCTGTATGTGCCCCATAAACTGTGTCACCACGCACGTGCTGTGTGTGTGACTGTAACAAGCATAAGTAAAGTATAATCACACCGCGCGTAAAGTACAATTGCACCACGCATACATCACCAAGAGTGACCAGGCCACCCAGATGATGAACACCAGAGTTGAAAGCATAACTTGCTGAGCACAAACAATTTCAGTACACCATGCACAGCAACACGCGCACAGGCAAATGCTAAATATTAAACTCGCACATGCAAGAAAATAGTTCCAACCCTGATATACATATGAATGCCTGCGTCTCCAACTGGCAAGGAAACTAATTCTTCCCCTCTTCCTGTTCCTCCTTCCTGTCCTGTGCAAACCTGTAGATCACACGCAACACCTCCCACAAAACAAATGCACCACCTCGGATCCTGAGTAATCCTAGAGCTCTCAAGGCATCCCTTTCTTTTTCTTCCTCCTCCAGTAATTGGTCAACCGCAATAAAAGCAGACAAGTCATGCGCACCAAACTTGGAATTGCAGGCATACGCAGCCCAAAAACAAGTACAGCTATGTTTCTTATCAAAAGCACTCCTCCTCTCAAATACTCTCTCTCCCCTCTTTAGCGTAATTATAGGTAATAGCAACAAGTGAAACCTCACTCTCCTCGCAGCTCACAGGAAATTTGAGGGTGGAACTGTTCAACCACATCAATGCAACGCCCTCTCTCACAGTGTACAGCACACAGGCGTTCTCTTCACGCTCATCATAGAAGACTGCTCCACAAGGCAATGACTGGCCATCCAAAGTCTTGCAACACCCTCTCTCATAGTGTACAGCACACAGGCGTTCTATTCACGCTCATCATAAAAGACTACTCCACAAGGCAATATCTGGCCATCCAAAGTCTTGCAACACCCTCTCTCATAGAGTACAGCACACAGGCGTTCTCTTCACGCTCATCATAGAAGACTGCTCCACAAGGCAATGACTGGCCATCCTAAGTCTTGCAACACCCTCTCCTAGCACACAGGCATCTTCTTCACGCTCATCATAGAAGACTGCTCCACAAGGCAATGACTGGCCATCCAAAGTCTTGCAACACCCTCTCCTAGCACACAGGCATCTTCTTCACGCTCAAAGGAGCCCCCTCAACAGTAGATTCCTCTACGGTGCAGCTGCGCATCCAACTAAAGTCCTGCAGCACCCTCCCATAGTGTGTACAGCTCACACAGCTCCAAGCAAGTCATACACTGCGCTATCATACATACTGCGGATCAACAAAAATCCTACGACACCCTCCCACAGTTCATGCATCACTCAGCTCTATGCAATTCATGCACGGCACTAGTCGTCTCCTTAGGTCGGCTGGATTTCAAATATCAATATTCGTTAAGGAAGGAGGTACCACACACAGTGTGCAACCTTGATTCGTGCCAAGGCGGGTCTTTGAGCAATTAGGACCAACTGAATGCGTTCGAGTAGGTACTCCAAGCCTGAGACACAATCAAGGAGTAGGTACTCCGAGCCTGAGACACGATCAAGGAGTAGTTACTCCGAGTCTGCCGTCATATAGTGTCACTCCGTCATCATATAGCGTCACTCCGCCATCATATAGTGTCACTCCGTCATCATATCAGTGATCGGAGTAGTTACTCCGAGCCTGCCGTCATATAGCGTCACTCCGTCATCATATAGCGTCACTCCGTCATCATATAGCGTCGCTCCGTCATCATATCAGTGATCGGAGTAGTTACTCCGAGCCTACGACGCGATCAACTTCCTGTGCCCTGTACGCCCTGCACCTACACAGCCTGCAACCTACACAGCCTGCACACACCCTGCACCTGTACGCCCTGCAACCTACACAGCCTGCACACGCCCTGCACCTACACAGCCTGCAACCTACACAGCCTGCAACCTGCACAGCCTGCAACCTACACAGCCTGCACACGCCCTGCACCTGTACGCCCTGCAACCTACACAGCCTGCAACCTACACAGCCTGCACACGCCCTGCACCTACACAGCCTGCAACCTACACAGCCTGCAACCTACACAGCCTACACAGCCTGCAACCCACACAGCCTGCACACGCCCTGCACCTGTACGCCCTGCAACCTACACAGCCTGCAACCCACACAGCCTGCAGCCTACACAGCCTGCACACGCCCTGCACCTGTACGCCCTGCACCTACACAGCCTGCAAACTGGCAAGCTGGGACTCGTTCATGAAGGTGCCATGGAAGCCTGTGATAAGGGAGGAGAGATGACATGTGTAAGTGTGTGTATATATGAGTGTGTGTGTGTGTGCTTATGTGTGTGTGTGTTTAATTGGTGCTGTGAAGCATGTTGTAAGCTTCATGCAGAGCCACCGGAAAAATGTGAATGCATTTCAATTCAATACCGCACGTCATACTTGATGCTATTTTTGTCATTTATCAGATCAGGCCCTGAATGGGCAAACTTTTCGTACGTTTCTGGAGTATGTATGCCCAAACTGGAAGCATATATGAATAATATGGACACACTTCTGTAAGAATATGGGGTTGTCCCCCTTACTGGCAGCTTCCAGCCTTAGCACTGTTGCGCAGAGGCCAGAGCACCCTAGTTTCAAAATTGCCAGTCTATGTGCACGTGTCAATTATCCTGGCCCGCTCGGCAAGACCCCTATTTCTTGCTGCCTAGTTTTCATGACATGTCGCCCAATGCGCCGAATTCAAGTATGTTAGATGCATTAAAGTCCCTACTACAGCAACGATCAAAGCAGCAGAACAAACGGAGGTGAAAGACCCGGTGGAGGATAGGTGAGAAACGCAAATTAGCATTTCCCGTAAAAAGCACGGGATAAAAGGAATCAACCTTTGCGTTTGGTCCTGTCAATCTGTACACAGAACGACTTAGATGTGGATCTGAGTATATGTTCTGGTGTCTTAAGTTTCAAGCTATGTGTTTGTGTTGTTGAGCTAGTGGCAGATGGATGAGTGTTTGTGTTGTTGAGCTAGTGGCAGATGGATGAGCTAGTGGCAGGTGGATGCCCTCAAAATGCAACTAAAATTGACTTCCGTCCAGTCGTATTGTTTACACATCACCAGAGATACCTCCGGTCCTGTTTAAATAATGCGCCTGAAAGAACGTAAACAGATCATGCATGCATGCATCTACAGACAATTTGTCAATACGTCGTGCATGGAAGCACATGTAGGTTCACATTTAAGTCGCCCTTACAACAAACAAACGCAACCACACGCGCTGTGGTGGCCTGACCAATTTGTATTGCTCTTTGCAAAGAGCATCCACACGAGCTACACAGTTCCCACCACGCATCACATAGGGTATCCACCACATATCACATAGGGTATCCACCACATATCACATAGGGTATCTACCACATATCACATAGGGTATAAACGTATCCACCACATATCACATAGGGTATCCACCACATATCACATAGGGTATCCACCACATATCACATATCCACATTATGGGAAATCTGCATTCATCACAATGCAGACACATCCTGGGAATAGGGTAAAAATATCGAAACCCCTATACCTGAACCCTAAAAAAACAAACGCAGAGTGCGCAAATCAAAGCATATATGTACCATATTTAAGGTTGGCCAGAACCATATATATACGGTGTATATACGGTATTTTTGGCTTGGAAATCACCAAATATACGGCGTATATATACGTATATATATGGTTCTGGCCAACCTTAACCATATGCTGTACACAGCACATGCTGTGCAGTCTGGGCCAAAGGCCAAGCTTCAAGAGGTCATTATTCACACGGGCTCCGCATTTATCATCACACATCACAGACACATTATGCACCGCAGTTCTCACAAACTACCAATATACAATATGAGTGCTCTGCATTTTCACAAATAGCATGTACACTGTGTGTGATGTGACATTATGTAGTGTGACATGAATTGTGCTAAATGCACTCATTCAAGGTCAGCACACACTGCGTACGACAGTTTGCGAGCAAGAGGCAGGTCTTTTGTACACACTACAAGGACAAAGTGCACCCTTAGCAAAAGGACTAAGGACTAAAGACTAAGGACTAAGGACTAAGGATTAAGGACTAAGGACTAAGGACTAAGGACTAAGTGCGGACAAATTGCACCCTTAGCAAAAAGACTAAAAAGACTAAAGACTAAGTGCATCCTAAGCAAACAGACAAAGTGCACTCCTAGCAAAAAGCATCATGCACTGTGGCAGTTCCACATGTGCAAGCACTGATAAGCAGACCATGTACACGGCATACACATACCGAAAAGACACAGCACACTCACCAAATGGCACACGCTGCGGCAGTTTGACCTTGGCCACTGGGGTATTTGACATTGTCTTGGCATCGTACACCTACCAAACGAGCAGAGGAAAGACATAAAGGAGATATGTGTAACAGTCATCTAGATTGGGGTGCAATTTGAATCACGGCCATCTTGAAATGAGACGTTATTTGTTTCACGGTAGTCTAAAATTGAGGTGCAATTTGTATCACGGTTGTCTGAAATCGAACTTGTACCACAGTCATTTAGAAGGTTGGCCATAAGTGTAGATATATACGGTGTATATATACGGTATTATGGCAGGGGGATCACCAAATATATGGTCAGACACGGTGTAAATATACGGTTCAGGTCAACCCTTTCATCTAGGATTGGAATGCAATTGGCGTTACAGCCACTTGAAAAAGAGCAGAGGAGTTAAAGGAGATAAAATGTGTTTCCAGGTAGAAGCTCGGCATTGACATGATCCATGTGCTGAAAACAAACAGGTTAACTCCAAGCTTCTGACACACATTTTTCCTCCTTCAGTGTGGCAAACAATCCTAGCTCCGCCCTCATGAATCAAAACAATGAACGTGTCACTTCCCAGGTTCTAGTGATCAAGGAGGTACAGTCCAGGTTCAAGTGAAGCACATCATGGTGATCATAAAGCAGCAGTCCTCCAGGTTCTAGTGATCTTCAGGTCTTGTGATCATGCAGTGATCTCCAGGTTCTAGTGATCCAGGTTCTGGTGATCATGGAGTGATCTCCAAATTCTAGTGATCATGGAGCAGCCGTCCTCAGGTTCTAGTGATCATGGAGTGATCTCCAGGTTCTAGTGATCCAGGTTCTGGTGATCATGGAATGATCTCCATGTTATAGTGATCATGGAGCAGCAGTCCTCCAGGCCCTAGTGATCTTCAGGTTTAGGTGATCATGGAGTGATCTCCAGGTTCTACTGTTCCAGGTTCTGGTTATCATGGAGCAGCAGTCCTCCAGGTTCTAGTGATCATGGAGTGAATTGCAAGGTTCTAGTGACCCAGGTTCTAGTGATGACGGAGGCATCAGCCTTTAAATAATGAGGACAAGCAGTGGATTTGCCTGACTGATAGCAATTTCCTTGAGCACTATATACCAGGCAAGAAACTACATATGGTGCGCAGAGAAATGCTTGAGCACTACATACCTGGCAAGAAACTACAAATGGTGTGCAAAGAAATGCTTGAGCACTATAAACCTGTAAGAAAATAAATACGGTGCGCAGAAAAATGCCGACACACTCCCAGAATGCTGCTCTGCTTAATCTGAGCTCAATTCTCACAAAACAGAACGCACCATCATGTAAGACGAGTCGGATGCCTCATGGTACACATAAGACACTAGGAAGCCATCATCCTCTCCTGCACGGCACAAGTGCATGGCACAAATGCATGGCGCGAGTGCATGGCACAAGTGCAAAGAGGATAAGGAGGAGGGATAGTGGTAAAGGGTGATGCACAACATGCGACTCCCTAGTCAACTTTGGTAGGACTTACCAATGTAGGGCCATAATCCTCACCTACAATATTGAGATGTGACACAGCAGAGCAGGCTCTTCGAACCTCACCATCACACCATCACACCATCACACCATCACACCATCACACACACACACACACACATAAACCAGAATAGGTGGATAGCCACACCAAAGCCATCGCATTAAACACAACACGGGGGCTAATCTTATTAAACTAATGTGGGGAGAGGGGTCACTGCCTGCCTGCCCAGTTTTTTTCTTGGTGCTGTGAGACGTGAGACACTTTTGGAAGCAATGCTGCACACATTAGCACAGTGCACACACACACACACACATAAACACACACAAGCAATGCTGCACACATTAGCACAGTACACACAGCACTCATCACACACATCGTTGTAATTGACAAGGCACTGTCGGTATTTCAAGGCCAGTAAAGCACGGCACACACCGCTGTAATTGACAAGGCACTGTTGGTATTGCAAGGCACAGTAAAGCATAGCACAAAGCCATAGTGTTGCAAGGCACTGAAAAGCATAGCACGATAAAGTCACAGTAAAACATAGCACAAAGGCATAGTGTTGCAAGGCACTGAAAAGCATAGCACGATAAAATCACAGTTAATTAAAGCAATAATGCATAAAGTCACAGTAAAACATAGCACAAAGGCATAGTGTTGCAAGTCACAGTAAAGCACGGCACAAAGGCAGAGTCCCATCATCCACCCTCCGACCTACCATCACAATTGATGTAGGCACTGTTGCTGTTGCAAGGCACAAAGGAGGCCTCTCTGCGTGCAATGTGTGTGTGTGTGTGTGTGTGTGTGTGTGTGTGAAATGTGTGTGTGTGTGCGTTGTTTGGACATGCAATTAACGTGTGGGTCTGTGTCCAGTGCCACGCTATAGGATCAATGCACTTGTACAGACATTGGACTAGTAATGAATGGGTCTGTGTCCAGTGCCACGCTATAGGATCCATGCACTTGTTCAGACATTGGACTTTTAACGAATGGGTCTGTGTCCAGTGCCAAGCTATAGGATCTATGCACTTGTACAATCAAAGACATTTTAACGAATGGGCCTGTGTCCAGTGCCACGCTATAGGATCCATGCACTTGTACAGACATTGGACTTTTAATGTGTGGGTCTGTGTC
>Ga0307942_1002989_pt1 | contig 13707 bp, 11 predicted proteins | sample OrgLakmetagen175_FD_201846 | JGI IMG/M metagenome (GOLD analysis project Ga0307942, IMG submission 201846) | Saline water microbial communities from Organic Lake, Antarctica - #175 | ecosystem: Environmental > Aquatic > Non-marine Saline and Alkaline > Saline | place: Antarctica: Organic Lake...
CAATGGGGGAAGGAAGAGGCAAGGGGGGGGGTGTGTGGAGTATTTACTAGTGGGAAAAGTGGGCAAGGCAACGTATGTGTGTATTCAGCAGGCATTTTTAGGTTTTACCATCAAGCCCACCTCTAGCTGCGAATGTCCTGTTGCAACCAGTAGGTGGCCATGCGTGAAAGTGTGTGCTGCCACAGTTGTGGATGGTCGTGTCATAGTCGTGTCATAGTCGTGCTATTGTCGTGTGTTATAGTCGTGTGTCGTGCAGTAGTCATGTGTCGTGTCATATAACCGTGTGTCATAGTAAATTGAGTAAGCTGGCTTTGATCCTGAATTAAATGTGTAGGTTTGGCCAGAACCATACATATATACGGTGTATACACAGTATTTTCGGTAGGAAGTTCATCGAATATACAGTCATGTAAGGCGTATAAATACGGTTCTGGCCAACCCTTCCTGTAGGGTTATGTGTGTTTCTGCGTTATGTCCTCCGTGAAGTACCTGGCTTTGCGCTTGCACCCTTTTGCTGCTATATAATCATGGGTGCTGGCTGCTGCCCTCTGACTTCGAATGTAAATTGCCTGGCTTTGTGCTGTGTTTATGTGGTGCAATTGTTGTTACGATTTCAAACAAATACACACACCGCAAGCCTCCCTTCGCTGTCACAACACACAGTTGTCTAGAGGTCGACATGCGGAAGCGGCCCCCCTTCGGAGAGGTTTTGTCTATTCTCAAGGTGCGATTATGAGACACGGCTTTCCTTACTACAAGGCTTTGTGTCTTGTGGGTGCTTTTGTGGATTGATCTCCCCCGTGTACTTTGGTTCAGGTTTCTACAATTCAACCTCATCGCCTAGAAATGCTGTTCTCCGCAATGGGAGATGAAAAAGTGAAAGCCAGGGTTTGTTTAGCCCCCTTAGTTGAGGGCTAGGCCCCTCAAGTAGTTGTGGGGAATGGTTGTTATGCCGCATTAAGACGGTGCCAAGTGCCTGTTCAGCATTAGGACGGTGCCAAGTGCCGCTTGTTTTGGGGGTTGTGGGAGCTGATTGGTGTGCCTTTATTGCCAGGATGGAGGACCTGGGCTGGGTGACAGGCAGTCGTCCATCACTCTGTACTTGGCGAAAGTCAGGCTTTGCTCACATGTATGCTAACCAGATGCAGCAGCAAATGCATATTGCCAGCCACACCTGTTCACGTGTTGACGATCGTTACCTAAAATTGCTTGTCAGCATACTAGTAGGTGAGTGCCCTCATCCCCCTATTAAGTCAGTACGGCACTCACCACCAAAAGTCACATGCACGTGCACACCAACAAATTGCCCTCCTGCGCAACTGAGTGCCCTCATGCCCAAAATAGGTAAATTGTAAAGTCTAAGCCATGAGCGCAAACTAATAACTCTCTTTTTTGCGCAGCCCAGTGCTCGCATGCCCTCCATGCCAGCGGACATGAATAACTATGTGATGCCTGTAGAGTTTGAAGACCATCAAGGCCGTACAATGGTTGTGACATAGCACAGTTGTCACAGTGCGGCAACGTTTTTGAATTTTTCTTTTTGCTCTCCTCGCGCCTCTCGCAAACATTGGGTGTGCCCTGCCGTGTCCACTTACCTTGAATTGCTGCTCGTTGCAGAGTAGGGGTTTAACTTCACAATAATGATTGAAACCAGACGAGCAGCACTCATCTTGACATGCTGCTCATCACCAATAAGAAACATCCCTTCACGCAAGGGAATGGTTCCTGATGAGTAGCAAGCACTCTTCCGCGCTGGCCATCCTCAAGAAATGGCAGTTGCCTGTGCATTTCCTCTCTATCCTGAGCTGCAAGCTGCCTTACGAGTACAATGAGCACTAACGGAAGGACAGAGAAACATGTTGCCTGACTATCGAGCACAAAAAGGGGCGGGTTTTAAGGTACAGGCTCATTCATTCTAGAGTGCGGCAGGCACACTCCTAATTGTACAAGATACCAGCGCAAACCTGTATTGGGCATTATAACACGTGCCATAAAGGAAAGCACTCTGCCAGAGGCCCACTAGGTGGCTGAAGGATGGCAACGTCATGAAGACTACCACGTAGCACTGCACGCCCCGATGCTATGATTACCGTTTGACCAGGACACACACACACACACACACACAGGACATACTAGAGGAATGCAGCAATCCCACATCGGATGTGTAGCCGCAAGTAATGTTAGGAACTGAATTTTCTGCGGATGCTTATGCGGCCCATGAACGTAAACTACAAGCAACTAAGTGCAGGTGACTAAATTTATAGCATATTGATCTCTCCCGTCCATTTATTGGTAGTGTGTGGGCTGTGCCTTTACTTACCTTGAGTGTTGCTGGGTATCTCAGCCTGCTGGACGCGTGGTTACAGAACTGTAAAGTTAATGCAATATTATGACATTTTTTATAATGTGTGCACGGATGTGGTGTTGCATGTATATGGGAGGTGCCAAGTGCTGACTTTGGCACTGTGCTGCTGGTTTTTATTTCGACATTTTCCTTACATCATTATCATTCCCTGTGTGGGGACTATTTTTTAGTGCTGTCATTCCGTGTATGAAACTCAAACCATTTGGCGAGCATGGGCAAGTAGCAAAGTGAGAGTTGAAGTGTGTCAGCGTTTTTGGTGAATTCACCTATTCCGCAACAATACAGTTCTATCTCTTGATGTGATTATCTTTATTATTGGCGTCTGTTGCTTTTTGGACGCCAAGTTGTTGCAAGTAGCCCTTTTTTAGTTTGGGTGGCTAGGAGTTCCATGGCACCAAAAAGGCTCCTTGCCTTCGCGACAAGGAGTGCTTTTTTTCAGAGCTCTTGTTTTACTGTTTTCAACTTGGCTATGGGATGCTTAAATCTTATTATTGGGGGATCCCATATCGGTTGAAAAGCCATTCCAGGCTGGAGGCCTTTGTAAACCAAACTAGATTAATCGTGCAGTGTGCGAAATTCTACGGGTGCACGTTGACAACCCCCCTCCTAGACATTGCAGGTCAGCTCCATGATATAAGTTTCAAGTTGAAGCAACACCTCGTGTAGACACAAATGGCTTCGTCAGGCTATTCTTACTGCTCAGAAAGGGTTTACAAAGGGAGTAACCAGCAGCCACGTATGTTGGGCTGATAGGCATTGCTGGATCAGCCAGCGTAAAGTAAACATAAGGTTGTAAAAAGTAAGAACTGGTCTCAGCCAGTGCCAAACTGTTCTTGTACAAAGGGTTTACAAAGGGGGTAACCGGCAGCCCGTTCTGATGACGAGAACGAAACTAGAAGTGATGAAAAGTAAAATTGAGACCATAAAAAGAGCCTGATGGAGGGCGAGCCACAACGCAGCAGTTCAGGCGTGCTCACTAAACACCAGATTAATCCAAGGGAGGGAAGGAAGTGCCCCACTTAGAGACCCATGACTGTTCATGCAACCAAATTGGAAGCTGAGCTCAAGTTTGATATTTGACTTACAGTAGTAGTGCACCAGCATGCACGCCGAGCACACATACACACGCACAAACACTTAGGCACACACGCGCGAGCAATACACACACACGTGCACGTGCCCACACACGCTCACACGCACACATGCAAATGCATGCACACGATGCGCGCATAATGGGCTTTGCCAAGATTTCAGCGTCGCTAGCGACGCTCCCACACTCGTCCTTTTTTCTTTTTTCAGGATGAAGCACATGAAAAGACAAGTAGGGGGAAGCATCGCAAGCGGTGCTGAAAAGTTGGCGAAGCCTTTTGCGCTGTGAACTGGCAACTTGTGTGTGCTTTGTGCGCGCTTATACATGTGTGTGTGTGTGTTTGTGTGTGTGTGTGTGTGTGCGTGTGTGTATGCCTGCCTGCGTGCGTGCGTGCGTGCGTGTTTGTGTGTGTGTGTGTGTGTGTGTGTGTGTGTGTGTGTATGTGTGTGTGCGTGCGTGCGTGTGTGTGTGTATGTGTGTGTGTGTGTGTGTGCGCGCGTGTGCGCGTGCATGCATGCCTTCAACCTGCTCACATCTGTCAGTCAAACATGGAGACTCGCATCCTCTCAGAACACGCTCCCATCGTCATCGCGTCATTAAACGTAAATTTTTAAGTCCCTTGCAACTTGAATTGTAGAAATCCGTGCACCCAGTCGTGTGCTTGCATGGAGCAGCGAACTTTCCGTCCGCGCCTCTCCTTGGCCACGGACCCAGCAGGCACACTCAGAAACGTCTCCTGTCGACTTCTATGCTTTCAGATGATGTTCGGGGGGCATGGGCTGGGCTGAGCGCCGGGCAGCTTCCTCCAGCTACCAAACATTGAGTCACTTCTTTCCACAGCACTGCTCACTGCACCCCTGGTCACCAAAACTTGTATGCCCCGACAAAAAGTTTTGCTTGGCCTGCCTGCTAAGTATCAGACCTGGACGCTGGCTTCGTGGCTCTGGCCAGGCCCTGATTCTCAACTTTCCAAACTTTCGTTCCGGGGTGCACCCAGCAGCACCACCCCCTGCCTCTCCCCTCCCCCTGACACCACAAGGCTGCCTGATTTGTACGTCTGGGTCACTGTGCAAGTTTTGGGGGCGGGGGATGCGCTGGGCGGGCCTGCGCACACTGGTGTGAACTTTGGTGGGAATCCGGCAAACCTAGGGGCTTCGCCCCATGACTGGGGCTTCGCCAAAAAGAAAAAACTATGCAGGCAGTGAAAACCACTCCCCACATTAATTAAGGAAAAGGAGCCACTTTGGTACCGAGTACCGTAAACCGTAAAGCTCCTCCGCCGCAAATCTGTCTTTATCTGAGAAGCGGGGTTGGGAAGAGCCATTTGGGAACAATTCTACTTTCGGCTGTTTCAGGAATCTGGAGATTTTGCATGGTCGTCCGTTTGTTGCTGCCTATTCTATGGAGATCTATGGAGACAACGCATGATCCTAAGGAGCCTGTTTTGCTGATAGCCTTAAAGATCATGCGGCATGCTAAGTTGTGTCTATCGGTGATCATGTTCCTTATTTGCGTGTGTTGGCACCCAGAAAGGATGTGCAGGGCACTGTCTACTTGTGGGCAGAGGGGGTAAGTTTGACTTGTGGAGAGTTTGAACAATACCGCATGTTTTTAATTATATAGCTAGGGTGCCTGTTCTGTATTTCATAATGAGCCATTTGGTCTTAAAGGGGACATAATATGATGTTAGGTAAGCATTGCTAGTGGCTCCATTGGCAGTACCGTCCTTTATGAGGGTCTGGTAGTACGCATGGTAGTTCGCTTCAGTTTTGGCATTTCTCAGTTTATGGACAAGATGCATGTGGGCTTGAAGGGCGTCGCGGTGGTTTGGTAGGTACCAAAGCCTTGGGGGAGGAGGATGAGCCATGTTTGTTGTATGGGTATGATTATGGGTTTGTGTATGGTTTTGTATGTCTTCTTTTGCAAGCCAGTGGATGTTGTAGAAGGGATTTCCCTCAGGGCCTGCTGTTCTGATGGAGGTGTCTGCAATGTCGGAGTAGGTGGTGGCTGACTTTTTAGCAAGGGCGTCGGCAAGTTCATTACCGATAATACCGGCATGGGACTTTACTTTGAAGAAGCAAATGGGCGATGGTGATTGGCGGATTGCTTTAGCAATGGATTGAAGGACATCTCCTTGGATGTGGTGGCGATGAAGATTCGGGTGTGAGAGCTGCTTTTTGATTTGGTGCAGCGATGTAAGGCTGTCTGTGGCTATATGTGAGTAGCCGTGTATGACTGCAGCTGCTATAGCTGCTAGCTCTGCACGTGAGATGGTGTTGGTTATACCCATGCCTTTTGGGTTAACATAGTGGGAAACATTTAAGTGAGGGTGGTATACGCCTGATCCGGTGTCTTGCCCTACTTCATACTTTTGGAGGCTGCCATCAGTGTAGGTCCAACCCCGCCAATTTTTTACCTTACGGATTAGGTTTTTGCTAGAGCTGTTCTGGGGTGCTTCGTCGATTTTACAATTATGAGGTTGGTCAGTGCTAATCAGGGCACTTGTTTTATCTGGGCCTTCTGGGGCTTGAGGGTGGTCGTTGGGTAGCTTATTAAATTTGTTGAGTCCTGAGTGTTGTCCGGAATCTAAGGCTGTTTGGTAGGGATGGTTATGTATGTTTTGAATTTCCCACTTAGCCTCAGGGATTTCTATGGCAAGTTCTTTTAGCCAGTCTTTGTTGTGAGCATTGAGGCAGACCCTGCCCTTGGTGTTCCATATGGAAATGATCTTTTATCCCCAGGAGTGTTCGGAAAGTGGTATTTTTATGTTGTTCCAGAAGGGCACTTTTGCATATTGGAGTTGGTTTGATGGGATGGTGCTCAGGAATTTACATATGTGTGGGTATTTGCGGCAGAGTGATGCATAGGGATTTGTGGTCATATTTTTGTTCCAGGAAGGGAGGAGCATGATTGTGGCTGTTTCCTCTGTGCTGACAGCAGCAGCAGAGTAGATGGCGTGTCTTGTTGCTAAGAGCATGGTGTTTTCATGGTAAATGGGACGGCAGATGGAGAACCCAGAAAACTGGGTGGAGAAGGCATTATTATCCCAAACACTTTGTCCCTTGGGTGCCCACTTTAGTAATGGGGGAATTTTGGGTCATGGTCAAGGGGGGATGCCATTTTTGCTTTAGTGACTAGGGCCCACTTTTAAAAGGCGGCGGTGATGTGGGAGGGGAGTATCCGTGCAAAAGAGTCTTTGATTTTTTTGTTCGTATATTTAGAGGCAGAGGTGTCTTTACGTGCAATGAGGCCTACACATTTTAATGCAAAACTAATGGGAGGAGGTTGGACGTGATCGTGTAGACCGCTGCATTTTGCCCTGTCAAAGGTCTTTTGTAGTATGTTAAGGCGCTCGGGAGTAAGCATACCTTTACACTTTCCGTCGACATTGTAAATACAGGCTACTGTGTCAGTGTTCAATGAAATCTACCGGAAGGGGTAACGCAAAGGCCATCCTTCAACCTTCCCTCAGTACATACCTGTACAACCACAATGGTTTGATGCAACAGGGTTGCATCTAGGATGTTTGGGGAGGAAATAAGCCCTCTGGGTCTGGCTGTCAGGGACTAAATGCTTGAAGCCTCTTCTAAAAAACAGGCCGTGATGCCACAGACATCCAATAGCTGGCCCCCATAAACCTAAAAGTTTAAAACTATGTGCAAACGCATTTGCATTTTAGGCTATATGAATTACATTGTATATTGTCACGGTAGTCAAGCCTCTCAATTCTTAAAGATAGCTATTCTCCTTCAATCTAAGAGGCGTGCTCCCCACACCCTTGAGACTGTTTAGTACAACCATATTGGGAGGCAGGCTCAACTCGTTAACAGCAGCAGTAGAATATTCCTATCTATGATTTATTTTTGAGGAAACCCACTGTTGCAAATGTGAGGTGTAATCAGGTTGTTTACAGTCATACGCCATAAATATAGGGTTGGCCAAAACCATACAAACATATGTACATATGTATATACGGTGAATATATGTGGTTCTGGCCAACCCTACATATATATGAAGTCACTATCGGCATGGACTAGGAAAAGTGTGATGCTTTAAATGAACGAGGCCAAAGAATGTTGTGTAGGAGGTAACTCTGAGCCGCCAATAATGCTGCTCTATCTCTGTCTAAGACCAGTTGAGGATTTGTGCTTTGCTGCAAAAGGCTTCTATTTACCCTCTGTATCATCCATACAACATGACAAGAAGGAGAAGCTTTCTTTGATTTCGGGTTCTGTTTCTTTCTATCCATCTATGTAGGTAATTATGAAAATGCCACCAGTCAAAGCAGTGGCTCAGAATGAAAGGAGCACAAGCTAGCAGAGTGACTTAGCAAAGCAGAAAAACGTGGGCTCTTGTATATGCACAAAACATGTGCTCACTAGCTCATTATTATGCCTGTGTTTATGTAAACATATAAACGCATATGCTCTCTATATATAATCTCTTTCTCTCTCTCTCTATATATATATATAATGGGTTTAGGGTTTACATATACACTAAGAGGCAAAGGATTAAATGAAAGAGGAGAGGAAGGGAAGGGTGAAGGTTACCCCCTTTTTCCTCTTTGGTAACTTGTTATCTATTTCTCTTTAAGTTTCACTCCAACTTCCTAGCACCCCCTTATCATCCATTATTCCCACATATCTCACATATCCCACATATTGCTCTCTCTCTCTCTCTCTCTCTCTCTCTCTCTGCAGCCTTGGCAGTCCCAAATTGTGGTAGCCGTGGCGGCTCGTGAAGCTGCTGATTTCCAAGACGAGGAGGACAAGGTAAGAAAAGCGCAGAATAGGGTGTTTTATTGCTGGTAATGCAGCTATCATCATCAGGAGATGCCTAGCTTGCCCATACAAGAATTTGTGATAATGAATGAGAATTGATTATCCTATCTTGACAGGCAGCCGCACGTACACTGCACGTTTAAATCTCCCTTCTCTCTTATTTAGCTGTCATTTATGATTATTTTGCATTTCCTTTGTTCTGATGTGCATTTCCAGGACACTGCAGAGGCTGATATCATGCAGCAGCAGCAGCAAACTGGTACAGCGTTGGCTTCTAGCAATGGCGCTGCTGGTGGTGAAGACGTGAATAGATTTGTCAAGCGGAAGCGGATGGACCGAATGGCTCAGTTGTAGTGGTGGCAAAGCTTAGCTCGTGTTGTACTTCCTGTCACTTTATGCGTGCAGATTCCTTGTCGTAAAAAAGTCCTCTGAGTGTTGAGCCCTGCAGCCAACTGCAGTGGTACAACCGCAGTGGTACGACAAGGCATTACACGCCCTGCTAAGCCACAGATAGGAATAGCTTCAACCTGGCTCTTACCATCTAACCTCAATGCGCAACAACGGTGGAGATTCAGCAAGCCAGATGCAATGATAGTTACCCCTACCCAGCAACTACCACGCTCCAAAAGGAAGTTAACATGTACCAAACTTAATCCGCCACAAATGCAAGGAGCTGCCCTTAACCTCACACATGCATGACCCCACCGAGCCGTCCCCCCCCCCTAGCTATAATACTGCTAAGAGACACACAACCAAATAGACGCGATATACATTTTGTCAAAATTAAGTACTGTGTAGACACCTCCCCTACCCAACAAGCAATTAAGGACAACATAAGCTGCTAAGGTAAATGGTTACAGGTTTACAGATTAAGCCATCAGTCAAAAAGTGCGACTGCTAGGCTGTGTATGGAAACAGTGTAAAGAAAAATATCAATGTTGTAGCACAGAGTATATAAATGATAGGATTTGCACAGCCTAACAAAGGTAAGGTAAGGTTACATCGCTATATACTCCTCTGGGGGGCATCTCAGCGGAAGCTTGGAAAAAGCCTGAAACCAAACCAAAAAGGTTCTAGAAAAAATCAAGGGAAAAGGTCTAGGCACTCAGCCACAAAAGAGGCCACACCATTAATATCTGGTTGGTTAAAAAAAGTCCTCAAACGAATTGGGCTATCTACATTTTGAGGTGGGAAGACCAGCAGGCGGTGCTGTGTGCGGAGGCTAACAAGAAGTTCATGCGGACAGTCCAGCAAAATGTGTTCCTCATCCTGAACAGAGTGCCAGTCACATTTGTCGCAGATCCTGAGTTCATAAGGCCTTCTATTCCTGTTATGACACATTCTTTGGACCAAAAAGTTAGGCTGTGCCTTTCTGGCCATAACTTTTTGGTCCAAAGAATGGCACAGCCTAAGTCCACACAAATATTAAGGGGCAAGAGGCACGTGAAGCGTAGACAGACCTTACCTGCCAAACATGGAACACACGAAAAGCAATGATATAATGAAGCAGGGCGAGTCTAAAAATGTAATAGGTAGAGCACAACGAGATGTAGTACGTGCGTAATAGAATACGATCCTCTACTTAACAAGCGCCCAGTTCAGCTAAGGGAAGAGGTGGAAACACAAGCGCCCCAGCACCGCCCAGCAAAGCGTAGACAGACAATGTGACAAATACTCAAGACACCTCAAGCGCCCCAGCACTGCCCAACACACGAAATCCTGGCCCCTGGACCCCTCAAGTAAATAGTAACAATGGGGGGTGACCTTCAGCTAGGTTGTTTGGCTGATCGGCTGCTGACTGGTCTCGGCCAGCCACAAATAAATCCTTAGGTTCCTCAGAAAGAAAAAAGAAAGTCAAGTGTTCTGCTCAGAAAGGAAATTATGAACAAGTTGGTTGTTGACCTGTTGCAGCAAAAAGGGTTTGGCTGCTGAAAAGTCCTCAAAAAAGGTATAAACAGAAAGGAAAAGAGTTTCCTCAGCTCACAAACTCGATGGTCTTGCAAAAATTAAAGGGCATGCACCTCGTTCTGAACATGTTCATCTTCACCAGGACATTGGCCACATACGCAAGAACCATCTTCAAGCCACGTTGCTATGTGCCTACAGATGCTTGGAATACCTACCTTCTTTCACATTTCAATGCTAGACCACCTCCTAAACCTCCTCCTTATACACTGAACAGAAATTCAAGGCACATAGATGCACGGGCTTCAGCTGTCCCTTTGGGTCGTAATCGTATTTCACCGTTCTGCCTGGCGGGAATGTAGGCATCGGCACGACCACTCCGGCGAGCGCACTACACGTCGTCGAGGATGCGCGCGTGAACAGAGATATCAGGTCCGATAACGACATCATCATCACGTGGCAAATCACGACGTCTGTGACGTCCACGGATAGACTGCTGCTCCTCACCAAGCCTCGGTCCATTTCATGCGGTTCGCAGCTTCCCGTAAGATGACTCGATCCGGTCTACATTCCGTGTACAGCAGCTGAAATTTACTCGCTTCACTGTTCCATGCTGCCGTTACCGGCCTCTGCATCAGCCACTCATCAAACTGCCGACGGTCTTGTCCGCGAGGTTGAAGCCTGTACCTCTCCACGTAACCTGCGTACAAAATTCGAAAGACAGATACGTGTCCAGCCTGTGCGGCGCTCCGCCTTTCCACTTGTTTGGTGTCGATGTGAACGGTGTGTGGGATGAGCGCGGCTCTCCTAGCAATCAGCGCGGCTCTCATGGTGTGCGAGATGAGCTCGGTTCTCTCGGTGTCGGATTCGGTAGGAACAGTCCTGGTTTGCATGGATTTTCACCTCGTGTGTCTCCACCAACATTGCATATAACTTGAAGAGACGTGCAAAGGCCTGCAGCAGGCTCACTTTTGGGGGCACAGCAAAGTAGACTTACCCAACGACAGCAATCAGATGCTTGCTTGCGTTTGATGAGAGGTGGACACACCTGCTCACGATAATTTTGTTGGCACAATGAACGGTGCAGGTGGTGCAAATTTGGCCACAAATGCTGGAGGTGGTGGACAGCCTGAGGGGCAGATCCCCTCGCTCTTTCCAACAGCAGTGGCTGATGTATGATGCAGCAGCAACAAGCAGCACAAGCAGCAGTGCCAGCAGTAGTGCCGTCAACTGCTCCAGATGCCATGCAGCTGATGCTTCAGCTGACACAGTCAATAGAGAGCCTTGCAAAAAAGGTGGATGGGCAGCAAAAGTCTGCTTCAAGGGAGATTCCGCAAGACGTGCGAGTCGCGATGGAGGGAGCTCTCCAGGGTGTGGCAGACAGTGGAAAGAGGCACGCTGACGCGATGGAGGTTGCAAAAGACGCGCTGAAAGGCAACCAAGGGAGTACACTCTGTGGAAAAAATGAGCACCGTACGTTTGGTAGTGGGAGTGACGCACAAACAAACAAGGCTGATTGGATGTCGCGTGCTCTTGACATTCCCAAAGAAAACAGCGATGCAGATGCCAAGTTTGTCAAAGTGACTTTGCCTTTGCCTATGCGCTGGAAAAAGCGTGTTGTGTTGAGCAGGGATATCCTGTGCTGTGCCGTTTCTGGGAGAAGTGCACTACATTTACGCATTGTGCTCAAAACAGGCGTGCTCGCGCATGCTGGGTGCATCCCTGGAGGCGAGCTCAGGCACGCCTATGAGCTCGTGACCGAAAGGCTGCGTGAGGAGAACCACGCCGAGGTGAGCTGGGAACAGGCTGTGCAAGTATTTAAAATGCTTGCTGCAAAAGACTTGTGCGACCCTGAGCATGATGCCATGATCAAAACAACCAGAGGAGAAATAAAACAAGGAAAAGAGGAAAACATGTTTGATTACTCCGTAAAGTTTAGGCACTTGTGTTTGCTGCACCTGCGATCCCGGTGATAATCGTGTGTGATAAGTTTGTACTGGCATGTACTCTCCTGAGATGCGTAAACAACGCGCACATCCTTTTGAGGGGGGGAATTGGTTTGACTTGCAAAAGTGCATTGAGTATGCAATGGTATGCGAGAAAAGGATTTTGGGCACTTCCGCATATTTAAACGTGACAGCAGCAAGTCAGCCCAAAGCAAACCCCAATGCCAGTGCTGCAAATGTGTTAGGATACGCTGAAAGGTTGTCCGGAAAGAAATACTTTAACCGTGGACGTGGTCGCAAACCTATGCAGCGTGGCCGTGGCAACCATGGAGGCGGTGGTCGCTCGGACGGTGGCGGCAGCACCTTTAATGGCTGCTACCCCTATGGGGCGGTGTGACCACCTCCTGAAGGACTGCCCAAACGGAAGTCCCATGAAGAGGCTGCGCCACCACAACAACAACAACAACCGTGGCGGAGGCCGTGGAAATGGTGGTCGTGGTGGTTCGTGGGGTAACTACAACAAGGGTAGCTACTAGGAACCTACCTTTGGAGTTGTGGCAGCAGACTCGCAAGGGTTAGATGTAGAGATTCGCGTGAGCAAGAGGCCAAGAGTTCAGTTTGGGGAACCTTTAAGCAAGGAACTTGAACCTGACTTGCAATTTTTGCCTGCTTTTAATGCCGATGTAAGGCACACGCTTTTTGATTCTTTAGCGCCGGTGCACGCGTTGAGAGCTGCCAAGCACACGCAAGGTCTCACATTCCTACTGAAAGGTGTTTACGGTGGTCATAGGTGCACCATTATGCTTGACAGGAGCATCTACGTGCTTTGTCGACAGGCTGGCTAGAAAAAACAAGGGAAAATGGAGCCCTTTGTTAAACATTTAGAAAATGCCAAGCGCCCAGAGCATAAAAAGTGCAAATGCAAAGCCTTTTAGTTGATTCTGAATGTGAAGGGACTGTCATGCTAAATCAGTGGCATGGACGAATCGTGTGATTTTCCCTGGATTTATAATGTGAGCAACGGTTTTATGGTTATTTGGTTGTTTGGCCAGTTTAGATGGTCCTCTTGTAACAAACTCGCTCTTTTCTCAGACTTGTCTGATAACCATCTCCTCTCGGGCGTTGCTTGAGCCGTCGATTCCTTCTCGCGTGGAGAGGGAGGAGACGTTAAACACACCTTTATGGGGGGGCTTGGCGGACACGGACGTCCAGCGCGACCTCTTCCACAGGGGGAGCAAACACAGCAGCAGCAGCAGGGGGGAATGCCAGCACAGCGGGCCGGGTAGAAGCGGAGAAGGGAGGAAGGAACCGAAAGCCTACCACCTTCGAACCCATCGACAACCACGCCGTTCCACACCAACCGCCATGCCCCACCATCAAGAGCTAGCCACAGCAGCAGCAGCAGCAGTGGGGGGATGGGTTGGGGGGACGAAAGAGATGGGGGGGAATCAGCGAAATGGGGTCATCATGCTGCACCGCGACACCAGCACCCCGGAGCCCGGAGTCCGGAGCCTGGAGCCCGGAGGAAGATATTTAGCTACACCTGCTGCGGCTGTACTGTGGCTGCGACTGGAAGGTTAGAGTTGGCGATCGGATTCAGTAGAAGCTTGAGATTTGCTG
>Ga0307942_1002990_pt1:0-12500 | contig 13706 bp, 17 predicted proteins | sample OrgLakmetagen175_FD_201846 | JGI IMG/M metagenome (GOLD analysis project Ga0307942, IMG submission 201846) | Saline water microbial communities from Organic Lake, Antarctica - #175 | ecosystem: Environmental > Aquatic > Non-marine Saline and Alkaline > Saline | place: Antarctica: Organic...
TCACACCCTCCCGCACGTCACGCACCCCAAAATTAAATAATTATTTTAGCTTCCCGCAGTCACCCCGCAGGGTCAAAAAAGATATTTATGCGGGGTGATATAAGGGTTGTACGGTATAATGTTGCTACGGTAACGCTAGGAAGGTTGACACTACACCTTGTGTGTGCTGCACAGGTGCAGCTGAGTATATGTAAGCAAAAGATTTTATAAAGGATGTAGGTCTAACCCGGACGCAACACTTACCTGGTATTTGACCCAATTTCTCTTTTTTGGCCCGGTGGTCCAGGTGCCCTTTGGCTGGTAGGCTTCATCCGTACCGGTTTTTGTCTTTTCGGATTCAAGCATGTAGTGAGGCTTGTAGAACGGGTGGTTGTCTGGGGTATAGTCGTTGACATAGTTGATCCAGCCATGCCACTCCGGAGGAATTTGAGATGGGGAGTAGTCAAAGGTGTCCTTGTACATCACCCAGCGCTTGCGATCTGCATGTTGTGGGTGTGCATAAGGTCAAAAGGAACTGCTAGGAGGTAGGCTCTATGGATGACGGTGGGTCAGTAATCTCCAGTTAAAAATCAAAGATATTGCGGGAGCGTTGGTTTGAGTGTCAGGCCTACTCTGAGGAGGTCCTCTCTGGGGCCCTTTGAGGCAGCAATCATGATGTACTATGAAATTTATCGGCTTATGAGATTCAAGGTGTCCTGAAGGGAGTCTCCACCACCATAAGTAGTCCACGAAGCAAGGCTCTCAAATGTGTCAGTGGCAAGACACGAGCATGTGCGTGCTCTCTTTCTAGGCGAAGCATAATTCCTGTACAATGTGGTCTGGCCGTCTATACACACGCGCTTGAGGGGTCAGGAAGATTAGAAAGGCCCATCTGGTGACTAACACCTATCTTTTTACTGCTTAAAAACCAGAATGTAATACAACGTGTCATATGTCATAGCAAACCTACCTCAGACAGAGCAAGAAAGTAAAAAGGCGTTTTATGCAGTTGATTTTCCTTCCCAGACCACGGCAAGGAAATTTCAGCATCGCTTGACAGAAAGAGGTACGCATGCAATAAATCATAGGGTCTCAAGCACCTCCTTCATACTGTAAGCACATATCCCTCTCCCTTCCCACTGACAATGCTGTGTTGTAACGTACCATATTGCAAGCTGTTGTTCTCATAGTACTTGTTGCCTGAAGGAGGAAAGAAAAGGCAAACAAGGGAAGCTTGAAAGAGATGGAATTGGAGAAGGTAAAGGAGAAAAGCCATTTCAGCAAGGGGTTGTGACGTGCAAAGCACACAGGAGGAACACACAGGGGGCCAAAACAATGTTCAGCAAACACTCACCGAACTTGTCCTGGCCTACTAAGGTGCCTGCAGTGGGGCCCTTAATGAGCTTGATGAATCTGAGGACGAAGAGGAGGGGAGGGAGCCATGTGTTGTTGTCGGAGTGTGGTGTGCTTGAGCTCGCAGAATGTTTCTTTGTTAAAGGCTCCCCTCTCACCCGATGTTCCCATCTCCCAGCATCTTCACGCCCTCCCAGCTGAGCATCCACTTGGCAAACCCTTTGAGGTTCTGCAGCTCATTGCCCTCGATGACCTGCTCAAGTTCGTCCAGTAGTTGACATGGTGTGAACACACACACGCCGTGACCAACAAACACAGGGATTCACACACACATAAGCACACATACACACATACAAACACACATGCACATGCACACGTCCAACACAGGAGTACAAGTCACCTTTTTCAAGTGCTGCACGATGGACATGGCAGCAATTACTGATTGTATAATTTTATTGATTTATAACAATTTTGCGAGGGACTGTTGAGAATGCTGATTGTTTTTGGTAGATTGCTTCTTATTCATGATCAATTTTATCCAACATTGCAGTTAGTTACCTGAGAGCTTGCCTTCAGCTGTCTCTGAGGGCTTGGCCCAGCTGTCTTGAGAAAACAATTAGGGGTAAGGAACAATAAGATGCGCTGTATGCACACATCGACACGCACGCACACACACACGCACACACACGCACACACACGCACACACACACACACACACACACACACACACACACACACACAACACACATACACACACACCACACAACAACACATACGCACACACAAACACACACACACACACACACACACACACACACACAAACACACACACACACACAACACACACACACACACATACACACACACACACCCCAGGAATGCCTCCCAAGCAACAAAAAATTTCGGGGCAGTCCTCCATATCCAAGTTTTTCTCCCCAAAGCCCTCACCCGCTGATGCCAGCCAGAAACGCCCGCGCAGCACGGAAAGCGAGGATGTCCAGTTGATTGAAGAGGACTTAAAACCACATAAGAGACAGCAGCCACATCAGCAACAGCCGCCGCAGCAGCAGCAGCAGCAGCAGCAGCAGCAGCAAAGGAAGGAAGGGGTACCAGTGCCAAATGTCACGAGTGATCCACAGAGGGCGCTCAAGGTCAATAATTTCCTTCATGTGCATTTTTCCCTTGCCTACCTCGGCCTGCTCCACCAGCTGTCCTTCCCTCTGAATGCAGGCACACAAAAAGCTAGATCCCCCGCCTGCAGTAGCTCAGACCAAGCCTTCAGCACCAGCGTCCAAAGCACAGTACACACCTCTGGAGGCACAGGTGTGGAGAAACACGAGCGAGTTCTTTGCTGTACCTTACTCGAGACCTGATTTTTAAACACACTGGGCTACTCTCTTTTTCCCTAGGTTGTTGAAATCAAGAAGAAAAACCCGGGAGTGCTGCTGCTTGTGGAGGTTGGGTACAAGTTCCGCCTCTTTGGCCAGGTGGAGTTTGTAGTACTTTTTCGCAACAAATTTGCTGCTCGCTGATCCCCACTTAATTGGAAATCCAGACTGTTGCTCCTCTATTGTGAATTGCAGGACGCTGAGATCGCGGCTTCGGTGTGCAATATCTATTGCCACGTGAGTAGCAGCAACCCTAGTTTTGTTCTGCACAAACTTGCTAATCTTCCGCTTTAGCTCATCACCTTTTGTTTTTTGTGCGATGCAGATGGACCACAACTTCCTGGCTGCATCGTTCCCTGTGTATAGATTACCAGTTTATACAAGGCGCCTCGTGAATGCCGGCCACAAAGTCAGTGTTATTTGTGTTCCTGGGCTATGAGGTAGTGTAAGGAGTGACATGGTCGGTTGAGAGGAGAAAGAAGTGTGAGTTGTGGGTGAGAAACAGGGTGCAAGAACAATTCGTAAGATGTGGCAGAGTGCTCTTGCAGGAAAGGAGGGTGAGGACTTGTGACCTACATAATTTAGTAAGCCGCTCTCATCAGCCAAATCTGTAGTTACTGGACCTGTTTTGTTTTATTTTTAGTTGGCCTGGAATGACATGAACGACAAATCAGCGTTTACGGTGGACACCACGCTGTCAGTGGGCGAGGTATGCACCCAGACATTTGAGTGCATACACAAATGAACTGGGTTGGCCAGAGTCAAGTGTACACTGCGTTTGTGTACTAAACCTACCAGAACCACCCTCTCTACATGGTTTAGGCCAACTCTAACAAAAATATCGCATGACTATCCTGTTCGGCTGCTCAGCAGACCGGTATAATCGTACGTCAGAATACACTAAGGGTTGCCTGTATCCCAAGGAACCCGGTATCTGCTCATTCAAAAGAAGCACTGATCTGCATTTGGCATGACATGTTGTATCTCTGCGGTACTGATGTTGTTCATGGGCCTCATAGGCCTCTAAATCAAGGCTCATCACTATCTGCACATGATTCTGATTTACACTGCTAGAAACACTGCGTGATAATACACTTTTGCAGGTGGGAGTTGTGCGTCAGGTAGAGAGCGCAGCCCTAAAGGCCCAATCAAGCACAAAATCAGCGCCATTTGTGCGGCAGCTCACTGCGCTGTACACCGCGGCCACCTTAGATGCGGCCCAAAAAGCTGAGAAGATTGGTGAGGCAAATTGAATGGCCTCAAAACACTATGGATGCAGTGATGAGATTCCACCTGGGGTATAAATCATTGACTTTATCGTGTCCTGAGTTCCCCCCTGCATGTTGAGCTGTGCCACCAGCCTTTATGTGTCAGTTTGAGGGCTAATTGATTGTCTCGCGACTTTTCTCTTTGGCTTGCCTATTTCTTCACTTTCTGGTCCCTCCCTGATGTTCGACTTTTAGAGTCTCCTGATGCCAGCAAATGACACTGGCAGAGCTATGTTTGAACGTGTAACCTCTCAATCTTCGTAGGCAGCACATTAGTTTGTATGGTTCAACGCCTGCCTCTGCGTTCAAAGTGTGCCTAATCACCCCTGTGCATGTGCAGGTGAAGAGGGCAGCTTGGAGGAGTATGCAGAGCTTGATGATCCAGCCAGCGCCAGCAGGGGGGGGGGCGCACAGCCAAGGTGCGTAGCAGCGTTTTTGCTCGCCTTATGTGTGTCCTTGTCCCTTGGCAAGCCTGAAATGTATATTAGTTTTTGTGTGCATCAAAATTCCTTGTCGTTGCCTCTATCCTCTTTTCGCCGACCGTTCTATATTTCTGTTTCACAGGTACATCCTCTTTGTAGCCGAGGCTGACACGGGTGCTATCAGCAGCAGCAGCGGAGGTGAAAGTGGTGCAAGAGAGCAGGACACAGTCAAAAACACCAATGAAGACGTGGTGATGGAGGAGGCAACAGGTGGTGGTGGAGGAGAGGTGTCAGAGGAGGGGGAGGGAGGGAAGGAGAAAAATCCGCCAAAGCAACAGGAACGTCAGGGCAGTAAAACGAAAATCGGTGACAAAGCAGTGGCAGGGAGGGAGGCTGCGGTGGCACTTGTTGCTGTAGAGCCGTCTACTGGAGATGTACAGCAAGGAATGTGCAGGTAAGAGCGCTAGGTCATCGCTGTGCGAATGACTGATGGCATATACCATTGTGGCTATAGTTATCGTATCTGCATTATCTGCAAATGCAAAGTCAGGAGCTGCTGGGTTAGTAGGGCTGGCCAGGACTGTGTATATACACTGTATATGACCATATATTTGTGATTCCCTGCCAAATAAACCATATATACACAGTATAGGTATATAGAGTTCTGGCCAACCCTATAAACAAGCATGCAAACCTGCTTATCTCTCCACCCTCCGCTCCACACAGTACCACGCACTTGTGTATTTGCTTGTGTGTGCGTGTGGATATGTGCTTGCGCTGGCTATCCCAAAGAAGGCTTAATAAACGAGCACTCAATCCATTGCATTCCACATACGTTCAGAGCTGTTTGGGCACTTAATAGTGCGCCTGCCATGAGTTCTTCTGTTCAAGTGGAGAGCAGATGTTATACAAGAGCAGATGTTATACAACGAGCAGATGTTATACAACGAGTCGTTAAAGTTTGATGCTACCCCTGGAAATTTAGGGTATCTTCAAGTGGACTCTAATTGCCTGTGTGCTGTGACGAGCGGTGTCAAAGACAGGCACCGTAGGCGAAAGAAGAGCTGAGATTAGACAACTGAGCTACAATGACAGCCAGGTATCCTTTAGGACTCAACTGCTTGACAAACCCGACCTCCTTGTCGTCAAGATCAGACGTAGAAGAGGAGGAAGAAGCGCTCCAATGCGTGTCTTGGGTGCTTAAAAGGCAGGTCCCTCACCCCAAGGTGGAGCTTTGTTCGTGATATGATTGTTGTGACAACATATGGCAGGAATGGTTCATTTGCTTGTACCTCAGTGCATCACAACGATTATCCTCCGTACAGTCGCCGTAATGAGCTGGAGGCTGCGCTTATTGCTTTGGCGCCGGCAGAGTGTGTGGTGGTGCCTCCCCTAAGTTTGGCAACAACAATGCTGCTGCAGGCGAGTACTTTTTGGCTGGATGGCCAGGCAAACGATTTTTGGAAAAGCAGTTTGGGGATAAAAATGATGTATGAGCTTGTTGCCACGTAGCTCTTAACTTCTTGTGAGTGGGTTGTATGGTGCAGGCAAAACCTGTGTTGCACCGCAGGCGTACAACCCAACAAAAATTTTAACCCTGCAGGCATACGCATCATCTTCTCCTGGCTGCCGTATTGATCCCATCGGACTAGTGCCAAGCCAGAAAGGAGCCAGCATAAGAGGAAAGAAGCAACAGAGTCCTAATCAGCAGGGAGAAGAGCGCATGTCGGTGCTCACAGACATGTATGCAGGTAGGGCGGGATACATAGGTTGCGAACAGGTCTAGAGATGTGATTGGATTTGAGCACATTTCATTGCTCACAGACATGAATGCAAAGGTGTAGGTTGGAGGGGAATGGAAGGGAATAGGTGGAATACTGTTACATGCTATTGCACAGGATGCTATTGCACAGGATGCTGGCCCCAAGTCGTCCCAGACCTAAAACACAACATACATCACAAACAGTAATTGCATGCGTATTTTTTGCTAGCCTGACTCTCTATTTCCAACAGCTTTGACTAAATATTAGGCAGCATGGTGTATGTAAAATATCTTTGCTCCCTCTTTACGATTGTTGCCCGTGCAACGTGCTTGTTTGACTGCAGGTGACGATGCTTCCTTGCAGTCTCTGCTTGATTACCCACAACCTATCCTGAAGGCACTTGCAGCAGCAGCCACACACCTAACTTCTTTTGGCTTGGATGCTGTCTTGCGAGCAAAGAAGGCAGTGCCTGCATCTTCAGATGGGGAAAAGGTGTAAAGAGTTGGAGAGCTTACGGATGCAATAAGCCTAGTACCTATGCAGCACATGCTTGAAAGTGTGCAGCGGTGCAGAGACAGCATGACAGCACAAGGACAAGACAGCACGTCCCTCGTATTCCTGGCTCTTCACCTTTGAATTTTAATTGTGCCAGCCCGTCCATCTTGCTATTCAGTATTGAAGTCCTCACACAGTGTGGCGGTCTGTGATTTGGTCCGCTCACCTAACAATAGGCTGGCTTGTTCCCATCAACTTAAAACTTTTATTGTTCCTGTGAAACACGACAGGCCCTACTTTTTGACGAGCTGTCCTACCGGCAAGGCATGCGTTTGACAGCAAATGCCATGAGGCAACTCGAGGTGTTAACTGCAGGTAATATATTGTCCGCAGACATGCCTGACCACCTTCACTGTTATTCATCATACAATTTAGGTGTTGCGTTTAATGATGGAAAAAAGGTGCACACCTTAACAGCGCTTGCGCACAGGGGGGTGGGTTAACAAAAGAAATTAGGCCTCCTGATACCCAACTGGCCCATTTAAAATATCGTAGAGATTACCAGGAATAACGCCAGCCAGCGACAGGAGCAATGTGCAGCACGTGAGCCACGTATGTACGCAGCCAGATTTTCCCTCATCAAGTAATCACCCGCACCATCAGGCTCACTACGAACATGACCAGCAGTGCCTAGCACATGGGACGCAACAACATCACTAGCTGCAAGCTCACTTGTGTTGATGAAATTCCCGGTACCCTCAATGAAATTGTGAAGAGCACACAAGACCATGGCAACATTCCCTGCAAACATGGGATTCGGGAGCCTGTTTTTATTCACGACTATGGGTTTATTTAACCCTAAATTTTCACTTGTGGCTTTTGTAGGTCATGTGTGCATGGGCGTCCGTATCTCAATTTTTGCCCCATAACTCTGCAACACTTCAGTTTCAGATCTTGATGAGTATGCATTTGGATGCAGAACTCAAGAAGGAGCAGATTGGTACCCTGGTGGGTCTGGTGGGGGCACAGTATCCTGAAAGAGGGGGGGGTTGGGGGGGGGGTGTCCCTCAAGGGTGTCCACCCCAAAAAGCTACGTGCCTTCCTAAAATAATTAATAAACACCCTCCTGTGTGACCGCTGATGTTTTATCAAGAGATGTGAACTGCAGGTAACATATTAGAGTCTGCAAACGTGCGGAACCATTGCATCAAAGCTTATTCACCCTCACCCGTTAAAGTTTCTCCATCTCTTTTAAAATAAAGTTGGCAAAGAATTTGGCTTTTTAAGGTATGTAGTTTACATAAAAACACAAAGAAACATAATGAAGCCATACTTGTGCCATATAGTAGACAACTCTCAACTTTTGGGGGTTACCCTAATTTCTATGCAGTCCTATGTCCAAATTTCCCCTGACTTTTTGCTCATGCTCTGCTCTGCTTGCAGGACCACCTCCAGGCGCTAATGCTGGATCCCTCCTGCACCTCCTTGACAGAACACATATGCCATCAGGATCTCGTCTGCTGCGTGAATGGGTGGCCCGTCCCCTCACGGATCTGCCTTCCATTCATGCACGACTGGATGCTGTGGAGGAAATTGCAGCTAGCGGGCGTGAGTGCAATATTTTTAGGGACATCCTTCACATTTGTGTGTATGTCAATAAGCATGTCACAGCTTAGAGCATGTTAAAGCTGTAGGACGTAGGTTAGTTGCAGCTTATGAGTATGATGGTCGTCCATAACCGCAGCTGTGCGCATGTATTAAGCACAGGATCGTACCACCAATGGCTGGTTTTAATTCGTATTTTTTAATGACGTCATAAACACTTTCCAATCTGCACGCATCATATACATTATCTACCTTGCAGGTGGCCCTGGCCCTCTCTCTCGGCTGAATGGAGCGCTTCGCCACTTGCCAGATGTAAGTCATTTTATATCTCAGTTCCAAAATTGCACTCAGTGACGACTTTGCTTTTTTTGATGTGCACACTGCTGGTTCTAACAGCCATCCACGTTGCCTGCGGTGCAGGTGGAGCGTGGGCTTCTGCGTGCTCTGCACAGTACAGCACCTCCTGCAGAATTCGTGGCGACAATGGAGGCTCTGCAACAGGTGTGTTGGCATTGTGGCCATGATGAAATGATTGCCAAGCTTGTGAATGCACAATTTTAAAAAACTCATAAAGGAAAGTGACACATTTGTTTCGGCTCTCATGCTTATTTAACTGCACTCACAAATTAGCTTCCATAATTAACCAGCTGAGCTTTTTGTATTAACAACTAAAGCCAAGCTCATTCTAGACAGTGTGTCAAACATTGAAACACAAAGCTTTGCCTACTGAGTATCGTCTCAACAAGGGATCGAACAGGGTCATTCTTGTGCCTCTTGCCTCAATGTGTATTGGCACAGTTATTACAAATCAATATTGCTCAGAGTTTGATCAGGCGATGAAAACAAGCGCGTTGATTTCATGGAGTTGAACAGCCATTGAATTGGGGACAAAACAGAACGACTGAGATTGCGCACTGCTCGAAACTTGGTCGGGCGATGGAAACAAGTGTTGATTATTATGGAGTAGAACATCCGCTTGCATTTTTATTCTGTAACAGTTGGTTAAAATTCAGTGTCCTGCCAGGCCCACAGTTAAATTAAAAACATTTCATTGCGACCATTCATCACCTTGCCCCACTTGCAATGGTAGGTGCCCCGTAAATTGGGCTTTGAATTTGACCCCATCAGTGGTTGTGTGACTGGGATCGACCACCAACAGAGCACCCCGCACAAGGCTAAAAGCCCCAGCAACAAGACCCAAGCTGGCAGTCCCTTGCAGCAACACAGCCAGCAGCAGCAGGAAGAAGAGGAAAAGGAGGGAAGCATAGCTCACGTGGCGTCACAGCTCCTCACCCGCCATTTGCTTGCCGTTGCTTCTGTGGATGTACAGAGCACCTGCAGGGTAGGTGTTAACGTGCTTTACTGCCAAGATGGCGACAGTTAGAAAGTGGTTTTTCCAGCATCTTCGATGCTTTTGTGGGGGGGAAATATGAATGCCTCTATATTCCAATGCAAATCAAGTCCTAGCAAAATACTCTTGCTGTAGTGGCAACGCTGCAAAGAGGCTTAAGGAAAAGCTACGCAAGCAATGAAAGCCACTGCCCACAGTGTTTAAGATAGAGGAGTCAAAAAAACAACTAACACGGCCTTGCAGATTTTAAAATGCACTTTTTTGTTTTGTACCTCTTGCATTCCTCATGTGCTTTCAGACTCCTATGCATTTAAGTATTATGTTGTTTAAATCGTCCATAACAAAAAAACAACCGCCACAAGTGATCTCCTCATATCTGAATAAAGAAAGACTGCAATTTTCCATTAACGCACACGCTCTTTGCAGTACAATATGGGTGCTTAGTACTAGAGACTTTTTTTCAGTTATTTTAATTGCCTGCTCTATGCCATTCCTTGTTAATTTTTAGTGTCTCGTTTCACTCATCTATGATCCTGCTACTTGTTTCCAGGAGCTATTGGGTGTGCTGGATGCCAAAGCAGCCCGAGAAAATCGCACTGTGGACATGTTCAAGGATCCGACTCGCTTTGAGGAGGTCTTTGATCGCAAAACAGATGTCTCAAATGCGGTAGGTCTTTCAGAAGAATGGGCAATGGTTGCTGATGGTCCATGTGCAGGCGGCCTTGCCTCTGTGCTGCTTCATGTTGCGGCCATATGGGCTGCTCTGTGCAAAGTAGTTGTCGCATCTTAACCACAGGTGGCCAAGCTGAAAGGCCTGCTGCCAGGGCTAGCCAAGGACCTGAACGTACGAGCTTTGGACTACGTGAGCATCCAGAACCAGGTGTGCTGCAACAGGTTTTAATCCGAATAAGCAGTGAAAGTACTCGACAGACATTTGAGCTGGAAATGCTTCTAGTTTGCTCATTGTTTTAAACCTGCCTCTGCTGGCCATCTTTTTGTCCTGAAGACTAAGATAAGCGATCATACGACGCTTTTCCTTGCCCTCTCTTACACATCTCCAGGGTGACTGGCTAATAGAGGTTCCCAAGGATCAGCTGCACAAAGTCCCTCGCAGCTGGGCTCAAATATGTGCCACGCAAAAGGTAAGAAAAGTGGGCATGTTGTTGAGCCCCACCTTTGCAGCAAGACCCTCAATGTTAGCAATTTACAGTATCAATCAAAGTTGCTCAAGGAGGCAAACATTTTAGACATGAAAACATAGTTTGCTCCCCACTGTGTGAGGTCCCTAGCTGCCAGCCTGGAACAGAACGCATGCAGCAATTTATTCCAACGTATCCCCTCTAACTGGGAATAGTGGGAGTGAGAACCATTTAATTAGCGCAGAGCACAACCCAGTGCAAAGCGTAATCCCTCTTATCAATGATGCGCAGGTGACGCGATACCACCCACCGCAAGTGAGGGATGCTTTGAATGAGCTGCTTGTCACAAAAGAGAGGCTGGCAGCCACCGCATCATCCTCGTGGCTATCGTTTCTGGCAAAGGATTTCGGGGTCCAGCACTATGCCCAGCTAAAGGTTAGAACCTACATGACGGGAACATCCAAGAATTTGTACCCTTTTAATTCTCTCTCACGCCAAAAAGGTTTTTATCGTGATAAAATATGGAAAGCACCTTATTCACTTTGCCTCCTGCACTTCTGCTCCTGTAGGCCTGCAAACATCCTTTATGTGCATCCATACATTGCAGTCCTGTGAATTTCTGTTGGTGCATGCGGTGCCTACTTGTTGCTGCTGCAAAGTGCTGTTTTGCAACTTGTGCATGCTTGCTGCTTGAAGGCTGTGATATCAACGCTGATCCAAAACTGACGTTGATCATATTTTGTGACCAGCAAGGTAGCTGTGTTCCATGAATGCTTCTAACCTTTAGACCTGCAATGCGCACAGTCTGCGGCCACAGCCGTTGCTCACCTAGATGCCCTGTCCTCTCTGGCGTCCGTGTCCAAGAGCCCCGGTTACTGCCGTCCCGCTTTTGCCAGCAGGAGCGCCAGTAGCGGCACTCCCCCCAGTAACAGCAACAGCGACAGCAGTTCTGCAAAGCTTGTAATAAAGGGCGGTCGACACCCCATGCTTGAGGCCCAGCTTGTGGGAGGCAAAGGTGTGGGTGCAAGGACGGAGGGTCGTCAGGGGTAACACTGGGAAAATAGGAACAGCTTGTGATTGCTCAAACATTCATCACACTGACCACCCTGCCTAAGCAGCAGTGTAACCTGCACAAGTCAAACACTCTCTTCACACACAATGTTGGCCAACGCTCCCCCTGAATCTGGCCTGTATGAGTGCGCTGCCTCTGTGTTTGCTCCGCTGACGCAGGAAGTGGAGGGCACTGTTTCATTTCAGCTCTTGGTGCATCAGACAATGAACCACGATCCCACCCAGCTGGTCTTGTCAAGCAACAAGGAAATAATTTTTACCATTTGCTAACGTACACGAGCAGGAGGGGGCGCAGTGCCAAATGATTTAGATTTGCGGAGCGATGGCGTATGTGCCGCTGTCATCACAGGCCCTAACATGGGCGGGAAATCATGCATCATCCGGCAGGCAGCCCTGACAGTCATCATGGCACAGGCACGTTGGTTTGTTTGCACGCGAGTGCACTTGTTTATGTTTTTTGTTGCTCTTTTGCTCTTGCTGCTCTATTTTGTGCGGGCAAACAGATTACATACATGACTGCTACTTGCACTGGATTCATCATGAAAAGTTGTCTGCAAAGTCCAGTTTTTTTGTCAGGCATGCCTCCAACATTCCTTGCCTTGCTTCCTTACTCACCTGTACTTTGCCAACCGCCTATCAGGTGGGCTCCTTTGTGCCAGCAGAGAG
>Ga0307942_1002992_pt1 | contig 13692 bp, 16 predicted proteins | sample OrgLakmetagen175_FD_201846 | JGI IMG/M metagenome (GOLD analysis project Ga0307942, IMG submission 201846) | Saline water microbial communities from Organic Lake, Antarctica - #175 | ecosystem: Environmental > Aquatic > Non-marine Saline and Alkaline > Saline | place: Antarctica: Organic Lake...
CTTGCTACCTACTTGCAGCTGCCCCTCACTTGTACGCAACTCACCCTCAACCAACAACAGCATGGGGACTCCTGGAAACTGCCCATCAGCTCCTCCCTCATTTCGCCCACAACTGAGCAGCTGTCCCTCCAACTCCAACAAGCGCGACCTTGATGTTCTGATCGGTACAGCCACAGATGCACACCAGCAGCCCTCAAAGTCCCCAACTACGTCCCCAAGCAGTGCAGCTGTAAATGCTGCCGCACCTAAGCAGCCCCGTCAGCCCTCCTCACCTCCTAGATGGTACGTGTATTAATTCGTCATGTGTCCGTTGTTGTGTGTGCCCATGTGCATGTGCATGTATGTATCATTTGATCATTTGTGTGATCAGTGTCTGAATGGCAAATCTGAACTTGGTAGAATAAACAGGGTTTCACCACACCATACCCACACACCACTCATCATGCAGGCCACAAGCGGTAATTACACCACCAGCTTCTCCCTTCAATCAGTCTCTGCTCATGACCACCCCCCCAAATCCCAGGCCCCCACCTGCTCTAACCGCTCGTTCTGGGTCGCCTCCAACATCTGTCGTTCCTGAGCATGCACCACAGAACGACCAGGAGCTAGCTGCACGCGTACAATTTTGCAAAGATCCACAAACTCCTACCAAAAATCACTGTGTGTGCCCGTCTCCACCTGTGGAGAACCAACAACACCATCGCCACCAACACCACCTACTGCAACAGCAAAGTCACCACCACTTCCACCACCTGAGACAACAGCAACAACAGGAGCAGCAACAGCAACAGCAACAGCCTCAAGAGCACGCCCACCCCTGGTCCCAGACGCCTCACTGCAACCCTGCATTTGCTCACAACCCATCTCAGCAGCAGTTGTCTTTCATAGGGTCAAGCCAGGAAGCCTCTTTGGCTATCACATTGCCCTGCTTACCGGCACACCCACATGTGCCTTCTCCTTCCCTTCCTCCATGTATGCGCTGTGGGCGAGCATACCATACACTCATGCATGACGGGAATGGACAGCCCTTTTACGGGTGCTGGAGTGTCAAGCACTCTGTCACAGGGCAGAAATTGGAAGAGGGTTTTTTCTGGGTTCCAGTAAACGTATTCATGTCTATGCTTGACTCTCGCACCTCAGTTTAGCATGAGTCTGCTTCCTTAAAATAAGTTTGGTAATAAATAGGGCAAGGGTGTTATTCACCGCTATACCATTCAACCCCTAGCATGGGACTCTGCAACTTTGCTAATAAAAGAGCGACTTCTTTCAGGTGCTGATTAGAAAAATGGATGCAGATGAATTGAGAGTGTGGTGCAGAGGTCACAGAGGTTACAGATTGAGCCATTGGTCAAAAAGTGCTGCTGCTAGGCTGTGTGTAAAGCACAACTGTTAAAATGTTAGAAATGTTTGTTGAGAGTGTGGTACAGGACCTTGTCAGAATCTTGTGTTGACTGCGGTGGATAGCAACGACCTCCATTCCTACTTTGCTCGTTCCTAGTTGCTTGGGTTGCTTAATATGCTACCTTCAGTATTTCATTTTGCCTTGATGGGGCTACAAAGGGGGTAATCAGCAGCCATTTCCGATGAACATCTACGGATAAACGTTTTCATTAAGCAAATTGTGGTGCTACCAGCTGAATCAAGCAAAAGTCTTGAAGCAAGGCTTGAGTTTCGATCACAAGGGTAACAATGGAACACGGAATATATTCGTTTGACTGCTTGCCTTTTCATAAAGACCAAGGAAGTTGAGAGGATTTGATGAAGATTTGGTTAAGAAAATAAACATGTCGATCAACACGCCCACGGGCAGGGGTGAGCTGGTTGCTGCGGTGGCACCTGTGACCTCCAGGATTGTGCAGTGATAGCAAGGAACCTGCAAGCAATGAAGCATGCTTGCAGCACGAAGAGCAGATAGGTTGATTAGTAGAACGCTTTTAAAGATAAAACCTACTCAGGCAGTGAAAACCACTACTCACATTAATATAGGAAAAGGAGCCACTTTGGTACCAGGTACTTAACCAGATGTGGCTAGTATATTCATACTCTCTTTTTTATCATGCATTTGCCAATACCATTAATCTCGTTACTCTCCACATCATCCTTCTGGGTGTGGGCGGCATTATCTACAACACTCACTGAAGCATTTCAAGGAACTGGGTCTCGATTCTCAAAGAGCTAAGAAGCTTGCCTCCAAGCTCTATGTGCACTCTGTGAACTTTGCTGCTAAATTTGTCCATACCAGACGTGCCCTTCCCATTACTGTTATCAACTCTCATCAGAAGCCGGTTTCAGGCCAAGCCTGCACCCCTCTTGATCCCCATTAATTTTCCCTTTCCTTTTCGCGGTGGAGGAGCTTTACGGTACTCGGTCCCAAAGTGCCTCCTTTTCCTTAAATAATGTGGGGAGTGGCTTTCATTGCCTGCGTAATTTTTCTATTTTTCTTTTTCCATTAATCTACCGTCATACATGATTTTAGATAGAACTGGCTGTGTCTGCAGCTTTCCGGCTGTGGCATACTGCCACGCCCGATTGATAGCAGCAAGAAATGAGTTAGATGGTTTTTGAGGTCCTGTTTCTGACAAAACTTGTTCAATAAGCTTGTTGAGCCGAAATTGTAGATCAGTCTTCCACTCCAAAGCCTCGGAAGTACTGGCCTAATCAGCAATTGATCGTGCGTCACAAGCAAGCATCAGTTGAATAGCGATTTAAACCAACTTTAAGTTCAAGCGCTGACTGGGCTGAAATGATTTCAACTGCTTAGTAAGGTAAGGTAAGGTTACATCGCTATATATGCCTCTGGGGGGCATCTGAGCGGAAACTTGGGAAAAGCCTATAACCAAACCTAGACTTTCCTTCCTTCTTTCTTTCCCGTGCTTGACCTTCTCGTATACGTTTTTCCCTTCTTCTCATCAACCTGGTTGTCCCCCCTACTTTCTTTTATCCCTTCCAGTCTGCCTCTCTTGCTCCCTTTCTATTTATCAACTTTCAAGGTTTTACTACAATTTCTACGCCTTGGTGAGCGCAAGGGCTACTGGCAATGCAAGCCCAGCAGAAACGTAAACTGCTCAGACACAACACTTGTGAGGTTGTCAAATTTGATGCCATGCAGCTTGTGGCACGTGCTCATCTAAGCAATATTGCACGTTGATGGGCAAGCATTTCAAACCCAATGATGGTTTTGCGAACACCTTCCACTTGGACGTGTGTTTTGCGAGCATTGTAGCTCAAAAAGCATTTCACGCACAAACATATTCGCAGGTATGACATGCCCTTCACGCATTTGCCCTATGTAGCTATGAAGATGGTGGAGGACCTCGTTGAGCAGATAGGCATTAAAGAGAGCAGATAGAATTTAAGAGGGATGTCAAGCGGATGGACGCTGCACAGCAGTTGGGTTCTTGCGTGAGTTTAGCGCAACTAATTTAAAACAACTTTTAACTGCTGGGATCCTTGTGTCTTAACTGCTGAACGAAATACAATCCGCCCCTGGAATGCGTGACCCTGATTTATTTGTTGTAATATAGACTTTGGCTTGAGAACAGAATTAAAGGGTGTCTATGGCTCTTGTGTTCGACCTAGGTCATCAAGTACCAAAAGAACATGTTATAAGTAATTACTTATGATATATAGATCAGTGATGCAGTAAGGTAAGGTAAGGTTACATCGCTATATATGCCTCTGGGGGGCATCTGAGCGGAAGCTTGGAAAAAGCCTGAAACTAAACCAAAAAGATGTCAGAACAAATCAAGGGAGAAAGGCTAGGCACTCAGCCACAAAAGAGGCCACACCATACATATCTGGTTGGTTCAAAAATCCTCAAACGAGCTGGGCTATCTTCATACTGAGGTGGGAAGATCACCTGGCGGTGCTGGTGTGTGTGAAGGCTAGCAAGATGTTCATGCAGACAGTCCAGTAAAATGTTTTCCTCATCCTGAACAGTGTGCCAGTCACATTTGTCACAGATCCTGAGCTCATAAAGCCTTCTATTCTTATTATGACGCATTCTTTGGACCAGAAAGTTATGGCCAGGAAGGCGAAGGCCGCCGAGGCAAGAAAGTGCATGGCTGACATTGTTAGAAATATCCAAGCGAAGGTAGAGAGGCAACACAGGCTTCTGATTCTTTCTGTCATCCCACCAGCCAGGAGCAAACCCCAAAGGTACACCGAGACGTGTGTGATAAGTCCTCATAATTCTGCTGGTATGGTGAGTCTCATGTAATGTTAACTATTTAATACATTAAACCGTTGTTCCACCGTGTTTTAATGCAAAGATTAGACCAGTCAATTTCAACCACTTCAACCACAGAATTCAACCAGCCTGTAGATGTTTTGCTGGTTCCACGTGTTGGCAGCCATCAATAAAAAAACAGGGCACTTCCTGCCCTCCCTCTAGTACTCCCTACTACTCACAGCTTATCTAGACCAGGCTTATACCACGCTGATGAATACACGATGCTGGATGGAGACAATATGTGCAACCATCTTTTGGTGTCAAGCAAGGGTGCCCCCTCTCCTCCCCCCTTTTTTTAATCTACCTGAATGACGTCGACAGCCTGGCTGAAGGGGTGCAGGGCGCGATCACGGGCATTCCCAATTTTACAGTGACCCACCTGCTGATGATCTTTCCCTTACATCTACTGATCACAACGAGCTACAGACCATGCTAACAAATTGAGAGTTACGCCCAAAAGAAGTCCTTGACAGTAAACACCCAGAAGTCTGTGGTAATATGCTTCAACTCCAGGCCTGGAAGTTTTGTGCCTCCCCTTTTCTTAGTGGCACACAGCTCCCCTACACAGACACCTTCAAATATCTCGGTATGGTGTGCGACAGGCAGGTCAATATGGATATTGCGGCTGACGCTGCTTTGCGACCATTCATGGCTGGTACTTTCAGGGTCAAGCAATTCGTCAAGAGCCATGACCTTGCTAACAGATTGTAAAAATAGACATCTAAGATACCGGTCTGGACATTTGGAGAGTATATGTATCGTTACACAGATTACACGCTCATATCTGGCTCCTCAAAACTTACGCAATTCCTGCTAGCATGTATGCGAGTCAGATATGGGCTACTCCCTTCTTACGACAAGGTAGAGAGATGGATAACCCCCTACAGAAATGGCTTTTGACAGTGCTGAAAAGGGTTATCGGAGTCAGAGACACCACTCTTCATGGTGTGTTGTGCAAGAGTGCGGCCTGGAGCCCCTGCAATTCAGCTGGTTTCGCGCTGCAATGCGTCTGTTCAATTCCCTTACCCAATGCAACAGTTCCACGATGAGGAAGGTTTTGCAAGCTGACTCTGTGCGTCTCCCCCCCGTTTTCGTGTGTTTGGCGTCTCCTTCCATCCTCCTGGTTTTCTTCTGCATCTTCTGTCCTGCGCTCCCTCAACTCTGTACTCTCCTTGGGTCCTTTTCTTTTTCCTGGTTTCCTTTCCCTGGTTCTGGGTCTCCTGCCTTGAGCAGCTTCCTCTTGCTTCCTCCTCTGCTTGAGCCCTCCCTCCTCTTTTTTTTTGTTGTCTGTCAGGTCCCTGCTGGGGGCCGTAGCTGTAACACCAGCAAAAAAAAAAACATGCAATTGAACACCAAGACTCCTGAATGCTGGTTCTCCCACATTCTTTCAGCCATGGAAGGCTTGACACAATTTTACATGATTAAACAAAAAATGTTGAATTGTGAGCCTGCCTATTGATCTCAGTCAATTTGTCGTGGACCTCGGGGACAGACATTCAGAGTATTGGACACCTTTCTCTGATAGCCACCCTAGAAAGCGCTACAGGAGCAAAACCCTGACTTACTACTACTTATCACCAGTGGTGTGCACTGCCTGCACAAAGAGCTTTGGTTACCCATCCTCCGATCCCTATAGGCTTCCCAGGTACATGCTTCTTGACCTTCCTCAAGATGTCATTCGCAGTGTAGCTCGTTTCAGGCTTCGTGTCCACACCCTTCGCGTTGAAACCGCAACTTGGAATTCCACCTCTTCCCCTACTTGCGCGCGACTTGTATGAGGCTGATACTCTTGTAATCTTAACTAGACCAGAAACTCATACTGTCAGAATTCATAGTTTAGGAGAGAGCGTTCAGGCTTGGTCTGCTGGGTGGCCCACCCTACCGCCCTACCCTCTATCTATCATTGCGTTCAGTCCACGCTCAATTCAAAAAGAAAAAAAAGTAGTCTATGGTATTAACGCATGCGGCATGGCGCACTGGTATCAAACCAAAATTAACCTAAATAGAGCGGCGGCTAGAGACCAGTGTGCACATTGCTGTACACACTGCTGCGTGCCCGTCAACGGACAAGCAATTTATAGTAACACAAACACAAGGAATCATCTGGATAACAACCACAAGCGGTGCTCCACACATCAAAAACAACTGAGAGGCAACGGCTTGCTTGCCTTTGATCGCAGCAAGGTTGATGATATTAGCATGCACAGCACATGTAAAAGAACATTATATATTTATTTGCATGTCATTAAGCGGTTAACTTGCATCACTAGTGTACATGAAAAACAGTGAGTGGGAAAAAACAACAGGACTCCCCACTTTTGCATTGACAACATTTTTTTAAAATGGGTCCGGCAGCTTGGAAGCTAGTTGAGGAGCCAAAGCGCAGGCGTATTGTCCCCTCTCGCAAAGATAGAACACATTGTGTTCGGTATTGCACTCCTGGACAACAGGCCTTAAAGACGTTGCAGTTCTGCTTGATGCTGAGCAAGGGCCGCCTCTGTAGAGTGCAGTTGTGATGCCAAGGCTGCCTCCCTCGCAAGAGCAGCATTTAGGGTTTCCTCTTTACGCAAAAGGGCCCCCTTCACTCGTGCCTGCATGTGTGGACACAAGTCTTCAGAATAAGGATGCCAATGCCAAAGCAGGTTTGAATGACAAAGTGCTTGAGGCAGCAGCGTGTTCCTTACCTCGACATGGCTCATTTCTTGCGAATGCTGAGTTTGAAGCTCTCGCAAGTCCTTTTGGAGGATCAATACTTGCTGCTGCAGCATACTCTTCTCAAGTGCAGCGGCCTGCAAGTGCATGTGTGAATCCGTGCAATATTATAGGATGTGCACTCATTAAATGGGTGGCTTTCATTAATACATAAAAGGCTGATGTGCAAAAGTTTGTTTTGATTTTTACTTCTAGGTGCATGAGTCTTTGCGCAGGTACCTGAGCGACTTGTGATGCATTGGCACCACACTTTGCCTCAGCACTCCTTGCAGTTTGCGTGGCAGCAACTGCTGCATCTTGCGCAGCTGTGAGCTGGGTCTCCAGCCACCTGTATCGCAATGGTCGAGCGAACGAGCTTTGTTTAGACTTGGCCAGAAGCATGCATACTTAAACCTTTGTGCACATGAGGCATACCCTGGCTTACCACAGCTGACATACATGAACCTAGCAGGGGGAGTGCATGGGATGTGGGCACATCAAGAAATAAGCATGTGCTGAGTAAGTGAAAACGTCCAGCCTTACAAGTGTGTGCACGTACCGTATGGTGGATGCCCTTGCATCAGCATCCCTCCTTACAGACTCCAAGGCCTCCTCTGCCTCGTCCCTAGCAGCTTGTGCTGCATGCACCTGCTGCAGTAGCCTGTGTGGTGGCACAAATGATGTACGCAATCGTTTGTGAATGTCATGAGGGGAACTACGAGGAAGAGTGCGTTGCACCTGCTTAAACAATACAACGCGATGCATGCATAAATTTTAGCTGCATGTCGGTATGTACTAGCATCTGATAACCATCTAGGGATTAAAAGGCTGTACAAATGCGTGATCACTCATTCGGCAGTGTTCTAGTGATGGACCTCAAGCTTAAAGAGCACAACCTTAGCCAGGCAGGACGGAACAAGGATAAAGCATAGATACCTAAACGTTTCATTTTTCAACCAGTACAGCTTGCATCATCAGCACAAACATGATCATCACCGGTGTATACACATAGACACACACACACACACTCTCCCTCACCTGCTTTCTGTCTTCTTGGCATCCTTCAGTGAAAATGCTGCCTGTGTGGCTGCACTTGCCTCCCGTCTCGCTGCCTCACTTCGTGCATGCTCACGTGCCTCGCTGGCTTCTGCTTCTAACCGTAGCACCACAGCCTGTATGTGTATTTGTGCTTTGATGTGATGTAACAAGAACCAGATCCTACGGCTGATCTGAACTTGGGCTGCAATACAGCTTGCCAAATTCCATACCCGTGTACGTCTGTATGTATCATCATGAGTATAAGCACGCCACATAGATCTCACAAGTGTACCGGCTTTTGACACACACGATCTCACGTTATGAATGCTCATATTCCTCCATTTCAGGATAAAAAGCACTAAATACAAACCCATTGACCATTATGTGCAACCAGCTCGTCGTCTGGGTACCTACTCATCCGTCCCCTCATGCAGCACACACTTTTCTGCTCAACACCACTCCTTGTTCGACCAGACTCACCCCACCTGCACCCTCCCGCCAGATCTGCTCATTCCCGTCCCAACGTCACATTTGCTTCCTCCCTCAGTCCCATTGCTCACATCACTCTATCCCCTCCCACTCTCACCTGGATCTGCTCGTCCCGCTCAAGCGTGAGTGCAGATTTAAGCTGTGCCTCCCGGTCTGCAAGCTCACGCCTTGCACGCTCAGCCATTGCTGCCCGCCACCCCTCCTGTTCTAGCTCAGTAGCTTCACGCAAGCTGTCAATCTGCAGCGCAGGTGTTGTTATTTTGGGTATGAGGTATGTGGGAGTGGGTTTTTGCAGGAACACTCATTGGGTGTTGCCACCTGCAAAGCTTTCTGCTGAAGCATATGGATCCACGTAGACTGTTAGGCAGGGTCCGCGTTATAAGCAACACATTATATACATCACATACATGTTTTTACAAATACCATACACAATTACCATATAGAGAGTGCGATTGCAAAGAAAGAAGGATACTGCTGTATTCAGCCTAGACTGTGCCACCCAACCAAAAAAATGACCAACACCGCACCAGCTACGCTTGTTTGCATCACCTAAGGAGTCAAGCATCAGCTGCGTCTCTCACCAGTGACTGACCAACTTACACATTAAATCATCGCATCGCATCACATCACATCAACAGAGAAGGCCACGTACAACAAAAGCACACTGCAGGCAGCCAGGCAGCCATCGCATGGATGCCTCTGCCTGCACAGATTTTCAGGATGGGAACGAGCACTCTTGTGCTGGAGCACCTTTCACCCTTTCTTATTCAGCATATTCCAAGGACAGTACCTTCCATCTAATCCCACGATTGAAGAAGAGGTTGCGAGCAATTACCACGCTCCCAGAATCAGAGTGATGTACCTACCCTAGCTACAAACGCTCTCTCACAAATTGTACGGAATCCCAAACCAAATAGCTTCAGTCTCTCAAAAGAACTAAAAGACGAGACTAGTCATTTTCTCTTTCCAGCAATTTTGTTGCCCGTCTCTCATGAACCAGCAAGTGCTGTGGATTGCAACTGAAAGGCTCTTTCTTTATAACTTCTCTCCGAATGCTTATCATGAGCCTTCTTCAGAGTCGCCCGTTCTTTCTCAACCCCCTGTTGGTACGTAGGGAGTGGCGTCGATGCTGGTCCAGGTGTGAGCCTTTTTCATTTACGATCTCTCTTCCTACCTGTTTCTCGTGAGCTTTCCTTAGTGTTTCCCGCTCCCTCTTGCCTTCCTCCTGGGCAGCCTTGACACGCTCTGCCCCTTCAGCGGACACTTTGTCCAAGGCCTCCTCATGCCGCTTACGCTCATCACGCCTGTGTGTGTTAGCACACAAAGGGTGGTTGCACATGTGCGTACGCACGTATTTGAGTGTACGTGTCTGAGTGCACGTTTATGTCAATTAGCAGAGTATGTGCCTATGCGCGCGCCTGGTCACAGATCTGTCCTAATATGAATGGGTGGGTACGTTTGTTTTTGTGTGCATCATCTATGCACAGGAAATGATCCCTAAAGCTGCTTTCGTAATGCTCATTAAACCTTTGCGTATACGCAAATGCGAATGTGTGTGTGTATACAGTGAAAGTGTGTCTGTGCATGCACCCTCAGGCTCTTTCATGCTACAGATAGGAACAGACACAGCCAACAGAGTACTGCATGCAGCCAACAGCGTCTTTACACACACATGGCAATAGGCACTTAAAACCACACCCACACCCACACACCTGCTGGCCTCAAGCTGCTCCAGTCGTAAGTCGCCGTCCGACACTAAACGCATGCGCTGCATGGTCAACTGCTGCTCATAGCGCTCGCTAGCTTCCCGCAGCTTCACCTGCCCAGCAGCATGCTCTCGCTCCACCTGCTCCTCCTGGTCCTATTTTGTGCCATGACAAGTGCGTGAATATAAGTGTCTGTCTTGTGCTTGCGTGCGTATGCAAGAACTTCTACAGTTTTAAGAATTCATCCCTGGTAATCAATTTGAATCACCACCGCTCAGTTGCCTTGTCCCATCTGCAACCTGGAGATGAACATAAAACACGAGACAAGCAAAGTGGTAAAAGCACAACATACTTGCCTTGAGCATCTTCTCCTTGAGTGCCTTCAACGCTGCTTCATGCTGAGCTGCAGCGGACTCCAAGGCCCGTCGGGTGTCTTCAATGCCTGCATTCTGTAGGCCTGTCATCTCTGCTTTGTGCCTGGCAAGCAGCTTTTGTACCTGCGGGTCATGTCATGAATGTGTGCCATGAGCTTGTGATGTTTGCTAGATGCGAGGTCAAAACATTAACTGTGCTGTTCCAAGCTCCTTGTCATGGCAGCGCGTTGCCTTGCCCGCCCACCCCCTCACCTCCACCTCCAGGCCCTTCACAGTAAGCTGCTTAACCTCAGCTGTCTTGGCCTCCATCCACTGCTCACGACGCACACGCTCTGCTGCGGCCCAGCCCTCTTTCTGTCGCCGCAGCTCGGCTGTCCAGCCCTCTTTCAGGGCTGCCACGGAACGCTCCTGCTTGGCCTCTGTTGCCTGCCAATGTTTGCAACCTCAAAAGTGCTGAGTGTAAAACAAGAGCACGTGCGTGCCGTGCACTGAAGCCCCAGCACACCACGGTATGAGCAAGGCTGTGTGTATGCTCACGCAACAAAGGCCACTTTTCAAAGGCTGCGACTCGTGATAGTGCGCAGGAGTGGCGAGCAACATGACGTGGCACAGAGTGTTTGCCCCTTTCACCTACATGATTGAGTTAGCTATCAGGCAAATGAGCCAAAAGGTGCCAAACAGCTCTCTGCTGAATACAATGAGTATATACCTTGAGGGCCTCTGTAGCTGTGTTGCACTTCTGGTTGAGCTCGTCCTTGTCAGCAAGCAACCGATCCTGCATACACAAGAGTGGTTAAGTCACGCTTATGCGTACTTATGCATGTGTGTGTGTGTGTGTGTGTGCAGCGAGCGTAAGTTGTAATTAGAGCAAGAAAAGAATGAGAGAGACAGAAAGTGTTTGTGCAATCGAGTGTCAGGAGCCTTGTCAATTTTATTATATCAAACATGGCAAGTAGTCAGGCCCACCATGAAGCTCAGGTGGCGTGCCAGCGTGGCATCATGCTCTGTACGAGCAGCAGCCAGTGCCTCTGCTGCTCGTGCCTCCACGTCCATGACCACAACAGAGGCACGGTGCTGGCTGGAATCCAGCTCCTGTGTTTGCGCAGTAGCAAGTGTAATCATCCTTATTCTGACCGCCGTCACTGCAACCAAAGCAATGCAGGGGCTGGCATCAAGCCTCGTCTTTAAAGATCTAAGTTTTCCTGACCTAGATCGCTTTTGCTAGCCAAGGTCCTGCCTCGACCTCCCCATTTAGTACAATGAACGCCATTGTGGTCCGCCCACAATCAAACTACATGCAAGCTGGCAACGTTCAGCTGCAGCTCCCCTCTAGGTACAGGTGAGCCCTCAAAATTTATCTCCAGGGCTGAACTCTTGCAGGTGGGATTTCATGCCTCAGATCCTCCGCCCCTTCCTTTGAGCTTATTCCACATCCCACTATTTGCACAGATCTCAATGGTTTCATGCCTTTAAGCTTGACGTATGGGCCAAAAAACACCCAAATAAAGGACTTCAGCCCTATCTCAATCCCACTAACCTTTTTAGTAGAGGCTTACCCTATACACCCTACACCCTGTTTCCTCCCCGCACCTTATGCAGCAGGCCAATCGTGTCTTCCTTTTCCTTCACCTCCTCCTGCAGCCTTCGGATCTTGGATCGCACCCCATCGTACACCGACTCCACCAGGTGTGCAGGCTTGCCCACGGGCCCTAGCCCCACCCCCAGGCTGTCACTGCTGCCAACTTTCGCACCCGGAGACAAAGACACATCAGCACCTGTGCAGCTTCTCCTAGGTGGACTCAACATGGCGCCCACCCCTGCAGCATTTCTCACAGACGATGCTCCTCCTACCCTGCAACCAGCATCCCCTCCCTGACCACCACCACCACCAGCATCACTAGCTAAGCTGTCACGCACCCTCCCCCTCCCCCCAGCACCATCCATGGCCTCCCTGTCTTCCACCAACCCTAGCTCCTGCAGCAAGGCCATGACACGTCCCGGTGCCCCTCCCCCTCCACCCTCTCCTTCACCCTGGGCACCCTCTTCAAGCCCGGACAGCAGCTCATAGATCCCTTCAGCGTGCAGGCTGCTTGCCCCTGGACCACCCCCTCTTCCAATTCCTGCCTCTTGCGGTTTTGGGTGCCAGCCTTGCTGCTGCAGATCTGCTGTGAGCTGTGGTTGGTTTGACCCTTGATGCAACGCCTGCTGCTCGCTGCTCAGTTCCACATGCACATGCTGTAGGAGGGCACTTCCAGCTGACACGGGCCTCACACTGCTGCTGCCTCCTTGCAGTGGCTGCTGCTGCTGCTGCTGTTGCTGCTGCTGCTGCATGCACAAACCACCAACAGGATGGCAGGGTTTTGGGGATTCATTTGATCTGAGGCTATGGAAGGGCAGGTAAGCGGATAAGCAATTGTACCCTGGGGTGCGGGTACGTTATAGGTATTTAACATATCCTTCGTCTCTCATCTCCTCTACTGCTTTACACCGCAGAGTGCGTAATGCCCACACAGTACTTTTCTTATAACATCCCGCATATATATTGCTATTTGCCCTGCGGGGCGGCTGCGGTAAGTTATATTATACATCTATTTTGACAGCGGGGTTGGTGTAAATAAGTTCTTGGGTCGTCATTTGGTACTGAACAGGGCTAAAAGTTCTACGGGGTTTGTGTGGTAAGGGCAAAACCGCTTTATCTTGGGGTGCAGAAAAGTGTGGGAATTTAACAAAATAATTCTGAAATCTGGGGTGCGGGATGAGTACGGTAAGGTTTGGTAACAGCAGGAATGCCTAGTTTCCTTTGCCCTTCAAAACGTTGAATATTTAAGCGACCTGTGTGATTAAGCAGTATGGCATAGCATGTGGTAGCAATTCAAGGAGAGAAAAGGTAAGCTCGCGACTTGCGGACATCTCTCTACCTCCCTTCCCAACAGCTCACACGTACGCTCACACCTTTTCCATCCCCTTTTTGCTCTCCACCTGACTAGTTGCCTCACAACGTCCACTGAAGTACACACACCAAAATGATGTAGTTTGCTGTGTGTGCACCTTCTGTCTCCCCTCTCATCCTTGACTGCAGCATGCCCAGCAGCACACACGTGTGCCCTCCCCCCCTTCCCTCCTCCCACGTTTGCTCCCTTTTTTGCTTCAGCGTGTTGGATAA
>Ga0307942_1002993_pt1 | contig 13691 bp, 8 predicted proteins | sample OrgLakmetagen175_FD_201846 | JGI IMG/M metagenome (GOLD analysis project Ga0307942, IMG submission 201846) | Saline water microbial communities from Organic Lake, Antarctica - #175 | ecosystem: Environmental > Aquatic > Non-marine Saline and Alkaline > Saline | place: Antarctica: Organic Lake...
ATGGTGTATAAACGGGATTTTGGCAGGGAAATAACCAAATATACGGTGTATGTATACAGTTCTGGCCAACCCTATACATTAGGTTTCGAACAAGATGTGTATGCGCGTTGTTTGTCATTACTGCTGTGCGCATCCATTTGCAGTTTACAACATGCACCCTACAGTTCAGAGCTGTGGCGCAAGCGCACACCATGTTTGTACTTTTGAAAATGTAGTACCCTCCCACACCCACCCACCCACACCCACCCGCGCAAAAACACACACGATTGCAGGCTAGATAACCTATACTCTGTCTATTGCTGCCAAGAAAGGCTGAAAGCAGCGCACCTTGTTTGCCTCAAGGCCCCGCTCCATTTTGTACACTTGCTTGTTAAAGCGAGCCACTTCATGCTCAAGCGCCACTCCATCGATGTCATCGAGCGGGGTAGCAAGCCAGGCCTGCGCGCGTTTCAAAGCACGGCCGACATGTTTGTACAGGTGCATGCAGCCATGATTAAATGCTTAAATAGGTGCATGCAGCCATGCTTACAGCTTAAATGCTCGAACAGGTGCATGCAGCTGACATGCTCAAATAGGTGCATGCAGCCAACATGCTCAAATAGGTGCATGCAGCTGACATGCTTAAATAGGTGCATGCAGCTGACATGCTCAAATAGGTGCATGCTGCTGACATGCTCAATTACGTGCATGCAGCTGACATGCTGAAATAGGTGCATGCAGACGACATGCCTAAATAGGTGCATGCAGACGACATGCCTAAATAGGTGCATGCAGCGCGAACCCAGCACGAACCTGCTACTGTATGAGTTTTCCAAGTGACACTCACAATCTACGGCAACGCAAACCTAAAACAACTGCACTTAATTACACGCAACCAGGATACACACGATTGTGTACATTGCGTAAATGTGTACCACTCACCCTAGCCAAACCAAACCACAGGCAACCAGATGCAACTGTCCACACCCGCATGCTCGTTTCCCAAGCCACTTTGGGCTGTCAACATAACGAAACTGCACATACATAACAAATAACAAAGATACACGCAACCGTCCACACCTGCGTGCTCTTTTCCCAAGCCCCTCTGGGCTGTCAACATAACGAAACTGCACATACATAACAGACAACCAAGATACACGCAACCGTCCACACCCGCATGCTGGTTTCCCAAGCCACTCTGGGCTATCAACATAACATAACAAAACTGACATACATAACGAACAACCAAGATACACGCAACCATCCACACCTGCGTGCTCGTTTCTCAAGCCACTCTGGGCTATCGACATAACGAAACTGCACATACATAACAAATAACAAAGATACACGCAACCGTCCACACCCGCATGCTGGTTTCCCAAGCCACTCTGGGCTATCAACATAACAAAACTGCACATACATAACGAACAACCAAGATACACGCAACCATCCACACCTGCGTGCTTGTTTCTCAAGCCACTCTGGGCTATCAACATAACGAAACTGCGCATACATAACAGACAACCAAGATACATGCAACCATCCACACCTGCGTGCTCGTTTCCCAAGCCACCCTGGGCTATCAACATAAAGAACTGCACATACATAACAGACAATTAAGATACACGCAACCATCCACACCTGCGTGCTCTTTTCCCAAGCCACTCTGGGCTATCAACATAAAGAACTTCACATACATAACAGACAACTAAGATACACGCAGCCGTCCACAATTGCGTGCTCTGTTTTCAAGCCACCCTGGCCTATCAACATACGTGACCTGCAGTAATACTTCAGGCAACTGGGATGCATGCATTTGCCCACACCTGCGTGCTCTTTTCCCAAGCCACCCTGGCCTCCCAGAGCATGTGCCTGAGCGTGACGTCCTCTTCACAATCTTTGAGGTCCTGGAACCTGTGTTTGGATTTATATGAGAAGTATAACATAATGTGTTTTACGCACAGCGTCCTCCTCACAGTCTTTGAGGTCCTGGAACCTGTGTTTGGATTTTCATGAGCAAGTATAACATAATGTGTTCTGGGCACAGCGGCCTCCTTACAGCCTTTGAGGTTCTGGAGAGGAAAAGAACAGGCAGTGAACACCTACTTATAAATTGCAGGCAAATATGGCGCATGTGTTATGAGCATGGGAGTTAAAGCAGGGTGTTTTGTAGATCGAGCAATCTGATGATGGATTCTCTGTTTTGGATCAGCAGTATTGTGGTGTGTGAGTGTGTGTGTGTGTGTGTGTGTGTGTGTGTGTATGTGTTGATCAGAACCAGATATATACGATGCACATACAAAAGTGTTCCGCTTGTATCAAAAGATGGGGTTGCTTGCAATTTAAGCCAGCCCTAGGAAAGAGACTGTTTTCTGCTCGTAAGTGATTCACAACAAAAAAAGTGTTGAGTTTAGCAAGAACAGAGTAAGGCTTCCACTGCTTTGTTTACATAGCTAAAAACACACTTCCCGACATTGGGCTTGACACGTAACATAGGTCTAGCATGTACACTGCCAGAACAAAATTTCATAGCAAACAAATAATTAATATTAGAAGGGCCAAAACCGTAACACCATGAAAGACAGAAAAAGAGACGTACTTGGTTTCCTTGAGGCGGAACATGCGCTGGTACATGTTGATTTTCTCTGCCACCTCCTTCTGCAGCACCACACGCTCTGACAGGGCATTTGTGTAGGCTGACACCTGAGCAAAAGAGTCAACAAAAAGGGGTGTGTGCGTGCTTTGTCTACGTAGCGTAGCATGTGCATGTGTCTATAGTTGTGCATGTCGCGTGTGTGTGTGAGTGTGTGAGAGTGTGTGTGGGTGTGTGTGTTGCACCTAATGCAATAGGAGACATGTAAGCAGACAGCGCTTGTGTGCTCGTGTGCATTAGTATGTATAAGGGCAAGAAATGGAGCTTTAAGGGCAAAGAAACACATGACAACACCAGCATTGACCACACACAGGGCATGGGGAGTATTTAATCGTCCTTTTTGCTTAAAGTCAACACTAGCGCTGGGTATGAGGAGCATTCCATTGTCATTTACCCTTCATGCCGACGCTCACACAGTACACACAGACGCATGCACGCATGCATGCATACACATACATACACACACAACACACGCACATGCACACGCACACGCACACGCACACGCACACGCGCACGCGCACGCAAACACACACACACACACGCACACACACACACACACTCACCTGGTCCGGTGACGACTCATCGTCCAGGATCATCTCATGCTGCGCAGCCAAGCGCACATCCATGATCTCTTTGTTCAGGGCTTCCACCTGGCCCTCCAGCTCAGTGTTGAAGTACAGGATGAGGGAGTCACGTGATGCGTCAGCTGCACACATATTGCAACATGTGCACTTGTTGGATTTTGGATACTGCAAACTGCCATTGGCCCTCCAGCTCAGTGATGAAGTGCAGGATGAGGAAGTCACGTGATGCGTCAGCTGCATACACAGTGCATGATGTGCATTTTTTGGTTTTAATTTTTACTGATTGGCCCTCCAGCTCAGTGTTGAAGTGCAGGATAAGGCAGTCACGTGACGCGTCAGCTGCACATACAGTGCATGATGTGCAATTGTTGGATTCTGATTTAAAATCCTCCAGTTTAGCGTTGAAGCCCAAGAGGGGGGAGTCATGTGAGTGAGGTGTGAGGTGTGAGGTGTGAGGTGTGAGGTGTGAGGAGTGAGGCATGAGCTGCAAATGTTGTGTGATTCGCTAAAGAGCAGAGGCGAGAAAAGTTAGGAAGCGTACCAACTACTGACCAATTGCAGAATGTGCAATATGAAATCAATGTCGACAAAGCTGGGGACAAAGACCACTACTTGTGATATTGCAAAGATCAGACAAAGTGAATTATAAATGAGCACAAAGCCACCCTTGCAGCCCCACCAAATTATAAGACGAACATGTCGTTTCCCAGTCATTCACTTAAAAAGATGCAACAATTTGTATCCAGAGAGTGACCGCCACTACTCGCTCGTCTGTAGTTCTATGATACAGTTCGCTGTAGGCTTCGTCATTACACCAAGGCATAAAAAGAATGCTAATTATGAGAGTACACAGCACTTTATGCAAAGTGCCTGCCAGATCTCAGCCTACGCTCACTACGCAAGAACTCCAGTTCTACAGCTGTAGCAGAGGACTGATGATTTTGTCGCCAAAACTCAACATTCCAAATGGCATAGGAAACGGCTGAGTTCAGTGTATAACTCATGAGCTCATGAACTCATGAACTCAAGATTTTGTAGTACAGCAAAAATTATATGCTGTGTTATCGTGCTCCTCGCTTCTAGTCTGTGTTTCTTTGTGGTTTCTCCATTCTTTCATTTCCTTGGTAATGAATTCCCTGCCTAATGCATCATACAATACAAACGAAAAAGAACCATCCCAGCTGCACATCACTCCATAACACCTCCCTGCGTCCTGTTCCTAATTTCAGCACTATAACTTACTCATAACAACTTTAGGGTTTACTTGGGTTTAGGGTTACACACATCACTCCTAACTTACCACTCCAAATGGCAAACTTTGCTGCTACAGAGCTCACCACTCCACATTGCATCAGAAAACCATCTTAATTGCCCAACACTCCAAAAATCCTTCCTGCGTCCTGTTTCTCGATTCAGCACTCTAACTTACTGCTAACAACTTACCACTCCAAATGGCAAACGTTGCTGCTACAGAGCTCACCACTCCACATTGCATCAGAAAACCATCTTAGCTGCCCATCACTCCAAAAAATTTTCCTGCGTCCTGTTTCTCGATTCAGCACTCTAACTTACTCCTAACAACTTACCACCCCAAATGGCAAACTTTGCTGCTACAGAACTCACCACTCCACCTGTGTTGCATCAGAAAACCATCTTAGCTGCCCATCACTCAAAAAATCCTTCCTGCTTCCTGTTTCTCGATTCAGCACTCTAACTTACTCCTAACAGCTTACCACTTCAAATGGCAAACGTTGCTGCTACAGAACTCACCACTCCACGTTGCATCCCTAAGTGAAGTGTAGTCAGAGTCCATGGTCGCATAAGAGGCAGCCTGGAGGTCCGGAATCTTGATGCCATACTCAGACATGAGTTCCACAAAGTTTGAAACCTATGCATGCATAGGTGTGGATTTAATAAGGATTGTACTAAGGATTTAATAAGGATTTTTTATTTTATAAGGATCTAATAAGGACTTTTTGCACAAAAGCTGCACACACTCATTTCCACGATGCTGGATTGGGACATTTCTTGATCAACATAGAAATTGGATTGTTGTAGGTCGCAGATGCATGCAGATTTGGTTACACACAATGGACATTTCTGGATGCAGATTTGGTCACACACAACGGACATTTCAGGATGCAGGTTTGGTCACAAACAATGGACATTTCAGGAAGCAGATTTGGTCACACACAATGGACATTTCTGAATGCAGATTTGGTCACACACAATGGACATTTCTGGATGCTGATTTGGTCACACACAATGGATATTTCAGGATGCAGATTGGTCACACACAATGAATATTTCAGGGTGCGGATTTGGTCTCACACAATGGACATTTCTGGATGCAGGTTTGGTCACACACAATGGACATCTCAGGGTGCGGGTTTGGTCACACACAATGGAAATTTCAGGATGCAGGTTTGGTCACACACTATAGACATTTCTGGATGCAGATTTGGTCACACACAATGGACATTTCTGGATGCGGATTTGGTCACACACAATGGATATTTCAGGGTGCAGGTTTGGTCTCACACAATGGACATTTCAGGGTGCGGGTTTGGTCACACACAATAGATACATTGAGGGGCACGTTTGGTCAAACATAATGCACGTTTTAAGGTATCGATACGATAGTAAGGTCGTGCTGAACAACGCGAGACTGAAAGCTGCAACAGAGCAAATCCAAGCACTGCACCCACCCGGTCATACTCCTTGTCGTAACTGCTCCTCTCCTTCTCCAGGACCGCGTAAAGCTGTAGCAACAGTGTGAAGGTAGATTGGTGGCTAAAAACCTAAACCTTAAACCCTAAACCCTGACCCCTAAACCTAAATTCTAACCCTAAGTAAAAGAAAGTTTGGTGTAAGTGTTGCAACAGTGTAAAAGGTAGATTGGTGCAAATGTTGCATCTCTGTGATAGAAAGTTTGGCGTAAATGCTGCCACAGTGTGAGAATACAGAACGAAAATAGATTGGCGTAAATGTTGCATCTCTGTGAATGAACGTTTGGTGTAAGTGCTGCAACAGTGTGAGAATAGATCGGTGGAAATGTTGCATCTCTGTGAAAGGACGTTTGGTGTAAATGCTGCAACAGTACGAAAATAGATCGGTGCAAATGTTGCAATACTGTTTAAGTGAATTGGTGTAATTGTGGTGTATAATTTGTAGACAACACTACATAGGCCAATCCTGCAGCCAAACGAAGAGGTCGCCCTCCAGGGCACCTACCCCCAAAAAGAGAGGAGTTAGGCAAATGACCCTGTGCTGGATACCAACCTACCACATAATGATGTGATTAGGTGCACGATCTGTGCTAGTGCTTGCAAAACAAGGCCTCTAACCCTTTACAAGCGAATCCATGAGAGCAAAGTGGAACACCTTCCAGACCACGACAGAGAGCTATTGCGTACAGGGCAGCGTTTGAGTGGCTTGCGCAGCCTATGCGTTCATGTTTCTGTCTTTTCATAAAAATCTGCATTCAATTCAAGTGTCCAAGGCAAAAACCGACTGCCTTGCGCAGAAACTTCGGTCATCAACATGCACATTTAATCATGTCTGCATCCCAGGTGCCCAGCAAACGCTATGCTTTGGATAGTTTCAAAAAGGAATGCAAACTAGATGCGCCAACCCCTTGTAAGTTCACCGACTTCACCGATGGTAGTAGGTCCCTTCTTTTGACGCACTCGTGCATGCAGTCCACATATTTAGAATCGGCCAGAACCATATATATACAGAGTATATACGGTAGTTTTGGCAGGAAAATCACCAAATAAACAGTCATGTACGGTATGTATACATATAATATCAGATCAGACTTCCGTCACTGCAAAGTATATAACTCAGCACACCTACTAATTACATATATACAGTTCTGGCCAACCCTATTCATACTTGATCCCTGCCCATTAGCCCCTCCGCCATTTTGTATCGACTCGCATGTACAGTCTATATGTCATTTAATTGAATTGGCCGACAGACCGCATTACGTGGGCTGGTTTTACCTCCAGAAACTCTGCTAGCTCCTCCACGGTGGAGGGAGTCCGTTGCAGCCGTCTAGTGGCCGTGTGAACCTTTTCGATGAACTCTGTGTACCTCTGCAGAGGAAGAGGAGAGAGAGATCAAGGAGGCGTGTAATGATCTAGAATTGAAGCAGTGTAAATGCGTCAAACCCAATCAAAGCTAGGCCGTGTGGACCTTTTCATGAGCTGCGTGTTCCTCTGCAGGAATAACCATGGACGCACGTGTATTGAACGTGTATTGAATGTGTATTCACAGATGGACACACGTGTATTCAACGTGTATTGAACAAGAAATGATGTACAAGCATACACAACTGCATCATATTTAAAATAATGGATTGATGGATCGTGGACACACGTGTATTGAACAAGAAATGATGTACAAGCATACACAACTGCATTAAATCCAAAATTAATTGGATTAGTGGACCGTGGACACACGTGTATTGAACAAGAAATGATGTACAAGCATACACAACTGCATCAAATCCAAAATTAATTTGAAACCTATTTGATGCACGGTTGGATTCAGTGTAAGTCTTAGTGACATGAAGCCACAGACAGTTCGGAATTAGAAGCTAGCATGCCTCTGTGGGTGGGCGCATCTTGCGTTGGCCGCCTGCTACACTTGTTGGCATTTTGATCATTACAAGGCTAATACTCAAGCGAAACTGCTCCAACTGAACCTCCTAAGGTGCTCCTGGCCCACCTATCCTTGGCGGCCCTTGCTGCTTTGGGGTTGGCACTCAATCTGTCATTGCAGCGGGGACTAGAAGGGGCTTTTAAAAAAAAAAAAAAAGGACACACTGCTCGCACCTCTGCCGTGATCTTAGGCAACAAGGTTCAGCACTAACCCAATCATTATAGCGGGACCAACATGCTTTAAAAAAACAAAATGGCCGCAATGCACGCACCTCTGCCGTGATCTTGGGCAACAAGGTTCAGCACTAACCCTATCATTGTAGCGGGACAAACATGTTAAAGAAAATAAAATTGCCACACTGCACGCACCTCTGCTGTGATCTTGGGCAACAAGGTTCAGCACTAACCCTATCATTGTAGCGAGACCAACATGCTTTAAAAAAACAAAATGGCCGCACTGCACGCACCTCTGCCGTGATCTTGGGCGACAAGGTTGTGATGTCATGTAGGCAGCGTTGGGGGGACGGCATAAAGGCCTGCAACAGTTCCTTAAATTGAAACTGCACGCACCTCTGCCGTGATCTTGGGCAACAAGGTTGTGATGTCATCTAGGCAGCGTTGGGGGGACGGCATAAAGGCCTGCAACAGTTCCTTAAATTGAAGCACCAGGACCCCCAGCTCCCTGAGGGTAGGGCGCAATGAATAATACGGTTTGGCTTTGATAGCGGTATGTACGGGAAACAATGTAACGGGGCACAGAGGAACCTTGAATAGAAATGCAGTGTTTCCGTAAAACAAAGCACAACAACACCCAGCTTCCTAAGCATCAACCGTTCTGTTTCTATTAGCTCTAGACATAATTTGTCGCAAGACTGCATTCACGAGCACGGTCAAGTAAACATATGGGTTAAATTGAGAGGAAAGCTTACAGGCATTATTAAAATGCAAACACTAAGCGCAGGGAAGTGGCAGATTTTTTAATGGTGCTTAGCATTACAGAATGTCCCAAACACTTGGTATCGTACAAGCATGCCCGTTGGTTTGCATCGGTGTCTGCATGGCCAAACACCTTGCATCGGTGTCTGCATGGCCAAACACCTTGCATCGGTGTCTGCATGGCCAAACACCTTGCATTGGTGTCTGCATGGCCAAACACCTTGCATCGGTGTCTGCATGGCCAGACACCTTGCATTGGTGTCTGCATGGCCAAACACCTTGCATCGGTGTCTGCATGGCCAAACACCTTGACCAGTTGATGACGTGCATGCCCTTTAGATGTGTATCGCTTTCCGTAAGTGGTGTCAACAGAAGATGTGTCGACTTTGGACCATGTAAGCCAAATACATGCAGTCATGTTGCAAACTGCGAGAAATGGTACCATCAAAACGCGAGTAAGCACCAGGACGGGTAAACCCATTGCGAGCAATCATGTTTCATTATGCAAGTGGCGTTATCGGAACCCATGCAAGCACCAGAACAAGCAAGCCAGATGCACTCACTGCTGGGGCCGAATGCGGCGAATGTCGAGCAGCTGTCGCTTGAAGTGATCAAGGTCTCGTCGAAACGTCTCTATGCTGCGCTTCCCGCTCACCATCTCTGCTCTCATGCTGTCCTCACTCATTTGGCGGTTTGCCACAACCAGGTCCCTACGAGCAGAGAGTGAACAAGCAGTGTCACCCTGTTTGGTCTGTATACACCACGCTCCGACCGAGCTGATATGTGTATGGTGTACAGGAATAACGATCATTAATGCTTGCCTTAGCACCGCTGTGTTCACCAAAGTATGACCTTACCTTTGTAACAGCTTCAGCCACAACCTCTGTGCTTACCTCTAATGGCTACTACATACTGAATTGGAATTAGAGCACCAAATTGGCTACAATGTGGCAGAGCATGCTTGTCATCCAGTAACTGTGTACACTGTCTGTTGCATCCAAAACTTGAGTATCAACCATGACAAGAGATATACACACACAGCAATGATAAAACAGGTGGTTGCAAGACCTAGCGCACACACACACGCGCACAAACAGCAACACACAAATATACGCACATGCATAGGCTCACACATGCTCACTGGAAAGGCAAGGATACAAACACGCACACACACACACAAACACACACACACACACATACACACACACACATATGCTCACCTGAAAGGCAGGAATTGGTCACGTAGCTGCTCTGCCATCGTGAAAGCATCTCGGAGACGCCCAGCTAATTCTTTCACAACCTGTGTGTGATCGTAGCAGTTTCAGTATGCTTCCTCTATTGCGTCGAGTACAAGTGCAATGGAGGAGTCATGACATAATCTGGAGAGCATAAGGTTGCCAAAACGATGAATCTCTAACGAAAACGTCGGGCGAACAGTTGAGCATTGTTTGCTTAAGTAAAAGGAATTGGTACAGGTGCAGCTTGATCCTGAACTTTGTGAGTCGAGATGCACAAGAAAGCCTTCAGACGAGCTCGTACAATATTTATATTTAAACCAAACAGAAATGATACCTTACATTACCCCATTACACACAACCAAACCAAAGAGACCACAATGGCAGCCTCGTCTTCTGCTCGTGGTCTCATCTTCTGATCGTGGTCTCATTGTCTGATCGTGGTCTCATTTTCTAATTGTTGGAATGTCCAGATCTCACATCATCAACCCACTGCTTGATGTGCTGTGTCCCACTCACAAACACCACTGCTCATTGTGCTGTGGCCCACTCACTCACAATTACCACTGCTCATTGTGCTGTGGCACACTCACAAACACCACTGCTCATTGTGCTGTGGCCCACTCATTCACAAACACCACTGCTCATTGTGCTGTAGCACACTCACACACACCACTGCTTGTATTTTCCCCATAACAAAAGCCTTGTTCTATCTGGCTAGCACCTCCTCAACCACAGATTAATAAAATGCAATATGTCCCCAAGGATCATCCATAACAGCACTCTGGAATAATGAATACAGAATACACAGTAATCATACCGTTCATATGCTTTATCTACATGCTGTATGTTTGCTTTATCACACGCTGTAAGTTTGCTTTATCACACGCTGTAAGTTTGCTTTATCACACGCTGTGTGTTTGCTTTATCACACGCTGTAAGTTTGCTTTATCACACGCTGTATGTTTGCTTTATCACACGCTGTATGTTTGCAAACCGCTTGCTGTACATTTGCACAGTCCTGGCATCCCCAGCCCCCAGCATTTGAACATGCATGCAACAACGCCGAGATCGACTCAGACACATGCAGTGACACACCATGGCCCTGGTTTTGTTTACCTCACGATGCTCATCTTTGAATGACTCAAACAGATGCAGTGACATACCCAGGCGTTTGATTGGATTACCTCACGATGCTCATTTTTGAATGACTCAAACAGATGCAGTGACACACCCAGGCGTTTGATTGGATTACCTCACAGTGCTCATCTTTGAATGACTCAAACCGATGCAGTGACATACTCAGGCGTTTGATTGGATTACCTCACAGTGCTCATCTTTGAATGACTCAAACAGATGCAGTGACATACCCAGGCAATTAATTGGATCACCTCACAGTGCTCATCTTTGAATGACTCAAACAGATGCAGTGACACACCCAGGCGCTGGTTTTGTTTACCTCACGATGCTCATCTCCGACAATGATGGCACTGAAGCCCTCCAGGTCTACGCAGGCATTGCTATCCAGAGGCTGCTCCATATAATCCTGAAGGGATAAGAGGGCAAGCGCAGAAAGGAAAAAAGGCGTTCGTGGGTGTAAAGTTTGAAAAGGATGGTGCAATGCAGCCCAGAGGCTGCTCCATGTAATCCTGGAGGGGTTAGAGGGCAAAGGGAGAAAGAAGAGAAGAAGTGCGTGGGCAAAGGGCTTGAAATGGACGGTGCAATGCTGCCCAGAAGCTGCTCCAATCAATCCTGGAGGGATAAGAGGGCAAAGGGGGAAAGAAAGACAAGTAGTGCGTGAGCGAAGAACTTTTTGATAACGATGCAACACTGTCCAAATGCTGCTCCATGTAATTCTGCAGGGATAAGAGGTCAAAGGGAGAAAGAAAAGAAGAAGTGTGTGGGCAAAGAGCTATGTAAATATATAAGGACGGTGCAATGTTGCCCAGAAGCTGCTCCCTCTAAATCGTGGTAATCCTGGAGGGAACCAAGGGCGCACATAATCTCCAGGCATTGAGATTTCCAAAGACAGTGTGCTGCTGTCCAACGGCTGCTCCCTGTTTTCCTGGAACCTTGTCGGTGCTCTTAATGTTGGGTATGGGGCCCTTCTGAGTATTAAGCGTCTCAAAATATGGACAAACTTGGACACTGGAGCACTGTGTTAAATAGGTAGGGTTGGCCAGAACCGTATATATATACACCGTATATGACCGTATATTTAGTGATTTCCCTGCCAGAAAATACCGTAGATACACCGTATATATATATGGTTCTGGCCAACCCTACAAATAGAAGAAAGTGCAGGTCTTTGTGTTTTTGCACCACAATTCACACAAAGGCACACCCACATGCACGCACACAAACACACACACACTAGCAAAACAATAAACAATACACCACACAAAAAAGCAAGCACACCCACATGTACGCACACAAACACCCACGCACGCTATTTAGACACACACCACAGGCATATGGCACAAACCAAAAACGCACCATGAGGTGCTTGTGCAGCAGCATTCATAGAAACACACCAAAAATATACGCACACAACCACACACACCACACAACGCACCTTGAGGCGCTCGTGCAGCAGCAATCAAAGACACACACACCAAAGGCGCATACACACAGCCACACACCCACACAACGCACCTTAAGGCACTCGTGCAGCAGCAATTACAGAAATAAACCACAGACAGATACAGCAGCCACACACAAACAGCCACACACCACATAACGCACCTTGAGGCGCTCGTGCAGCAGCAAGCGCCGCACGACCTGCACCTGGTTGATGAAGCCATTTTGAACCTCCATGACCACATTATGGAAAGCCAAGGGTAAGGGATGCAGCACCAGCGATTCCAGATCTGTACGAGCAGGGAGAATGCACATTGACATAGCAATTAAGGGGGGCTCTAACTAGCGTTATAAAAGCAGCTGGGTGACATTCTTCATGCACTCTGAACAGCATAGCTCCTACTATAATTAGCACTTTTAAAGAGCGTGTGTGTGTCTGTGTGTTTTGAGTGTGTGTGTGTGTGTGTGTGTGTGTGTGTGTGTGTGTGTGTGTGTGTGTGTGTGTGTGTGTGTGTGTGTGTGTGTGTGTGGGGTGGGGGGGACAAATGGTGATCCTGAGACCCCAGAGGATGCAAAACAAAATACTTTCAAATTTGAAATGGGAATGTAAGAGGGCAATGGGCAGCGCATGAGGCTCCTTTTTTTTTGCAGTGTACAAAGACTTTAGAAAAAAGAATAGATGTGATGGAAGAATGGGCAATGATAAAGGACGTTGTTTTTTGCAACGCATTAATGTTTGATAAGAGTGGGGTTAAATGTAAAGAAATAATGGGCAGTGATAGCGGACCTTAAATTTAGAAGGTATAAGGGCTTTTTGAGAAGGAAAGTGCTGTGACCTTTAAATTTGAGGGAACACATGAAGGCATCGTGCTCAAGCGTCTCTCAAACAAGCAGCGGGATAACAATGAAGAACCAATCACACAGGCATCGCTTAGCAATGCCATATCATCAAATATCACTTTATAGTAGACATACACGTGCCCAGCACTGTTCTTCCCTGTGCCAAAGCCCCCCCCACAAAAAGAAAGAGCCAACAAACTTCCATCCAATCAACCCC
>Ga0307942_1002997_pt1 | contig 13679 bp, 11 predicted proteins | sample OrgLakmetagen175_FD_201846 | JGI IMG/M metagenome (GOLD analysis project Ga0307942, IMG submission 201846) | Saline water microbial communities from Organic Lake, Antarctica - #175 | ecosystem: Environmental > Aquatic > Non-marine Saline and Alkaline > Saline | place: Antarctica: Organic Lake...
ACAGTGTTGTTCAGAATAAAATGAGAGAGGCCACAAAAGACGTCCACACACTCACACAGTGTTGTTCAGAATAAAATGAGAGAGGCCACAAAAGACGTCCACACACTCACACAGTGTTGTTCAGAAGAAAACGAGGCCACAAAACACGTCCACACACTCACACCGTGTTGTTCAGAATAAAATGAGAGAGGCCACAAAAGACGCCCACGCACTCACACCGTGTTGTTTAGAAAAATATGAGAGAGGCCGCAAACGACGCCCACACACTCACGTGAGTCCAAATGTAAAATGCACACCGTGTAATTGAGAAGAAAGGGAGAGAGAAAGCATGCATGAGGCCACACCGAATAATTAAGGAGAAAAGGAAAGATATCTCACCTCATTCTGCAACATGCACATGAGCCAAGTGCCGTGGCATGCTGGGCTTGGCCTGCTTCTAAATGGCTGATGCTGCTGTACTGCCCGCATAGCATTTCCCTCAACTACAACTCACACACCTTGGCCAGGTGCCGCATCATGCTGGGCTTGGTCTGCTGCTCCTAAATGGCTAATGCTGCTGCACTGCCCACATAGCATTTTCCTCAACTACAACTCACACACCTTGGCCAGGTGCCGCAGCATGCTGGGCTTGGTCTGTTCATGGACAGCAGTTGCTGCCGCTGCTGGCGTGGAGGCAGCAGCTTGTGCAGAGGCAAACGTTCCGAAGCCCTTGCTGCCCAGCAAGCTCTTGGCCGCTAGGGGGCCTCCTGCACCTGAACGTGATTTATTACTGGTTAACAGTCAGACGGTATAATGCACGTGACATGCCAATAGAAGCAGCGCTTGCAGTGCTTCAGGACACGTGGCTTGCAGAGGTGATCCAAAGTATGTGCAGAGGTGATCCAAAGCATGTGCAGAGGTGATCCAAAGCATGTGCAGAGGTGATCCAAAGCATGTGCAGAGGTGATCTAAAGCAAGTGCAGAGGTGATCCAGCGCAAGTGCAGAGGTGATCCAGCGCATGTGCAGAGGTGATCCAAAGCATGTGCAGAGGTGATCCAAGCATGCGCAGAGGTAATCCAAAGCATGTGCAGAGGTAATCCAAAGCATGTGTAGAGGTGATCCAAAGTATGTGCAGGGGTGATCCAAAGCATGTGCAGAGATGATCCAGAGCATGTGCAGAGGTGATCCAAAGCATGTGCAGAGGTGATCCAAAGCATGTGCAGAGGTGATCCAAAGCATGTGCAGAGGTGATCCAAAGCATGTGCAGAGGTGATCCAAAGCATGTGGAGAGGTAATTCAAAGCATGTGCAGAGATGATCCAGAGCATGTGCAGATGTGATCCAAATCATGTACAGAGGTAATTTAAAGCATGAGCAGAGGTAATCCAAAGCATGTGCAGAGGTAATCCAAAGCATGTCAGCTGATGTGTGTTTGGTCACCTTTGCTAGAAAGGTTTTTAGTTTGAAAAATGTGCACAACCAAAGGCTGCAGGCAATGGGATGTCCTCCGTAATAGCCAAGGAAGAAGAAGCAGAACACAGCTGATGTAAACGATGCTGGTTATAAGTCATGGCATGATTAAAAAAAGGGATGTACCAAATAGAATGCCACTTTAGTACTGATACCCATCCCAAAGAAAACAAATTTGAGAGACCACAGGAGGGAATGCTCAAAGATTTGCAGATCCCCTTTTTTGAACGTATTCATAGTGTAGAAATTGAAGGTTGGGCGAGTGAAGGTGGCAGGCCAGAGGGGCAAAAATAGCTGTGGCATTATGAAACGGCTCTAGACTAATCTCCCATGTAAATCTAAATCTAGAACAATTTAAGCGTCGGTTAGTGGTGCTGGTTTACAGGAGCATACAGCGTTAGGGGGCTATGCAAGAGAAAGGGTTGCACAAATTGCAAGGAAGCAGGCTGTCATTCAAGTGTCACGAAACGACGAAGACACATTTGTAGCAGTGCTGCAAATTACAGTATGTTACCTGCAGCAATTGAATCTTGAGTACTTTGTTATCATTTGAGGGGTATACAAAGTACTAGATACACAAAGTACTAGGTACACAAAGTACTAGGTACACAAAGCACTAGATACACAAAGCACTAGGTGCACAAAGCACTAGATACACAAAGTACTAGGTACACAAAGTACTAGATACACGAAGTACTAGGTACACAAAGTACTAGGTACACAAAGCACTAAATACACAAAGTACTAGATACACAAAGCATTAGATACACGAAGTACTAGGTACACAAAATACTAAATATACAGGGACACTTTATGTACACACGAAAGAGCGCAGATAATGTAGCACTCATGCAAGCATGGCGAGGTTCCCACAAGCGTACATAACTCCTACTATTACAAGATTTGGCAAGAACCGTAAATCGTCTGCACCGTGTATGACTGTATGTATGGTGCTTTTCCTGCAAAAAATACCTTGTACATAACGTACAAACCTGTAAAGCGTGGTTCTGGCCAACCCTCGGGCCCATCTTATATTCCCTTTTTAAACTTCTACATGCATGCCATGATGTGTTGCATGCGGTATAAGTACCCGATGATACAGGGAATCGACATCAAATTAACACCCTTTTACTACACAAATCATATGAGGGTGTTTGCTACCTTTACCGTTGCCTGCCCACTCCTTTGCTACCAGTATCGCCTAATACAAACTTTTTGTTTGCCTTGTCCACCTCACTTTTCCGCGGCGAAGAGCTCAGTAGGTCCATGCACTAAAAGCATTCTTTATGGTAGTAAGCCGGGTATATGCTGTGTGTGAAGTCGCCAAGTGCAGGACAGACTTTACTTTTCTGCCTATTCCTCTCTTCATTAATAATCACCTGTAAGGTGTGATTGCTTTGCGGCCAGAGCAGACGCTGCCTCGGATGAAAAAGGGTTCCGCGCCTGTACGACCAGCATGCAGCTAGAAGTTTTAGTTCAGTGTTGAGACAGGGCATAGCAAAAAAATATGCCTCTGATGCGTGAGCACTACGGCAGCATTACATGCCCGTGTTTATTCCAGCAGCAGCTAAAGCAGCACCTGATGCAATGCCGCTGCGCCAGCACCGCTCAGATCACGGCAGACGACGTAGCCGGTCCCAGCTGGTGATGCAGGCAGGCAGGCTGGGGCAGCCTGGAGGTGGAGATAGTGCCAGGAACGAAGTAAGAGAGTGTGTACGACACAAAATACTACAGACTGGCAAGCATGTCCTTGTATGTCCTAAGGAAAGAGCGGGTAAGGGGTCGTCTCGTCGTTGCTGCTATTTGTTCTGCTTCACCAGGCAGCTGCGTGCAAGTTGGGCAGTTAAAATGCATTGGCAAGGCATGCCAAAGAGGAGGTAGAAGGAGGAGCTTTGGTGAAATTTCCCAAAAATGATGAGAGCTGTTCGTTCCCCCCCTGCTGTTGCTGTACAACGGTAGTTCTCGAGCACTCACCCGTGCCTCCTTTAGCGCAAAGGTCGCGAGCCTGAGCATCACCGAGAGACGATAGTTCCAAACAGCTAGGAGGTAAAGCGATTACCACGTTGTGCAACGTTATGTAATCCCTCGCACAGCGTGTTTAGAACTAGCAGTGACACAAAATATTAATGTACAGAAGCTTTCAGCTGCAATTGCGATAAAAGGGAAAGAAAATGGGAACCCCGAGATCCTCAAAAACCTTTTGGCTTCTGAATATAATTAATTGTTGAATGAAAGCATGATTAAAAGCATGCAAGCCCCCGCTACACATAACAGAGCTTTCACCAGGCCCGCAAAAACGAGCAGGAGAGCCCTCAGGACACATGCACAGACTACCAAAGTGGTGAGTATCCTGGCCTGACCCTGTGCTCTTGCAGGGAATTTCTGTGGACATGATCGCCCTGTTTTTTGCCTTCTCTGTTACAGGGCAAATGCTGGGTTGCGCCTCCTCCCCAGCGCCTCAGGCCTCCTAAAGCCATTGTGCACTTTTTAGGGGGGGCATTTGTGAGTGGAGCTCCGCAGGTGTGTGGCATGATGCAAGCATGTAACGCACAAATCACAGCGTGGGAGCGTGTCGCACGCAAACGCACGCACATACATACACACACACACTCATACACACATACATGGACACGGACATGCACATGCGCATGCGTATGCGCTCACACAAACACACTCACATATATATACACATACACACACATATGCACACGCACATCACATGTACACGCGCACGCACACACATGCGCACACACATGCACACACACACATGCACTCGCACACACAGCATGCAACACACACAACTGTTGTGTCACAACGCAACACACCAACCCGCAAATGGACAAGCACGTATGCATGCACATGCTAACATACAAAAACACGCACTCATTACCTTTTCCCTATACAGGTGTTGTACTCGCTGCTGATTGACTCGCTGGCACAGTCAGGCTTTACAGTTGTGTGCACGCCTTACGCGGTGTCGTTCAAGCATTTGGATTGTGCTGCTGCTGTGCGGCAAGATTTTATGGACAGTTTGGAGGTGGGTTTGAGTGCGGTTGGTATTTGCTTGGGTCATTTGTCATTTGTCATTATCAGCACCTGGATGTGCTCTGAATTTCACAATCCATGGAATGTACAGTGCATCAGTGCATAGAGTGTGGCCAGAACTGTATATGCGCATATGTGTACACGTTATATACGTGGTACATGCACTGTATTTGATCATGTGCATGTGTTTTACTTGCTGATTAAACAACCGTACACATATTTCAAGAACAGTAACATATACGTAGGGTTGGCCAGAACCGTATATATACACCGTTTATGACCGTATATTTGGTGATTTTCCTGCCAAAAATACCGTATACACACCGTATATATATGGTTCTGGCCAACCCTACATATATGTCTTGTTCTGGCTCACCCGGGCAGCGCAATATCAGCATGCACACACCGCTTTGCCGGTTGCTTGGACGCTTTAACTCGTGCACACAGGTGCCTGTCGCTGCACAAATTGCAGACAAGCACTTGTGTTATGCTTTTCTGGGGTTGGTTGACACCATATATGTACAACGTACAGGAACGCATGTATGCTAATTTCCCTGCTAAAAATACCGTATACACACCGTAACTACGTATGTTTGGTTTTGGCCAACCCCATATGTTTATTTAATCTTGTGCAGAAGGTTGCGATCATTGCAATGCACTGACATGCTTTACGTAGCTACACATTCACTCACACTCACACACACACACACACACACACACACACACACACACACACACACACACACACACACACACACACACACACAGGAAATGCGCAGGAACCCTAGCTTGAGTTGGGCAGCTCCTGCCGGCCTGCCAGTGCTGGGTGTAGGCCACAGCAATGGCTCCTTACTGCACTTGCTGAATAGGTGGGATTGGAAAGGAAAAATAGAGCACCTGCACTTCCAAGGTGTAGGTTTTTGTGATGAATACTCACTGCACTCGCTGACAAGGTGGGCTTGGAAAATAAGAGGAATGAGAGGAGTGCAACGTCAGTAGTGCTAGCTCATCATCCGGCAAGGTGAAGAGGTGAAACCTGTTTGTGCAGTGAACATTGTGGGGCGCCCAAGTGTTAAGTTGATTTTTCCGTTATACTGCTAGTTAGCCCAAAATATTTGTGGCCTACTTACAATTTATATCCGGCAGGCAGGGAATGTTTTCCAGTGTGTGGGATTGGCCAGAGCCGTATATGCACTCCATATATGACCGTATATTTGGTGAATTCCCTGCCGAAGAAACCATATATACAATGTATATACCGTAGGTTCACGATCACTTCGGGACCACACTTTCAAAAAATTAATTTATTTTTCGATTTCAGTTCGTGAGGGGGTCTGGGAAATAATTTTTGGGTTCGAGGGCACTTCGGGAGGGCTCTGTCGGGAATATATTTTTGAGTTCGAGAGCCCCCTGTGAATTCTGCCTGTGCACTGCTACTGCTGTTTGTTGAAGAGGCTGAAGCTGTGGCTGTGGCTGAGGCTGGGGACAGGGGCTTCAAGAATCCGGCCAGGGGGTTCACACTGGCGCGCTTGGAGCTAATTTTGATATCACCCTTAAAATCACTATAAATAATTAATTTATCACTTTGAATTCAGTTCGGAGAGGCCTCCATGAATAAATAAAAATTTTCGTTTTTTGGCCAAATAATTAATTAATTTCCGAAGTGATCGTGAACCTACGGTATATATGATCATTAATGTGGTAATTCCCCTGCCAAAAGTACCATATACAATGTGTATATTTATGGCCAACCCTGCAAGTATGTAGTATGTAAATGGTATGCACACAAATTTCTGCCAGCCCTCACTATTTGCCATCCTCTCTTTTTTATGCAGCTCCCAGCAGGACCAGAGCTACACGGCGGCCAACGTTCTGATCTCCTACAACAACAAGTGCGTGAAATCATATTGGTGCCTGCACAGGGGAAAATGGGCATCACCCTTCCGTCGTGCTTTTTTTTGCCTCCTGCAATAATTAAAGGCTCGCCTGTTTTTGTGCCAGCACATGATGTGCCTCCTGTGCTGTTCCACTCGGCTTCATGCAACTGTGTGTGTGTGTGGGTGTGTGTGTGGGTGTGTGTGTGTGGGTGTGTGGGTGTGGGTGTGGGTGTGGGTGTGGTGTGGGTGTGGGTGGTATGTGTGGTGTGGGTGTGGGTGTGGGTGTGGGTGTGGTGTGGGTGTGGGTGTGGGTGTAAGTGTGGGTGTGGGTGTGGGTGTGGGTGTGGGTTTGGGCTTGGGTGTGGGTGTGGGTGTGGGTGTGGGTGTGGGTGTGGGTGTGGGTGTGGGTGTGGGTGTGTTGTGTGGGTGTGGGTGTGGGTGTGGGTGTGTCGTGTGGGCGTGGGTGTGGGTGTGTCTTTCGCCCATGTCCTTTACTTTGTGTTGTAAAGTGAAAAGCCTGTATGGTGGGAGGGGATTACAGAGGCATTAAACATCAGTCCCCACCACACAATCCAAGGAGGAATGATAACCACCCCCTGTCAAAATTTAGTAGAAGTGAACCATGGTGGTGGTGCAGCACCAAAGTGGCCCCATTATTTCAATTGATCTAGAGAGTGTGTCTTACTGCGTGTGCACCCTTTCGTATGTTCCTTCTCCTTGTCCATTCCTTTTTCCATTCCATTTTCCTCCCCTCTTAATCCTTTTTCCTTTTTTGTCTGATATTTTTGAATCTTTTGGTCTCTGCTTTGCTCTGCACCGCCTGAGCAAGCCACTTTTAAACACGCCTGAAAGCAATTGAACAAAATTTGCTGCTTAGCTGGACACGATTCACACGTTTGTTACTGGATGATGACACACAAAATGGACACACGTTTGTTAGGTGATGATGGCACACATAATGGACACACGTTTGTTACTGGTTGATGACACACATAATGGACACACGCTTGTTAGGTGATGATGACACACATAATGGACACACGTTTGTTAGGTGATGATGACACACATAATGGACGCACGTTTGTTACTGGATGATGACACACATAATGGACACACATTTGTTAGGTGATGTCCAATTTGATGTACACGATCATGTTCTGGGTGGTCTCTATATAGAACCCTGTATTGACGGTCCGGGATGCTCAAGACCACCTCACACACACACACAATGTGAAAGTCAGGCACACAATTGCCCACACACACTTCCACGTGTGTTGGCACACACACTTGCACACACACACACACACACACACACACACACTTCCACGTGTGTTGGCACACACACACACACACACATACACACACACACAATACACACACACACACACACTCTTCCACGTGTGCAGGCAAGTCAGCGATGCCATCCCCGTCCCTGGGTTTTTGGACACCCTAGGTCCAACAGTGCGAGCTGTTCAGGACCAGCCACCTCCTCCTCAGTTGTCTCAGCTCCCTAGCCCGTCTGATGTGTTCCAAGCTGCATCAGGACTACTTCCGTTTGATGCCCTAGGTGGGTGTGTATTGTTAGTGTGTGACTGTGTGTGACTGTGCGTGTATATGTGTGTGTGTGTTTTGTATGTGTCTGTGTCGGACATGTGTGAGTTAGCGTGTGTGTGTGTGTATATGTGTGTATATGTGTGTGTGTGTGTGTGTTGTATGTGACTGTGTGTGACTGTGCGTGTATATGTGTGTGTGTGTGATGTATGTGTCTGTGTGTGTGCATGTGTGTGTGTGTTTGTATGTGTGTGTTTGTGTGTGTGTTTGTGTAAGGGGTTCCCACTGTCCCAGCTACGCAGCCCTACTGGTATGTTATGAGTAGGGTTGGCCATAACCGTTTATTTATTCCATATATTTGGCGGCTTACCTGCCTAAAATACCGTACCTACTCCGTATATGGTTCCGGCCAACCCTAATTACGAGCTGCTCCCACGGCCTGTTGTGTTTTGTGTGCCTCTTTCCCCTTGGTGTGCGTGTATGCATTTGTGACACAGTGCCGCCCGCCCACGACAAGGACAGTGCCGCACACTGTCCTTACATCTACACATTATCCTTGCATCTACACATTGTCCTTGCATCTAAACTAGGCTGTATGCAAGCTGCAAGCATTGTAGGGTGCTCCTGCTGCTGCCTTCCGTTCACTGCCGCTGCCTTCTGTTCGCTGCCGCTGCCTTCTGTTCACTGCTTTCTGTTCTCACCGCCTTCTGTTCACTGCCTCCTGTTCGCTGCCGCTGCCTTCTGTTCACTGCTTTCTGTTCTCACCGCCTTCTGTTCACTGCCTCCTGTTCGCTGCCGCTGCCTTCTGTTCACTGCTTTCTGTTCTCACCGCCTTCTGTTCACTGCCTTCTGTTCACTGCTTTCTGTTCTCACCGCCTTCTGTTCACTGCCTTCTGTTCGCTGCCGCTGCCTTCTGTTCACTGCTTTCTTTTCTCACTGCCTTCTGTTCTCTGCCTTCTGTTCACTGCCGCTGCCTTCTGTTCACTGCAGCTGCCTTCTGTTCCCTGCCGCTGCCTTCTGTTCGCTGCCGCTGCCTTCTGTTCGCTGCCGCTGCCTTCTGTCCACAAGCGTTGTGAGGTTGCCACTGCCGCCTCATGTTCACCATTGTACACTGAAAATTTCTCATGTTCACCATTGTACATTGGAAATTTATTCTCATGTTCACCATGTTCACTCATGTTCACCAGTGTACATTGTTCACTCATGTTCACCATTGTACATTGTTCACTCATGTTCATCATTGTACACTGGAAATTTATTTCGGCTCTAAACCCTTCCTCCCCCTGCCTTTGTACGCATGAGAGCCAGGCTCGTTTTGACACACAGTATAGAGCCAGGCTCGTTTTGACACACAGTATAGAGCCAGGCTCGTTTTGACACACAGTATAGAGCCAGGCTCGTTTTGACACACGGCATAGAGCCAGGCTCGTTTTGACACACGGCATAGAGCCAAGCTCGTTTTGACACACAGCATAGAGCCAGGCTCGTTTTGACACACAGCATAGAGCCAGGCTCAATAGTTATCTCCGATTTTGCCCAATTAAGAGCTGAGCTTGCTTGTGCACACTCAAGAACCAAGCTCAATGTTCTGCGATTAAAAGCAAGGATCACTGTTGCACAAGTACGAGCAAGGCCCAGGTTCAAATGAGCCCTGCCTCTGATCTTTTTGATCTTACCATCAGGGTTTGGACCCTGTCATACAAATATGATTATTTTTGCAGGGTTGGCCAGAATGGTATATATATGGTGTACATACGGTATTTTTGGCAGGGAAATCCCCATACATATGGTCATTTACGGTATGTATATATATGGTGTACATACAGTATTTTTGGCAGGGAAATCCCCATACATACGGTCATGAACGGTATGTATATATATGGTGTACATACGGTATTTTTCGCAGGGAAATCCCCATACATACGGTCATATACCGTATGTATATATATGGTGTACATACGGTATTTTTGGCAGGGAAATATACGATCATATGCGATGTATATATATGGTTCTGGTCAACCCTATATTTGTGGTATTTGCAGCTGGGAGATTGTCAAATATTTTGTCGCATAGAATTGGTGTATACATACATGCGGTTAAGGCCAATCCTATTCATGAATATGAGTTCATGCAAGGCTGCCCTATCAAGTGTATAAAGTCTTATTGCATGAAATCTTATTGTATAAAATGCTCCTACACTCTTATTGCCCTGAATAGTGCAGCCTACACTTTTATTGTGTAAATCATACTCAGGTCGGAGCAAGGCTGCCTTATTGTATGTATAATCTACCCAGGTCTGAGCAACAATAATCAAACAGTAACCTGCTTAGGTCTGAGCAAGGCTCAGCTGCTACCCACAATCAAGCAGTAATCTACTTAGGTATGATGAGCAAGGCTCAGCTGCTACCCACAATCAAGCAGTAATCTACCCAGGTCTGAGCAACAATAATCAAACAGTAATCTACTTAGGTCTGAGCAAGGCTCAGCTACTACCCATGATCAAACAATAATCTACCCAGGTCTGAGCAAGGCTTAGCTACTACCCATGATTAAACAATTATCTACCCAGGTCTGAGCAAGGCCCAAGTTCAGGACGCGGCTCTTCTTGTAGAGCAGCTGGGAAGTGTGTTTAGAGAGGTGGGTAGCATTTTAGCCAGCCTCTTAGTACCTGTGTGATGTAATCGTGCTTTGTGGTGTATATGTATCTGTATCTGTGTGTGTGTGTGTTTGTGTGTGTGTGTGCTTGTGTGTTTAGAGAGGTGGGTATCAAGTTAGCCAGCCTCTTAGTACCAGTTCGATGTAATCGTGCTTTGTGCTGTATGTGTATCTGTATCTGTGTGTGTGTGTGTTTGTGTGTGTTTATGGAGGTGATTAGCATTTTAGCCACCTGTGTGATGTAATCGTGCTTTGTGGTGTATGTGTATCTGTATCTGTGTGTGTGTGTGTTTGTGTGTGTTTATGGATGTGATTAGCATTTTAGCCACCTGTATGATGTAATCGTACTTTGTGGTGTATGTGTATCTGTATGTGTATGTGTATCTGTGTGTGTTTGTGTGTGTGTGTGTGTTTATGTGTGTGTGTTAATGGAGGTGAATAGCATGTTAGCCAGCCTCTTTGTCCTTGTGTGACATTAAAGTGCTTGCTAGTGTGTGTTTTTTGTGTGTGTGTTTTGTGTGTGTGTGTGTATGTGTGCATAGGTGTGAGTGTTGGTGTGTCACGTTTGTCAAGCAGTAGCTTGGCTTATACCACGCATGCAGCATACTGTATGACACTGTGTAACACATGCTGTGTGACAAATGCTGTGTGACAATTGCTGTGTAACACATGCTGTGTGACAAATGCTGTGTAACACATGCTGTGTGTAACACACGTTGTGTGACAAATGCTGTGTGACACTGTGTAACACATGCTGTGTGACAAATGCTGTGGTACACTGTGTAATACATGCTGTGTGACACTGTGTGACAATTGCTGTGTGTAACACACGTTGTGTAACACATGCTGTGTTACACTGTGTGACACATGCTGTGTGACAAATGCTGTGTTACACTGTGTAACACATGCTGTGTGACAAATGATGTGTGACACTGTGTAACACTGTAACACACGTTGTGTACCACTGTGTGTAACACACGTTGTGTAACACATGTTGTGTGACACATGCTGTGTAACACTGTGTGACACATGCTGTGTGACAAATGCTGTGTTACACATGCTGTGTGACAAATGCTGTGTAACAATGTGTAACACACGCTGTGTGACAAATGCTGTGTAACAATGTGTAACACACGCTGTGTGACAAATGCTGTGTGACACACGCTGTGTAACACATGCTGTGTGACACTGTAACACACGTTGTGTAACAAATGCTGTGTGACATTGTGTAACACATGCTGTGTGACAAATGCTGTGTGACAAATGCTGTGTGACAAATGCTGTGTGACACATGCTGTGTAACACACGTTGTGTAACACACGCTGTGTGACATCGTGTAACACATGCTGTGTAACAGCAGCGTGCAGCACTAACGCATGCGGCATGCTGTGTTACGCAAAAAATTGTGTGCATGTCAAGTGTGTAGGGTTAGCCAGAACCATAAAATATACGGTATTTTTGGTAGGGAAACCACCAAATACACGGTCATATACAGTGAGTATATACGGTTATGGCCCCAATCCTAACAGTGTTTACAGTTAGCTCAGGCTGCACGGCTGTACCTGGTGCTTTCAAAAAGGGAAGCACAAAGGCAGGCGGCCTTACACTTCGTACGTACGTTTGCACTGAAAGCACATACATCTGTATTCTTGCCAACCCTTCAGTTTGCCGTGAGATCCCGGTAGATGCTCATGTGTGTGCGTGAAACGCTGGCTGTCTTTCTGCAGATCAAAGCTACTGGTAGGGGCCACAATGCCCTTCTTGTAACCCATTGCCCTGCATCTTCCCTTTGTTTAAGTTTGCTTGCTGATCAAAGCTACTGGTAGGGGCCACAATTCCCTTCTTGTGACTCATTGCCCTGCATCTTCCCTTCGTTAATGTTTGCTTGCTGATCAAAGCTACTGTTAGGGGCCACAATGCCCTTCTTGTAACCCATTGCCCTGCATCTTCCCTTTGTCAATGTTTGCTTGCTATTTTCCAATGGCCAGTGCAAGCATGAAGGACAACAAAATGCAACTTAGGACCGAGTCCAATCCTCACACGTTTTATTATCAAATGGACGATAGAACCTATTGTTAATTATAAATCATTTTTTGCATCCGTGTGTACCGGATGCGTCCTCAAACTTGAACTTGGACGCTCTTCCTATCCACGTCATCATCATCAAATGCGCATTTTGCCCACGGCTTGTGGATGAGGCACTTCAGATTTTACCCAAAACCCAAGCGTTCATGACAGCGTCTGCACACACGACAGGTATCGTCTGTCTCTTCATTCACGCTCTGTCGAATCACACATCATATGATGCACACATTGTGTCGATGACTACCTCACCAAACTTCAGCAATTCCGTGAATTTAAAAAAATCATATAGCAGACAATATAACTCCCTTTTGGGAGTAATCCGCAGGTCTGTGGTGGCACATCGGACTTGAAATCAAGGAGTTGCAACAAAATGTGCTGGCATACAACTATGTGTTTTTACATGCATTAATCCGCATCATCAATCGCACGCTCTGCCCACAGGTCGGTGACGGCACCTCAGACTTCACACCATCCCCCCCAGGAGTCACGACAATTTGTGCTGGCGCATAACACGCACTGCTGATTTACAAAATCTAAATGCTCTGCCCACAGGTTGGTGACAGCACCTCAGACTTCACACCATCCCCCCCAGGAGTCACGACAATTTGTGCTGGCGCATAACACGCACTGCTGATTTACAAAACCATCACAATCTAATTGCTCTGCCCACAGGTCGGTGATGGCGCCTCAGACTTCACGCCATCCCCCCCAAAAGACACGACAATTTGTGCTGGCGCATAGCACGCACTGCTGATTTACAAAACCATCACAATCTAAATGCTCTGCCCTCAGGTCGGTGACGGCACCTCAGACTTCACACCATCCCCCCCAAAAGTCACGACAATTTGTGCTGGCGCATAGCACGCACTGCTGATTTACAAAGCCATCACAATCTAAATGCTCTGCCCACAGGTTGGTGACAGCACCTCAGACTTCACACCATCCCCCCCAGGAGTCACGACAATTTGTGCTGGCGCATAACACGCACTGCTGATTTACAAAACCATCACAATCTAA
>Ga0307942_1003002_pt1 | contig 13669 bp, 17 predicted proteins | sample OrgLakmetagen175_FD_201846 | JGI IMG/M metagenome (GOLD analysis project Ga0307942, IMG submission 201846) | Saline water microbial communities from Organic Lake, Antarctica - #175 | ecosystem: Environmental > Aquatic > Non-marine Saline and Alkaline > Saline | place: Antarctica: Organic Lake...
GCGGACCCTCCTCCCCTCCCTGCACTCACACCAGCCCCATTCCCTCTGGCACCTCCCCCACTTAAGCCTCGCCCACCAGGACGGGCTGCGCTCCCACCCCTCGCACCCACGCCTCCCGCACCTTTGCCACCCACGGCTTTGGGAGCCTCCTTTGCTGCACCATTGCAGCTGGAGGCCTTGGAAGACCTGTGACTAGCCTCTACAGCAGCAGAAGCAGCAGCAGTGGTGGCACCGGCAGCACCAGATCTAGCTGCAAACTCGTGACTTGTCTCTACAGCAGCAGCAACAATAGTGGCAGCAGTAGGTTTGCAAGCTGGTGGCCGCTGGGCTGCAGCGGCGGCCATGGGCTCTGTTAAGGCTTGCAGCTGATCGCGCAGCATCTCTAGGTCGGCATCCACGAAACGCTGAAGGGGGTCAGCGTGTGCAGGGCTTGTGTTGTGCTGGGGGTGGGGGGGGGAGGGGATGCGATGACCTGCACAGGCATGCCGTTGAATTGAAAAGCGTCACCTCAAGGTTGCCTTAATTGATTTTCTACACATCTGCTTTGCAGACTGGTTGTAGGGATTCAGACAGGTGCGTTCATGCGTAAGTAAGCACTTCCCTTCCACCAAAACACAGACCAGGTAAGTGCTAACACCCACCCACGTAACCACCGGACCTCGTCACTGCAACCTCGTAGCTCTACCCACCAAGCCACCCACCTGCGTGCTGTAATGAAGAGGCGGCTGAAAGTGGGCGGTCTATCCCAGGCGCTCCAAAGCGTGCGCTCGGATTTCGTGACCCTACTGACAAGGAGCGCGCAGGCGGGGTGACCGGCCTGAGTTGCCCCGGCATACTGAGCTCCCCAACAGCCCTGTCCCCCATAGGAACGAGGGCGGGTTGCTGTTTGAAAAGCGGCTGCTGCTGCTGCTGCTGCTGTTGCTGCTGCAGCTCTTCCTGCCCTGATGCCCCCCCTTGCAGCTTTGCAGCTGAATCTGAACTAGTACCGTTAGTGTTGCTGGGTATTCTTGAGTCAGTGGTGCCACTGCTCCCCGAGCCAGCACCATCTTCAACACCCCTGTTGCTGCTGTTGCTGCCGGGCCTGTTCGAGGACAGCAGCCTGGGGTCTGTGATGCTTTTGTTGTAGTAGGGATCCTGATCAGCTCGCCCCTCACATAAACCCTCTGTATTTCAAGTGTAATTTGTGTGATGACGTGTTAGTGCGCGTGTTATGCATGAGTGTGAGCATCTTATATCTACTAAGCCACAATATTAGGAAATATGCAGGCATTGGAAACCCTTCCCCACATTATAACCTTATTTTACCTAATAAATGGAGAAGGAGCTGCTCTGGTACCAAGTGCCATAAAGCTACTCCACCATGAATAGGACAATTGATAGCATTGAGGGTAAGGCATCGAAACTGGTCCCAGCCCTGACAACCACCACCATTGCCCCTTCACGCCCCTGCCCACCTTTCACACAACCAACACCCTCGCCTAGACGTAATGAGCTGCCACGCTTTGTGTGGTACCTCACACAGACAAGCACAGGCTCGTACCCAGTACTATGCATAATGTAATGCATAACACATTGATAACACATAGCACTCATATACAACACACACATGCACGCCCACCCTAAACTCATATACCCTACACTCACACGTAGCACTTACACACAACACCACACGCACTCCCTCTCCCCCATATATGCACACCTGCACCCAAAATTTTGTGCCTTGACTGTCGCATCCCCAGATGATCCGCCACACTGCGCATGGCACGGCTCATGGACGAGCGCAGGCTCGCGCAGCTGGCCCGGTTGCTGGAAGCATAGCACGCGCGCTCCAGCTCCTCTAACATGTTCAGTGCGCTGGTGACCAGGCGCCCATTCCCCCCTCCCTCACCACCCAAGTGAGACAAAAGCAGATCCTTTTCAGCTCCAGCGTTGCCTCTCGCAGTCGCACCCTCCCCTCCTGATGCCTGTTTGCCTTCGTCATGCCTGCCTCTGCTCTTGCGCCTCCCAGGTAGGCCTTCATTGCTGACTTGAGACAATGGAGGGAGGGGGCCGCTGTCATCGGCGCCATCACCTTTTGAGCCAGCAAGGCCCTGCTGCTCATGCTTGAGCATACCTGTGTGTATTGTGTGTGCGTGTTGTGCGTGTTCTGTATGTGTTTGTATGTGCTTACGTGCATGTGCACAATCGTAAGTGTGCACGTGCGTGCACGTTTTGGCGCCTTCTCCCCATTGCCACACTCAACGGCTCACCCTTGAAAAATGCACCTCCCTCTTTCTCCTGGTCATCTACTCCCCCTTCCTCTTCCTCTTCTTCTCTTTCGTCACTATCATCATCAGAACTGGATAGCGGCCCATCAAGGTCTCGCAGCCGTGGGAGGTGGGCCTGCACAGAGTTTGTACAACACATGTTGAATTCATCCATATATCCATCCATCCACGTGCACAAGGCTAGCCCAAACCGCAGGCATATATACATACTGGTTACGACTGCACACCCAGAGAACTTCATGAAAATTCCCACACGTGCACCGGGGAGACACAGGGCCAACCCGACAGGTTGCACCATCAAGATTTTGTAGAGTCGGGGTAGGGCCTGAACATGAGAGACCCCATCCACATGCACCATTTGGTTTTGCTAGGCAGGGGTAGGGGTGCAGGTGCCCTCTTGTGGCCCACTCATGCACATGCTACCCGTGCAATTGCAAGTAGGGAGAAAACGTGCTGCTTGCCGTTGTCGTGCTCAAGCTGAGACAGTGCCGTTGATGTTGTAGGTTGCACAAAGGGACCTGAAACCCATGTCCATCTGGTCCTGCCTTGCCTCGGACGTGCTGATTGGAAATTTGTCTTGCGCAATCTTGTACTGTTAGGTTTACTGTGACTGCCCCTTGGGCTCCAGGGATTACTATCACTGCTAGCAATACAGCACTGGGGCGTTCCTGTTCCCTCTCGTACTTCCTCACTCATTAAAGAAAGCCCTAGATGCTCAAATTTACATCGTGTGCGACAAAATGCTGAAACGTTGTAACTGAGATTTAAGGTGCTCCTCACGCACCAGTAGGTCTGCCTTCAGCCTTGCAGTGCCTGCTTCTGTGCATGGGTTGCTTGCCACCTGCAGGATCAACAGGCAAAAACATGACCAGTTCGCAAGAACTGGCGGCGAAAGTTATGTTTCCAGGCCACAACGTAATTCAGGCCATAACCTAATCTAAAAAGGAGGAACCACTCTTTGCGTGCACTATTGTGTGGTTTTTTATAAGTCGTGTATGCATGCGTTGGGACAACAAAAAAAAAAACGGATGCATGCAGATGGGTGGAAGCAGCTTGAGCCGGCAAGGATTTTCAGCGTGCTATTGTGTGACAGGGGCTTAGAACAGAGCAGCTGTTGTGGTGACAAGTGCTAAAACATAAGGGTCTAAAAAAGGGTGTGAGTGCTCAGGGGCAGCTCAAGGGCTCACAAGATCGTCGTCTACGGGCAAGTCTGCACCTCACAGAGCCATAGAGGGCACAGCTGTCGTTCCTGCCGTGCCTCGAAGCGAGAGGTGCAGGAAAACATGCTGCACCAGCAACTATAGTCGTGGGCAGCGCCATTCAGATATCAGCTCTGGTTCTAAACATCATCGCCCAACAAAGCAGCATGTGCTTAACTTTGTGTGTGTATGTGTGTGTAAATGTGTGTACGCGTGTACGCATGTGTGCGTATATGTGTGTGCGTGTGTGTGTGTACATGCGCGTGCGCATGTGTCTGAGGTGTGTGTGAGCCTGCATGAACATACTGTAGCAAACAAATGTCCGTGTGTTAGGAAGTCTCCTTTGCAATCGGTTACACACATGGGCATCGAAGGATTCTCCCGCTGCTTTTGCTGGGGGTGCTTCAAGGAAATTAACTACCGTTCTTGTGTCTTCGTAGTCTTTTGCTGCCCGCAAAATGATGATTTGAAGCCTGACAAACGCTCACAAGAAGTACAAACACAAACACATAAGTGCAACTCCACACGAATGCACTTCAAGCACCTTTAGAAAGCTAATGGAGCAGGGAAGCCCCTGAACAACAAGCTCCTTTAGTCGATTGTGAGACAGGTCGATGAACATGAGGGATGCCAATCCAGACAGGCCTTGTACCTGAAAAACATGGCAGAGAATAGAGAGTTCAGAGAGATAGAGAGAGGGAGTGTGATAGATCGGGGTTGAAGAATGTGGCAATGCAGGAGGGCATCACCACGCAGGTCCTTGCAACAGTCGGTATACCTCATTCAGTTGTTGCTCGTCAGCTGAAATGGACTGACCTCTTCAATTCTGTTGTGTGACAAGGCAGCGAATCGCAGGGCTGGAAGTGATGCCAGGCCTGCCATGCTGGTGAGCTGGTTGTGCTGCAGATACACGTGGGTGAGGCGAGGAAGGGCGGCGAGATGGGGTGCAGGAAGGCCGCCCCCAAGGTGCATGCGGTCCAGTCGGAGGTGGGTGAGGTGCTGGAAAAAGTGGGCCCTGTGCAAGGGCGTTGGGTTGTACAGGAGAAGGAGGGCTTGGAAAACGTGATAGTGAGAGTCTTTGGAAGCGGGAAGGACCTGACGGTGTGGTGGTGGATATAACGGGCGTGTTCATCAAATTGACAGCAGTGACGGTGTGTTCCCGCATTATGTCGGGGGATTCCAAACCATTGTAACTGTTAGACACGCACCTGTCATCAGGGTTGAAGGTCTCCCCTAGCTGCTCGTCTAAAGCATGATGCTGCAATACGAGGTCCTGTTTGTACAAGTAGGCAGCAGCAGTGAAGCAGCTGCACGAGTGTGGTCAACTGAAATTTGACCGCTAAGGTGTGCAGTTTCCTCACCAATGTCAACTCTGTGTGCCTGCTTTTCCCTTTCTTCTGGGCCTCCTCAATTTCATGCTCTATCTCTCTTTCCACCTCCTCCAGGTGTGGCTCTGCCAGGTCTCCGTCCTCGTGGTAGAAGGACGCTGGCTTCAGAACGTGCTCAGTGCTGGGCAAGTCTAAAGCAGGCCTTGAACCCTTCCTCTTACTCATTCCGCTGAAAAAGTTCTTCTTAGGGTAAGGGTCCGGTTGGTCCGGTTTGTTATGAGCCTTATTATACGACGAGCAACAGTTTATTAAAAAATATTTGAAATCTTCTAAAACCTCATGGCCCGATATTATACAACAAAAATTTGGCGAAAAGTCAGGGAGGAGGATCGAGGGAAGCACAGACCGAAGGCTACCTTCGTGGCAGCTCAATTAGAACTCCTCCGTTTGGCGCGAGAGTGGCCCAGGAACGAACTGGGATTGTGTTATTATGCACATCAAACACTCCTCGGCCAACAAATCAAAACACGGCAAGTTTTAGCATCAAAAAACCTATGTAGCGATCTAAGACACATTGCACCTTGCCAATCAGTATCCAATGCCTTCAAACAAACATACCAATGTAGCAGGGCGTTGTAAAAGGCATACTCGGGATGTTCGATTCAGAGTTGTATTCCTATATTTAATCGTTACAAGTTGTCGACAAACCATTAGGTTCTGAGCTACCCCATGTGAGTGGTGGTGGCTGCTTCAAGCCCCCTTTGCATTTTATCAAGGGATATGTAATCAAGCTAGCTGACTTTGTGAACGACTTTTTTACAACATAGGTAGATTAACTCTTTTGCGCTTAATCTTTCAGAAACTGGGAGTAGTGTAAGGTGAAATGTTTACTACAAACTACGTTGACTCTTTCTTCCTACACGGCACAAGATTTCTAATTGTTTAAGAAAAGTTGATCAAGAAGGGAAAGCAAGAGCACCTGCGTAAAAAAGTTATCATAAACTAGCCAGAGCCCACCTCAATCATCAATGCTCAACTGTGCACATGCTAATTACCACCCCCTAACTGGGCTGCAAGGCTGACACGGGGTTTGGCACTGACGACGATCTGAATCTGCACAGGAACCACAAAACACATGTTTTAATGTTTTGCCAGAGGTGGCAGAAACCGTAATTTTTGAACCGCAGGTGTCAATCCGAATAAAAATTACATGTTTTAGAGAGATCAATCGGTATATACATCGGTTGATTGCAAGGGGGTCAGGGGGAAGGGGGAGGCGGGGGGTTATGAGGATTCATGGGTGGTGCTCCAGAATTATTTTGGGACATCCTCGTGCATTATATAAATATCATCAGAAAGCCTTGTTTGCAATTTCTATGAAGGGGGAAGGGTCTGGGTGCCTAATTACAGAAACTTGCATGGAATGCCCCTTGGCAGGCCGCAGAGGTGTATTCAGCCATTGCCAATCAGAAAATTACTCCAGATTGCAGTTGTTTTATTGCAAGATGCACAAGATGCATAAATGAATGCCCGTTTCTGATGGGAGCAGAATGCCTTTTTTTTGTTTGTGCAAGGGATCAGTAGGGGGGGGGGGGTTCTTGGCTGGAGGCCCAAAATTTACAACTGCCTGTCAAAGATTTTTCTGGGCGCCTCCTGGTTTGTATATAAAATAGACATCCTTTCTATTTGCAAGACACGCACCTAAAGAAATCACGCCACAACAGCTCAAACAGCAGCCAATTGCTGCCCAAGCTATCTTGTTGCCTCTCGTCCTGCTCTTTGCTCCCAGGTTGCTGATGCTCTTCACCCTGGCACCTGCCTGCCATGCCCAGCTGCTGCCGCATTTCATGATACACCTGCCGTGAGTTGCATGTGACGCATATTGGGCAGGTGGTGATGGAAGTGTTTTAGAGCTATCGGGACATCACAAAAAGCAAGGCCTGACTGCTAACTGCACATGCAGGCACCGGTGCCACTTACGGTACGAGGTGACACACAGCCCAGGGCCAGCCATGGACTGATCTTGCATGAGAAAACGGGGCCTGCATTCTCGCCTTGAAGGTCGGCACCTCCCTTGCACCTCGCATGAGCTTCCTTGACATCGGAAATGAAAGCCTGCAGGTGCCTCAGTGCTTCCTGCTCACCCCCCCTTAGCCTCCCAGTCCCTAGCCCATTCACCGGCCTTGGTCCTAGACTGAAAAGCTGAGTTGCTTCCCTTGCAAACCCTAATTGCTCCAAGGAAGGCACCTCCCCGGCATCAATGCTGCGGTTGAAAGAGAGCAAAGCCAGAGAGTTAAACAAGTTCTGTGCTTGCCACTCACAGCAATATGTGACTTGTACAAAAGCAGAGCGTAAGCTATTGAGGTATTTGAATTCAAGTTAGCCTTTTTTGAAGTTCCAGAACACGTACCAGCTGCCGACAGGAAGTCCATTCAGCATTGTTGGGGAGGGCAGGGGCGCTCGTACAGGCACGTTTGCAAGCGCGTCACCAAAGTGGGCGTAACTGCTTGGAACAGCACTCCGCCTATATTGCAGAGCAGAGTAGGAGGAGGCCTGAGTTCCCTAAGGTTGGCATTTATATATTTCCTTATGTAGCTCAACCCGACCCCTGGGGAGATGGCTTGCCGGACACAATCTAATAGTTCATTCAGGTCAGAATCTTTGGATTGAAAGGGCGGAAAGGTGATCAAACAGGACGCCACTTACTCAAAGGGTAGATCTTCCGCGTGGAAAAGCGTACTGCCGCCCCAGAACATTTTAAGCTGCACCCCCATGCACTGCAAGGCCGCGCGGGTGCTGGATTCAACCTGCCATGCAGTAAACTGAGCCATGATCGAATACTTAGGGTGTGGTGATCCTCACCTAAAGCAAAGTGCCTATTGAAGTCCAAGCACGCTTGCAAACTTTATCCTGTGCATACCTGTACAGCCTCAGCAGAAACCTCGCTGTGGCAGTACACTGCCTGTGCTCCTGCTTGAGCTGCTAATCGAGGCAACACATCTTGTGGGCGTCCTGTGCAAAAAGGGGTGAGGTTAAAGCTGATGTGTAGGCAAGAAGGGTAGTGTAGCGCCACAGTGTGCACTTAAGCTACGGGATTACAAGTGCGTAAACATGTTATGACTAGCATGAAACACAAAATTAACAAAGCTCACCGACACGCACAACCAGATCAGAGCCAAGCCCTCGCAGCTGCTGGCGTAGATTGTTCACGGACTCAACGATGAAGCTAGCACGCCCAGGGCCCGTGCGCTCAAAGCTTGAAGCATCCTGGAAGCATATTGCAATCCACAACGTGCATGGGCAAATTGCAGAGGCTTGAGATTTGCAAACAATTATTAAGGTGAGAAGTTCGGATTGCCAAACTGATCACTGTAGCATATCACATACCTTCCCGTACTCGCAAGGATCAAAGCAATACAAAGGCACAAGATTGCTGCACTCTGTGGCTGCTGCTGCCAAAGCTTCATGGTCGCTGACTCGCAGGTCAGACCTGATCCACACAATGCCTGCGTGCAACGGAGCCACATTAGCCCGCTTTTCTCCTCCACCGGCAGTAGCGCCACGCCTGGGGAGCTGCGAGGCAAGCAGTAAAGTGGGATCCCTGTATTGCATTATAGGGCGTACCACGTCATATTACATACCACGCGTCAGACGGCTTAAATAAGCAAGTATGTAGTATGTATGCTTAGTTTATGCATGGAAGCAGCATCCACACAGATATTGACCAGGGCACGCACCATGCCTAACGCACGCAGCCCAAGAAACACGCTGATGCTTGCCAGCACTGCCCCTCTAGCCATACCCTGTAGCAACAAGAGCGTCAGCACCTTCGTCAACAAAATAGAACCTGATACAAAGTGATTTAGTAAACAAGGAGAGTTCAAAGCTGTCACATTCGTTTGACCCACCCACATTTGGCATGCTACCTCTTCCAGCAAGCACTTGCTTCAGCAGTGCTGGAAGGCGCTGCAGGAAACCCAACACAGGCTGACGGACGACCGCGCGTGCAGAGACCCCAAGGCTGGCCTTTTGGGACATGCTGTGAGCTGAGGAGGTCCGGTTTGGTGGCTGAAGTGGCAGGTCTGAAGCGCATCTCCCGCGTTGCGCAGCGCGGTTCTGTCGGGGTGTGGTGGGACACTTGCGTAGTGTGCCCCCTGCGTGCACTAGCAGCACGTAACAAACATGCGCGTTTGTGCAGGTTGGCTGGGCTCCTCCCCTATGACTTACTAGCAGCCTCCAAAAGGGTTGGACAGCCCACAAATTCGTTGTGGCACCCACGCTAGTACCTGAAGAGCTTCGTTGAGGAAGGGACGAGGCATGCCGCGCTGAAGCTCCAATGGAAGCCAAAGGGATGATGTAGACAGGTGGATCCACAGGCTGGGTAGAGGACTCAGTCATGCTTACGAGAGTGCAGTCATCAAGGGAAGTGACAGGGCTCCTGCTTTTAAAAAGTCTGTTGACGTGCAACAAGAAAAACAAACTTGTCCTGTTTTTGGCAGAGCAGTCTTAAAATTTAGCAGTAGTGTTGGATTTCTGCAGAGAAGAGGAGGGCTGCAGCAAGCAGCTGGGGGAGAGGGACCTGCAAATGCCTGCCCTGAAGCAGTATGCAGCTTCAGCCACATGTGCTTGGTCACCCAAGCAGCACAATGGGCACCCCCTCCTGGCAGCGGGCACAGTGGCAGGAGCGGTCGATGGCACGTTCAGCACCAGTTCGATTCTGGAGGTGTGTCTCGTTTTGGACAGGACATGACATCGTCAACGCCATCAAAACTGCTTACCCTTTGTGTTTGTTTGTGTCAAAAACGATGGTGTGCAGCTCGTGTCCATGGACTTTTCTACGAGGAACGAAGCCCCGCTAGTGCTGGGCAGTGTGCAGGCCCCAGAACGCTTCAGCAGGGTTGCCTGGGGCCCCTGCTTCCAGGCTGAGCCCAGCTACCCTCAGGTACACTTACAGAACTTGCTCAGTGGGTTTGCAGCACGTTATGTCAGAATGCCAGAGATCTACGTTGAACGTGCATTCTCCCGGTCACTCCCTCCACCTCCCTCCCCCCCCCCTTCCTACAGATGGGTCTCATTGCTGGAGGCCTGGCGGATGGCTCTGTGTGCTTGTGGGATCCTGCAGCGATACTGGCAGGGCAAGCCCACCCCCTGGCAAGGATGCAGAAGCACACAGGAGCGGTGAGTGTTCTCCCCCACCAAAGAAAAACGATTCTCCTCGACCTGCTGATTCCACGACGTCTTTCGTCAGGAAACGAACGGGAATGGAAGGAGAGCGAAGCCACTGTGCCATTCCTCAAAGCAAGCACAACACACACAGACACACACACACACACACACACACATACATACACACACATACAACATAAACACAGCACACACACAACATACACACACAAGTACGCACACACGCGCACGCACACGCATGCAGACAGACACACAAACAAACTAACACACCACACACACACACACACACACACACACACATACACATACGCACACAACACACACAGATAAACGCACTTGCATGCTCGCACAGACACATGTGCGTCTCAAACAGACACGTGTGTTTGCCTGCATGTTGTATGAACATGCAAGTCTGTACATACGTTTACTCGCACACACATGTACACACACATCTATGCACTACAATTACACACAGACACATACAAACTTACACACATACACACAAACACTCAGGTCAAAGGCCTTGAGTTCAACACCTTCAGCCCAAACCTGCTCGCCACGGGGGCGGCAGACAGCGACTTGTGCATCTGGGATCTCGTCAAGCCCAGCACGCCCTCCCTGTACCCAGCTCTTAAGGTGGGATCAGGCCCCTGTGCAGGGCTCACCTTCCATTGCAAGCTGCAACGGCTTGCTCACCTCCCTATCCATGTACAGTGAACTTGTGTAAGCTATTTCCTACTCCGATTTCTGCTCCAGGGAGCAACCCCACCAGCCGGCTCCGCACAGGGCAGCAACGAAATCACCAGCGTGTCCTGGAACCGGAAAGTGCAGCATATCTTGGCCTCCACCAGCACTAACGGCACGACCGTGGTTTGGGATCTGAAGCGCCAGAAGCCTGTCATTAGCTTCCGTGACCCCAGCAGGTGAGTGTTTGTCATATGTGTGAGTGTGTGCGTGTGTGTATTTGTGTGTAAGTATGTGTGTGTGCTCTTTGTTTGGCAACCCTCCTTTCACAGCAGCAAAGCCTGTGTTGCCACGTCTCCTGCTCTTTCCTTCACTCTTCACAGCCAGACGCACAACATATGCTCGTGCCCTCACAACACTTGTAGACACGCACGGCCAGTAACACCCAACACTCGCACACACTCACACAACTCAATACATATACACATCCAGCAAACACACGCACACCCACAACATGCATTTACAGACACAGCCAGCAAACACACAACACGCGCACACACAACACGCATTCACACACACAGCCAGCGGCGTGCCAGCGTGCTGCAGTGGAACCCTGAAGTAGCTACCCAGCTTGTGGTCGCATCCGACGATGACCGCTCACCCACACTGCAGATGTGGGACTTGCGCAACAGTGTGTCGCCGTTGAAGGAGTTTGTGGGGCACTCCAAGGTGTGTGTGTGTCTGTGTGGTTTGTGCGACAGGAAGCATGTTTTGTGGGTCCTCGCGTTTATATGTATTCATGTGAGGGTATTTTGAACGTGCTCTCAAGTGCATGTTAAACGTGCACCCTCTGACCGTGTTGTGTGTGTGTGTGCGTGTGTGTGCGTTACAACCAGGCTTGTCGAGTTGTACGGTACGGTATGATTACGGTCTGTACGGTACGCACCGTACTTGTTAAATTACGGCGTACTACCGTAATTGTCACACTGTACTTAACCGTAATTACGGTAAATACGGTACGGTGTACGGTACGGTGCCATGCTGGCACTGCCAGTGCAAAAATGGCCTCATAAAGGCCTCTCTGCCCCAAACACCTCCCATTTCCACCTCAAGCACGCTCCTCTTATGTGCTGACGCCACACAATGCTTTCCTGAACGACCCTGAGGCTGGGTTGGGGCTGCATCAGCTCGGGGGAAGGGTTCAGCAGTGGCTTGCATGGAAACTCAAAGGTCGGACGCAGTACTTGATTTCTGGCTATTAATTTGTGCTTTTGTCCATAAATTATGGTTGCAAAAGACATGAGTGTTTTGGGCCAAAATTGGAGCCAAACGGCCAAATTACGGTCAGACCGTACAAGTAAGGTAACACCATACTGTACGGTCGGACACCGTCTTTTCAAACAGACCGTACTTGCACCGTATTGTATGGCGTATTACGGTACGGTACCGTAATTACGGTCGAGAAAGCTGAAGTACGGCGTATCTCGACAAGCCTGGTTACAACCTGTTTGGACACTTGCGCTAGCACATGTGTGCGAGGCCAAATGAAACTCATATGCATACACACACGTACGTTGAGACGTTCAGTTAAATGAACAAAGGCTGTTGTCAATGCTGTTGTATAAGGATGGACGGTATTTAGTGATGCTGGCTGGGATGGCCAGAACTGAGTACTCATACACATATTTGATGAGCTGGTGTTTTGGGCAGGTGGATTGTTTAACAATCATGTTCAGTGTGCATACACAGTTCCGTCCGACCCTGGACTTTGGCTGCTCTCACGGGCGGCACATTCTAAGCCCCTCATTGCATCGCAAGGCTCAGAGCTCTGAACCTCCTCCACATGGCTGTGCAAGAAGACAGGCATGCACACACTCTGGACGCACACACACACATACACACACTCACACACACACGCAGGGTGTGCTTGGCATGGCCTGGTCTCCCCACGACCCTTCCCTGCTGCTGTCCAGCGCAAAGGACAACCGCACCATCTGCTGGGACGTGCACAGCACAGACATCATGTGTGAGCTGCCTACCCGGACAGGGAACTGGAACTTTGATGTGCAGGTGCGCGCAGGCTGGACGTGCACGCCTGTAATAAGCTCGGTCACAAGAATGTACTTGATTTGACCTATTTTGAACTGTTCTCTGCACACTGCCACAAGCTGTGTGTCATATCCCACGTGCGTGTCAGGGCGCAAAGGCCAGAGCGCTTTAGCCTACTCACGTCACTTACTAAGGTGGCCGGTTCCTCTTTAACAAATTATACGATCCATCAAGCACTTGTTAGTTAGGGAGCTTAGTCACTATTTCTAGACTTTGAGGCAGGCCATTTCTGATTCGATGCAAGAAGTTTTATCCTCCAACAATAGTAAAAAGAGAGTACAAATGTTTAAACGCTAACAAGCATTCGTGCTCGTGCGTACGCCCAACTGCCGTTCACACACATCCGTAAACGATTGCACTACGCACACGCACTAGTAACCCAAAGCAGTGCTTCTAAATTCTTTCACAACTGGGTATGTGTACGCGCGCAGTGGTGCCCCCAACTCCCTGGCGTGTTTTCCACTTCATCATTTGATGGCCAAGTAGGCGTACACAACCTGCATGCCTGCACCTCCGGCAAAGTGGCTGAGACTGTAAACCCAGACTTCTCCGTGACACAGCACGAAATAGGTAGGGAAGGGATGGCAGCAGAAAACGGCCGTGCGTTCAAAACTGTGGCTGGCACGGCTTTAAGGCTCCGTACACGCAGGCTTGTTGAAAAAGCAGCACAAACTAGGTTTGAAGGCGAGGCATGTATAATTTGATGTCCATTTTGTCAGTGTAAAGGGTGTGCTACAAGTGGCTGCGCAACTATTCACGCGCATCTCTCTCTCTCTCTCTCTCTCTCTTTTCTCTCTCTCTCTCTCTCTCTCTCTCTCTTTTCTCTCTCTCTCTCTCTCTCTCTCTCTCTCTCTCACAACTCTCTCTCTCTCTCTCTCTATCTCTAAATAAATAACAA
>Ga0307942_1003006_pt1 | contig 13651 bp, 18 predicted proteins | sample OrgLakmetagen175_FD_201846 | JGI IMG/M metagenome (GOLD analysis project Ga0307942, IMG submission 201846) | Saline water microbial communities from Organic Lake, Antarctica - #175 | ecosystem: Environmental > Aquatic > Non-marine Saline and Alkaline > Saline | place: Antarctica: Organic Lake...
GAGAGGGAGAGGGAGAGGGAGAGGGAGAGGGAGAGGGAGAGGGAGAGGGAGAGGGAGAATGTGAGAGAGGGAGAGAGAGAGAGAGAAAGAAGGAGAGAGGGAGGGGGAGAAAGTGTTAGAGATGTCAAGGAGAATAAAAGGGGTTGGTGAATTGTTGTACGGCTTCTCTTGCATATATGGAGGGCCCTCAGCGGCAGCATTCCTTATTCTTTGTCATTGCTGTCTGTCTGGCATGGATCCTCTCCCGCTGCTACTTCCCTATCACCAAGAACTTCCGCCTTGACAAGCCACCAGCCGTCTGACCTGATAAATGGTTCCCTTGCTTGCTCCAAAATCATCTTATTTGCTCCAACCTTGCTACCATCAAGTACTCACGTTCTGACAGGCCTCCAGCTGTCTGGCTTGTATGGGGCCTGGACTGCTGCTGGCTCTGGGGCAAGGCAGCTCCCTCCGCTACCTTTGACAGGATGTCAGCAGCAGGGCAGATAGGAGCACCACTCAGGGCACGTTGCCTGTGCACATGTCGGGTGTGTGCATGTGTGTGTATATGTGTGTGTGAATGATTGTGTGTGTTGCTATGTTTGATTATGGCAAGCACAATGACACCAATCTGATTGCTACCTACAAGTTTCTCACAATCTTCGACAGAGTACAAGAGCTCAGAAAAAAACGTGCACGTGCTTAAACACTTATGCGTGACTCATGGGTGTATGGGTGACTTCAGCAAGCAGCACATGCAAAAGGCAAAAACATAACTCCTATCAAGTGCAGAAGGACTGGAAAGCACTTTTTTCAGACCCTTGTACAACACGTGCATGCCTATCAGTTAATGCATGGTACGCTTTAATTACACAAAGGACGAGAAGGTCAGGTCGGCAACATGCAGCCACAAACGCAATGCGCTGTAGCAGTGTGTGTTCCTCGAAGGCAGGTAGGAGATCACTGGCACACATTCACCTGTCTCGGTACAGTTTCATGACCACATCACGCAAGTCCTCATCCACGACAGTGAATTCTCTCCTCATTGCCTTATCGAGGGCACGCTCTTGCACTGCATATGTGTGCATGTGTGTGTACGTGTGCATATGATTGTGTGTGTGTTTTTGTGTGTTTTTGTGTGCTTGCAGCTGCCTTAGTTGCATCTGACACCTCACAGGTACACATCATAAGAAGTGCCTTTCCCACATGCATGCATGTGTGTACACATACACGTCCCCCCTCCCACCTCTCACACAAAATGTGGTGTTGCAAATTACAGTGTTATAAACACTAATTACGATAAAATAAGAAGAGGGAGCCAAATTGGAACTAGGTACCGAACCATTCCTCCCCAACAGGACACGGAAAAAAAGCTGTGTTTCGGCATACTTACATAGGATGGCTTCGTAGTCCTTGGAAGCTTTTTTTAAAGAGTCCTGAGCTTCTGTCAGCAAGTCTGAACGTGTAGCTCGGCGATTTGTGAAGTCTGTGTACATTCGGACTACCTGTGTATGTAAATGTGTGTATGCGTGTGTGCGTGTGCGTGAGCGTATGTGTGAGCGTATGTGAGTGTGTGCTTGTTTTAGATGTATGCAAAGGGAGTACGGTGATGTTAGCATTCAAGCATGAACACATGTTATAGCGTATGGCAGGTGCCTGTGTGCCATGCTTGAACAAGTCCACTGAAGAGTTGCACTTGAAGTGCTTGATAAATGCATGCAGCAAAGCATGCACTTACATACTTACACACACAGCGCTCACATACACACACAAACAACAGAGGGCAGCAAATGTGTTGCAAGCATGAGCAGCTCATTCCTCCCCTCTATGCTCAATACATAACACACACGTGCACAAACATGCACGCGCACACACACACACACACACAAATACGCACATGCATACGTGCATGCACGTATACACAACAATACACACACTCACACACACATGTAAGGATATCTGACAGTGAAAAGGTCACGCAAGGATAGCTATATAGTCATACACTTTTTCTTTATTACCCTTCTAACCTTGATACGTGACCTGTTGTTAGCATCTTGGTGCCATGTTAGCAGCGCCATGTTGGTATGTCCCTACCAGCCCCTTGCTACCCTAACTAACCTTCATACCCCAACCAACCTTTACACCCTAACTAACCTTGATACGTGCCCTGTCGGTAGCGTCTTGGTGCCATGTTAACAGCGCCATGTTGCTATGTCCCTACCAGCCCCTTGCTACCCTAACCAACCTTCATACTCTAACTAACCTTCATACCCCAACTAACCTTTACACTCTAACTAACCTTGACACGTGCCCTGTTGGTAGCATGCAGCTCCTCCACAGCCTCAGCAAGGCTCACGGCTTGCAGCTCAAACACCCGCATTTGGGTGTCAGCCTTCAGTCGCTTGGCATACAGAGCTGCCACCTTGCCATTGAACTCAACCACGTGTCCGTAGATGTCAACCTGCATGGCGGTGTGAGGATATGTAAGCATGTGGGCATGTAGCTGGCTGCCCTTGCACTGTACCACCCACGTGTCTGTAGGTGTGAGGGTATGTGGGCATGTGGGTGGCTGCCCTTGCAATGAACCCATCCACGTGTCTGTAGGTGTGAGGGTATGTGGGCATGTGGCTGGCTGCCCTTGCACTGTACCACCCACGTGTCTGTAGGTGTGAGGGTATGTGGGCATGTGGGTGGCTGCCCTTGCAATGAACCCATCCACGTGTTTGTAGGTGTGAGGGTATGTGGGCATGTGGCTGGCTGCCCTTGCACTGAACCACCCACGTGTCAGCAGGTGTGAGGGTATGTGGGCATGTGGCTGACTGCCCTTGCACTGAACCACCCACGTGTCAGCAGGTGTGAGGGTATGTGGGCATGTGGCTGACTGCCCTTGCACTGAACCACCCACGTGTCTGCAGGTGTGAGGGTATGTGGGCATGTGGCTGACTGCCCTTGCACTGAACCACCCACGTGTCTGCAGGTGTGAGGGTATGTGGGCATGTGGGTGGCTGCCCTTGCATGACCCACCCACGTGTCTGTAGGTGTTAGCCTGCAAGAAAAGAGTGGGCAATCATTAGGAAATTCAAGCAAAGTGGTGAGCTTGGCATCAAACTCAACCGCACGCTTGAACATGTTGACCTGCAGAAAAAAAGACACATCAAATAAGTGGCGTGGCAATTTTTTCATTCGGCATAAAGCCAAGCCCCTTGGGTGACCTCCTGGGGGCAGGATGCAAGGTTGTGTGGATCAAAAGGTCGGGTTTGGGGGTGCTTTGGCAGGCTATCACAGCAAGCGCGTCTCTGATCAGCATTATAGCTTGAAAAGGCAGTGTTGCAATTTCGCAACCTGCATGGTTTGCAGAATTGGTGGAGATGAGGCTGGTAGCGAAAATGGAGGGTACACTGCCTTGCACGCAGGGGGCAAAACACTTTTAAATTAACGCCAGGTGGGAGGTTGTGTGGCTCTGCATCAATTGGGCGGTGCACAAAATAAAACAACAATTTTCCTAATTCATGCCGGTTGTAATTACACTAGCTGCATCCTTTCCCACCTTCTAAACTAACGCACCTCTTCCGCCTTGCAGTGCAATTGATGCTCAGACAGCTGTGCTGAAGCAGGCGTAAAAGCTGTACAAATGCCGTACTAGCAGGGTTGGCCAGAACCGTACATGTCCACCGCACGTATATGACCGTATATTTGTAAATTCCGAGCCCAAAACATTGTATATACACCATACATATATATAGTTCTGGCCAACCCTACGTACTAGCAAAGACACTCGTCATGACACCCAAAGCCTTGTTTCTTTTTACCTCCAGCCTTTGTTTGCCTGCACAGCCCTCCTGCAGATGCAAAGATGAGCTGGAGAGGCAACCTGAACCCTAACCCTCGAGGTAACCCTCGAGGTAACCCTAACCCTAACCCTAACCCTAACCTAAACCCTAAACCCTGGAGAGACGGCAACCCACCTCCACTGCCTTCCGCTCCATTTCCAGCTGTCGGGTGGCCTTCTCACACTCCTCCGTGGCCTCCATGGCCCGTTTCTCCAACTCAGCCATGGCTTTGCGCTGCTCAACGGACAGCAAGGCCCGCGGAGTGTCCATCCACGGCTCATACACCTGCACAAACGACCAGTGCACACATTTGGATGGTGCACAAACGATCAGTGCACAAACCATCAGTGCACACATTTGGATGGAGCACAAACGATCAGTGCACAAACGACCAGTGCACACATTTGGACGGTGTACAAACGATCAGTGCACAATGCACACATTTGGATGGTGCACAAACAATCAGTGCACAAACGACCAGTGCACACATTTGGATGGAGCACAAACGACCAGTGCACAAACGATCAGTGCACACATTTGGATGAAGCACAAACGATCAGTGCACAATGCACACATTTGGATGGAGCACAAACGATCAGTGCACAAACGATCAGTGCACACATTTGAATGGAGCACAAACGATCAGTGCACACATTTGGACGCTACACAAACGACCAGTGCAAACATTTGGACGCTACACAAACGACCAGTGCAAAGCCTGGCTGCAGCTCATTGCACCCACCTGTGCGCATGTTTCATAAGTGAGTGCTTGCACTTGGGGAACATACAATAGCACACACACACACACACTCACACTCACACACTCTTACACACACACTCACACAGGGCAAGCCCCTGCATCACTTTTGGGGTTCGTATTTTCAGAGAATCTTCATGCATAGATACGGTCTCTTGCATGTGCGAATGCGAACCCAAACACAGAAACACACATGCACACACAGGCGCACACACACACTTGCGCACACACATGAGTGCCACGTGTCCATCATATCCTGTGTGCTACCATGGAAACAAATGTACTTTCCACATGGGAGAAGCTCACACAGTCACGCACGCATGCATGCACGCACGCACACACAAACACACACACACGCGCGCACGCACGCACACACACAGAAATAAACTCACCAGCACATCCTCAGCGTCTGCATCCTTCTTCCGGAACTCTAGCATTGAGTTCATCATGTCTTTAAGTGCTCGCTGCTTTGAGTCATCTGCCTCCAGACGCCGTCGCTGCTCCTCTGCTTCGATCTGCTTGTTTTGCATCAAAGATCGCATCTCCGGGGAGGCCCACCTGAGTGGTGACCAGCACACATACTTATGCATGCTTTCGTGTGATGTGAAGCTGTGTACTCCTGATTCACTCCTACGCATCAAGGACCACATTTGGGGGAAGACCCACCCAAGTGGTCACCATTTACGCGACATAGGTACTTGTATTTGTGTCTGCTCCATGCATGCTTTTGTGATGTGCTGTGTACTCCTGATTCACTCCTACGCATCAAGGACTGCTTCTCAGAGGAGGCCCATCCTATAATGGTTATTAGCAGATGTTTGTGTTATTGCATGCACATGCACTTGCACGTTTGTTCAGCCTAGATCTGCACCAGGATTGTCAGGGTTAAAAAACCCTGCAAAAGTTAACGAGTCTTGTTAGCACCAGCATCTACTCAAGCATTTTTTCCACGAGCGTGTGTATTTAACCTGGGTCAGAGGTAAGGACTGATGCTGTAGACTATAAATGATGCACACAGCAGAGATGAGGTGCTTATTTTGGAACATGAACAAACGCATGCCAAGAGCTGAGGGCAGGCTGCAATCACAGTTTGGGACGTGCACCTCAAGCCTGGAGCTTTCTACAGCTCCCATCCTCACACACACGGCGCACACCAACACACAAGCCCACAGACACAGACCCACACACGCAAACACAGAATTGTGACCCCACATATACTAAGCCACGCATGCAAACCCACGCACGCAAACCCACGCACGCCAACCCACGCACGCAAACCCATGCACGCAAGTCCACGCAAACATAAATCACACACTCACTTATCCACAGGGACATCTTCGTCTGGTATGTGCAGCATGTTCTCCCAGTTCTCCTGCGGTTCCCAGCCATACTCCATAGGGGACTTGAGCTGATGACCGACAGACGGAGCAGAGGGTGCGCTGGGGTTTGTCTTGGCCTCTGCCTTACTGCTGCTGATGAAGCGAGCCGCATTAGCGACGTTGGCAGCCACGGCTTTCAGCCCCTGCAAAGTCATGTATGAGCACATGGGGTTACACAGGCAGCAGGGCATGTTTAGATGTAGGTGGTGGCCGCCTTCAATTAGACAACCACTATGTTTGGGTCCTGTGTGCACTGCAGGGTTAGGGAGGAGTCGTGCGAAGGCACTGCATGCCAACGCTTCCAGCGGTTGCTGCCTTCAAATAAACCTCTGCAGCTTTTCAGGCCCTACAGCATAAGAGAACAAGCAGGGTTGCGTGTACACAAAAGGGAGAAGCACAGATGTAGGGAGTGCATGCATGCATGCATGCATGCATGCATCTCGGCCTCTACCCTTTTGCACTTGTCATTCAGGCGCTCCATATTAATCTGTTTAGGTAGGAACTTAGATTGGGACAGTTTCTAACCCATAAAACATTCACACCTTTTGTATGGCCTCTACCCTTTTGCACTTGTCATTCAGGCGCTCCTTATTAATCTGTTTAGGTAGGAACTTAGATAGGGACAGTTTCTAACCCATAAACCATTCACACCTTTTGTATGGCCTCTACCCTTCTGCACTTGTCATTCAGGCGCTCCTTATTAATCTGTTTAGGTAGGAACTTAGATAGGGACAGTTTCTAACCCATAAACCATTCACACCTTTTGTATGGCCTCTACCCTTTTGCACTTGTCATTCAGGCGCTCCTCATTAATCTGTTTATGTAGGAACTTAGATAGGGACAGTTTCTAACCCATAAACCATACACACCTTTTGTATGGCCTCTACCCTTTTGCACTTGTCATTCAAGCGCTCAAGCTCCTGGTGCTTCAGCTGCCGCAGCTTTGCAAATTGAGTGTTGAATTCCTGCTGCAGGCACCGTATCTCCTCCTGAAGGGTTGTGAGAAAGGCATGCATCAACACTGTCATCACTGACATATTTTGTGCATTAGCACAGGAGGAAAAGCTGTATGCATGACCACTGTCTTTGTCGATTGACACTTGTCCATGCAGTACGTGCATCGAATGATGAAAAAGTGTGCATGCATGCATCAACGGCACAACAGCCCATGTCACACTGGGCAGGATTGCATTATTGCATTGCCTACCCAGGATTGTGTAATAAACACGTCTGTCTGCAAACGTCATGAATAGGGTTGGCCAGAACTACATGTATATACAGGGTATATAGGTATTTGGTTTGATTTGATACTATAAAGAACAAGCAACCAATTTAATTGTTGCTCAACTTTGTTAGAGCCGCTGTCTTTGACACACACACACACACGCACACACACACACATTGAATTATTAACACAAGCATAACAAGATCACAGTCCTTTCACGGTGCACACACAAGAGCAAGCAACCTCACCTGAAGCAGGACAGCTTGCGCTGCTTTGCGTGTAGGTGCGTGCAGTTGCAGATCTGAATACAGCAGCTTGCATCGACCGTTGTAGATATCGCAACCCAGCAACTCACTAGCATCCAACGGAGCCTGCTTGCGTGTGTGTTTTGGCGTGTGTGTATGTGTGTGTGCGTGTGTGTGTGTGTGCGTGTGTGTGTGCGTGTGTGTGTGCGTAAGTGTACATGTATGCTGTACGCATTCTCCCTCTCTTCAGGTGTGTGCGTGTGTGTATGTGTGTGTGTGTGTAAAGGGTATGCACAGGTGTAACGTGCGCGTGTGTGTGTGAGCACGTGTGTGTGTATGTGTGAGAGAGCTATGCACAGGAGTAACAACCCTGAGCTGCAAGTACTTTGCGAGCTTGCGTTCTTTGATGGGAAGCCCCTACTATTCTTTTGACCAATTTTGCTGGTAATTCCCCCAAAAAGATAGTCCTTCCTCTTTTCCTTCCTCCTCACCATCACTTGCTTGAAAAACACTCCCTGCAACTCTTTTTATCAACCCAGTTTGACCTTCTTCATACCACTTGATCCTAAGTGCACACGGGAGACCCCTGCATTGCTAAATCTCCAGCTACCTTTTCCTGCCCCCTTAGCCAGTCCAGCTCTATGCACGCTTACTTCTCGTCCACCACATGCAGATAGGAAGTCTCCAGCCTCACCAGCACTAGCCAGGAATCCTGTACTACCTAATCTGCCTTTCCTTCAATAAAACCTTCTAATCCCCCCCACCTCTCGTTCTCCACGTGCAGATAGGAGGTCCCCTGCCTCACTAGCACTGGCCATGGATCTCGTATCATGCAGCAGCCTGCCGTTCAGGCCTTGACCATCCTCATCTGCAACCGTTGTAAATTCACACATTGCATCGCATTGCAGCCACGAGCGTGAAGGTGGAGCAGGCTATCGTCAGGGGTAAGTCTTTCTGTTACAAAATCCTATGCACATCTTCTGCTATACAGACTTAAGACCATTAAGGCCACAAGGGCACTATATGGTGGCATGCGTGAGCATTGCATCCGCGCGTGTTTTTGGAACATGTGCCTTTAACCCGAGCTTATTTAGTGTGTATCTGCTGTTAGACAACGTATGTGCGAGCAACACACACACACACACACACACACACACATAAAACATACAAATGCACACATATACCTACCTTTCCTTACTGTCTCCTCGTCTACTGGACGCAATCACGCCCCCCCCACCACACACACAAGGTTCCCTGTGAGCATACACACACAGGCACATGCACACACACACCTTTCCCTCCTGCTATTGCCCCATCTCCCTGGAGACCTAGCTGAGCCTCTGGCAGAGTCCCGTTGGTGCTTTCCTGGTTGTCAAGATTCTGTGCTTGACCTGCAGTCATAAAATTTCAAAAGCGATGCTCTTGTGTGTTAACTTGTGTATTGGTTTGTGCATGTGTGTGCGTGTGTATGTGCGTGTGTGTCTGTGAGTGTGTGTTTGTGAGTGTGCACACTTGTGTGTTTTTGCTTGCACGTGAGATTTGAACTCAAAGCAAGACAGAGGCTTTGAAGGACAGCTGAACGTGAACAGAGTTGCACCCTTTGTTGCCAAATACCCTATGCTCCTCCCCTGATAGACGAGATCTTGCACGTGCCCTCGTTGTTAGCCAAGCAATCACCCTTCGCACTAGCCACTGCATTCTGCTAGAATGCAGCAAGAACATACGCCATTAAATTATAAACATTGTTGAAGGCTCCCCTTTCAATTCCTTACTGTCTAGAGAAAGAGAGAGAGAAAGAGAGAGAGAGAGACCTCCAACATCACACGAGTGCCACAACATAATCTTCTTCTTCCATGATCCCAACATCGTCCAAACCCACACAACATGTCATCATTCTTGCTGCATAAGGAGCCCCCTCAATATCGCACATATGCCACATCATTTTCTTCCCCTCCCACGACCCCGCATCCTCCAAACCCACACATCTCGTCGTCCTCCTTCCACTGCTTAGTAGCGAGTTGTCAATCCCCCCAACACCGCATCATTTGCCTTCTCCTTCCATCACCCAAACACAATCCAAACCCTCACATCTTGTCGTCCTCCTTCCATTGCTTAGTAGCAAGTTGTCAATCCCCCCAACACCGCATCATTTGCCTTCTCCTTCCATCACCCAAACAATATCAAAACCCACATCTTGTCGTCCTCCTTCCATTGCTTAGTAGCGAGTTGTCAATCCCCACAACGCCGCATCATTTGCCTTCTCCTTCCATCACCCAAACACAATCCAAACCCACACATCTCGTCGTCCTCCTTCCACTGCTTAGTAGCGAGTTGTTGATCCCCCCAACACCGCATCATTTGCCTTCTCCTTCCATCACCCAAACACAATCCAAATCCACACATCTTGTCGTCCTCCTTCCATTGCTTAGTAGCAAGTTGTCAATCCCCACAACGCCGCATCATTTGCCTTCTCCTTCCGTCACCCAAACACAATCAAAACCCACACATCTTGTCGTCCTCCTTCCATTGCTTAGTAGCGAGTTGTCAATGCCCACAATGCCGCACCATTTACCTTCTCCTTCCGTCACCCAAACACAATCCAAGCCCACCATCTTGTCGTCCTTCTTCCACTGGATAGTGAGAAGTTTAGTGCCCCCAATTGCCATTTGTCCCCCCAATTGCCATTTCTTGCTTTTTCATTCTTTTACCCCTGCATCGTCCAAACCCACACACCTTGTGGTTCCTCACCACCAAGGGAGCCCTTCCAACGCCTTACGTGAGCCACACTGCCTCTGTCTGCTAGCTCTCTACCCTCCCACTCCTCCTGCTCCACTCGGCGCAAGAAAGCCACCTGTGATGGGGACAGTAAAGTTGGTCTTACACAGCAAAGTCGGTTTTACACAGTAAAGTTGGTCTTACACAGTAAAGTTGGTTTTACGGGCTGTGTGCTTGCGTACTCCCATATGCATTCGGGCATACGTGGATTTTCTTTTTGCACAATTGTGCTTGGGGAGTGCACGGTGGCCATGGAGATGGCAGCAAGTGGTGCATACGTTTGTGAATGTTTGGCACACAGCATGACAATTCTTTTTGCACATTTGCACATTTGTGCTTGGGAAGTGCACGGTGGACATGGAGATGGCAGCAAATGGTGCATAAATTTGTGAATGGTTGGCACACAGCATGACAAGCGACAGCATGGTCAAGCGATTTAACAATCCTCCCCAAGGAGGAGGTGGATTCTGAGACCGCTTTGTAAAAAGTAGATACTTTTATTCTGAAAGCAAACACCCATTATTAAGGTTTGCCTTCAAGAAAGAGCACAATGAAGGTTGCCAGGTATACACATCAGGTTTACCTCAATACCTGTGGAGTGCGAATCCTTTACATTCACTCTAAACGCATGCATAAGCCCACATCTCAACTCTGTGCTCCACCAAATCTCCCACGACAGAGCAGGGTACAGCAGCAAGGGAGGGGAAATGGCCATTAAAAAAACTTTCGCAATTAATTGAAGTGTATCAAACTGCATCGTACAGGACCAGGGATGGGTAATACGATTCTCAGAGACGTTCGATACTATACATGCGATGTAAAATACGAAATTTGTATGGTACAGTAAGTCGTATTAACCATCCCTGCACACAGGACACACCGCAGCAGCAGCAGCAGCAGCACCACAAGCACCACAAGCACTGCCATGATCACTGCCGCCCCCTTATTGCTATAACACCCTCCTCTTCACCGTGCAGAGTCAGTCTCAATTTTACCCCTCTTACACCTCTTGTGTCAATCAGCATCATGCTCACCTCCTCGTCCACCCTGCGCAGCTTATCAGCGTAATGTATTCTCCTCCTGCATACCTTGCGCAGCTTGTCTGTGTCAGTCACTCCTAGCTTCTTGATGGAGTAGGAAGACACGCCAGGTACCTTGACCACTAGCCCCACATCCTTCCAGCGCTTTGCGTCGTCCGCTGCAGTTGCACATGCATGGAAGAGTTTGTGTGCTAAGTGTGCTGCTGAGTGTGCAATGAGTGTGCATGTGCAGTAGAGTGCGTACCTTGGTACGTGTGTGTGTGTGTGTGAGAGCAAGCACTGTAGTGTAACCAACAATGCATGCACATTAGAATGCGTATCATGTGTGCATGTGCATTAGAGTTGTAGCGAGTGTGCTTGCGCATAAGGGTGAGTGTTCAATGAGTGTGCCTGCGCATTAGAGTTGTAGCGAGTGTGCTTGCGCATAAGGGTGAGCGTTCAATGGGTGTGCATGCGCATTAGAGTTGTAGCGAGTGTACTTACGCATAAAGGTGAGCGTTCAATGAGTGTGCATGCACATTAGAGTGCGCATCAAGCGTGCATGTCCATTAGAACGTGTGCTCAGTGTGTACCGAGTGTTCATGCGCATTTGTCTGTGTGGAATGAGGACAGCATCGCTGCACGCTCAAGCATGCGCACTGTTGCATACAAATTGATGGTGCTCATGTGTACACAACCTGCATATGTGAGTGCGCATGTGTCTGTGTGCAAATTAAACAAAGGGGCTGGAATCCAGCCGCTGGATGAGGACCACCGAAAGAGTTTAGATGGAAATTAGTTGTAAAAGCAACCCTGATCAGCCGCTTACGAGTGCAAATTTGAACCTGCTATCAGCTTGCACATCCACCTGAGGACATGCACCTGCACACACACGCACACAAATACACACATGCGCACATGCACACAAACACACACACACAATTACCTGAAAGCACAGAAATGAACTTGTACTCCGGCAAAGACAGCACTTGCTGCCCCTGCTCCTCGGTGGATGATTTAGTGAAGGCCATGATCCGGCTGTAGATGACCTGAAAAGATGAGAATGATGTGCTTTTAACGACAGCTACATTGATGACTTGGTGAAGGCCGTAACTTGGATGTAGGTGACCTGCAAAGATGAGAACGATGTGCTTTCAACGACAGCCAAATTGAAACTTTGGTGAAGGCTGTGATCTTGACATAGGTGACATTTGAAAGCCAAAACAAAGTACATTTGACTGGGAGAAAATCTGGTATCTTAGTAAAGGCCTGATCTGAAAGAAGGTGACCCGTGAAGACAAGAACGGTGTGCATTGCGCTATGGAAACATCCGGATACAGGCATTGGTCCTACTAGTAGTCAGTCATCCTTTAGGTCACTTGCAGACGATCCGCCAGGGGAGTGAATACGACATGCCTTAACAGGGATATGTAGGGTTGGCCAGAACCGTACATATACACCGTATATGACCGTACATTTGGTGATTTCCCAGCCAAAAATGCCGTACATAAACCGTATATATATATATGGTTTCGGCCAACCCTAGGATATGCCAAAAGTAATTGTGTGCACTTAAAGCTGCAGAAGCCAAGATCAAACTACGCAGCCAGTTTATGTTGGGCGTGTGAATTTCACATAGTTGAGAGAAAGGAGCCACTCAATTACCGAGCATCACAAAACTGGGACAGCTAAAGCGGCTTGATTAGCAAACAATAGACTGCAACTTACATGAAATCAAACTGTTTGAGTTCAAGGTAGGGCTTGCATCCTAATCATGGAGCAACTGTATCATGTGTACTTGTTCTGTCCTCAAGCCACCTTCTTGCAGAGACCTGGCAATCTCATGACATGAAATTGGCATCCACCTGACAGATCTATCGCATTGATGCAATGCCTGAAGGACAGCAACCCACCCAAAATCTGGCATATTAAATTTGCAGGTGTGTACACAATCGCACTGTCAAATGTATACACACAGGCACCCACCCACTCCCACCGTTTACCCACCCTCACCCACACACCTGAGAATGCTCCAATTCAAAGACAATCTGTGTGCGTGAGTTTGTGACTTGCTCATCCGCCTCCGCACGCAGCTTTTGATCCAGAGCCACGTCAATGACAAACTCTGTGTCATCTAGCTTGCCCTCTCCTGGAAGAAAACAATAGGCCAAGACGCAGCAGGAACGAATGAAATGAAGGGATACATAACAGTAGCTTAGTGGATGCAATGAAAAGTGGCTTCTAAAGTCATCTTTAATCTTTTATAGCCTTCTCCTGGGCAGAACACAATAGGCTGAGACGCAGCAGGGACAAGTGAAAGAGGAGGGACACGTAAAAGTAGTAAATACATTAGGTGGTGCAGGGGGCGTCAAGGGTCATACCCTTTTCGGCGTCACGTGTCGATTGAAATATAAATTACACATTCGGAATCCTGACGGAGCT
>Ga0307942_1003009_pt1 | contig 13640 bp, 13 predicted proteins | sample OrgLakmetagen175_FD_201846 | JGI IMG/M metagenome (GOLD analysis project Ga0307942, IMG submission 201846) | Saline water microbial communities from Organic Lake, Antarctica - #175 | ecosystem: Environmental > Aquatic > Non-marine Saline and Alkaline > Saline | place: Antarctica: Organic Lake...
GGAGGCCAGACTGAACAAGACACCAGAAAAAGAGACAAGGTCAGTGATCAAACAGAGCAAGGCATTTGTCCGCAAAGTCAGCTACTCCTACGGCATCAGACTGATTGATGAAGTCTCTCAGGCGAGGTTTGATAGGAAGGGGGGGTTGTCACGCCCAATTAACAGCGACAAATTGTGTGACAAGCAGTTAGTTGGTTGACAGTTGAGATTTTCTGTCTTGTTCCATAAGCTGGATGTGCCAGCCTTGCTTATTATTACTGGTAAAACCTCTTATACTTAAGTTTTGGTAAGCAATTGAGCGATAAGCAACATTTTAAGAGGTACCATTAAAGGGGATCCTTTAGAGACACTGTACCGTGTGAGGTCTCTGATTCTATTTGTTCGCTAGTCATATTACGTGTAACCACAATGAGACCGAGAATGTCTGAGTAAACGGTCCAGCTCCGGAAAGAAACAGCAATGTGGCAGCCGACCAAAGATGAGTAGCTGTAAAAGGAGTACAGAACTGGTAGAGGCGTTTGAACCACAGCGATGCCAAAAACCCACTCCTCTGCTGGATGGTTTTTCCACCTTTGAAACCTTTCTTGGTCCGAAGGCGCAACCAGTTAGTTCATGTGCTAAGTCCTATTTATATTTGCAGTGTCGGTGATATGGTCTGACACAGCACATCAATTTCAACTGGCTGGATTACCTGGATGGCATCTGAGGCACTCTGTGTGGCAGCCTCAGCTGCAACAAGAATGATAGAGGCGCAATCTTTCCTGTCAGGTCGCCCAGCATCAGCAGCATCTGCTGTACTCAGCATGTACGCCCGGCATGATTGCAGACGGCTGAGTGTGTGTGTGTGTGTGTGTGTGTGTGTGTGTGTGTGATGGCATAAGCTTTGATCTTGGAAGAAATAAAACATATAGCCCATACTTGTAATCCATGCTTAAGCTGGTACCATGATTCGTCGTGAAACAGTAAAAAATACCAAAAAACACTCCCGATCTCCCCATGCACATGATGCAAGAAAGAAAAGAAAAGAAAAATTACGCAGGCAGCAGAACACTCCCTGCATCAACTAAGGAAAAGGAGACACATTGGCCCGAAGTTCCGTTAGTCTCCCCCACCAAGTGCATCAATGGAAAAAAACATACTTTAAATTTGATGAGAGATGTTGGAAAAACTGTCTTAGCGTACGAGCACTATTTATAAAGAATCATTTGCAACATTTATGGCGAACTATGCATGGCTAGCCTACGACCTTTGACTCTCTCAAGTCGAATGACTAAGTAAAAGGAAAAACTACGCAGGCAGTGAAAAACAATCCCCACTTTAATTGAGGAAATGGAGTCACTTTGGTACCGGGTATTATAAGTGTTATCCCAAGCTCATTGCTATGCTTTTTATGCTTACAATCAGTTGGCTCTATAGGCTGCACGAACACGAGCATAGACACGAGCGCACCTGTACATGTCAGCAAGCTTCTTCTGAATGAGCTGAAATTCGCCAATTGCTTGCCCTACAAAGCCAAAGGGAAATACAAAAAATACACAACAGTAAGGAGGAGAATAAGGACACCATACAATGAGCGTAATCTTTAGTGTTTGATCGAAGATGCTTGCAGAAGCTCAATGTGAGCTTGCAAGGGCTTATTGACGAATACACAAAATCTGGATCGCATATACAAATACAGATGTTAAGAATGAGAATATATTTCCCTCACTTAGGTTAGCCTACCAAATTGCTTGCGCTGCGTTGCGTAGGGCAGAGCAACATCCAGGCATGACTGCATGATCCCTACTGGTCCACCAGCTAAAACCAGCCTCTCTAAATCCAAGCCACTATGTATATAAAGCGGGGGGAAATTGCAGGTACTGTTTAGCAGTTGCTTGGTAATTCTCAGCATTTTATGCCTCGAGCCATTTTTTAACAAGACTGCTTGCAGCATTCTTAAGCGGCTGCCGCAATGTAACAAGTGAATTTCAAAAAGTCATAGAAAATGAGAGTGCCCCTTAAATCGTAAAAACATGTTGGTTTCACGAGCAGCAGCACAGATGTTACGGCAGCAGCTAGCACGACACAAATTACGTAGCTTGTGCTGTCCATACCTCATCATAACCGAAACCCCTTCGTTGACTTTCCCTAGCACATTTGTGGCAGGAACCTCACAGTTTTCAAACACAAGCTGCGTGCATGAGTACGGAAGTGTTTAAAAGGTAATTATAAATGCAGTCCAATGCTTTTCATCCTCAGATTCTCTGATATGTGCATGTCTGATATGTATATGTTTTACTTGGCCTGACATTAGCTGGGTTGAGCTGTCGGCTGTGGTAATTTCACGTACCTCACAAGTGTCGGAGCCACGCATTCCTAGCTTATCCAGTTTTTGAGCTGTTCTGAAATGCAACACAAGGAAACAGAAGCATGTTATCGAGGGAACGGTAAAAGAGGCATTGAATGGAAATTGTGTACCTTTTGCAAAAGCTGCTTGCCATGCATGTGAGGAGCATGCAGTTTTCCCTCATTTTTTAAATAACCAAGCCCTTAGATACCAAAAAGGCAGCCTGCCAAACGATCAGATTCCTACAATTTCAATGCCACTCCTTGGCTGCAACTAACTCGACTGTTTCAGAGGATTAAAAGGAAAAATGCTCCGGCATGTATACAACAAATTCCAGGACGCTCTCACCTAAATCCTGTCATGCCTTTTTCAATGCAGAATGCTGTAATGCCTTTGGCTCCTTTCTCTGCGTCTGTCTTTCCATACACCACCAGTGTGTCTGCCTGTGTGATGCAGGAATATGTAGACAGTACACCAGGTTGTCTGCCTGCACCATGCAGGAATCTGGTGAGCAGTGGTTGCACAGCTATCGGCGGCCATCTAGATGCAACCCACAACTTGAATAAGCGCAAGGCAGCTCAATATTTAGGGCTCAGATGAAGCTCAGGCTGCTTTCAGAGTGAGAACAGTGGTGAGCGAGAGACGCCACTAAAGTTTCCACCTTGGGCCCGTTTGTGCACCACATTTTGGTACCGTTGAGGACAAAGTGATCTCCTTTAGGCTCCGCAGCAAGGCGCATGGATACCTGTCACTCGCAATACGACAGCAGATTGACAATGCATGTTATCAATAGGCTGGGTAAAAACCAAAAGGCTGGGAGAAAGGGTAGTTTCTTTGACATTTCCACCATTGTCACCACTTAGCTTCATATCTATCTACACAGCACACAACTCATGTTGAAAGCCTCCTGCCCTGGATTGGAAATTTGCAGCGCCCTCCTCATGTGCTTTTGTTCCAGGCAGTACACGAAGGGGAGAATACAAGAGAAATAGAGAGGGAGAGAAATGCTTTTCTAGTACACTGCCGCCCTTGCTCAAAAGGGCGCAAGAATATTCATCAAAGCAGGCAAATGTGATGATTTGATAGTAGTGGCGATTTGAGTTGGCATACCACATCGCTGCCACTCCCCGTCTCAGACATTGCCAGCGCCCCAATGTGCTCTCCTGCTCATGTGGGATGGATCAAAACGCACGTCCTTAGGATGAAGGCACCTCACACACGGCATGAATTACCCACGTCCTTTTTTGCTGTGCAGGCTTGAACCAGATCTTACGTACAGAGGGGCTGATGCTAAATTCTGTGCAACTGCAAACTTCCATCCTCCTTTTGGAATTGAACAGGCTACTTGAAATGAAAAGCCTGTGCGTACAGCATGAGCGAGCCTGTTTGCCCGCTCCAATGCATACCAGAGATGAGCTTGGGCAGGTACTTCTCACGCTGCTCTGCGACATGGAGCACAAAGATAACAAAGTGCTCTCAGAATGCTTTGCTCAAGGGTACAGAACTTGTCCAATTATTGATTTGAGGAATCCGATAGGACCAGTGCGCAAAGCAAGCAGGAGGCACAGGGCTTGCCTGGAGTCCCGTTCCGCACGATCTGGTTCAAGCCTGCACAGCAAAAAGGACGTGGGTAATTGTAATTGTTTGCGGCTGCTGCACGTTTCTACTTAGCTAGCAGCTTTGCCAAGATTGCAAACACCTGACGCAATGCTCAGCCCGCGCCCACTCACACAAATTCGAATGCGCCCCGTAGGATAAGCCCACCTGCAAATCGTCGTTTACATTACAATATGTGGGCACTACAACCGGTTTAGCCTAGGCGTGCATTTCAGGTTGAGCAAACATGCAAGCCCGTCACTTACAGAGGGTGATCCTGAGGATATGATCTCCATTGCAATGCAGTGCTGTAGGCAGGAAGGCACGGGGATTTAATGTGAGCAAGTAATTTGAAATGCCGTGTTTACCCGTAGAACTAGGTAAGGGATGGTTTGCAGCTGCAAGCACAATCTTATCTTTCTTGGGGGTGGCTACAGTGTTGGCAAGTCTAAACTTTTCCGGCGTTAGACTGTAGCTGGTTACCACGCCATATTAATGCGCACTTCACACACACACACACACACACACACACACACACACACACACACACCTCATGATAACCAAGGCCAAGCCCGCCGTACTCCTGTGCATGACCAGATGCAGTTGCCGGCAAGGCAAGAAAGAGGTTGTGAAAGCAGGCAGCACACAAGGAGTTGAAAACAGAGGGAGGGCGGCACTAAGGAGTGTGTGCCTGCATAACCAATGAGCAAAATCACCTGGGGTGCAGTCACTCCATGCAGTCCCATTGCCCCAAGCTTTTGCCAGATGTCGGAAGGCATTTCGTTCTTTCCACAAAACAAGGCAATAGTGGTTGTGCATGTGGTAGTTTGGATGAGGGATAAGCATAGAAGACTGCCGCCTCATCACATCAGCAGATAGATATCAACCACAATAAATGCAAAGACACGTGCACGTCCACGTACAGCACATACGTTAGGCGAGCACAGGCACTGGAAGGTCTGAATGTTCTCTCTTTTACCGCCATACCTGTCTGTCGATTTCCTCGGCCAAAGAAGGGGTTAATAGGTCTTTAGCAAAAGCGCTGACGTGTTCTCTGAACTCAGCACGCTCCTCTGAGGAGTGCAAAGAGAGAGAGGAAGACAGGAACCGGGGAGCAAGAAGAGATAAAGAGGAGGGAAATCTGACAGCCTTGAAAGCTGCTCTGGCCAGCATTGCTCTTGTGTTCGTTCAGTATTTTTATTCTTTACTTAAGCTGCGTAGACGTTAACAAGCATGCCTGACCAATTTCCGACTAAATTCCTCCATTCGACGACAGAAAAAAAGCAATACTTACATTGCCCCGTTAGTTACAAAAGAAAAAGGATCTGTCGATTTTTAGAAGAGTCTACAGCGAGTATAGTGCTGCGGTCAATGGTTAAACATGTTCGATAATACCAGAGCATACATTCCCAATTTGGTTCATTAATCTGTCTTCCCGACGACTTTCAGAGCCTTGGCTGAAAGTCTTTCCGTGGCCAGTCCACTAAGAGCCTTGTGCCCCACCAGCACCAGCGCGGCCCCCTGCAGTATGGATAGATTGTAGGGTGTGTCAATATCGGGCTCTCTGACAGGGCTTTTTTGTCTGCTGGTAAAGGAATTTTACGGTGCTCAGTAACAAAGTGGCTTTCTTTTCCTTCATTAATGTGGGGAGTGGTTTTCACTGCCTGTGGTTTTTCTTTTTTCTTTCTATCAGGCTACGTGTCCGTTGTCATTCCCTTTTATTCCCTCCAACAACAAACAAGCAAAGAAGAAACAATATTGTGAGAGTGCCAGAGGAGGTAAACGCCGATCAGCCTCTCGTGACAATCAATCTGCAATAGATGCTCACGATAACACACCTACACGCACACACACGCTTTCTCTCTCACAAGCACACACACACACACACACACACACACACACACACACGCACACACGCACACGCGCACACACACACACACGCACACACACCCCAAACAAGCAAGCACACGCACCAATGCTAGAGCCACCGGCAGGGTCTGTGCCAAGTTCCATTTAAGCCAAAAGAGCAGATACAAGCCCAGCATGGCCGCTATGAGGCCGTGGAAGGCTAGTGCGCTGACAGCTGTGACGCTATCCTTGGGCCAGCCCTGGGCAGGCAAAATACGCATGTTAGGGTTTTATAGCAATCCTATTGCGCTGAAACGGCTTCATCTGCCGTCCTCATGGTCATTCTGGAGTAGCTCAAACACTTGCAGACTGGTGTTCCACCCTGCTCTACAAGCATGGTATGAAATGTTTTCTTGTGTGAATGAAGGGAGCCAGAGCGCCGGCAAACAAAAAAATGCAAAGCCAGCTGGAATGGACAGCCTGACGCGTGATAAAAAGGGTGTCCAAACAGGGAAAGAACACAACCACTGTTAACGGTTTTAGAAGCACTGGATGAGTGTAGGCTGCAGGGCACTGTATAATGATGCAAGATGCGCAGCAACAAAAAAAAACATGTGGCCACCACTGTAAACCGTTTCAGCCATGTCAGGGCCGAGCAGCCTGTGTGGGTGGCCTTTGAGATGCAATGATCCCAACTTATTTCAGCCTCCAGTCGCTCGCTGTGCAAGCATGGGGTGCAGTTGCACAGCACACAAAGGACCAAAGGCTGTGATCAATGCTCAAAACAAACAACTCAAAACAAACACCGCACGTAATAACTAACACACAGCAAGTCAATTCAAGCATTTATGTCCATGCTAGCCCCTTCTCCTGCTTAAACCTATTCCTCACGCTTGCATCACATGTATACAATTAAAAGTCTTAATTTTAGGCAATCTCAGGCTGAAATTCACACATACGTATATGCAGCTGGACCCAGGAATAAAACCCGATCCCATTGTGAAACCAAGCAAGAGTACGTCAGGCCTACGACGGCAGGCAATTAGAGTCGCTCAAAGCTTATGTGCTTAAAATACATGATCAATTTGATAAAAAAAGGAGGCTGGCAAGGGCAGGAGATGCGTGTAGGGTGGCCAGGACCAAATGTATGCAACGTATTTGCAGCATTGTAGCAGAAAAATCTTCAACATCCACGATCGCATACGGTATGTATAACCGGTTCCGGCCAGTAGCCCTAAGCATGGGTAATACATTGGTGCGTTGCCAATGGTGTGTGCACTTTTGGCATCGTCCATAAGACAACCAACTCCCTTCAGCTGGCAGTAATGCAATCAGTTGCACATGGTTGCCATCTTCTCATATATCAAATTCTGCATGATCAACTAAACCTTGCCCATTAGCCTGTTCTAAGCTTAGCACAAGTGCATGAAGGGCATTGACATGCACGTGCCTCATGTCACTGTGAAACTCCCCCTCCCCCCCCCCTTTGAAATAAATGTCATAAATAAAGCAATTACCCCCCAAACAATGCTAATTAAGGGCAATGATACAAGAACTGTATGTCCTTAAGGTGAGAAAAGGCACTTACGTTGAAGTTCACGCCGAATCCAAACACGAGGAATGCAAGGAGGACGACAAGGACAAGGACAACCAGGGCTGCGAAGACCAGCGAGATAATGGCAGGGGGCCGCTTCTCTGGCAGTCTCTGTGTTTTATGGTAAACAGACATGGAGGCGTGAATTGGAACTAATGCCTAGGAGGAAAAATGCGGCAAAGGTATATGAATATGAATATGGTGTGAGAGACGGCTTATTTCTGGTGGCAAGGCAGCTTAAATTCTGAGGACAACAAGCGGTAGGCACAAGCAAGCACCCTTAGAGAACGTACTGGTTGCAGACACTACTGCAATGATGTTTGAACTTCACCGAACAACTTGCATCTTTTTGCCCTCACCGTGGCTGACAGCAGGAAACTTTGTTCAGCTGCTGTGGTCAGTAATGGGCTGACTGCAGTTTGTGACCAATAGGTCACCATGCAGGAGCAAACATCTAAAATGCAAGCACAAAATGAAACAAACATGTTGCACTTGTTGGTTCAAGAGGAGGGGACCGTATGTCATACACTGTATAGGGTAAAGGCAGCATCGCGTTAATGGTTGCATTCACCCTCGTCATGCAACTAGCGTGCAAGCTGCACCATGTTCTGTCCCTTGTCCCTCCAGTACAGCCCACTCAGTCAAGCGGCACTCACAAACATGTGGGTGATGACCGGCCTGGCATTGCTGATGGGCTGCGAGTGCGCTGTGCGCACAGCTGGGGAGGGGTCACTTGAGGGAAGGAGCAGCTCAAAGTTACCGAGGTCCCACACAATTCCTTGGCTGGCTTGCGCATCTCCTACCAGCAGCGCCACCTCGTATACTCCCGCCTTGGTGCAAAAGAGAAGCAGCATGCAAGAAATGTTGGAGCCCAAGGCAAGCTGCCCTCTGCAGGGAACAGAAACTGACAAAAAGCACACTTGCCTGGAGAAAAACAATACAGTTTTCTTAAACATTGATTTCCCAAATTGGGTCGCTCAGTGCTGTGTACAACTTTGTGTGTACCTAAAAATCACACACACACACAAACACACGCACACACAGACATACACACACACTCACAAACACACACAAGCACACAAACACATGCACACACACCTACCTGCTTCCCGATTTGCTTTTCAATGAGCGCGGGCGTGGCAGTGAGTAGGTAGGTGCTCCCCTTTTTGGCCTTGCCGACCATGTACGCGGACACCCCTGAGTCCACATGCCTTAAAGCCAGGTACACCTGCTGGGGCTTCAGGGCCTCTCCATCAGCTAGCACAGTGACAGCCACCTATGACAGTATTAAGAGGGTACAGCTGCTGTGCACAATGATGGAAGTGTGATGCGTCGCCCAACTCAAGGGAGAACTGCCTGAGGAACACCTAAAGTGCCTCACCAGGCGTATCATGTAACACCAAGTTCTATGACTGTCAAGGCTTTCAACTCGTACAGCGAGTTTCAACTTCTGGAGGAAGGATGGATCAAGGCACCTGCACACCTGGATCGAATGCTGGGCAGGCAGCTGCGGTGATTTCAGCAGTTCTGTGGGGTACGTGCCACTGTTGGTCAGCACTGGGCTGCCCTCCGCGCTCAGCACATCCACCTTCACATCCGTTAATCTCAACTCCCTGGAAGAATGAAACACGACGAAGTTTGAGCACTGTTGTGCTTGCACGCACTTGCCAATCACATGCATAGCACAGTGCAACGGGGCATGAATGTGCTTGAGTTGTTCACAACTTACTTTGCTTGAGTAGATAGCGCCACCAAGGCCTGCAGTCATGAGAAAACGAAATGGAGAGATGATTCGTCGTGCATGGCTTGAATGATGGCAGCATTAGCATCAGTGGAGTAGCACCAGGGAGGGTCAAGAAAAACCCACCAGCACTAAGACCTGTGCCACCCAAGCCATCTTGTATTAGTCCCAATCAGAAATGCAAGAATTCAGAGAAATCAGAGCTCCATTTTTATTTATCAATAATCCCAATTTACTTCCCAATAACAACGTCTCTACCCGTGCAAGTACTCCACTCAATTGCCCACTATGATGCTCACCTCAACCGCAAACTCCCGTGTAATTGCCAAGGGACGCAACAGCAGCAGGAAGGCCAGCTCGCCCGTCTTCCAATCTTCCCGCCCAACGGTTCTGAGGCGTGCCGAGGAGGGCAGTGGTAGTGGGACACCTCCCCCGGTGGACCAAGCCAAGCTCCAAGAAGCGAGGGACAAAGCGGACGGGTTCGTGTCAGGTGCGACGACGTACGAATCGTGCCGGGCGATGATGCGTACCCGCGGGCCGTAGCTCCCTTTGCTTCTTATGCTTTAAGCCGTGCAATTAGCATTTAATCCATCCCTTCCTTGCCCTCTACGCAGAGGATAACTCGGGTAAGGGCAACATCTTCCCCACCATCAACAAGCCCTTTGTGTCCAGCCCCGTCTCCGAGGCCGTTGCTTCTCAGGGTCTTGGAGGAGCGCAGGGAGGCGCCATCGTGGTGCGTTTTGTGTTGTGCCTGCAGGGAGGTAATGAGATGCAAGCAGCATTCAACACAAATACCTGAGTTCCTCATTTGTGGCTGGTTGTGACTAGTGACAGGGATTGTCCCCCCTACACTGGTTCAAGATGTAAGGATGTCATGCATATTCAGACCCGGTAATGCCCAGATTAACACCCAGATGAGATTCCAATCTCTGGCAACATTGCCTGACTGCAGGTTGGTGCCATCGCGGTCATCTTGGCGTTAGCAGTGGTCGTTGGCAAGGTGAGTGACTTAAGCTGGAACGAAAAGTGACTGGTGTGCAAGCAGAGGCTGAAAGCAACGGCATGTAAATGCACACGCACACACACACACACACACACACACACGCACACACACATACACGCACACACACACGCATACACACGCACGCACGCCACAAAAATACACACATGCGCACACACGTGTACACACGCGCATACATGTACACACACATGCACATACATTCACAAATACACAAATGCTCTCGGCTTTAAGAATTCAAACTTACGTTCATATGCAAAGCACATGCACACGCACACACACATACATGCACATCCACATGAAATGTACATGTGCAAACAGACACGTACGTGCATATACACAAGCAAACACTTGCTCGCACCTAAAATTATGAAGTTGAGTGCACGCACAAGGAGACACACAATACCAATACACGTGTCTGTCCTAGCAGCATAACTTGGATGTCTGCATCCAGCCTTCTAACTTCGCCCCAGCTGAATTATTTCCTTCCTCATGTATGAGTAACGTCTACGCTGGTATAGATCAGCGTTCAATAAGGAACGACTCACAATCAGTGCTCCCATTATTCAGAGCCCTGCCAAAAAATAAGAGAAGGAACGTCAAAAGACTCCTTCCTTTCTCACCAGGGAAGTACTACCCGTCCGGGGTCCGGAATAAATAACAAAATTTTGGGCTGTCCCAGAGGGTTCTTCGGAAATTTGCACAGGGGCGATGGCCCATGTGATTCTGGGGTACCCGGTAAAATTAAATATAGTTCCGGGTGATTTGCAGTGAATTTTGGAAATGACAGTAATGACAATGTGAGAATGGGAAGAAGAGGGAAAGGTCAGCCAGCAGGAAGGGGGAGAGTGAGCCATCCCAGCAAGAGGCTCCCCTTCCTGACCAGGCCTCCCTACGAAGCGAGTGCGAGGCTTGAGTGCTTGCATTTTGCAGCACGCAAGCACCAAAATCTCTCCAGATGGAAGCCTCCCGCTCCTCCTCCCTCTGCTCCCCCGCCTCCCCCTGCCCCAGGCCCTGATGAGGCCTCAATAAGCAGCCACGTGCGAACCTCAAGCGATGTCAAGCACACCCGAGCACACACACAGACGCACGAGGCGCACACATACACACACGCATACACACACATACACGCGCACACACACACACACACACACGAGCACACACACAGGCACACACAACCACGCACACACACATTCACACAAGCACACACACATATGCACATACACACACATACACACACATATACACACACAAACACACACACACATACGCAAACACACAAAGCGTACACACAACACACAAATGAACGCGCACACTCACACATCACACACATAAGTGCACACACACCAGTGATTTAAGGAATTTGGAAAACTTTGGTTTCATGTCACCCCCCAATGTGGGACCTGCGGCCTCCCAGCGTTTGGTGTTACGTATGTTGAGTCGTGATAAAGTATATTTGCATTAACATTTGTTTGAATTTGCAAGTTGGGCAAACTGTCCATTCTAGCTGAGCTGTTCATCTATTTAATCCCACGGTGCTTCTTAGCGCTGAACCACTCCAAAATGGCCTGTGGATATGGGAAGGACTCCACGCTGAATGCTGAGCTCTTAAACCCCCGTGCGCAGCTCGTCAAGTGCTTCGCATGTAGCCTGTTGCACTGGGGGTTACGGATGTACTTGAGCGTGTTGAACATGCGCTCATCCTCCACTGACCCTGGCACCATTACCATCACCAACTCTGCTACCTTCACCCACTCCCCAAACCTATCCCACGCCCCTAAGCGCGTGGCTTGCCCCCAAAACTCTTTGGCTGAGAGAGGGGCCGGGGGGGGGGGGGCTGTGCTGCTTCTGGCTCGTTATCAGACTCATTGCTGCTGCTTGCTGCAGCAGGGTTTGCATCCTCTGCTGCTGCTACTGCTGCTACTGCTACTGCTGCTGCTGCTCGCCTTTGCTGCCGTGCAGTCCTTTCAGTAATGGGGGGGCCTTTTTTGGTGGGGGGTTTTCGCTCATTTCAACATGATCATTAATGAAATGTTTGGAATTGTTCGGAATTTGTGGTGTGTGAGGGCTTTCGACGGTCCTCTAAGGGCCACAGAACCGTTTTACACAGGGGCTCATGACACCCCCAAAAGCTTGATTTCATATTGATTTCAAAAGTGGGAAACTCATCATATTGATCGATATGGTATCGATATGGTATCGACGTAAAAGAAACACTGATACACACACACACACGCACATGCACACACATACACACAAGCATTAACATCGTGCTTGGGGCCGGGGGCAACAGTCCCCGGCACAGGAAATTTTATAACACCCTGAATAATTTAAAAAGCAGTTCCGGGGAACCCTGGAAAATTTTACAGGCTGTTCTGGGCCCCCCTAAATAATCTGGGCACCCAGTGTACTTCCCTGTTTCTCATGTAGGTGGGCTCTGGCGAGACTCTTGACCAGGTTCAAACCAGTGCCACCGAAGAATCTCTGACCGAGATCGCCAGGCGGTTGGGAGCGACAAGCGGGTTCTAGGGAATTGTGTGGTTGTTTAATACATGTAAGAATAGATTACTATAAAAGTTGTAACAGATCTCTGCTGTGACCACTGTGCGTAGCTGTGTTTTACCGCTTTCCTTTTGAGAAGCCTTTTGTCCTCCATCTCTAGCCATCACCAAATTTTCATTGCTTGTATAACTCAGACAACAGCATCACTTTTGCAATTTTCATTTGCATGTATTTGTCACAGTTCAAGTTTTGACGGAGGGGACTTTTTTTTAAGCTGCTAATTTTATATCCTTATGGCATCAAGGTTTTTTGCCCTTCATTTTACACCAGTTTGAGAGAAGAATTAATTTAGGAAAAGGAGCCACTTTCCCTACTACAGTCAGGGGGCACTTAAGTACCCCTCAAACCAAATTAAGGTTACAATGGGGGGTGACCTTCAGCCAGGTTGTTTGGCTGATCGATCAGCTGCTGACTGGTCTCGGCCAGCCACAAATAAATCCATAATGGTTACAATGGTTACAATGGGGGGTGACCTTCAGCCAGGTTGTTTGGCTGATCGGCTGCTGACTGGTCTCGGCCAGCCACAAATAAATCCATAAGCTCAGAAAGAAAACGAAAAAGTCTATTGTTTTGCTGAGAAAGGAAATCATGAACAAGTTGGTTGTTGACCTGTTGCAGCAAAAAGGGTTGGGCCGCTGAAAAGTCCTCAAAAAAAGGTGAAAACAGGAAGGAAAAGTGTTTCCTCAGCTCACAAACTCGATGGTCTTGGCAAATCAAAAGAGCATGCACCTCGTTCTGAACATGTTCATCTTCACCAGGACATTGGTCACATACGCAAGAACCATCTTCAAGCCACGCTGCTGCCTCAACTTTCAAAGTATGCGCACGCAGCGGAATCTACTTATATTGCGCATAACATGTTTGGACAGATCAAGATGGAGATACCGTGGTACATTAATCGGCATACGCTCATTTCTAGAAAAAGGGATGGCAAACCAAGAATGATAGGTGGCCA
>Ga0307942_1003012_pt1 | contig 13634 bp, 15 predicted proteins | sample OrgLakmetagen175_FD_201846 | JGI IMG/M metagenome (GOLD analysis project Ga0307942, IMG submission 201846) | Saline water microbial communities from Organic Lake, Antarctica - #175 | ecosystem: Environmental > Aquatic > Non-marine Saline and Alkaline > Saline | place: Antarctica: Organic Lake...
AAAAAAAAATCAAGTAGAGTACAGAGTTGAGGGAGCGCAGGACAGAAGACGCAGAAGAAAACCAGGAGGATGGAAGGAGACGCCAAACACACGAAAAAAAGGGGGGGAGACGCACATAGTTGCAGTTGTTGAGACAAGAGCGGCAAGCATAGAAGCACCACCTTGCATGTCTGATTCTTTTTGTGACCTTTTTGAGTATGGGCTAGGTAGGTTTCCCCGCTGCATTAGAATATTAAGAGAGATTAACATTACTTATCTTCATTAAACAATCGGTTTCCATAAAACTTTCATGTTAAATAATGGGGGGGATATAGCTCATACTTGCAATCCTTGCTTACGCTGGTACTATGATTCGTCGTGACAAGTTGTCTGTTAAGGGTCGTGCGCGCTGATGGGGAGCGGTGTCATGTCTCTGGCGTGTCTGCAAAGAGCTGACTGTGCTGCATGGCGCGTCTCGGAAGAGGGGCGTCTATTATACTCGCAGTACTTGACCTCAATGACGTGGACATGACGTTGAAGTTTGCTGAGACATATCAACAGTTTTTTCCTCGTTTTCCCTGATGCTTTCTCTTTGCGCTTCTTCAAAACAAACGTTCTCTTTCTCTAAACACTTTTCTATTCTACATACATCTGTGTCATGTTACCTCTAGCTTCTGTTTCTTTTGTTTAGCCAGGTGTAGTTTCAAGATATTTCCAAACTTCCGCTGAGATGCCCTTTGAGGCATATATAGTGATGTAACCTTACCTTACCTTACCTCGCTGAGGTTTTTGGGCCAGTGCTGACCGGGGAAGGTGGAACTGCTGATGGCTGGCGGCGCTGCTTAGATGCTCTTGGTCTTCCTTAGGTTGTCCCAGGTAAAAAGCAGGGCACCATGTGACACGTAGTAATGCTAGCCCAAAAAACAATGCTTCTTAGTCAAACTTCTTTTCTCCTCCTAGTACTCTGTTAGACCCCTCTGACTGGGCCTTTTTTGTCTGCTGGTAAAGGAGTTTTATGGTACTAGATGTCAAAGTAGCTTTCTTTTCCTTGATTAATGTGGGGAGTGGTTGTCACTGCCTGCGTAGTTTGTCTTTCAAAAGTAGTACAAAAAGACTAGCAGCTGTATAGTTGTTGTTATGAAGGATTGCGTATCGATGCGTGGGCGGCTCTCAGCAAGGACAGCGGAGCGAGCTGTGCACAGGAATGCAGTCAACTCAACCTCTTGTGATGGTGGAGTCCTGGCTACGTGCTCTTGCTAAACCTTCCTAAAACACTGACATATACACAAACACTGCTAGACAAGCTGCCGCGCCTTTGCCAGAGCTAAGAGAAACTACTCAGACATGCTGTCTGAGCACATAAGATTACACTGATACAGGGTCTTCGGTTGTTCTTTTCGTCCAATATCGAATCCAGAAGCTGGCAATAACAACAACTAACTACGCCAGTAGCAATCACAGAAAAGTATTCAATCGTTAGCAAACCAAACTACCTTAAACCAAACACATGCCTCTGCCAGACGAGTACTTGAGGCGTGCCAGCTGACAAACATCAGCGTGCATAAAGGAAAGGCTCTCAGATAGGCACACTGTCAGCATCCCCTCTGTCCGTTGCTTGTTGCTTGTTGCTAGTTGCATGCGCTGAGTCATGAAAGCCTGCTGCTGCTTTGGGTCACCCCCCAGTCCTGCCCACTCAGCCGCAGACACAACTACAACGCCATCACACACCCAACCAGCAATCACAACGTGGACGCGCTTGCTCCCGCTCAACAGATTTGAGGACAACGGAAGTAATTATTGCTATCTATGACAAACACTGCAATATTATGAGCAAGCAACGGCGCCACTTCATTCACTCCACCCTTCTCCACGACCTGTGCCGTTTTAACACCATAGCCAGCACGCTGTAAGGCCCTTGCCACCTGCTGTGTAGCCTTCGTAGTTTCCAGCATCGTACCCTGTATCCTGCTCAGGTTTCATACACAGCACTGGCACGCTCCAACAGCTTTTCGTTGGCAAACAACCCATCACGAAGTCCTTTATGCATAGTTACTTGGTGCGCTTAAAACAACTGCTCCACGCCAGGAACAGCAAACGCTGAAGGGCCCTTTTTTGACGCTTGCTTAAACAACACTTGAGCCATGCTTCTGAAGCCAACTGAGGCAGATGCAGCACTACCAGCTGTGAGCACTGCCCACGCATAGAGGGAGGTAGAATTACCTGTCCACTCCAACTACTCCACTGCTGCACTCTGCATGCTCACCAGCTCTGCCAGCTTATCCATGCTGCCATCCCAGTGGCATGCCTCAGCACAGGCAATGAAATATTTAGACACATTCTGGCTACCGCATTTATCAAATTTTAGCAGCAATGCCTCAGATGCTGTACTGTAGACAGCAGCATCATAGCGCCCAAACTAACTTGCTGATAGCTTGCGGTTTGGCATCACTATCGAGCACACTCACTCCAGCTGGGCTGGCAATTCCAGACATCAATGGTTGCATGTCACCTGCAAACCCAGCTTCTAGGCATGCCAGCAATGTATTGGAAACGTCTTGTGCGGAACACTTATCTCCATTGGTAAGTAGCTCAGGCAGTCGCTGTGAGACAGCCAGCGTGAACTACTGCTGCACCTCCTTGCTGCTTCCACAGCTGATACCAGTCTTGGCCAGGCCATAGAGCACACCCGACAAGCTTCTCCAGTCCTCAATTGCTGCGATACGCAGCATCCCAGCTGCGAGAGAGAGCCCAAACCGCTTGGCCTCGTTGGGCTCACAGTATGCTTCGAGCTGAGACAGCGCCCATGCTGACTGGGCCACTTGCTTTCCTCCTAGTTGCTCGATGCGCTGTACGCTGCTGCTGCCATCACCATGGAGTAGGCGGACGAGCTTGCTAGCGGCATTTGAGATCCGCTGTGGCTCAATGTCGATGAGTCCCTCCATGCTGAAGGCTTTGCCAAGCTTATACAGCATTGTTGCTGCCTCCTCAGCTGACACGGCCGCTGATATCTTGATACAGATCAGGGACTTCGCAAGGTTTGGCTGCCTGACGCTTGCCACGCCATCAGTACGTGCTGCAGCGAAAAGCGCACGCAGTTTGTGAGCTACAGCACTCCTCCTGGAGCATGGAATCTTATGAATCCAATGCCAAAGAGATCACAGGCCAATGTTTTATTGTCTCCCTCTGTGCTCAAACTTGAGGAAGCCAGTACAGTTGCACAATGGTGGATGGACTATATAGCGAATGGACTATATGGACTGTAGGTATGGTGAATGGACTATATGGTGAATGGACTAAGTGGACTATAGTGTGCATCTTCCGGACTATGCAGTGCCTGGCATGCAAAAAACTTTACGAGTCACTGGACCGTCAACAGCATTCAGCAATACATCAGATACATCAGTACACACTTGAGAGGGTGTGTGGTGGGGAGGCTTATTTCGAATACCAGCAGGTTTTTGCAGATGGCACACTGCAAGCAGATTGGGGAGAAAATATACAACATGCCCACTTGTGAGGCAATGCTCTGCACTGCAAGGGGGGCATGGAATGAAAGGACTTGTCTATAAGTGTAAAAAGGTGCGGAACACGACCGCTGACTGCACGCACGTTGATTGCACATTGCACCTTTTTTGTCGAGCTCCCCTTCGTTGTGGTTCTTCTCTACCTCAGCGAGCATGTCATCATTATCCCATGGTAGTGGTGAGTTGCATGTGCTCTTCCCCTTTGTATCTGCGGAGAAGCCTGTGCGGGCATTGCGTGAGTACAGGGTTTTTCTTGCACCCGATTTGTACACTGATTGCTACACCTACACTGCCTGCAATGCGTTAATACATGCACACATGCACACACTATAGACAGAGGAGGTCCCTAGGAAGCAAGGTTTGAGTGTGGCACACCGCCCGTGAGCCGACCAGCAAATTGGGCGAGCAGCAAATTTTTAAATCTTTTTTTCTTCTGCTCCTTACAATTCACTTTCCAGCTCCAGTACCATTATGCAAAATTTTCCAAGTCGCCATATATCCTCCATAATTACCTATGCTTGCATCTGTGAAAACCGTGCCTTCACCAGCCAGGAGTACCAGCTATGCAGTTAGTACTCCTGCTAGCCACAAAACTATCTGTAGAGGTGTGGGCAAAAGCAATGGGCCCTCACGGCGAGAAACCTTTTTTCTGGGTGCAGGAATAGCACTCACACAGGTACAGCACGTGAAAACAAATTGCATACGTAATCTGATGTTGCAATTACGACGTGGCTGCGTTGAAACAGCCGGTCTTGGTTCACAAATCTAATGATGCACTCTCTCCTTTGCCTTTCTTTCTATTGCCAGGCCTTTGCCCCTTCTCTGCCCAGCGCAGATGCTGAGGAGTTGTCGGGCCTGTTCGCAAAAGCGTTCCCTCCCCCAGCACAACCCATATTGTTTCCACGGTAAGACTGAGCCACTTGTTCTTTATGTCTACACTCTCATCTACTTGTCTTGAACCAACCTCCCGGTTGCACAAATGCAGGCCAAAATCAGAGGCTCAAAATATTTTGTAACAAGCAAGCGTTTTGTTTAGTAGATTGCAAAACAGGCAAATACTACCTACGTTACTCGTTACCCTTTTATTCCTTTCTGCGGACGGAAAGTGCTACATTTGGTGTTTTGAGGACCTCAAGTTAAGGGTTGCGTAGTAGTTCAGCAGGTCAAGACTGGAGTAGTTATAGGCCTTGACCTAACTCAGACTGCAGTGCCAAATGCACTCATCAAGCACAGTTCCATTTTTATTAGATTATTAGTCATTGTCAGAGCGTAACAGATTAACAGAGCTCCAGCCTAGATGGTGCAGGAAATGGCCCGTGGCTCTCATCGGACGCGTTCGTTCTCAGGCGCTCTGTTTGGGGGGGAACAATTCAGCACTTCGGAGACGGAGACACTTTGGAATGCGTACCTCAAAATCCCACCACGCAGAAAAGAAAATATAAGGGGGATCAGGAGGGTTACTGGCTTTAAATAACTTACTTTAAACCTCTTACCACTTCAAGCCTCTTCCAAAAGGCTCCACAAAAAGTTGCCTGCAGCGAGCAAAGTAGGGTTCAGTGACAAGTTCTCGGGACCTTGCATTGACCCCTATATAATTATTGAAATATACGGTTATGGCCAACTCTGCAATTATTATGCAATGCTGATAGATCAGGAATTGCTGGAATGGATACAAGGCAAAGCCTTTCAGTCGATTTGACTGATGGCTGCAACGATTCCCAGTATTATATCGCCCTATGCAAAAATGACTGCTGGCTGTGAGCGGATCAGAAATCCAAAAACCAGTAAACATGCGCTTTTACCTAATACTGAGCCTGAGGTCCGCTTCCCCACGCTCCCTCTTAACACAAGCTTGTGTATGGTGTCAGAAAGGCTGTGTGTATGGTGTCAAGAATGCTGTGTTATGGTGTCAGGAAGGCTGTGTGTATGGTGTCAGGAAGGCTGTGTGTATGGTGTCAGGAAGGCTGTGTGTGTGGTGTCAGGAAGGCTGTGTGTATGGTGTCAGGAAGGCTGTTTGTGTAGTGTCAAGAATGCTGTGTGTATGGTGTCAGGAAGGCTGTTTGTGAAGGGTCAAGAATGCTGTGTGTATGGTGTCAGGAATGCTGTGTGTATGGTTGTCAGGAAGGCTGTGTGTATGGTGTCAGGAAGGCTGTATGCTATTTTAAGGTTTTGATCTTGCTTTGGCTTTCAGGGGCGCGACGTGTGCAATCTCCGTCCGAACATTCCAACACAGGAAGCAGCTGGATATCAAGCTTGCCGTGCTTATGATACGGTCTTCTTATGAGGCATTCTGAACATTCTAAACATTCCGAACATTCTGACGCAGGAAGCAGCTGGATATCAAGCTTGCCGTACTTATGATGCTCCGAACATTCTGACGCAGGATGCATAAGCATATGCAGGAAGAACATTCTGACGCAGGAAGCATAAGCATATGATGCTCCAAACATTCTAACGCAGGAAGCAGCTAGATAACAAGCTTGCCGTACTTATGATACGGTCTTCTTATGAGGCATTCTGAACATTCTAAACATTCTGAACATTCTGACGCAGGAAGCAGCTGGATATCAAGCTTGCCGTACTTATGATGCGGTCTTCTTATGAGGCGGTTGACCTCTTAGATTTCATGCCCATGGACAAGTTCCAGGTAGGGTCGACCTTCAAGACTCAAGTTGCAGAAGAGAAGCGTGGAAAGATGGTTGAACGTCAGCACATGAAGTCCCCATAACAAGTACTTAAACCACTATCTGTAGTCCTTGCAGCACGATTTTAAACCCACCTTTTATTTGTCAGTCTGATTGCTACCTGCACGGCCTGAAGAATGTTGTTCACGGTGCTAATGTTGTTCACGGTGCAAAAGCTGTTCACGGTGCAAAAGCTGTCCACGGTGCAAAAGCTGTCCACGGTGCAATAGTGTTCACGGTGCAATTGCTGTTCAGGGTGCAGTGCTGTTCACGGTGCAAAATTGTTCACGATGCAAACACAATGTGCATCAGACCATAATGTTCCAAGGGGAATCAGTTATAAGCTCCATCTTCAATCCTGTGCAAACTTGTTTACTTGACTCACCCTTTTGCTCTTTTTTCAAATCTGTACAGCTACTGAAATTGTGGTGAATTGGTGAACATGAATTGTTACTGAATTGGTCTACTGAGATTGTGCTGAGTTGGCGTGCACACTTGCAACGTTGCAGATTCAATTCTGGAAGCTGAGGCAAGCGGAGCAGGAAGGTGCGGACTGAGTAACCAATGACGTACAAGGACTAGGTATCGACTTTTTAGTAGAGATAAGCAGGCCTAGGCATTGCGGTTACCAATGACGTACAAGGACTAGGCATTGACTTTTTAGTAGAGATAAACAGGAGTATAGGACTTGCAGTAGCCAATGAAGTACAAGGACTAGGCATTGACTTTTCAGTAAAGATAAACAGGACTAGGACTTGCAGTAGCCAATGAAGTACAAGGACTAGGTGTCGACCTATCAGTAAAGATAAACAGGACTAGGACTTGCAGTAACCAATGAAGTACAAAGACTAGGCATCGACTTTTCAGTAAAGATAAACAGGACTAGGACTTGCAGTAGCCAATGAAGTACAAGGATTAGGCATCGACTATTTCGTAGAGACAAACAGGACTAGGACTTGCAGTAACCAATGAAGTACAAGGACTAGGTATCGACTTTTTAGAAGAGATAAACAGAACTAGGACTTGCAGTAACCAATGACGTACAAAGACTAGGCGTCGACTTTTTAATAGAGATAAACAGGAGTAGGACTTGCAGTAGCCCATGACTTACAAGGACTAGGTATCGACTTTTCAGTAAAGATGAACAGGACTAGGACTTGCAGTAGCCCATGACTTGCAGGGACTAGGCATCGACTTTTCAGTAGATATAAACAGGGCTAGGACTTGCAAAGTTGTGTCGAGTGTCGAGGAAGATGAGTAGGGTTGGCCAGAACCATATATATACGGTGTATATACGGTATTTTTGGCAGGGAAATCACCGAATATACGGTCATATACGGTGTATATATACCGTTCTGGCCAACCCTAGAAATGAGGCGAGCAGAGCAGAAAGGTACAGAAAGAGTAGCCTATAACGAACAAGGGCTGTCGGCATTTTAGTCGATGAGAGTAAGAGCTTGCAACATTGAATGAAGAGCACAAGGAGTTTTAAAGAAGTTTTAAAGGAGTTTTAAAGGAATTTACAGTACTCAATATCAAAGTGGTTTTCTTTTCCTTAAATCAATGTGGGGAGTAGTTTTCACTGCCTGCGTAGTTTTTCTAAATGTTCTTATTGAAGAGCCCGAGAGCCTTGATTGACCACACAGACAGGGAAACGATGTGCGAGATTAATGTACTGAGAGAGGCAGGGAATTGATGTGCGAGATAAATGTACTGAGAGAGACAAGGGAACGATGTGCGGGATTAATGTACTGAGAAAGACAGGGAAATGATGTGCGAGATTAATATACTAGAAAATGCACAAGTGCCTTGATTGACCACACAGACAGGGAAACGATGAGCGAGATTGTATTGAGAAATGGAGCTGCAAGCTACGTGCTGTTTAAACTGCTGTTTGAGTGTCACTGAGTACTGAGTACCTTACGGTAGTTACCATTTCCAATGATTGGGAATTGCTGAGTGACCCGTCTTCTCTAAATGTCGATTAAATCACTGCCACATTGAAGCTTATGGCTCAACACATCAACAGACAAACCTCCTCATTTAAAAGCTTCAAACTTTGAGGAGGATTGGACAGGAGTGTAAGATGCTCTTAACATTGAAGACGACATTGACATCTCAACGGACTCTGTTGTACCTAGAACACCACAACACACACACCCACACATTTTATGTGTTGTACTTAGAACACCACAACACACACACTCACACATAGTAACAACCCTGCTGTTCCTTTCCTTTTGGTGTAACCACACAGGGTACGTCTTTCAGTACAACCCACTTTTGCGTAACTGTTACAATCCACATTTGAGCAATTGGTACAGCCAACTTTCGTGTAACTGCAAAGGGACGTCCTTCAACACACACAAACACACACAATCACACACATACTCATGCAAAATAACGACCATGCTGTTCTGTTCCTTTTTGTGTGACTGTACAGGGTACGTCCTTCAATACACACACACAATCACGATCACACACGCAGAATAATGACCATGCTGTTCTGTTCCTTTTTGTATAACTGTACAGGGTACGTCCTTCAGTACAACCACACACACACACACACACACAAAATAATGGCCATGCTGTTCCGTTCCTTTTGGTGTAACCACACAGGGTACGTCTTTCAGTACAACCCACTTTTGCGTAACTGTTACAATCCACCTTTGAGCAATTATTACAGCCCACTTTTGTGTAATTGCAAAGGGTACGTCCTTCAACACACACAAACACACACAATCACACACATATGCAAAATAACGACCATGCTGTTCTGTTCCTTTTTGTGTGACTGTACAGGGTACGTCCTTCAACACACACACACACACACACACACACAATCACAAACACACACGCAGAATAATGACCATGCTGTTCTGTTCCTTTTTGTATAACTGTACAGGGTACGTCCTTCAGTACAACCACACACACACACACACACACACACACACACACACACACAAAATAATGGCCATGCTGTTCCGTTCCTTTTGGTGTAACCACACAGGGTACATCCTTCAGTACAACCCACTTAAACCTCGGCAGGTAATACACCATGTGTGTGTGTGTGTGTGTGTGTGTGTGTGTTCCCCTCGCATCAAATGGCTGGGTATTAATAGGGTCGTCCAAAACCATACATACATACGTATATACGGTGTATATACGGTATTTCTATCAGGGAAGTTATCGTACATACGATCGTATGTATGATGTGTATTTACGGTGTACAAGTGTATATGCGGTGTACATGTACGGCTCTGGCCAAATTTAGGTGTTACGTGCTGTGCACAAGAGCCAGGCTCGTGGGAAAAAAGGTGCAGGTGGCAGCCTGACAGTGCCTTGTATTCAATAGCAAATGTTAAGGGTTGGCCAGAACCGTACATATACCCCGTATATGACCGTATATTCGGTGATTTCCCTGCCAAAAATACCGTATGTACACCGTATATACATGGTTCTGGCCAACCCTACAAATGTTGCAGGAAGCTGCCTGACAATACGTCGGGTTTAATTTAAATGGTGCAGGAGGCAGCCTGACAGTGCCTTGTGGTTTATTTAAATTGGTGCAGGTGGCAGCCTGATAGCACCTTGCAGCCTGCTGGTAGCCTGGTTGTACTTGCAATGTATCCGTTCTACTCCGTTTGCAAAATGGCGGTGGGACCATTCGGTAACTGTCTAACTGGAATGTAGCTATCCTATTCCGTTTACATAGGGTCGGCCAAAAACATACATACATACGTATACACACTTCATATATATGGTATTATTAGCAGGGACACTTCCATAAGTACGGTCATATACGGTGTACATATGTGGTTCTGGCAACCCCTACGTTTATTCCGTGAGATGGTGAAGCAATCCCTTCCAAACTTTCCGCGTACGATCAGGGTTGGCCAGAACCATGTATATACGGTGGTTGTACGGTAACTTTGGCAGGTAAATCAACAAATGTACGTCATACACGGTGCATATGTACGGTTCGTTGGCCAACCCTAATCCTAGGTGATTGTCTACCATCTAAGCTAACCGCTAAGTTCTTCGCGGTATTGCAGAATAATCAGGCTTTGGGTATAGGGGAGCGGCATGAGTAGGGTCGACCAGAACCGTATATATACACTGTGTATTTGGTGATTTCCCTTTCAAAGATACCGTATATACACCGCATATATATATGGTTCCGGCCAACCTTAGGCATGAGTAGGGTTGACCAGAACCGTATATATACACTGTGTATTTGGTGATTTCCCTTTTAAAGATACCGTATATACCGTATATTTATATATATGTATGGTTCCGGCCAACCCTAGGCATGAGTGGTGCACACTCTTGCACAAAGAGCACACTTCCCTTTTCTCCGCCTCCTTTTGTTGATCAAAGTGCACACTTCCCTTTCCAAAGAGCACACTCCCCTTTTCTCAGCCTCCTTTTGTTAATCACCCCGCCTTTTTGAATGAGCCATGTTGGACCTATGAATAGGGTTGGCCAGAGCCGTCGACATATACACACACCGTATATGACCGTATATTAGGTGATTTCCCTGCCAAAAACAGCGTGTATACACCATGTATATATACGGTTTTGGCCAACCCTACCTAATAATGCATGATCTCCACTGTCGTAAGTTTTCAAGCTGTGTCTGTTACCAGGGGGTGTGAGCCATCACATCATCGTTCACATTGATCGCCACTGCTGATACGTGATGATGTGCTGGTCTGAAAGTGATCAATTGTGCACGTGTGACACGGAATGCAATGCTTTCAGCGCATGCAGCAAAAGTTGTCACACCTCCCCCCTCCCAAGCTTGCAGCTCATGATACCTACATCGTGACAGTGTGAAACTACTCTGTATGGAGCTGACTAGAAATGGAAAAATGAGCTACTCACTGAACAATCGCTAGGTAATTAGAACGATATTTCGCCTTTCTCGCCTACTTACTGGCTTTAAATTGTGTTCAACCGCTCGTAGGGAGATCTGACGGACCCCTTGTATTTCGACTTCATCTCGTATGCTCAGTACGCTGTCATCGGCAGAGAAATGCCAAAGGGGCTGCAAGTCTTTCAGGTACCAGTGCGAGCTCATAGCCAAGAACAAGCACAGAGCTTGAGCGTGACATAACTGCTGTGTGTGTATGTGTGTGTTTGTGTGTGTGTGTTTGTTCAGTTGAGGCAGGTAGCATCAGTGCTAGCTCATAGCTGAGAACAAGTACAGAGCGTAAGCGTGACACGACCGCTGTGTGTATGTGTGTTTGTGTGTGTTTGTGTGTGTGTGTGTTCAGTTGAGGCAGGTAGCATCAGTGCGAGCTCATAGCCAAGAACAAGCACAGAGCGTGAACGTGACAAAACTGCTGTGTGTGTATGTGTGTGTGTGTGTGTTCAGTTGAGGCAGGTAGCATCAGTGCGAGCTCATAGCCGAGAACAATTACAGAGTGTGAGCGTGACACAACTGCTGTGTGTGTATGTCTTGGCAGGTGTGTTGGTTTAGTGTGTTGGTCCAGGTGGTTCAGTGTGTTGATCCAGTTGGTTCAGTGTGTTGGTTCAGTGTGTTGGTTCAGTGTGCTGATTCAGCATTTGGTTCAGTTGAGGCAGGTAGCACAGGTACTTGGGCACTCGCTAGCAATTAGGTAAGGTAGAGTAACTGCTCTTCATGTGGGTGCAAGCCAAAGGTGTTTGCGTGGTGTCAAAGTGATCAGTGCTATTCATTTACGGCAATTATGTACTATCTTCTGCACGTTGCTTCTCAAATATTGCCGGTCCAATTTGGATCTGAAATGCAAACTAATTAGCATACCGTACCTTAGCGTACTCATCCTGCAACCAAATTTCAGAAATATATAGTAGAATCCCGCACCTTCCCTGCACCCCCAGAATATATTTTTTTGCCCTCCCCGCATCAACCCCGTAGAGCCTTTAGCCTGTTCAGCACAGAAAAGCTTCACAAACAACCTCAATGAAAGAGAACACAAAAGGGCAATAGAAAGCAAACATGCTGTTTTGAATGTGAGTTTGCATATACCATTTAAGAAATTTAGTGAGTGCGGTGCCTAACCCTAAGAAGTTTTAAAACATTTGGCAGTCGTTGTGAGCAACGCTGTGGTCCATTCCACCACCACCAGCAGGTCCCGATTTCAATACAGGAGCCAGCACACTCATTGTGAAGCAAAGCTGTGGATGATCCATTCCACCACCACCATACCACCACCACCAGCACGTCCGATTTCAACTGCAGGAGCCAGCACCCCCTTGCAATGAAGGGGAGGACGAGTGCAACTATACACCCATAACTGTCAGGAGGGATGCGAGCATCGCTGACAACAAGCTTCTGCCGCCGCGTTTTAACGACCTAGTGGGGGACCTGATATTGAAGTGGGTGATGACTAGGGCTGGTCAGAACCATATACTTACACCATATATGACCATAAATTTGGTGGTTTCCCTGCCAAAAACACCGTATACACACCGTATACATATGGTTCTGGCCAACCCTGGTGACGACTGATGACTTGGTGGTACTGAAGTGGGTGATGACTTAGTAGTACTGAAGTGGGTGATGACTTAGTAATACTGAAGTGGGTGATGACTTAGTAATGCTGAAGTGGGTGATGACTTAGTAATACTGAAGTGGGTGATGAATTAGTAATACTGAAGTGGGTGATGACTTAGTAATACAGAAGTGGGTGATGACTTAGTAATACTGAAGTGGATAATGCAGAGTCTTGTGAATCTGATGTGAGTGATGTGGGGTTGCACGGTGTTGAGGTGTGGCAGGTAAGACGTGTGGTAGAAGAGGGCAGTGCAGAGTTGTGTGGATCTGAAATGTTTACATAGATCTGTGTGGATTTGAAATGGGAGATGCAGAGTCTGTGATGTTAACTGATTTAAAGTCCAGGCTAAAGAAATAGATAATAGCATTGCGCACAGCAGTATGTACAAAGATGTGTTGCTGGAACTCCCCACATAAATGCATCTATGAATAATATGTGTACAAGACTCTGGTCAATCTGTACATACAGAGTTACAGAGTTACAGAGATACAGAGATACAGAGTTACAGAGTTACTGATAAGCCATCAGTCAAAATGTGCGACTGCTAGGCTGCGTATGTAAAACATGTAAGAATTGTGATAATTGTGGTCAATCTGTGCATACCAATGCCTTCCTGCATGGTGACTATTAGGCCTGCTGTAAAGCGGAAAGGGAACACAACAAGTGGGTGTCACTTTTCTTTCCTTTAGTGTTGGGCTTGTATCCTGTGGGTGCTGTGTTGTAGTGGGTTGTAGTGGGTTGTGGGTAGTAGTACTTGTAGTACTTGTAGTACTTGTAGTACTTGTAGTACTTTTAATACTTGTAGTACTTGTAGTACTTGTAGTACTTGTAGTACTTGTAGTACTTGTAGTACTTGTAGTACTTGTAGTACTTGTAGTACTTGTAGTACTTGTAGTACTTGT
>Ga0307942_1003013_pt1 | contig 13629 bp, 1 predicted proteins | sample OrgLakmetagen175_FD_201846 | JGI IMG/M metagenome (GOLD analysis project Ga0307942, IMG submission 201846) | Saline water microbial communities from Organic Lake, Antarctica - #175 | ecosystem: Environmental > Aquatic > Non-marine Saline and Alkaline > Saline | place: Antarctica: Organic Lake...
CCCAAAACCCCAAAACCCCAAAACCCCAAACTAGTGTGAGGCAATTGAAAGAGATTCAATATTTAAGATTTAATTTTATTTCTTTATTATTCATTTATAAATGGAAGGAGAAACATCTGAAAGTAAATATCTTACCCCCACCTACATAAACACATGATATCTCATTGTATTTTAATGTGATACTAAGTATTAAGTTAGTCAATGCACTTTGTTGCATGTTTGCATTAGTTTAAATGTTAAGATATCCACTACTCGCATGAGTATCCTTGTCAGAATATTCGAAACCAGCATTGAGTTTATTTGGATATTCAGCCATTACTTCGATGGTGTATCGTATCATCGCTAATTGTCTTATAGGTAAAGAAGAATCTAAAAAGATAAGTTCGGATCCAAATGTGACGACGAAGAAGTACAAAAAGGGAACAAAAAATATTACAGAAACAACAACCAAGAAGGGAAAGAAGACCATTATTGAGAAAGTATGGAGAGAAGGAAAGAAAGTTCATACAGAAACAACTACTAAGGAGGGCAACAGGACCAGTGTTAATACATTCATCAAGCATGACCCCACCACGATGTCAAGCACTACTAAGAAGAGCTCCCACACATCCAAGCAATCAGCTAATAAGACACCAACTGAAAGCGCAGGAGGAACTACCACTAGAAATATCACTAGTGGAAGAAATAAGATTCAAACAGATACCACTCATGGGGACAAGACATTCCACAGTGACAGTAAACAAGGAGACAAGAAGAGCGCAAGAAATGTCACCTACTACCAAACCATTACTAATTCAGCAGATGAAGAATCCAAGATCCTCGATCGTTCTACCAGCAGAGGAGGCGGCAACAAGAATACTCAGAAGACTACGACTACAGTCCATCGCTCTGGTAGTCAAGGAGGCGGTGGAGTAACTTCCCACTCCTCTACCATGAAGAGTGGGGGTGGAAAGGTCACCAAAGAAACTGTCTACAGAACAAGCAGCAAAGGCGGAGATGGTGACATGAAAGTGCAATCTTCCAGCTTCAGAGGAGAAAGAGAGTATGAAGGTGCAGGAGGTATGCAAGGCCGTAATGTTACTTCCCACTCATCAACTATGAGGAATGAGGGAGGTGGAAAGGTCACCACAAAGACCATTTACTCAACTAGTAATAAGGGAGGAGATGCAGACATGAGAGTGCACTCATCAAGCTTCAGAGGAGAAGGAGAATACGATGTCGAAGGAAATAGAATTATTTCTCGCTCTTCAACCGTGAAAAATGAAGGTGGAAAGGCTTTCAAAGATACTATTTATAGAACAAGCAGCAGAGGCGAAGGTGAAGATGGTAGCATGAGAATTCATTCTTCAAGCTTTAGAGGAGAAGGCGAATATGAAGGTGCTGGAGGCATGGGAGGTAGCAAGATTACTTCTCGTTCATCGACAATGAAGAACAAAGGTGGAAAGACTTTCAAAGAGACTGTTTACAGAACAAGCAGCAGAGGTGGAGATGCTGACATGCAAGTTAACTCTTCCAGCTTTAGAGAAGAAGGTGAATACGATGCCTCAGGAAATAGAATAGCCTCTCACTCATCCACCATGAAGAGTGGAGGCGGAAAAGTTATCACTAAGACTATTTACTCAACCAGTAATAGAGGAGGAGATGGCAATATGCAAGTTCATTCGTCAAACATAAGAGGTCAAGGAGAATTTGAAGGATCAGGCAATAAAGGACACTCCCACTCATCAACCATCAGGAGTGAAGGAGGAAAGGTTATTAAAGAAACTGTCTACAGAACAAGTAACAGAGGCGGTGATGGTGACATGAAAGTTCACTCATCTAGCTTCAGAGGAGAAGGTGAATATGAAGGTGATGGGAACATGGAAGGTCGTAAGGTTACTTCGCATTCCTCAACTATGAAGAATAAAGGAGGAAAAATCATAAAAGAGTCTGTGTACAGAACGAGTAGCAAAGGCGGTGACTCCGACATGAAAGCTCACTCATCTAGTTTCAGAGGAGGAGATGGAGGTAGCAGTTCATCAAGAGTCATCAAAGAGACTGTCTACAGAACCAGTAACAAAGGTGGAGACGGTGACATGCAAGTACATTCATCTAGTTACAGAAGTGGTGGAGGCAAGGACAGCTCACAACAAGTCAGAGAAGGTAAAACTGTTGTCAGCAAGACAACATATCGATCAGATGGAAAAGGCCAATCCAATATTGTCGGACACTCATCAAACACCAGAGAAGAAGGAGGAATGCAGGAAGGTGAAGGCAGTGCTCGGAGAGGAAGACTTGTCAGAGAGGTAGTTTATAGAGCAGGAGACAGAGGATATGATGAAGGCCAATCTCATTCCACAAGCATCAAAGCTGAGGGTGGCATGGGTAGCTCTCAAAGAATTAAGAGTAGCAATACTCTAGTCAAAGAGACTATCTATCGCTCTGGAACTAAAGGAGACAATCAAGTTGTCGAACACTCATCAAGCTTTAAGGGTGAAGGAAGCATGAGAGGAGGAAAAATGGTCAAAGAGACTATTTACAGATCAAGTAACAGAGGAGGCGATGCTGAAATGAAAGATGAAAGTAAATACATGCGCTCAACCGGTGGAGGCGAAGGTCAGTATGCTTTCTCAAGTAGTGGAGGAGAAGGTAGATACATACGATCAGCTGGTAGGGATGAAGACCAATACATGCGCTCATCTGATCAAGTTGATGATCAAAATTTAATGTCAGGTAGACAAGAAGAAAAAAGATATACGTACTCAGCAGATGAAGGCGAAGACCAATACATGCAATCAACTGAAAGAGCTGGAGGTAAATATACTTTCACTACCAGTGAGGGAGAAGGTAGATACATCAATACTGCAGATGAAGGAGATATGAAATATGTACGCACCTCAGGAGAAGGTGGAGGCGAAATGAAGTACATGCTAAGATCTGGAGAAGGGAATGATCAATATATTCATACTTCAAGCGGAGATGGTCATCAAACTACATCTTACGAAACTAAAGTTGTCCGTCGTTCAGGTACAGAAGGAGGTGCTAAAATGACTCAACACTCATCAAGTTACAGAGCTGGATCTGGAACAAACAAATCCATCAAGAGAGGTGAACTTACTACTATCACAGAGGGTACTCATAGAATTGCAGACAAAAGGAACAAGAATAAAGAAGCTACGTCGACTACGAATAGCGTATTCTCAAGATTGACTCAGTCAACTAAGTCAGCTATTGGTAAATCCAAGAGAGCAAATGATAAAGAAGTAAGAGAGCAATGGAGACAAAATATGAATAAAAAGCTTGAGGAAGAGGAAGAGAAAATGAACATGGGAGGATTCGTTCTCAAAGAGCAAAGGTACAAAAAGGTTGCAGATGCTAAAAGTCCTAAACCAACCAAATCATCAAACTACTCCAAGACTTTCAAGCAGACTTCCTCAAAAATAAATGCGAATAGAACACTCACAGTCGACAGAAATGAGGCAGTATCTACTTCTCATGCATTCACAGGTGAGTTTTCAAGCAATTAAAATTTCTAACACTCTTTAGGATCCAGAGGACTCGTCAAGAGAGAAGTTGTCTCAAACGGCAGGTAAGTAACTTCTACAAATATCAGCGTCATACCCGTCTCTTGATGAATATTTAAGCATTTTGTCGTGTTCAAAGATTTGAATTGATCAAGTTAAACCAATTTTACGCATATCTTTGTAAAATATTCTTGTAAACTTGATCATTCTGACAATATCGTATAATCTGATATCAATGGTGATATAGCCAAGGTCCTAATGGGAGACAAGATTTTAATCAGAAGGAGATGACAACTACCACTTATTACTACAGACCTACATCAAACAAGAGTGCAACTGTGAGAGTTAGAAAGGCTAACTTCTCCAAGTCTCCATATGTGCATCCTAATCAAAAGAAGGGATTCACCTTTAGTGGAAGATCACCAGAAAAGAAGATTGAAGATGCTCCAGGTCCAGGAATGTATGAATACCAGCCAAAAGCTATTGAGGGACCTGAGTACTCGATCTATGGGAAGTATCACACCAAGTTAGAGTCATTGCCAGGGCCAGGGGACTATGAATATCAACTCAAGACTAATTCTGGAGTCACCATGGGCTCGAAATTCTCTGAATATAAAACAGAAGACTTACCAAGCCCGGGAGCCTACGATAGTCAATTTAAGAAGGAAGGTGTTGAGTACAGTATGTATGGAAGGAGAGAACAAAAGGTTGAGATGACTCCAGGCCCAGGAGATTATGAACAAATCAAGGAACAGCCAAAAGGAGTCACCATTGGCAAGAAAGCTGGCCCTGAGAGAGTTGAAGATTTACCAGGACCAGGAAATTACGAGCTTAAATCTCAGATCATTGAGGGTCCTCAATATTCGATGTACCAAAGAAGAGACGAGAAGATCATGATGACTCCTGGACCAGGAGATTATGAAGATTTGAAGAAAGAACAAAAGGGTGTAACTATTGGAACAAAACCTAAGGAAAAAGCATATGAAGATCTACCAGGACCAGGAAATTATGAAGAGAAGTCTCACATCAATGATGGTCCACAATATTCGATGTATCAAAGAAGAGAAGAAAAGGTAAAGATGACTCCTGGACCAGGAGATTATGAAGATATGAAGAAAGAGCAAAAGGGCGTAACTATTGGAACAAAACTTAAAGAAAAAGCTCCAGAAGATTTGCCTGGACCAGGAAATTACGAAGAAAAGTCACACATTAATGACGGACCCCAATACTCAATGTATCAAAAGCGGACAGAGAAAGTCGAGTACACACCAGGGCCAGGTGATTATGAAGATATCAAAAACGAACAAAAGGGAGTCACTATCGGACAGAGAAGACCTGATAAAGCTCCTGAGGATCTACCAGGGCCAGGAAATTACGAAGAGAAGTCACATATCAATGATGGACCCCAGTATTCGATGTACCAAAAGAGGACTGAGAAAGTTGAAATGACACCAGGACCAGGTGATTACGAGGAACTTAAAAAGGAACAAAAAGGAGTCACCATTGGCCAAAGGTTACAAGAGAAAATTGTAGATGAACTACCAGGACCTGGAAACTACGAGCAAAAATCACACATTGTTGAAGGACCTCAATATTCAATCTATCAGAAAAGAACAGAAAAAATAGAGTATACTCCTGGACCTGGAGACTACGAAGATTTGAAAAAACAAGAGAAGGGAGTTACTATAGGACAGAGAAGACCTGATAAAGCCCCTGAGGATCTACCAGGACCAGGAAATTATGAAGAAAAGTCTCACATTAACGATGGACCCCAATACTCAATGTATCAAAAGCGGACAGAAAAAGTTGAGTATACCCCAGGGCCAGGTGACTACGAAGAAATCAAACAAAAGAAAGGTGGAGTGACTATTGGACAAAAACTTAAAGAAAGGGTTATTGAAGACTTACCAGGACCAGGAAATTATGAACAAAAGTCTCAAATTGTTGAAGGCCCACAGTATTCAATTTATCAGAAACGTACAGAAAAGGTTGAGATGACTCCAGGACCTGGTGATTACGAAGAGATAAAAAAAGAACAAAAAGGGGTTACTATCGGACAGAGGAGACCTGATAAAGTAGCAGAAGATCTACCTGGACCAGGAAATTATGAAGAAAAATCTCATATTAATGATGGACCTCAATACTCTATGTATCAGAAACGTGAAGAGAGAGTAGAGTACACCCCAGGACCAGGTGACTACGAAGAAACTATTGAGAAGAAAGGAGGTGTCACAATAGCTCAAAGACTAAAGGACAAAGCACCTGAGGATTTACCAGGACCTGGAAATTATGAAGAGAAGTCTCACATCAATGATGGTCCACAATATTCTATGTATCAAAGAAGAACTGAGAAAGTTGAAATGACTCCAGGACCTGGCGATTACGAAGAATTAAAGAAAGAGCAAAAAGGTGTCACCATCGGTCAAAAATTACAAGAGAAGATTATTGAAGAGCTTCCAGGGCCAGGAAATTACGAGCAGAAGTCACATATTGTTGAAGGTCCTCAATACAGTATTTACCAGAAGAGAAGCGAAAAGATTGAGCAAACTCCTGGACCTGGTGACTACGAAGAGCTCAAAAAAGAAAAGAAAGGAGTCACAATTGGTCAGAAACTTAAAGAAAAAGCACAAGAAGATCTACCAGGACCAGGAAACTACGACCAAAAGTCTAAAATAGTTGAAGGTCCACAATACAGTATGTATCAAAAACGAACTGAGAAGGTTGAGTATACTCCAGGACCTGGAGATTATGAAGAGATCATCAAAAATAAACAAGGAGTAACTATCGGACAAAGAAGACCTGACAAAGCACCGGAAGACTTACCAGGACCAGGAAACTACGAACAAAAGTCTCAGATTGTTGAAGGCCCACAATACTCAATTTACCAGAAACGTAGTGAGAAGATTGAGATGACCCCAGGACCTGGTGATTATGAAGAGCTAAAGAAAGAAAAGAAGGGAGTGACAATAGGTCAAAGATTGGCTGAAAAAGCCCCTGAAGACATGCCTGGACCTGGAAACTACACTGAAAAGACATACATCAACGATGGTCCTCAATACTCCATGTATCAAAAGCGAACTGAATCTATTAAAATGACTCCAGGACCAGGTGATTATGAAGAACTAATTGAGAAAAAGAAAGGAGTAACTATTGGACAGAGACTAACGGAGAGAATTGTTGAAGAGTTACCAGGACCAGGAAACTACGAACAAAAATCTCATATTGTAGAAGGTCCACAATATTCAATTTACCAAAAAAGAACTGAGAAAATACAACAAACTCCAGGCCCAGGAGACTATGAAGATATCAAAGAGAAGAAAGAGGGTGTCACTATTGGACAACGCCTTAAGGAAAAAGCACCTGAAGATCTCCCAGGACCAGGAAACTATGAGGAAAAGTCTCATATCAATGATGGACCACAATACTCAATGTATGAGAAACGCTCAGACAAGATTGAACAGACACCAGGACCAGGAGACTATGAGGAACTTAAGAAAGAGCAAAAAGGTGTTACTATTGGCCAAAGACTAGCAGATAAAGCTCCAGAAGATCTCCCAGGACCAGGAAATTACGAGCAGAAGTCTCATATCAATGATGGACCACAGTATTCTATGTATGAGAAACGTTCAGACAAGATTGAAATGACACCAGGACCTGGAGACTATGAAGAACTCAAGAAAGAGCAAAGAGGTGTTACCATTGGTCAAAAGTTACAAGAGAAAATCATTGAAGAGTTACCAGGACCAGGAAATTATGATCAGAAGTCCCACATTGTTGAAGGACCACAGTATTCCATCTACCAAAAGCGCTCAGTCCGTATTGAGCAAACTCCAGGCCCAGGAGACTATGAAGATATCAAAGAGAAGAAAGAGGGTGTCACTATTGGACAACGCCTTAAGGAAAAAGCACCTGAAGATCTCCCAGGACCAGGAAACTATGAGGAAAAGTCTCATATCAATGATGGACCACAATACTCAATGTATGAGAAACGCTCAGACAAGATTGAACAGACACCAGGACCAGGAGACTATGAGGAACTTAAGAAAGAGCAAAAAGGTGTTACTATTGGCCAAAGACTAGCAGATAAAGCTCCAGAAGATCTCCCAGGACCAGGAAATTACGAGCAGAAGTCTCATATCAATGATGGACCACAGTATTCTATGTATGAGAAACGTTCAGACAAGATTGAAATGACACCAGGACCTGGAGACTATGAAGAACTCAAGAAAGAGCAAAGAGGTGTTACAATTTCTCAAAAACTTAAAGATAGAGTTTTAGAAGAGGTTCCTGGACCTGGAAATTACGATCAAAAGTCACATATTGTTGAAGGTCCTCAATACAGTATATTTCAAAGACGTGTAGAAAAAGTTCAGCAAACTCCTGGACCAGGTGATTATGAGGACATTAAAGAAAAAAAGGAAGGTGTCACAATAGGACAAAGACGTCAAGACAAGGCACCTGAAGATTTGCCAGGTCCTGGAAACTATGAAGAGAAATCACACATTAATGATGGACCTCAGTACTCAATGTATCAGCGAAGAGAAGAATCTATTAAACAGACTCCTGGACCTGGAGATTATGAAGAACTCAAGAAGGAACAGAAGGGAGTAACAATTGGTCAGAGATTACTAGAAAAGGCTCCTGAAGACCTTCCTGGGCCAGGTAACTATGAAGAGAAATCTCACATTAATGATGGGCCTCAATACTCAATGTACCAACGCAGAGAGGAAACTATTAAGATGACTCCGGGACCAGGAGATTATGAAGATGTAAAGGAGAAGAAGGAAGGACAGACAATTGGAATGAGAAGACCAGATAGAGCTCCCGAAGACATGCCAGGACCAGGAAATTATGAAGAAAGATCACATATTGTTGAAGGTCCTCAATATTCTATCTATCAGAAGAGAACTGAGAAAATTGAGCAGACTCCAGGGCCAGGAGATTACGAAGACTTCAAAGAGAAAAAGGAAGGAATGACTATAGGTCAGAAACTTAAAGACAGAGCTCCCGAAGATATGCCCGGACCTGGAAACTATGAAGAGAAGTCTCACATTAATGATGGGCCTCAGTACTCCATGTATCAGCGTAGAGAGGAAAAGGTAAAGATGACCCCAGGGCCAGGTGATTATGAAGATGTAAAGGAGAAGAAAGAAGGAGTTACCATAGGCGAAAGGAGACCAGACAAAGCACCTGAGGACTTACCAGGACCAGGAAATTATACTGAGAAATCTTACATTAACGACGGACCACAATATAGTATGTATGAAAAGCGATCCGAGAAAATTGAGATGACTCCAGGACCTGGTGACTATGAAGATATTAAGGAGAAAAAGGAAGGACAAACAATTGGTATGAGAAGGCCAGATAGAGCCCCAGAAGATATGCCAGGGCCAGGAAATTACGAAGAGAAATCACACATCAATGATGGACCTCAATATAGCATGTATGAAAAGCGTACTGAAAAGATTGAGCAAACTCCAGGACCTGGTGATTACGAAGAATTAAAGAAGGAACAAAAAGGTGTTATTATTGGTCAAAAACTACAGGATAGAGCTCCTGAAGACCTTCCAGGACCAGGAAATTACGAAAGGAAATCACATATCGTTGAAGGTCCTCAGTATAGTATTTATCAAAGAAGAGTTGAGAAAGTTGAACAAACTCCAGGGCCAGGTGACTACGAGGAAATAAAAGAAAAGAAGGAAGGTCAGACTATTGGTATGAGGAGACCAGATAGAGCTCCAGAAGATTTACCCGGGCCAGGAAATTATGAAGAGAAATCTCATATTAACGATGGGCCTCAATATTCGATGTATCAAAGGAGAGAGGAGAAGACTGAGCAGACTCCAGGACCAGGTGATTACGAGGATATCAAGGAGAAAAAAGAAGGAATGACCATTGGTCAAAAACTCAAAGACAGAGCTCCCGAAGATTTACCCGGGCCAGGAAATTATGAAGAGAAGTCTCACATCAATGATGGACCTCAATATTCTATGTATCAACGTAGAGAAGAGACTATTAAGATGACACCTGGACCAGGTGACTATGAAGATATCAAAGAGAAAAAAGAAGGACAAACAATTGGAATGAGAAGACCAGACAGAGCTCCCGAAGACATGCCAGGACCAGGAAATTACGAAGAGAAATCACATATCAATGATGGTCCACAATACTCTATGTATGAAAAGCGTTCTGAGAAGATTGAACATACACCAGGACCAGGTGACTATGAGGACCTTAAAGAAAAGAAAGGAGGTGTCACAATCGGACAAAGACTTAAAGAACGTGAAGCAGAAGATCTACCAGGACCAGGAAACTACGAAGAGAAATCTCATATCAATGATGGACCACAATATTCTATCTACCAGAAGAGAGAACAAAAAATCGAACAAACTCCTGGACCAGGTGACTACGAGGACATCATTGAAAAGAAGGAAGGTCAGACAATTGGACAAAGAAGATCAGACAAAGCACCAGAAGATCTTCCAGGTCCAGGTAATTATGATCATAAATCGAAGATTGTTGAAGGTCCTCAATACAGTATCTATCAAAAGCGTGTTGAAAAAGTAGAGATGACTCCTGGACCAGGTGACTATGAAGATGTCAGAGAAAAGAAAGAAGGTATCACCATTGGACAAAAACTTAAAGATCGTGCTCCAGAGGACCTACCAGGACCAGGCAATTACCAAGAAAAATCTCATATCATGGAAGGACCTCAGTATTCAATGTATGAAAGAAGAACTGAGACAATCAAGATGACTCCAGGACCAGGAGACTATGAAGATCCAAAAGAAAAGAAGGAAGGAATCACAATTGCTCAACGTCTAAAGGAGAGAGCTCCAGAAGATATGCCAGGGCCAGGAAACTATGAAGAGAAATCTCATATTAACGATGGACCTCAGTATTCGATGTATCAAAGGAGAGAGGAGAAGACTGAGCAGACTCCAGGACCAGGTGATTACGAGGATATCAAGGAGAAGAAGGAAGGACAAACTATTGGTCAGAAACTCAAGGATAGAGCTCCCGAAGATTTACCCGGGCCAGGAAATTATGAAGAGAAGTCTCACATCAATGACGGACCGCAATATTCCATGTACCAACGTAGAGAGGAAACTATTAAGATGACACCTGGACCAGGTGACTATGAAGACATTAAAGAGAAGAAAGAAGGACAAACAATTGGTATGAGAAGACCAGACAGAGCCCCAGAAGACATGCCAGGACCAGGAAATTATGAAGAAAGATCACACATTAATGATGGTCCACAATACTCTATGTATGAAAAGCGTTCTGAGAAGATTGAACAGACACCAGGACCAGGTGACTATGAAGATATTAAGGAAAAGAAAGAAGGTCAAACTATCGGAATGAGAAGACCAGATAAAGCTCCAGAGGACAAACCAGGTCCAGGAAATTATGATGAAAAATCTTATATCTTGGATGGACCTCAATACTCGATCTATCAAAGGAGGGAACAAAGAATCGAGCAAACTCCAGGACCAGGAGATTACGAAGATATCAAAGAGAAGAAAGAAGGAATGACCATTGGTCAAAAACTCAAAGACAGAGCTCCTGAAGACATGCCAGGACCAGGAAACTATGAGGAAAGGTCTCATATCAATGACGGACCTCAATACTCGATGTATGAAAGACGTTCTGAGAAGATTGAACAGACTCCAGGACCAGGTGACTATGAGGATATCAAAGAGAAGAAGGAAGGACAAACTATTGGTCAGAAACTCAAGGATAGAGCTCCCGAAGATTTACCCGGGCCAGGAAATTATGAAGAGAAGTCTCATATAAATGATGGACCGCAATATTCTATGTATCAGCGTAGAGAAGAGACTATTAAGATGACACCTGGACCAGGTGACTATGAAGACATTAAAGAGAAGAAAGAAGGACAAACAATTGGTATGAGGAGACCAGACAGAGCTCCAGAAGACATGCCAGGACCAGGAAATTACGAAGAAAAATCTCATATCAATGACGGACCTCAATACTCGATGTATGAAAGACGTAATGAGAAGATTGAACATACTCCTGGACCAGGTGACTATGAGGATATCAAAGAGAAGAAGGAAGGACAAACTATTGGTATGAGAAGACCTGACAGAGCTCCAGAAGACATGCCAGGACCAGGAAATTATGAAGAGAGAAGCTATACGAAGGACGGACCTCAATACAGTATTTATGAGAGAAGATCAGACAAGGTCGAACAAACCCCAGGACCAGGCGACTATGAAGATCCTAAACAGCAAAGAAAAGGGTTCATAATTGGTGAAAAATTGCATGAGAGAGCACCAGAAGATCTACCAGGACCTGGAAATTATGAAGGAAAGAGCTATCTTACTGAAGGACCTCAGTATAGTATGTACCAAAGAAGAGATCAGAGAATCGAACAGACCCCTGGACCAGGTGATTATGACCAGCTGAAACAAAACAAGAAAGGTATCACTATTGGAATGCGTTTGAAAGACAAAGCTCCTGAAGAACTACCAGGCCCAGGAAATTATCAAGAAAAATCTTATTTGGTTGAAGGACCTCAGTTCTCTATCTTCCAAAAACGTGATACAAGAATTCAACAAACTCCAGGCCCAGGTGATTACAATGAACCAAAGGTAGATGCTAAAGGAGTAACTATTGGAGAAAGGTACCATGTAAGAAGTATTGAAGATGAAGAACCTGAGCCAGGACCAGGACACTACAGATATTATAACCCTCAACTTGAAGGCAAGGGTGTTTCCTTCACAAAGGACATCAGGGACAAGACGGTTGACAACATGAACCCAGGACCAGGTAACTATGGAAATATAAAAGATTGGGCACCAGGCTACGGATACGAAATGTCTGTGTCTGCAAAAGCATTTGAACAGAAAGATGGCTATGAGTATGTTAAAGAAGTCAGAACCACAGGAATCCCAGAACAAGAGAACAAACAATTGAGGACATCAGGTAGTGGAATTTCAAGGTATGCTGAGCAAAGAGACCTCAAGAAAACTGAAGAGAATAAAGCAAAAGCACAACAACTAAGATCATCCAAAGAGGGAAGTATGCATCAAAAGAGATATCAAGAACAAGATGGATCTCATGGAGAAACATCAGGCAGATACATGGTCAGGAAGCAATACATCCCATCCCAATCCCAAGTTGTGACTAGAGAAGGACAAGAAGGAAACACTAGAGTTATCAGACGTTATATTGGTGAAGGAGAAGGTGAAGGCGATGCTGAAGGCTACACCAGATATGTCAGGTACGTTGGTGAAGGAGAAGGAGATGCTGAAGGATACACTAGAGCAGTAAGGTATGCTGGCGAAGGAGAAGGCGATGATGAAGGTTATACCAGAGTCATTAGGTACGTTGGTGAAGGTGAAGGAGATGCTCAAGGCTATACTAGAGTCATCAGGTATGCTGGAGAAGGTGAAGGTGATGCTGAAGGATACACGAGAGTCATCAGATATGCTGGTGAAGGCGAAGGTGATGCTGAAGGTTACACCAGAGTCATAAGGTACGCCGGTGATGGTGAGGGTGATGCTGAAGGATACACCAGAGTCATTAGATATGCTGGCGAGGGTGAAGGTGATGCTGAAGGCTACACAAGAGTCATCAGATACGCAGGTGAAGGAGAAGGTGACGGTGAGGGATACACAAGAATGGTCAGGTATGTCAATTCAGCAGAAGAAGGCGACAACCAAGAAGGCTACCGAGTAGAGAGACAATATGTTGGAGATGGAGAAGATCAAGAAGGTTATAGAGTTGACAGACAATACTCAGGTGAAGGAGGTAGCAATGAAGAATACAAGTGGGTCACAAGACAACAGGATGACCAGGAAGTTGATATAGAAAACTCAAGAATTATCAGGAGGTACATTGGAGAAGATGGACTCACTCGAATTGTTAGAGAATTCACTGGAGGTGAAGGAGATGACTACACAAGAATTGTCAGAGAATACATTATCTCAGAAGGTGGAGAAGATATTGAAGGAGATGGTAACTACACGAGAGTTGTTAAACAATATTCTGGTTCAGCTGATGAAGGTGGTGAAGGAAAAACTGTCAAGGAGTACACCGTGTCCGGAAATGGAGAAGAAGGAGAGCAGATCGAAGGAGGTGAGGAATACACAACAGT